>Ga0210401_10004594_pt1 | contig 14410 bp, 14 predicted proteins | sample IncBWH32MmetaG_FD_150866 | JGI IMG/M metagenome (GOLD analysis project Ga0210401, IMG submission 150866) | Forest soil microbial communities from Barre Woods Harvard Forest LTER site, Petersham, Massachusetts, United States - Inc-BW-H-32-M | ecosystem: Environmental > Terrestrial > Soil >... | reverse complement strand
GGCCCTGTGATACGTTTCGACGCGGCGCTCAAACGAAAATACCAAGTCATCGAGGAGATTGGTTGATCAGCTCACGCAAACAGCGCAAAAATTCCACGCCGTCCAAGTCCGCAACCGGCGTCCCCGCCAAATCCGACGCCACCGTGGACCTAACCCGCCTCCTCGACGTCGTCGCCAGCTTCCCCCGCCAAACCATCGCCGTAGTCGGCGATTTCGTCCTAGACGAATTCGTCTCCGGCGAAATTTCCCGCGTCTCGCGCGAAGCCCCGGTTCTGATCATCCTTCATCGCCGCACCGAATCGTATCCCGGCGGCGCAGCCAACGCCGTTTTCAACCTGGCCGATCTAGGCGCGCGCGTCCTTCCCGTAGGCGTAGTCGGGGACGACCCCGCCGGCCGCCAGCTGCTCGATCATTTCCGACGCAAACGCATCAACGTCTCCGGCATCCTCCGCGCACGCGATTGGATCACCGCCACCAAAACGCGCTACCTGGCCGGGTGGACCCACACCACCGAACAACAAGTCCTCCGCGTGGATCGCGAGCCGCAAACAACGATTTCCGCAAGCACCGAAAACGCCGTCGCGCAAAAAGCCCACCAAATCGCAAAACGCGCGAACGCCGTCCTGGTTTCCGACTACGGCTTCGGCGCCGTCTCTCCCGCGATGATAAAAAAGCTCAACGCCAAGCTCCTAACTCTGGACTCGCGTTACCGCCTGCTAGAATTTCGCGACGCAGGAATCACCGCCGCCACTCCCAATGAACCCGAAGTCGAAGCCGCCTACCACTCCCGAGTCGGCACCGACACCCGCAAGCTCGAAGATCTCGGCCAACGCACCCTCCGCGATCTGAATCTCCAAGCCCTCGTAGTCACCCGCGGCAAGGATGGCATGGCCCTCTTCGAACGCAGCCGCGTCCCGCGCAATATTCCCATCTACGGCTCCGACGCTCCGGTTGACGTGACCGGCGCGGGCGACACGGTAATCGCCGTCTTCACGCTTGCCTTGGCCTCTGGCGCGTCATATCTAGAAGCTGCGCACCTGGCGAATTACGCCGGCGGCATCGTAGTCATGAAGCGCCGCACCGCCACGGTCACCAGCGCCGAACTAACCGCCGCCCTTCGCCAGGACGCCACAGCCACAACAACCGCAGCGCAGCAACGCTGACTCCAGCATGGACACCCGCGAAAAAATTGTTTCACGCCAGGGACTCACCGCCATCCTCGAGGAGCATCGCCGCGCCGGCCGCAAAATGGTTTTCGCCAACGGCGTCTTCGATCTCCTCCACGTAGGCCACGTCCGTTACCTCGAAGCCGCCCGCAACGAAGGCGACGTCCTGGTAGTCGGAATCAATTCCGATTCCAGCACCAGAAAGTTGAAAGGCTCCGGTCGCCCCATCCTCACCGAACGCGCCCGCGCCACTCTGGTCGCCGCATTAAAATCCGTAAACCACGTCGTCATCTTCGACGAGCTCGACGTGAACTCGCTTCTCGAAGAATTGCGGCCCGACGTCCACGCCAAAGGCACGGACTACACCGCCGACACAGTTCCAGAGCGTGAACTGGCAGCCCTGCTAGGCATCCGCGTCGCCATCGTCGGCGATCCCAAGCATCATTCCACGCGCGATCTACTCTTGCGCCTGCGTCACCAAGGCAATGCCTGACACCCGCTTCCTCCTCGTCCGCCTGGGCTCGCTCGGCGACGTAATCCACGCTCTGCCTGCGGCCTCCGCCCTGCGCGACGCCTTTCCCGAAGCTCGCATTGACTGGCTAATCGAACCGAAGTGGCGCCGCCTGCTAGAAGGCAACCCCGATCTCACCGAGATAATCTCGCTCGAAAAGAAAAGCGCCGCAGGCCTGATCTCGACCATTAGCAAATTGCGCGCCGCCCGCTACACTTGCGCGATTGATTTTCAAGGCCTCTACAAATCCGCGCTCCCCGCCTTCGCCTCAGGCGCCCCGCGCCGCATCGGTTTCCCCAGCACCTACGCGCGCGAAGGATTTGCATCCGTGTTTTACACCGACCGCGTCAATCCCCGCGGTGCCCATAAAGTTGACCACAATTTCACCCTCGCCCAAGCCGCCGGCGCCCGCCTCTCGACTCCCCGATTTCCTTTGACCCTGCGCCCGGAAGATGAGAAACAAGTGACGCAGGAACTAGCCCGCCACAACCTTGCAGATTTTTTCGTCCTGAATCCGGGCGGCGGCTGGCGCTCGAAATGTTGGCCGCTCGAACGTTACGGCGAACTGCATCACCGCCTCGCCGCGCAACATGGCTGGCGCGGAATAATCAGTTTCGGTCCGGGAGAAGAACGCTTGGCCCAAGAACTCGTCAGCGCGGCAGGAACTCCGGCGCCGCTCGCACTTCCGCTCGGCCTCGGTCCGCTGATGGCTCTGCTACGTCGCGCGAAATTTGTCGTCTCAGCGGATACCGGCCCGCTGCATCTCGCCTCGGCGCTAGGCACGCCCGTCCTCGGCCTTTACGGCCCAACCGATCCCGCGCGCAATGGCCCCTACGGTGGCACCAGCATCGTCATCCGCAATCCGGGCAAGAGCGAAACGACTTACCGCCGCGGCGCGTCCTATTCTTCGCCCATGCTTTCGATCACCGTTGATCAAGTCGCCGACGCCGTCGCGCGTCTGCTGAACGCGAAATCGTGAGGCCCTGCGGGTGACCAGCAAATCGAACGAACTCATCGCCGCGCAACCCAGAAAATTCTGGATGCGTTGGCGTGTCCGCATCGGCTATCCCATCGCCGTCCTCTACTGGCTCCTCGCCAGGCCCACGCATCACTGGATCGCCATGGGCGCAGCCGTCGCCGGATTCGGCATCCTCATCCGCGCGATTGCCGCTGGGCATCTCAGCAAAGATCGCGAACTAGCCACCGCCGGCCCCTACGCCCGCACGCGCAATCCTCTCTATCTCGGCAGCGCGTTTCTCGCCGCCGGATTCGCCATCGCCGGACACTCCTGGTGGGCCGGCAGCCTGATCGCAATTTATTTTGTGGTGTTTTACTACGCCGTGATGCGCAACGAAGAAGAAGATCTGCGCGCCCGCTTCGGCACCGTCTTCGACGAATACGCCGCCAAAGTCCCGCTCTTCCTGCCCGATTTTTTCGGCTCCGGCTACATGCAAGCTCCCGAAACCAAATCCACCCACCCGTTCAGTTGGCAACTCTTCCGCCGCAACCGCGAATACAAAGCCCTGATCGGCACCCTGGCAGCCCTGGCAGCAGTCTGGCTCCGCATGTACCTCCAACGCCGCTACGGTTATTAGGCCGCGCCGTTGCCGGTCGTAGCGCCGGCTCATCCTGGAGGCCTGCCAGCGGCAGGGCCGAAGGGCGTCCTGCCGGCTCCTTTGCCGTTGCCTGTGCCGTTGACTTTGTAGCGGCCGCCTGCTTTTTTAGGCGGGCGTAGTTGAATTTGCGTTGGAATTTGTAGCGGCGCACTTTAGTGCGCCATCCGCGGGACGGCAATCGCTAATGACTATTTGAACGCCGTTGCTATGGGGTCTTGTCACTCGGCCCGTCTCACTGCAACCGATAAACCGCATGCATCACCCGCTGAAATTGCGGCCGGTAAATCAAATCAAACGCCCGCTCTTTCCCCGGGAACATATCCAGCGCAATCTTCCGCGTCTCCGCGATCATCTGCGCGGCGTCTTCCGGCGACAAATCTCCACCTGCAATCGTTTCCAGCGTAATATGCACCAGGATGCGGAGCCTGCGTATGCGGCGGCTCTCTTCGTCTATCTCTTGCTGCGTGGGCTGAACTGAGGGGTCGTCCATAATTGACCGTGGCTACCGAAAACTAGTATGGACCCAAGACCCGGAAGCGCACAATAGTACTGTCGCACTGTTTTTTAGGAGCCCCCGCCATGCCCGAGGAATACTCCAACGAAAAGGTAGTAATCGCTCACGTCGCTGAAAACGCCACCGAAGCCCTGGTAATTCGCGGCCTGCTCGAAAGCAAGGGCATCCAGTCCCCAGGCTCCGTCTCCACCGACCCCTTCCCAATCCCAGAAAATCCCGAAGGCCCCCACAACGTCGAAATCTTCGTCCTGGAATCCCAAGCCGACGAAGCCAAAAAAATCATCGCCGAATATCAGTCCGCCAACAACGTCTCACTAGAAGATTCCGACGACCCCGCCGATTCCAGCAGCTAGAATTCCTCTAGCTCGGACGGTAGGGCGCTGCTTGCTGCGCCCCAGCTTGCCACAACGTCAACCCGTTCCTCACTCGAGCAGCCCATCAACTCCACGAGCGCGCCAAGATATCCACGCGCACCGCTCCTCACCGCGGATGCTCCTCCACAAAACTCCACACCGCCTACTCGTGCCCCTCCGTAACCGCCGTAACCGCCCCATCCCGATCCGTCCGCAAGAATCTCACACCCGCCCGCGCAAACGCTCCACCACGCTATCCACCGGATGCCCGAACTGGTTGCCCTCTCCCACCGATGCCACTGCCACCCGCGGCGCCACAGCCCCCACAAACGCATCTGTCGAAGATGGCTTGCTTCCGTGATGCGGCGCCTTCAGAAAATTAGCAGCCAGCGGCGCGTGTTCGTCCACCAATTCGTTCTCCACCTTCTTCTCGATATCACCAGGCAACAAAAAACTTTCCGCTCCATCCTGTATCCGCATCACCAGTGAATTATCGTTCGCTGCCTTGTCCACCTCCGACACATCCGGCGGCCACAGCACCTCCCCGCGCACGCCGTCCCAATCAAACCTTCGCCCCTGAATTTCCTGCACCACCGGCACTCCGCGCGCGCGCCAGTCGTTGCGAAATAGTAGGGGGAGGCCGATCAACCAACTGCAGTAATTCGCCGCTGCGCAGCGAACCCCGCACATCAATTTTCTCGCGCGCCAAAAAGCCCTTCCCATCGAACGCGCCTGGATCCAAATGATCCCGCGGCGGCCGCGCCTTCACCAAAATCTCGACGCGATCCCCAGCCCGCAACCCGGCAGGCGGCTCCGCCACCCTCGGCCCCGGATAAAAATTCACGCGCAATCCGCCGGAAGTGCGCAGCGCCGCACCCGACGATTCCAGCTGCTCCAAATCAATCTCGAATCGCTGCCCCCAAGGCAGCGTCAAAGGATCTTCGCGCAGCCTCCCGCGCCAACGCAGCGGGATGCTCGGATCCACCCGCCCCGCAGCGATCAATCGCGCGATACGATTCGCCGGAATCGTCGCGCGCTCAACACTCGCAGCAAGTCCGCCAATCGCCGCCCACGCGAAAAGCGCGCAAGCCCACGCCACCGCAACCCAATGCCGCCACGCCCAAAAAAACAGCGCACAAAATCCCGCCGATCAATATCCCCAAAACCGCAACCACCGCCCACAACCTCGATGAACCTGGCCATCGCCCCGCAATCCCGATGCCCGCCGCAAACGCAGCCAGTATCCACAACGCAGGTAACTTCATGGCTATCGCAACCCCTGCAGAATGCGCAACTCACGCTAACAGATTTGGCGGATGTGAAATATTCGTAGAAATACGGACGAGAGGAATCGATAGAAGAGACCGGGCGTAACTCGCCACGCCCGGCAAGGCGAGGCATTCAAAAATGCGCCGGGCGCGCAAACGCGAGTCGCGCGATGTTCAGCTGCGCCTACGTAACCGAACGACAGTCTCCATATGAGACGTCTGAGGAAACAAATCAAACCAATGTACTTCTCTGCAGTCGTACCCCGCCTTCCCAAATAACGCCAGATCGCGCGCCAAAGTCGGCGGCTCGCACGAAACATAAGTAATCCGCTCCGGCCGCAACTTGCCCAACCGCTCCACAGACTGCGGCGTCAACCCCGCCCGCGGCGGATCCAGCACCACCAATTCCGGCCGCTCCTTATTGCGCTTCAAAAATTGTTCCACTTCCGCCGACCGCACTTCAATCGCCCCCTGCCCGCGCATATTCGTCTCCAAATCGCGCGCCGCCGCCGGATTCGATTCCACCGCCAACACCCGCGCAAATTTCCGTGCCAGCGGAATCGAAAATAATCCCACGCCCGCAAATAAATCCAGCGCCAACCTTCCGCCCCCTTCGCGTTCCACTACTTCCCGCGCCAAATCCTCCACCAAAAACCGGTTCACCTGAAAAAATGAAAAATGTCCCACGCGATACGAAATTCCTCCCGCGGCATACTCCAAAAATCCCGGCCCGTACAATTCCATCCGATCGTGGCTGGGATCGTGAAACAATAAACTCGCAATCTCCGGCACCACACGGCGAAAAGTTTCGGCATGCTCCGCCGCTCGCGAAGGAAATCCCGCAAACGTCGCCGTCAACATCACCTTCGCGTCCGCCGCGTCCACAAACGCCTCGATCTCCCGCAAACCTCGCGGCAAAGCTCCGGCCGCCAGCGCCCCGCGAAACGCCAGCAGCGTCTTCCGCAGCCGCGGCGAAATAATCGAGCAATCTTCCACCACGCAAAGCGCCGTCGAATTCGCGCGAAAATATCCAATCCCCAGCTTCGCCCCGCCGTCCGCTACATTTTGCGAAGCCGCAGCCCCGTCGTCGGTGGAAGTTTCCAGCGGTCGCACCTTCCACTGCGCCCGGTTGCGATAAGCCCACGGCTGCGACCCATGCGCCGTAATCTCCCCGGGCCACTCGATCTTGCCGATCCTCCGCAAAGTCTCGCGCAAAATCTCACTCTTGAATTTCAGCTGTGCTTCATAAGCAATGTGCTGGTAATCGCACCCGCCGCAAACTCCAAAATGCGGGCAACGCGCCTCAACGCGCTGCGGTGCCGCCGATAAAATCCGCTCCACCCGCCCCCGCACAAATTTCTTCTTCTGCTCCACCGCCTCCACCGCCACCCGCTCCGCCGGCAACACCAACGGCACAAACACAGTAGCCCCATCGTGATGCGCCAGCCCCTCGCCGCCATAAATCAATTTTTCAATCGTAATGTCCAAACGAAATCACCTCATCTGCCGCGGCCCAGCGTCGAAGGCGCGGCAAAAGTTAGCTCAACCTGGAAAAGTTTGTGTCGCGGTTCGAAATTCCTTGTAGGTTTGTCTAGCCACTTACCTCTAGTCACTAGCCACTGCCTTTTTCCCAAACGGCTTTATTGCACAGCCGCCCTACGTCAAATAAAATAGACTCAACCGCGGCAACTCAAAATATTCAAACAACCGCTTCTGCGTATATTGCCTCTCGAGCTGCGCCAATTGCTGTGCCGACATCTTACGCCGGTAAGGTGCCAAGGACCGGTCCATTTCCCGCCGGATCGCAAGCAAAGCCTCCTCGTCCGCATCCGCCGCCAAAGCCGCCGCCAGTTTTTCCTCCAGCACCGTCATCCGCCGCTCGAAATCTTCCAGATCAAGCGCCCCCGGCACATCCAGCAAAGGCAACGCGTCGTCGAGCTTCGAAGCAGTTTCATCAAACCGCGCCGCTAATCCCGTCGCAACTGCCTTTGCGCGCAATTTCCCAGCCGCAGCCCGCAAACGCGCCGCATTCCGCTCCAAGTATTTCCGCAACTCCTCGCGCGAAAAGGGTTCCACCCCCGCGCGCGACGATTTCACTTCCGGCCCCGTGCCCGCAGCCGCCTCCGCCGCTTCCGCCGCCGCATCCAGCACCGCGTCCACGCAATAAGCCAAACTTTTCAGCTGCCGTCCGCCCGCCGCCCGCCGCGAACGCGCCCAACTTTCAAACGCCCGGTCAATCCCCTTGAGCACTGCCTCAATCGGAATCCCCGCCTTCTGCCAGGTCTCCAAAATCGCCCAGTCCAAAGGAGATACCAGCAAATGCGCCCCGCGCTTTCGCCAAAAATACTCCTCAATCTCCGTAAAATAATTAAAGTAATTAAACGATTCCATGAGTGAGGGAAAACAGTCCCGTAAGCCTAGCCCATCTTGGAGTGCGGCGGCTTGCCGCCGCCTTGGTTAGCGCGAGGCTTGCCTCGCGTAAAAGACGTCGCTGCTTTCACGCGTCAGCCACGGTAGGGGCGCTGCTTGCTGCGCCCCCGCTTGGCAAGATGTCAGCCCGCGGAGCGCTCCGTCATGCAACTCTCCATCGTCGTAGGCGCGTCAAAACGACACGAAGCCTAAGCGCGCGCCCGCCCCGCCGGCGCGACCTTCTTCTGCGCCGCCTCCTGATTCCGATCCCAAATAATCCGCAATCCCTCTAAAGTCAAAAACTCATCGACAGTCTCAATATGCCGCGAAGCCCCGCCAATCAAAGCCGCCTGCCCCCCGGTCGCCACTACCTTAGTCTTAGCGCCCATCACTTTCTTCATGCGATCCAAAATTCCATCCACCAAATCCGTGTACCCATAAAAAAGTCCCGCCTGCATCGAAGCCGCCGTATTCGTCCCGATAATTTTCCCCGGATCCTTAATTTCCACGCGAAATAATCGCGCTGCCCGCGCGAACAGCGCATCCGCCGAAATCCCAATCCCCGGCGCCAGCACTCCGCCCAAATATTCCCCGCGTGCCGAAACCGCATCAAAATTTATCGCCGTCCCGAAATCCACAATGATGCACGGCCCGCCGTATTTTTCGAACGCCGCCACGCTGTTCACGATCCGGTCCGCACCCACTTCCTGCGGATTATCGTAATGCACCGGCATGCCCGTCTTGATCCCCGGCTCCACAAACAGCGCCGTCTTGCTGAAATATCTCTCAGCCATTCCCGCGAGGCGCGAATTCAGTTGCGGCACCACCGAACTTATAATCACTCCGTCAATTTCGCGCGGCTCCAGCGCCGCTAAAGTAAACAAATCGCGCGTCAGAATTCCGTACTCATCTTCGGTCTGTTCGCGCGCCGTTGTCAGCCGCCAATTCGCCACCAATTCTTTGCCGCGAAATACTCCCAGCACTGTATTCGTATTTCCCACATCCAGCGTCAGCAGCATCAATCGGCCTCCGCCACGTCGCCCGAAAGCACCAGCTCGATCCCGCCGCCATCGTCGCGCAACACGCGCAACACGCCGCTTGGCTCCAGGCCCGCCGTGCTTCCCGTAAAAGTTTCCCGCGTCGTCGTGATGCGCACGCGCTTCCCCTGAAAATAGCTCGACACTTCCGCAAACCGCCGCAGAATCGGCGTCGCGCCTTCGCTGAGGAACTGATTGTAGTAGCGGTCCATATGCCGCAGCAACCGTATCAGCACTTCCAGCCGCGAATGTATTTTCCCCGTTTCCATTCGCAACGAAGTCGCGATCTCTTCCAGCCCCGGCGGCATCTTGGTCTGATTCACATTAATCCCGATACCCACCACCGCGTAATGCATGCGGTCCGGCTCCGCGTGCATCTCCGTCAAAATCCCCGAGAATTTTCGTCCGCGCACCAGCAAATCGTTCGGCCAGCGTATGTCCGGCGCGGAATCAAGCTCCTCGGCGGCCGCATCGCGCGCCGCAAGGCCAGCGACCAAAGTCAGCAACGGAGCGTGAGCCGGAGGAATTGCCGGCCGCAGCAACACCGTGCAATTAATTCCCGCCGATCTTTCCGAAATCCATTTCCGCCCAGCCCGCCCGCGTCCCGCCGTCTGTTCCTCCGCCAGCACCACTGCCCCGTGCGGCTCACCCTGCTCCCCCAACTGCATCGCGACGGAATTCGTCGAATCCATTTTGAAAAAATGATAAATCCGCCGCGCAAATGGCGTGCCATACAATCGGTGACTCAAAAGTTGCGCCGCCAAAATATCCGGCGCCCGCTCGATATGGTATCCCGTCGCGGCATGCCCCTTCACGCGCACGCCCACTTCGCGCAATTTCTCGATCCAGCGCCACACCTGCTGCCGCGTCACCCCAATTTCCTTTGCGATCTTCGCCCCGCTGATCACAATCGTAGAATTCTCAGCCAGCAAAGTGAGCAACGCGTCCAAACGCCGGTCCGTAGTCCCCGGCAAATTTGCCATCCGCTTAGTAACCATATGAATTAAAAAGCATACGCGACCGTAGCGGCGCTAACAAGCCGCGCAAACAAGCGAAGCCGGCGGGCAACCGTTGCCTGTCTTGGAGTGCGGGGGCTTGCCCCCGCCTGTTACAAGGCGAGGCTTGCCTCGCCGCCCTGATGTCTGCCCAGCCGTGAAGTGACACAGGCGCCGGCCAACCGCCGCACTTTCAGATAGTGCGCGGCGGGATTCGAAGTTAGCACTGTTGCGTTAGGGTATATACTTTCCGGCGCTAACCTCCCATGCCCGACTGACCGCACAGTCCTTTGCACCGCCTCGACACCCGCGGAACTTTCATGGTCACAGCCGGCACGTACTGAAAGGAGCCGTTTTTCGGCACTTCCGGACGGCTTTCTTTTCCTCAGAAGCAGCTATTGTTGCTCTGCGAGGAATATTCCGCCGCATTGCAAGCCTGGGCTGTCTTTCCGAGTCACTATCATTACATCGCTCGATGGGAGCAGCGGCCGGATTTGCGGGATCTTGTGCGGCACCTGCACTCAGTTACCGCACGCGAAGTGAACCGCTTGGATCGCGCGGCCGGGCGCAAGGTCTGGTTCCAGTATTGGGATTCACAGATATTTTTCCAGAAGTCCTACTTCGCTCGGCTCCGTTACATTCATCAAAATCCGACCCGTCATGGGATCGTGGCGCGCGCTGCAAACTACCCGTGGTGTTCTGCGGCGTGGTTCGAAACCGAAGCCACGCCGGGATTTCGCAAGACGGTGTTCGGGTTCCCGTGCGAGAGACTGGACATTCCAGATGCTTTTCCGGTGACTGCGAATCAGTTTGTATCGGACTGAGTCGTGCGCTGCGCGGAGTTAGGCCGCTCGCCGCCTTCCTATTCGACGACTGGCCCGGCATGGAAGCGGCGAGGCAAGCCTCGCCTTGCGACAAGTGGGGGCAAGGCGCCGCACTCCAAGATAATGCGAGCGTCCGGCTCATACGGCGATGCAGTCACGTTGCCCGACCACCGCGGAACCCCTCGTTACGCTTATTGAAGCTGCTTAAAACGCTCCAGTAACTTCTGATATTCGATCTCTCGCCCCGCCAGCGTGGCCTTCAAATCTTCCACAATCTTCGCCGGAGCCTTGCGCAAAAAAGTCTCATCCGCCAACCGCGCCTTCTTCGATTCAATATCCTTCGCCAGCCGCTCGCTCTCTTTCCGCAAACGCGCAATCTCCACCTGCTTGTCCACCGCCTCGTCATACCCAATCCGCAAATCAAATCGCGCGGTCGAACGCACCGCCGCTCCTGTCGAATCGAGATGTCCCGAAGAAACCGACAGCCCCGACAGGTTCGCCAAACGCAGCAAAGGCTCCCGGTTCAACTCCACGACCCGTCGCATCGCTGCATCGCGAGTCGAAAAATCCGCCGCCACTTTCTTCTTCTGATCCACCTTCATCTCCGCCCGAATATTCCGCGCCGCCACAATGATTTCCTGAATCAAAGCCATGTCGCCGTCAGCGCCCGCAGCAATCCAATCCTCGCGCCGGGCAGGAAAGCGATCCAACGCAATAGACCGCACCCCCGCAGACTGCGGCAGCTTATGCCACAACTCCTCAGTCAGAAATGGCATCACCGGATGCAGCAACCGCAAAGCCGCATCCAAAACCGCGAAAATATTCCGCCAAGCCGGAAGCGCCAAGCCGCGATCCGCGGAAGAAAGCTGCGGTTTCACCCACTCGATATACCAATCGCAAAAATCGCCCCAAAAAAAGTGATAAATCGTCTGGCAAGCCTCATGAAACCTAAATTCATCCAACGCCTTGTCCACTTCTCCAGCAGCCGCAGCCAATCGCGAAAAAATCCAGCGATGCACCAACTCGCCTTCGCCCTTCACCGCATAAGGTGCCGCCGCCCGCACTTCCGGCGCAGCCAACTCCCCCAAAGTAAATCCCGCCGCCACCTCCGCCTTCTCCAAATTCATAAACAAAAATCGCGCCGCATTCCAAATCTTGTTGGCAAAAGCTCGTGCCCCCAAAATCCGGTCCTCGCTCAGCGCAATGTCCGTTCCAGGCGCGGACATGCTCGCCAGCATGTAACGCATCGCATCAGTCCCGAACTCGGCGGTCAATTTCAAGGGGTCCACGCCGGTCCCTTTGGTCTTGGACATCTTCGCGCCTTCCGCCGTCCGCACCAGAGAATGCAAATACAGCCGCCGGAAGGGAATTCGCTCAGCTTCCGTCGCACCCGAAGTCAGGTGCAAACCCATCATGATCATCCGCGAATCCCAGAAAAATAAAATGTCGTAACCGCTGATCAGCAAACTATTGGGATAAAAAGCCCGCAAATCCTCAGTCGAGTCCGGCCAGCCCAAAGTCGAAAACGGCCACAGCGCGGAGCTGAACCACGTATCCAGCACATCCGGATCTTGCTTCAACGCTCCACCGCCCGCCCCGCACCTCGGACACTTCGTCGGCACCCCCGCCGCCCGCGCGTGTCCGTCCACAATCTCTACGCTCGAATCCGTCGCCGGAACCATCTCGCCGCAATCCGCGCAGTGCCAAATGGGAATGCGATGCCCCCACCACAGCTGCCGCGAAATGCACCAATCGCGAATATTTTCAAACCACTGCAGCAAAATCGTCCGCTGATTGTCCGGCACCACTTCAATTTCCGCCGCCGCGCCAAACTCCCCAGTCACCGCCTTCCGCGCGTCCTCCGCGAGCGGCTTCATCTTCATAAACCACTGCGTCGAAACTCGCGGCTCCACAATCGCCTTGCACCGGTCGCAAGTCCCCACCGAATGCGTGTGCTCCGCGATGTGATCCATCAACCCCAGTTCTTCCAGGTCCGCAATCACCCGCGCCCGCGCCACAAATCTTTCCAGTCCGGCATATTTGCCCGCGGCCTCATTCATATGCGCGTCATCGGTCATTACATCAATCTGCGCCAACCCATGCCGCTTCCCCACTTCGAAATCGTTCGGATCGTGCGCCGGAGTAATTTTCACCACGCCGGTGCCGAACTCGCGATCCACATAACTATCCGCAATGATCGGGATCTCGCGATTCATCAGCGGCAGCCGCACGCGCCCGCCCACCAGATGCCGGTAACGCTCGTCCTCCGGATGCACCGCCACAGCCGCATCGCCCAACATCGTCTCCGGCCGCGTGGTAGCCACCACCAAAAAGTTCCGCGCATCCGCCGCCGCACCGACAACGGGATAACGTATGAACCACAAATTCCCGACGCGCTCGTTGTGCACCACTTCCAAATCACTAATTGCCGTTTGGCAGCGCGGGCACCAATTCACCATGTACCGCCCGCGATAAATCAATCCTTCGCGGTACAGCCGGAGAAACGCTTCCAGCACCGCGCGGTACAACGCCGGCTCCAGCGTGAATCGCTCGCGCGTCCAGTCGCACGATGCGCCCAGGCGAATCATCTGCTGCTTGATCACGCCGCCGCTTTCGGCCTTCCATTTCCATACGCGCCGTTCGAATTCCTCGCGCCCCAAATCCTTGCGGCTGATTCCTTCCTTCGCCAGCATTCTCTCCACTACAAACTGCGTCGCAATCCCGGCGTGATCCATTCCCGGCAGCCACAAAGCCCGCTCGCCGCGCATGCGATGCCAGCGCACCAGCATGTCTATCTGCGTGTGCTCCAGCATGTGCCCGATGTGAATCGATCCCGTAACGTTCGGCGGCGGCAGCGCAATCGAAAAACGCGGCTGCGCGTCGCTCGGCACATCCAGCGTCCCGGAATTTTCCGCGCGGAATAATTTCTCCTCGAACCAGGCCTTCGCCCAGCGCTCCTCAATCTCCTGCGGCTCGTAAGCCTTCGGTATTTCTCGCGCCATCTGCTCCCCAATGTGAATGTGACTTCGCGGCCACACGACGACGCCGCGACGAAAGAGAATCAATCAATATAAAGGCCAACGAAGCAGCCCGTCAACGGAGGGGGAGGGGAAGAAGTGCTCGCAAGGAATTTTCTGGGAACGCCGATCCCCCGATTGGCGCTGCGGCTGGCCCACTCACCCTAAGCAAAGTTCGCATGACGCAGTTTCTATTTCCGGGTGAGCTTCCCGTGCGCAAAAACCGTAACCTTGTCACCCTCTATGTTATCTATCACCCAGCTCCAACTGTTCGTGCCTTTGCGGTAGCCAAACGTGGTGTTCACGCCGCTGTCCTTCTCTTTATCCCTCCACACGAACCCAATCGAGTCATTCAGCCGTTCGCCTGTCCCCATGGGCGCCGCCAGACCGCCGCCCCCAGTCGAATCCAGCCACAAGCATTTGTATTCCTGCAACGCCTCGACCCACTCAATATAGATGATCGCTTCATACGCCGGCTGCCCCTGCGCGTTCCTCTCGCGCGATATTTCGTGCAGTCTCAAGTATTCATGTCCCAGCACCCATTCGGCTTCGACATCGTGCGTGCTCTCGTGTCCAGCAATGGTTCCTCGCAGGATCCAACTGCCGGCCAGGCGATCCAATAACGGATCCTTACGCGCCGTCTCTTGTCCCGCAGCCGAGAATGAAATCGCGAAAACCAAAGTCAGGATCGCAAGGCTTG
>Ga0210401_10004593_pt1 | contig 14412 bp, 22 predicted proteins | sample IncBWH32MmetaG_FD_150866 | JGI IMG/M metagenome (GOLD analysis project Ga0210401, IMG submission 150866) | Forest soil microbial communities from Barre Woods Harvard Forest LTER site, Petersham, Massachusetts, United States - Inc-BW-H-32-M | ecosystem: Environmental > Terrestrial > Soil >... | reverse complement strand
CTCAAGGGTGATCACTGATCGTCCCCGGGCTCGTCATGTCCCGGGCAGCCGTCCGGCTCGAAGACCCCGGTGAATTCCCCGTCCGCCTCGCGAAGGGTGCCGGGGAGGTTCTTTAGCCAGTCGATGCCCTTGACGTAATCGGACGGGCGGTCGCCGCCGCGAATCTCCGGCTCGGGCTCGAACTCGTCATCTAGCGGTTCCGGTGTCGTCACTGTTACCTCGCTTCATCGGCGGTAAGCCATTCTGGGTGCAGCTTAGTCCACTCCACCGTCTTGCGCAGCGACTCCCCGAACGGCACGGGCGGCGTCCAGCCCAGCCCCGTGAGCTTGGCGGGGTCAAGGCCGTAATGCGGGTCGTGGCCGGGGCGGGTGGCGTGGAAGTCCTCCAGCCTGTAACGCAGCGATTCCCCCGCGTATTCCGCGATCATCTTCGCGAGCGTCAGGTTGTCCACGCGGTCAGGCCCGACGATGTTGTAGCGGTCCGGGCGGCCGGCGGTCAGGTTGTTGGTCGCGCCGGCATGCGCCGGAAAGGTGTGTACAGGCTTGTTCAGGAGGAAAAGGATGGCGTCGGCCAGGTTCCTGGCGTGCAGGTAATGCCGCGTCCCGATGTCCGCCGGCGTGCCGTGGACGGTGACCTCTTCGCCCTTGAGCACCTTCCCGATGACCATGGGAATGAACTTCTCGGTGTCCTGGCGCTCGCCGAACATGTTCATGCAGTTCACGAGGACGACCGGCACGCCGTACGTGCGCCAGTAGGAGATCGCGAGAGCCTCCTGGGCAGCCTTGGACGAGGCGTAGGGGTTGCTGGGCAGGATCGGTGCCCACTCCGGGTGGCCCGTCACGTCATCGGCTGCCACAGGCCCGTACACCTCGTCCGTGGAGATCCAGATGAGGGCCTTAGGCCGCAGCTTCCTGGCCAGTTCCAGGGTGTTGAGCGCGACCTCGAAATTGTTCCGGCAGAAGCTCACCGGGTCGGTTATCGAGCGGTCCACGTGGCTCTCAGAGGCGAAGCACACCATGTAGTCGATATACCGGTCCTGGAGCGCGCGGACCTGCCGGGCGGAGAACGGCGCGCACAGGTCGTGGGTGATGATCTGCGTGCGCTGCCGCCAGTCCTGGGGATAGAGCCAGCGGCCCTCAGGGTTGAGCACCTGATCCACGCGGTCGGTGGTGCCCTTGTGCCGGAAGGAGTCGGTACCCGAGATCTCCCAGGGGGTATTCAGCAGCACGTGCTCGTAGAAGTGATGGCCCGCGAAGCCGCCTATGCCGGTGATCAGGATTCGCCTCATGCGGGAAAGCTCCTTACCGCCGCGATGACCTGCTCGACCTGGGGATGGGTCATGTCCGGGAACAGCGGCAGCGTCACCAGGGTCTGCCACACGCGCTCGGTGACCGGGGTATCGCTGCCGTGGGCACCGGGGAACAGCAACGGGTAGTGGTTCAGCGGCTTGTAGTGAACTCCCGCCGAGACTCCCTGGCTGATCATGTGCTGGATGAACCGCTGGCGATCGGCGGCGGGAACGCGGGCCGCGTACAGGTGCATGGACTGGAACACACCTACGCGCGGCGTCTTCAGCCAGTCCAGGCCCGCGAACGCCTCGTTGTACATACTGGCGATGGAGCACCGGACCTGGTTGCGGGTATCGAGATGACGGAGCTGGACGCGGCCGAGAGCGGCGGTGATGTCGTTCATGTGCGCCTTCTCGCCGTCACTGTTTATGCAGTAATCCCAGCCGTAGCCGACTTTGGAGTCCTTGTCGCGGTCCCACGTCGAGCGGTCGATGCCGCACCAGCGCAGCCGGCGGAGTTCGCGGGCCACGTCCTCGTCGTCAGTGGTCACCATGCCGCCGTCGCCCGTGGCCAGGTTCTTGACGGCGTGGAAGCTCCAGGCCCCGGCATCGCCGGAGGTCCCGGCCCTGGCGGTACCCGCCGCGTGCGCGCAGTCCTCGATCACGATCAGGCGGCTGTCCCGGCAGTACCCGATGCTGTCAGGCATCCGGGCCAGGCGGCCGGCGTAGTGGACGGGGACGATGCCGGCGCTGCGCCTCAGGTATTCCGGCTTGCAGAGCTTGCGGACGGCATCGTCCCAGTCGATGCAGAGGGTGTCCTCTTCGATGTCGGCGAAGATCACCTGGTTGCCTGCGTGCCGCATCGCCTGGGCGGTGGACACGAACGTGAGCGCCGGGACGGCGACGACCCCGTCAGTGAGGCCGATGGCCCGCGCGGCGAGTTCGAGGGCGGCGGTGCCGCTGCTGACGGCGACGGCGTGCCGGGAGCCTGTGTACCCGGCGAACTCCTGCTCGAACAGCTCGGTCTCCGGACCCATGCCCCACCAGCCGGAGCGCAGGACCCGGCTGACGGCCTCGATCTCTTCGTCGCCGCAGGACGGCTTGAACAGGGGGATCACGCGAGGTTCCGGGGCCTGTCACTCTGGACATTGGGGGCATCGCGGTGGGCTTGGGAGGTGACCGCCGGATAGAAGCCCCAGCCGGCACCAGCCTGAAGCCAGCGGGCAGCGATGTCCCAGTCAATGGTGTCCTGGCCTTCGTCGCGCCAGGAGGCAACCTTGAGCAGGTTCTTGCGATGCATGATGGATGACGTGGAGATCTGCCCGAACTGCGGCGGCTGTGCTCCGGAAACCCAGTCTCCGTGCACTTCATGGATCAGGATCTGGGAATAGGAAAACTCGATGCCGGGATTAGCGATAAGGACGTCCGCCAGCCGCTGGACATGATCGGGATACAGCTCATCGTCGTCATCCAGGTAGGCGATAAATTCACCCTTGGCAATGGCCGCGCCGTGCAGCCGGGCATGATGTCCCCAGCGGGCATTCGGATCGTGTTCGGGCAGGGAGACTACGGTCAGCTCGTAGTCCGTATACGCGTGCTCGCGCACGATCGGCCGCAGGAGCCGTTCCAGTGCCGGATTGGGGCCGTCAGAGACCACTACGTGCTGAATGGGCCGGTAACTCTGGAGCGCTACCGACATGATGGCGCGCAGCAGGAACGAGTCACGATCCCAGGTCGGGGTGACAACGGTAACGAGGGGATTCACCGGTTGCTCAGCCATTGCCTGTACCACTCCACTGTTTCGGGGACCTTATAAGGCCAGAGATTAACACACTGCGGATGCGATGCCCGGACGATAGCTCCGGCGGGTTCCCCGTCACGGCTGGCTGCCGAGGTAATCAGGACTTCCGCTCCGGCCGCATCCCGGATATCGGCAGCTACCTGGGCGACACTGACAGCTTCCCCGGTCCCCGCCTCGATCACTGTGCCGTACGGACCGTCGATAGCATTCACTAGCACATCAGCGACATCGTCCACGTACACCGGATCGATGATCTGCGTGCCGCCGCCGCACAGCTCCAGGTACAGGCCGCTGATAGCGCGGGTAGCGAACGTCGGGAAAAACTTGTGCACGCTGGCGGTGCCGAACGGCGGCCCGACCGGCTGGCGAGGCCCGTAGACGTGGTAGGCGCGGACGATGGCGATCTTCTCGCCGCAGAACTGTGCCCGGCACAGGCCGAGGTCTTCCGCGCAGCCCTTGGTGACGGCGTAGGGATTCGGCTGGCCTTTGTGTCCGGTGCCGATCTGCACTACGGGAATACCTGCCAGGGCTGCTGCATCGTAGACATTGACGGCCCCGATGACGTTGACCGCAGCGGCTTTAGCCTCGTGCCCGAACAGCTCAGGGGTTCCGAGCATCCCGGCGAGGTTGATGATCGCGTCCGGCTGGGCGATGCGCATTTCGGCGCTAAGGGCGTCTCCGTCCCTGACGTCACAGCGCGGCAGATCATAAGGAACGATCTTATGCCCGCGAGCGGACAGGGAATTGCAGACTGCGGAGCCGATGAAGCCACTGCTGCCGGTTACCAGGACTTTCACTTCTTGTACACCGCCATTGAGCCGAGGGTATAAGCCGGGCCTTCGGGGAACAGGGTATCGAGCGCCGGCTTGACATCTGTGCAGCAGCACGTCTCCAGGTAATCGTGACAGGCCAGGACACCGTCTTCGTCCAGGAGCGCCCAGGCATTCCGGGCATCTTGCGTGACGGAGTCATACGCGTGATCACCGTCGATAAAGACCAGCCCGAACTTCTCGCCGCTCTCCGCCAGTGACGGGAGTACCTGGAATGATGAGCCTCCCAGCACTGTGACTGCGTCAAGCACGCGATACGCACTGAGTCCGGAAACCAGGGCGCTCTGACTGCATACCCATCCTGCGGGAAGATCGACAGAGACGATATGCCGGGCGGTCTGGGCCATGGCGATGGTGGAGAAGCCGTAAGCCGCGCCTACCTCAAGCACACGGGCACCTGCGGCCAGGCGGGCGAGTTCACCGGCCTCTTCCCGCAGTAGTGACGTGGAAATCCCCGGACCGGCACCCGGGCCGAGGGGCAAAGTGAGGTCCCGCCACGGAAGGTGCATGTCAGAGGTACTTCGTAACGCGAATGGAGTAGGTGACCGTTCCGCCGATCTCCACGTTGTCAGTGACGCTCATGAGGACTCCTTTTCATCGACTTGTGCATGATCAGGCACGGGACGCTGTAGTGGACGATACGCCCCTCAGTGCTGAATCCGAGCCGCCGGTAGAACTCTATAGCGTGCTCGTTGCCTTCCAGCACGCGCAGGATGTACGACCCGAAGCCGTAGATCCGCATCAGTTCCAGCAGCGCCTTGCTCATGGCCCCCTTCTCGCCGTGCACCGGCCCGCGCATCACCCTGCCGATCTCGCGGTCCCCCAGGTGGATGGCCACGGTGCCTACCAGCCCGGGTGCGCAGACCATGTACATGTGGTCCTGAGGGTCGCGCAGGTAGCCCTGATACCACGACCGGTGCGATTCCAGGGTGAGCGGAGGCCCCGGCGGAAAGAACTCCGCGTTGCTGTTACGCCAGTTCACAAGATAGGGCGCATCATGCTCGGTGATCTTGCGGAGTTCCACGGCTACCTCCACATCTCGGTGTCAGGAGGTTTCGATGACCAGACAGACAGCTCAGTCCAGCGGTGTGTGACGAGGTAACGGTTGATGGGCCAGAACGGGAACCGCCCGACCAGGCGCTCCAGGAAGATGCCGTCCACGTGCCGGGACACCGTGCCTGAACCGCCCTCCTCAAAATACGGGTAGACCAGGTGGTCCAGGCAGGCTTTCCAGTGCATGACCTGGCCGCCGTCCACGCGGTTATCCACGCTGCCGGGGAACATCTTCGGATCGAGCGCCGGGATGCCCTTGTCAGGAGCGGGGCCGCAATCACCCGGCGCGGACGGCGTGTAATGCCGCAGGCCCGCATAAACGATCCGGTACTCGGGATTGGCGTCCAGCTCTCCGGCCATGACCTCGAAACAGTCCGGGTCGATGATGTCGTCGTCGGAGATGTAGAAGACGTACTTCCCGCTGGCCTCGGGGTAGTACACGTTCAGGAGCCAGGAGGTCATGTACGTCTCGCGGCGCTTGCGTTCGATTTCCGCGCCCTCCAGGCGCTCGTAATGCACGCCGTTCTCTTTCAGGGCGGCCAGCCATTCGTCCCCGTCCAGCTCCTGCAAGCCGAAGTGCCTGGTCAGCTCATCTTCAACGATGAGGTTAGTCCGGCCGTCGCTGGAGTTCTCCAGGAGCCACAGCTCCCAGTCTGCCCGGGACTGACCGAACACCGAGCGCATGGCGTCGAGCACCCATTCGCCCTTGTTGTAGCTGGGCAGGAACACGCTGATCGCCGGCTCCATAACAGGCCGCGCCTCTTCACGAGCTGATCGACATTGACGCCGTGCTCCTCAAGCCAGCGCAGCGTCGTTTCCGGGGTGAGCGTCCCGCCGTCAGGCCACGAACCGTGCGGCTGATCCCAGTCCCGGTAGACCTGGTTCGCGATCTCATGCCGGTTCAGGAACCGGGACGGGTCGCCCGCCAGGCTGCTGCCGAACGGAGCGCCGGGGAAACTCGCGCTGATCTCCTCGTAGATGACCGGCCGGCCGCACTGCGCGGGAGCGTCGATCTCGGGGTAGAGCACGTGCTGGCTGAAATGGACTCTGGCCGTGACTTCCGTCCAGCGGACCGGATGCTTCCTGTACCAGCGGCTCAGCAGGACACAGGCGGTGAGCACCGGCCAGAGCCAGATGACCGCAAGCTTAGGCTGGCTCCGGAGCCGGAACGACGCCGCATTGGCGAACAGGGCGCTGGTGAACAGGGCGTGCTTGAGGTGCTGCCACCAGGTAGCCGGGAGCTTCAGGGCGACTTCGGGCTCCTCGCTGATCGTGCGCCCGGACAGGATCGTCGTCATGAGCCGGACGACCATCTGGTCGTACCCGTACATCAGGTCATCTGCGGTAGCGACGCTGAGCATCTCCCGGGCGAAGCTGCCCGCGTACCCGAATTTCTCGGGGTGGAGCCGGATCTGCCGCCGGGTGTATTCCGTCAGGAACTCAGTGCCGGGCAGCCCGTCGTTACCGGTATTACCCGCCGTGTAAAACGGATTTGTCATCTGTCCTCACTTCGGTGAATCCGCCAAGCCGCTCGACAATGCGGAAGTAGTTGTTCTGGTACCCGAATGTGTCGTAGAACCACCGGCAGAAGGCGGGACCGCCGTGCTCGGGGTGCCCTCCGTAACTCAGCGTCTCATGGCAGATAATGCCCTGGGTATCGCCCTGGCACGCGTCACGCGTCATCTGCCGTACGCGACCGGAACGCAAGTCCATAGGGTTGCCGGGACGGCCGATGCAGGTAGCGCACTGCCCGCCCATCAGGCGCGGTTTCCCGGTCACCCGGTCTACCGGATTCTCGTCTGTCATCCCTTGAACTCCCATCCGGCGGGAAAGAGCATCTTGTACGCACTTGCCCATTCCTGCCAGTGCCCCTCGATCGTGTTCTGCCGGGCGGTCTCCTTAGCCGCCGCGCCCATCTTATGCCTCAGGTCCGTGCTCCCTGCAAGCTCAGACAGGTAGCGGAGCCACTCGTGCTCGTGCCTGACCAGGAAGCCGTCGCTGCCGTGGGTGATGAACCGCCGGTAGGGCTCGACGTCGCTGGCTACCACGGGGATTCCCCGGGCCATGTACTCCAGGGCCTTGATGGGGGTCTTGGACCGGCTGAACTTGGTGTCCAGCAGCGGGCAGATGCCGATGTCGTAGTCGATGGCCCGGTAGAAGACATCCTCGTCGTCGGAGATGTGTATCCAGGGGACGTGGAACGAGCGGTCCTCCGGCACCTTGAACGAGCTGCGGTAATCCACGCCGCCGATGTACAGGTCCCAGGCCGGGAAGCGGCGGCAGAAGCGCCGGACCGCGCCCGTGGCCGCGTGGATGTCCCGGGCGTGCGACGCGCCGCCTGACCAGCCGATCCGGAGCCGGCCCTTGCGGTCATCATGCGGCATGCCGAGCACGTACTCAGGGATGTAATTCGGCAGGACCACGACGGGCACGTGCGGCGTGAGTTCACGGTGCCAGTCCCCGAGGTGAGGCGAGGACGTGGTGACCATGTTGCTGGTGGCCGTGTACCGCAGGACGGCCTCGCGGACCTCAGTGCCCTGCTTGTAGACCTCGTACGCCTGCTTGTTCTCGTGCGTGATGTTCCAGATGTCGTCGTCGTTCTCATAGACGGTGCGCTTGTCCGGAGTTCCCCAGCGCCGCCAGACACCGAGCCCGCTGAACGCGGTGGCCCGCTGGATGACGAGCACATCGGCCTCAGCCGCGTCCTCTGGCATCAGCGGCGGATGAGTTTCCCTCATCGACTTGGGGCCGCCGCAGAAGAACTTCACGCTGACGTCAGGGGAGTGCTTGTCCACCGTCCGCAAGGGCAGCAGCATGCGGTAATACGCACAGCCTGAGCCGCCATCATGCGAGCCGTAGATTTTCATCGCGGCCACCTGATGACCAGGGTAGGAATGAGGCAAACGTAGTGGTAGTCCGGGCCACGGTAGTAGCCGACCCACCAGTCACGCCGGTCAAGGTAGATCCTCACGGGCAGCAGCCTACCTGATCCCCTATTCGCCCCAGTGCACGTCCGCCGCATCCTGGCCGGAGACGAGCCGGTAGAGGCGCTCAGCGGCGGCGAGGCGCACAGCCGCGATCTGGTTCCGGAGCTTCTGGCGGCGTGTCAGCGGCCGGCACGGAGGCCGGAGGTACGGGTTGCGCAGGTACTCAGTAAGATTGACCTGGCAGTCGCGCAGGAGTTCCTTAGATACCAGCAGGCCGCCGGAGATCTTCACCAGGGGGTCGTCATCGGTCATGCCCGCAGTCTACGCCGGCGCGGGAAGCACGAGCGCTACGACCAGCACGGCCACGAAAATGAGGGCGAAGATCGCCAGGGTGCCGCCGATCTCTGCCCAGAACGAATGCTTAGCGCGGCCCCGGGACCGCATGATGCCGACAATGAGGCCGATCACCAGGCAGATCAGGCCCATGGCGGTCAGGGCGGCGGGACCGCGCCAGAACAGGAACGGGAACGCGGGCAGCAGGCCGCCGGCGGCGGTCGCCAGGCCCATCACGACGGACGCGCCGAGGCCGTTGTCGGAGTCCGACAGGTACTCGTTCCCGGACATGCTCAGCGCGGCAGACAGAGCCCCGGACAGGACCGCCGCGAAGATGATCCGCTGATCGCCCAGGAGGTACAGGACGACCCCGACGATGGACATGCACCCGTCGCCGAGGCCGAAGATGGCAGGCCGGAAGAGGCTGTTACGCGATTTCACAGCCATCTCCCGGGCCGCCGTTACCTGTTGAGCTTGTTGATGTCAGCTTCGAGGGCCTTGAGGTTGACGCCGTGGCCGTCAAGCCCGCCGGCGGGGATCTCGCCCCAGATGACAGCCCAGGCTTCGGATGCCATGAGGTGCCAGGCCGAGTACTCGATCGGCTGGATCGCCCCCCAGGTCACGCAGTACAGGTAGTGGCTGTCGTACCCGACGAGCGGAACGCAGTGGCCGCCTTCGACATTGCCGTCCGCGAAGGTGGCCGCAGTCCACGGGTCGCCGTTCTGGAACGCCTCCTGCATCAGGTCGGTGACCGCGATGCCGGTGTAGGAGTAGCCATAGGCGTTGATCGCGAACTGGAGGGTCTTGTAGTCGGTCACGGAGACCGGCGCGTAGCCGGCGAGCTTGCGGCCGAACCACCCCTGGCGCTTGACGTAGGAAAGGAAGTCAGCGAGCACGACTCCGTTATCCTCGCCGCCCGTGTACGTCAGGTAGTAGTTCACGATCTGGACGGGCGTCAGCCCGAGGAGCTTCGCGCGGACGCCCAGGTCCACGGTCATGTCGCCGTGGTCCATGGCGGCGACGCCGCAGTCTCCGTACTCGTCGTTGCCGTCCATGCCCCAGGCGGTGCCATCGGCGTTCGACGGCGGGACAGGCGGGGCGACCTTGACCGGGGCGGCCGGCAGCGCGCCGGCGACGTACCAGGTGAAGTCACGGATATCGTTCGGGATGTGGCCGGGCAGCCGCCCGAACTTGCCTGCGCGGCGGGTGGTCAGTACTGGGCTCACGTCTGCCTCCATTTTCCCGGACCATCCGGGAATCGCCGCGTCGCGTGCCCGCTGTCGTCCACCGCCTCGCCGGAGCGCGGGTCTACGCTCTCCCAGCCCTGGTGGTCGGCCAGGGTGTGCCGTCCGTCCGTGGCGTCATAGTTCTCGCTCGTGCCCGGCGCTCCGGCAGTGCGGTTGCCCGGGTGCGGCTCGGTGACAGCACCTTCCGCCTGCGCGGCGATGCCCTTGACGCTGTGCTGCTCGGGGTGCTCTACCGGACCCCACGTGGTAGCCATTCGCTTCTCCTCAGCTCGGGCTCGTACTGTACTGAAAGACCGGCGCGCCGCTGTTCCACCCGCTGGTGCACTGCACGAAGACGCCCCAGAGGTTGACGGCCCGGTTAGGCGTCCAGGCCAGGGAATGCACGGCGGCTGTGGCCTGGTCGGCCAGGGCTCCGGCGGTCACCAGGGCGGCGGCGGCCTGCGCGAGCGTCTGGTTGGTGTGCCCGGCGAAACTGGGCGTGAGGTCGTATTCCCACACCGAGTCGATTCCGTCCTTCCAGCCGCCCGTAGCCTGGACGAGGACACCCCAGTGGGACTGCGGGAAGTTGGGCCGCCAGCCGTCCGAATGCAGGACGGTAAGCGCCTGGTCGGGCAGCGCCCCGGCGGTCACCAGGACAGCCGCCATCTGCGGCGTGGTCCTGTTTGTCGTGAAACCCATTTTCCTCTACCTTCCGGAGATCAGGTGACAGCGCCGCCCGTGTCATAAGAGAACAGGGGGGCAGAACCCGCGCCCGCGCTGGTCGTCACTTTCACTAGCGTGCCGTTGACGAACGCCTGAGTACCCACAGGGCACCAGCCGAGCGTAGCGATGGCGTTGTTGACTGCATCGGTGTAGACGACACCGGAGACTGCCGCAGCGACAATCGCCGCCGCCGTGGCTCCGGTGTTTGCGCCAGTTGCGGTATAGGCCATTTCAGGTCAGTTCCTTCCACGCGGGGGGTGCCGGCGTCCAGCCGGTTCCCTTTTCGGCGGTGCCCAGCTCACTGGCTGGCGTCTCCGGCCCCGGCAGATCGGGGGTTTTCTGCGCGTTGCCGAAGTCAGTCATCTCGCGGGCCACGACGTCGTGCGAAGCCTCAGAGTCGGACCCCTGGCCGGCGAAGTCCTCGCTCTTCTGCGTGACCATGTTGCCGCCGGCCATCGAGCTGCTGAATGACGGGAAGCTCTTGAGTTCCTTGAGGTCACTCAGGTCCCGTACTGTCGGCTTCTGGGGAAACGTCATCGGTGGTCACCTCCTGCGGCCAGTTCGAGGCCGGTGTCGGCTGAGCGTCTTCGGGCATGGCCGCGCCCTCGTCGTGCCGGCCGTGGAGCGGGCCGACCGCGCCGCCCTGCCCCGGGGTTTCCAGGGCAGACGGCAGGAACGGGTGGCCCTTCCACGGGACGGCTCCGATTCGCGCGACCATTGATCAGCGTCCGGCGTCGGGGTGACGCGGGCCGGCGGCCTGGCCGTTGCCGTTACGCGGCTGCGGTCCCTTGGACATGGCGTCCGGGTGGGACGCGCCCACCACGGAACCGCCGCCGGCACCCGTGCTCAGCGGCCGGTTGCCTTCGAGAGCGGGCAGCGTCGGGCCGGAGTCGTAACCCATGTCGTTGGCCTGCGTCCAGTCACCGGTACCGCCGACGTGCGCGGAGGTGTGGGAGTCACGGTGCTCGTTGCCCATGTACCCGAACGGGTCGGTGTAGCGGATGCTGTCCGGGCCGCCGTTGGAGTTAGACGCCCCCTGGGAGCCGGGCAGGCCGGTGTCGGTGATCTCGGCGGCGGTGACGCCGGAGAGGCCGTCATCGAGCTGGCCGGGCTGGATCGTCACGTCGGACGAGCGCGCCCCGTGCGGCGAGGAGCCCGGAGCCCCGGTGCTGTAGCTCTGGGAGAAGCCGAAGATCTCGGACGGGGTCTGGCCGGTCTGCTCGGTCGGGTCCGTACCGTCAGTGTTGCGACCCTGCCGCTGCGGGGCCGGCGACTGGCGCTGCGGACGCCCACCCTGGCGGCCAGGGTTGGTACCGTCTTGCACAGTTGCCACGATGATGTCCTTTCACAGAGGGTCTTCCCACTCAGTGTAGGACGGCACGCACGGCTAGGGTAGTGGCTAAATCCTTTCCCCGTACCTGCTCATCAGGTCCGCCTTGGTCATGCCCTCAGCGCGTTCCGGTGACAGCCCCGCATCGACAGCCGTGGCATACCGGACCCAGGCCGATTTCGGGGCATTGCCATATGGCCTCTTGACCTCGTCCGCGCGGCCTTCTTCGATTTTCTCTTCGGCTACGTCGGCGTTCGCTTCCTTGAGCGCCAGCTCAGCTTCCTGCACTTCCAGCTCAGCACGGGTAGTGCCGGTTCCTGGCCGGGCCTCTTCATCCAGGAACACCGCGAGATGATGGCTCACGGCAAAGATCGCGGTCAGGTCGTCAAGAAACGGCTCATTGCCTACGTCACCGACAAGAAATGGCTCGTCCATCTTGACGGCACTGGTAAGTCGTACGTGACGCATAATGGCCTCCTGGAACGGCGAATCCGCCACCAGCATAGCTGCTGATGACGGATTCGGCACGGCTAGATCAGTTACCACCCTGGAAGACCGCGAGGGGCTGCGGCGACACCGAAGGCGGGTTCATGAGGTTGCCGTCCGCGCGGATCAGTGCCCGGAAGGACACCAGGTCCTGGTTGAAGGCGAAGTCGTCAGACCGCTCGAACCGCACTCCGCCGACCATGCGGACGAAGTACTGCGAGAAGTCCCCGAACACGATGGACTTGCTTGCCCCGCCGATCGCCGGCATGAACGGGTCCGCCACCAGGGGCTTGCCCAGCAGCAGGTCCGGGGCACCGAGGACGGTAGACGGCTCCCAGATCGGGCGGCCGACAGTATCGGTGATCTTCCGCAGGACGCCCAGGGTCTTGTCCGCCGCGAGCCAGTAGCAGGACCGGGACTGACGGTACGGGGCGATCACGGAGTACTCCATGTCCACCAGGTTGGCGTAAGTCGGTCCGCCTTCCACGATGCCCTGCGCCGTCAGCGCACTGTTCGCCGAGGCCGAGGCCGGGCCGGTGATCGCGACCGGCGCGACGAGGATGCCGTTGGAGATTCCCTCACCGCCGTTGACGAGAACGCTGCCGAGCTGGTTGCCCAGCGCGCGGCCCGCCGACATGGCCAGGTAGCCCAGCAGGTTGACGCCCGAGTCATCGATCAGCTCGCGCGACACCTGGATCATGATGCCGAACTTGTTGGCGGTCAGGGTCTTCTGCGCGAACACCGGGTCAGCGCCCGGAAGCGTAGCGCCCTGGCCGGCCGAGACGTTGACCTGCCCGCCGGCCGAGGTGAGGCCGGTGTGCTGGTTGACGATCGGGACCTGGATCGGCTCGCCGCCCACGGTGTTGAGCACGGTCGGGCCGGTCTGCATGACCCCGGAAACTTCGATCAGGTACGACAGGAGCTGGTCGTAGAAGTCGATCGGGACGATGCCGCCGGAGGTGGTCGGCACGTTGCCGACGTAGCCGTCCGTCAGGACACGGACTTCAGTGGGGGACATGGGGCGGCCCATGGCCAGCTTGCGCATGATCCGCGACCCCGTGGACGAGACCTCCAGGGCCTTGCGGTCACCGGTCTGCGGGTCACGTTCGCCCCGGGCGAAGGAACGCAGCTCAGCCTCGAAGGCGTTCGCCGGCTGGGTCATCGACGGGTCAGCGCGCCGCTGGTCAAGCGCGTTGAACGACTCGTCGGCCTCGTACGCGCGCTTCTCGTCGGCCAGGACCTGCTTGAGCCGCAGGTCGCTGTTGTCGAGCGCGGTGTGCAGGTCGTCCCAGGACTTCTGCTCTTCGTCACTGAAACCGCGACGCTCATCGGCGGCCTTGAACGAAAGGCCCTCGATCTCCTTGTAGACCCGCTGCACCTCCTCATGGAGGCGCTTGGCAACTTCGGAGGGCATTGTCTTCCCTTTCGGTAAGAGAATCAACACCGGCTCCGGGCGCGGGTGCGCGACGGCCTCAGCAGATCTTGCACTATCCAGGTTATGGGGGACTGTTTAGTCGTGCAACAGTCCCCCGGAAACTCATTCGCCGTCAAGCGCGGTGAGGCTCTTGCGCCTTTCCGCGAGCTTAACGAGCGCCTCAGCCGCCGACAGGTTCTTCGGCGGCTCGGGCACCGGATCGGTAACGGGCTCTTCGGACCGGGTCTCGGGCTCTCCGCCCGCTGCCGCGCCGTCACGGGAGGCCACGGTCATGGGCGTGTGCTGCCCCTCATGCCCCTCGTGCTGATTGCAGGGCAGCCCGTCGTGACGGCCCCAGCAGAGCCCGGCGTGACCGCCCTCTTCGGCGTGCGGGCCGTCAGCGGCGTGACCCGTGGGCCGGACGCACGGCTCGCCGTGGTGGAACCGCATGCAGAGCTGGTCAGTGGACTTGGGCTTCATCGCCGCGCGGATCTCGTCCTCGGACCGGATGGCGCGCTCGTCCTCGGGGACCATGGTGTCCCCCTCGGGCACGGGCTCTGCGGCGGCCTTCCCGGAGCGCAGCGACACGGCGGGATCATCCAGCACGCGGGTCTCCTCGCGCTCCTGCGCCGACCTCTTGTCCAGGGCAGGCGCGCTCGGGCGGTCGGACCGGTGGAAGAGGCGCTTGGCCTGGCCGGCTTCGAGGATGCTGCGGATCTCGGCGGGGTCGCCGTCCACCCAGGATGCCAGCGACTCGATCGCGCCGGAGATGTTCCGGGCCGCCGCCGTGGTGTCGCGGTAGGCGGGGTCGGTGACCGGAGCGACGTCCACGGTCTCCACCCTGTGAAGTGACCTCATGGGCAGCCCGTACTCAGACTCTTCCCAGGAGTCGTCCTCACCGGGCTTGGGGACGCGGAACGCGAAAGAGGAGTAGCGCACATCACGGCGCTCCACCAGCTCCGTGACGTCACCGCGATGGTTCGGCGGGATCACGTCGTAGG
>Ga0210401_10004592_pt1 | contig 14412 bp, 14 predicted proteins | sample IncBWH32MmetaG_FD_150866 | JGI IMG/M metagenome (GOLD analysis project Ga0210401, IMG submission 150866) | Forest soil microbial communities from Barre Woods Harvard Forest LTER site, Petersham, Massachusetts, United States - Inc-BW-H-32-M | ecosystem: Environmental > Terrestrial > Soil >... | reverse complement strand
TTCGGCCATGTGAAGGGCGCCTTCACGGGCGCCTTCGAGCGGCGGATCGGGCGTTTTGAGCTGGCTGATGGCGGAACCATCCTCTTGGATGAAGTCGGCGACCTTCATTTGGAAGCTCAGGTTAAGCTCCTCCGGATCCTTCAAGAGCACGAGTTCGAGCCCGTCGGAAGCAGCCGCTCCGTACGCGCTAACGCACGCGTTATCGCCGTGACCAATCGCGACCTCGGCGAAGCCGTAAAGGCCGGACAATTCCGCGCCGACCTGTTCTACCGTCTGAACGTGATTCCGCTTGACGTGCCACCACTCCGGGACCGCGGGCCGGATATTCCCAAACTGGTGATGTTCTTCCTTGAACGATTCTCGAAGAAATTTAACAAGAGGTTCGACAGTGTGTCGCAAGCTACGATGGACCTGCTGGTGGATTATGGGTGGCCTGGAAATGTTCGCGAACTCCAAAACATCATTGAGCGGGCGGTGGTGCTGTCGCAAGGCCCGGTTCTGGCGCTCAACGCTGACCTGCTCCCCGCAGAAATCTCCGACGTAAGGGCCGATCCTTGGGGAGACAACGGAGATGCTCTTGCGATAGCCGGAGGCAGCAGGACACGAAGCTCAACTTCGCTCGAAGAAATCGAGAGGCTCCATATCCTCATGGTCCTGCAAAAGACCGGAGGCTTGATTGAGGGGCCGAAAGGAGCAGCGGGGATTTTAGGGCTCAACCCCAGCACTCTCCGTGGCCGAATGAAGAAACTGGGTATCAGGCGCAAAAGCCGCCAAATATCGCGGTCGCGTCGCGAACTTCCGCAACGCCCGCCAAGTTTGGCGGATGACTAACCTGTGGTTCGGCCACCTCACGGTCAAGAATACCTCCTCTCTTCAATGAGATAGCGGAGGCCTCGAACACTCCGATCGAGTTGGAAAGCAGCTTGCCGTACCGGGAACCCGGAGAGCAATCAGGACATAGCTGGATAGCTAAGCTACAGAAACCTAAATAAGGAGAAACATCGATAGACATATGAACAAGACGAACACCAAGCAACCCACGTGTTATCGACAAGGGGACCCTCCGACGTCCAAGCCGGTTGACCGGCATTTGTTGCAGACGCAGGTAGCGCGTGCGGGAGCGCTCGGGCTTCTGCTCATATCCTTGTGCGGAATCGCCGCCGCTCAGGGCAACAGCCCCGTGCAATTGCGCCAGTTCATCGGCGAGCAGGTCGGCGGAATCAATAAATTGCAGGTTCCGGCGACGAATGCCGCTATTCCGGTGCCCCCGCCCAATCCTGGGCTCCCGGCGAACACGCCCTATCGCTACCAGACCACCGAGGCGAAGCGCTACCTCGGAAAGCTGCTCTTCCACGACCCGGTCCGCAGCGCGCGCATTGGCCCCGCCACTAACCAAGGCCAGCCCAAGGCCTTGCCGGCGGGTACAAACTTCGGCGGAACGTTTGGCGCCACCAATAACACGATCGCGGGAATCTTCCCCGAAACTGGGGCGGCTTCGAGTCAAGCCCCGGATGTCGTCGCCGAGACGATTCAGACCGGATCGTGCGGCAGTTGCCACATCGGCGAGGCGGCGGGAAAGGCGGGTCAGCAGATCAACTTACACGTAGGCGCCGAAGGTCGCGGCTACACCGACGCGCAAGGTAACTTCATTCCGCGCCGCCGGCCCCAGGAGGCCCTCCCCAAGCTGCGCACGACGCCTCTGTTCAATGGTGACACGCTCGTCGATGCGCTCCCGACCCTGACCGACATTTGGGACAACACCAACGGCGAGAACCCCGGCTACCCCGCCGGCCTGGTGGTCACCACGCCGGCCTACTTCTACCACCTTTCGCCTGCGGACCAAGCCAGTGCGACGAGCCAGAACCTGATAGCGACGGGCCGGCTTGACCAACTCGACGGCGTGGCTCGCCTGTCCATGAACCTGGTGGGTTTCGCCTTCAACAACCGCCTCCTCTTTGGCGGCTTCGCAGGGGAGCCGCAGTCCACGCCGGGCTCGCTCAACCCGTTCAACGACCCGGCTGGGGAGAACCTCACGCTGCTGCTCCTCGACGCCCACCGCATGCTTAACTTTCAGTCGGCAGCCCTGCTGCAGATCCCGGCTTTCGTGAAGCTGTTCCAGGATGCCTTCCCGGTGGAAGCCGCCGCGGCAGCCGCCGCAAATGACATGACGATTCTCATAAACGACCAGACCGTGTTCCGGGCGACGGCGACCTTCCTCCGCACCGTGGTCACCCGCAACACGCCGTTCGACAAGTTCCTGGCCGGGGATAACAGTGCCCTAACGCCCTCTCAGGTGCGCGGAGCTCAGCTCTTCTTCACCCCGGCGACCAACGGAGCCGGCGGGGCGGGCTGCTTCACCTGTCACAGCGGTCCGATGCTGAACAAGCAGAATAACGATCCGGATGTCGCCGGCATCGGTACATTCGTCGAGGAGAATTTCTTCAACGTCGGAATCGGGGACCATCCAATCCGAGCGCTGGACGCGCTGGCGAGAGGCCATATCGACCCCACCAAGCTGGGCGCGGATGGTTTCCCGTACCACGCCGAGGACGTTGGGCGGCAGGAAATCACCCATGACCCGGCTGATGCTTTCATGTTCCGCTCATTAACGATGCGGCAGCTAAAGACCTCTGGGAACTTCTTCCACAATGCTGTCCTCACCAACGTCCGCGATGTAGTGGAGTACTTCAACGCCGGTATTCCCATGGACCCCACCGCCGGAGCGCAGACTACGCTATCGCCCCGCTTCACGAACCCTCGTGGGCCTGGAACCCCGAACGGGCTGGGTCTTTCCGAACAGCAAGTCGACGATCTCACCGACTTCCTGGAGAATGCTCTATACGACCCCGCCTTGGTGACCTTCGATCCCAATTCCACGACCGATACGTTCCAGCCGAACGTACGCGACCTCACTTACTCGAAGTACCGTCCGGACCTCGCCGCGCTGGGAGCAAAGGACGGTTTCGTGCCGAGCGGCCTGGCGACCGATTCAAACGACCATTTGACGCGGCGCGACGAGGGCCTGGAATTCCTCGACGTGACCTCCCAGACCAACATTCAACGGGTCAGCTCCAACAGCCAGGGCTCGACTCAGACGGATAACTACACCATCACGAACACCGGCACATCGGTGGTGGATACTCACCTCCTCATCGTAGTGCAAGGGCTCGCCGCTGGAATCCAGTTGCAGAACGCCAGCGGGACCACGAGCACCGGCAATCCGTATATTCGCGTTTTCCTGACAAATGGGGTAATCGAGCCTGGCCAGAACATCGCCCAGGCGTTGATCTTCAAGCGTCCGGGCGGCAACAAAGCACCGGCGGTAAGTTACTCTATCGATCTCCTCTCGGGGCAGGGTAACCCATAAGTCTTCACCGATCGCGCTGTTCCCGGCGTGTCCCCAAGGACCTGGAGGCCGGGAAAGCCCGTGATCGTGAGCTTCTTAGTGTGTTCCACGCGGACCCGGAGCCCCGCATTCGAGCGGAGTTCCGGGCCCGCTGGCTTTTCCCGGTCCTGAGCGGTTCGTGCGCGGAAAGAGCCGAAAGGGCTCTGGTTTGCAAATAATTCCACAGGAGCGTGGTTCAGGCCGATTCCGCCTAATCGATTCCGTGTTTGGTGCGATTGCGCCGCTCAGATGATGGAGCAGATTGCGATCGATTCCGCCCCTGATGGATTCCGTGCAAAACGGGTCGCGGCGGGATAGCCGCCCCTGCAAGTAATGCCTTCTCCTGGGGGTTAAGCTCCCGGGGGCCTGGAAACGGTGAGGCGGGCGATTTCTCCGGGTTACCGCACCTGGGGATCTCGTAGGAAACCACGAGCGTCAACCGTTGCCAAGCGGATGTCACGGCTCATGAAGACGGTCGACTATTCGTGTCACTGCACGCCGGCCTTCTTCCAACCGAGAATGGGAGGGCGGTTAGAGTTCGCTCGCTCATTTATCGCGCCGCGAACTCGATATCAGCTTCCAGGTAAACGCCGTCGCTCCTTCACGGGGTCCTCGATAATTGGGCTCGATGTCAAGTCGGGCCGGCCCAACCTTCAAGGACGCTGACTTAACGCAATCAGCCGCAGGACCAAGTGGCTAAGGGTAGGCCTCCGATCAACTCGGCGCAAATCTCTAGATGATTTGGCCGTAACTTCTTCCGCTACGGTGACGAACACACAGATGAGGGTTGCGAGGCGCGGATAACCGGGTATCAACCCGCGCCGCGGCCGTTACAAATTACTGCGGAGAGATCAATTGAGCAAGAAGGCGGTAAACCGATGCTAGTTGCCAAATCGCGCGACATTCCGTACTCCGAAGTGACTCCGAAGTCCTCCTATCTCAACCGCAGGAAGCTGTTGTTTAGTTTTCCCGCCGCATTTCTGTTGGCTCGGGCACGGGCTGCTATCGGGCTTGGGAACCTTGTGAAGAGCCCACTTAGTGCCAACGAGAAGGTGAACTCGTTCAAGGACGTCACTACCTACAACAATTTCTATGAGTTTGGAACCAGCAAAGAGCAGCCCGCCCAGCTCGCGAGGAATTTTAAGGCGGATCCCTGGATGGTTTCGGTCGAAGGCGAAGTGGCCAAACCTCGCAAGTTCAGCATGGAAGAAATCCTCAAACTGGCTCCTCTCGAAGAGCGCATTTATCGACACCGCTGTGTGGAAGGATGGTCGATTGTCGTGCCGTGGGTTGGCTATTCCTTGAGTATGCTTCTCAAGATGGTAGAGCCCACCTCCAAAGCAAAGTTCGTTGCGTTCGAGACCTATTACGATCTCAAGCAGATGCCGGAGGCTAAGCACGCTGGCATCCCGTTGCCTTACGTGGAGGGACTTCGCTTGGATGAAGCCATGCACCCGCTGGCGCTACTGTGCGTGGGCATGTATGGCGAATCGCTACCGCCGCAGGATGGCGCGCCCGTGAGGCTGGTAGTGCCGTGGAAGTATGGATTCAAGAGCATCAAGTCGCTGGTTAAGATCAGGCTAGTGGGTAGCCAGCCACCGTCCACGTGGAATATCACTAACTCGCACGAGTACGGTTTCTATTCGAATGTGAACCCTCAAGTTGATCACCCTCGCTGGAGCCAAGGGACTGAACGCAGGCTGGGAGAGCTGCGCCGCCGTCCGACGTTGATGTTCAACGGATATGGGGACCAGGTGGCGCAGCTCTACGCGGGGATGGACCTAAAGAAAAATTTCTAACATGTTGCGCAATCGTTGGGCAAAGGCTCAGCTGTTCGTTTTGTGTCTGGCGCCGCTGTGCTGGTTGAGCTGGCAGGCCTGGCGGGGAAACCTGACGGCGAACCCGATTGAGTACATTACGCACTTCACCGGTGAATGGACTATCCGCTTCATCGTCTTTACTTTGGCGGTGACACCGCTGCGCAGGCTGTTCCGGCAGCCGGATCTGGCACACTTCCGCAGAATGCTAGGGCTCTATGCTTTTTTCTACGGCTCGCTTCATTTCTTAACTTGGTTGTGGCTAGACAAAAACTTCAACCTGGCAGAGATGTGGCAAGACGTATTAAAGCGAAGGTTTATCACGGTAGGTTTCGCGGGCTTGGCGGTGATGCTGCCGCTGGCGGTGACTTCTACCAGGGGTTGGGTGCGGCGGTTGGGTGCTAAGCGGTGGCAACAACTGCACCGGTTGGTTTATGCTACTGCGATTGCCGGCGTGGTGCATTACTACTGGCTGGTAAAGTCTGACACCCGTTGGCCGGTGTTCTACGGGACGTGCGCGGCGCTGTTGCTGGCGGCGAGATTCATTAGCTCGCCGAAAAACACACTGCAGACATCGATTACTTTACTGCTTGCCGAGACAAGACCGGAAACTCGGGATACGGTCACATTGCGATTTCAGCTTCCGGGCGGCAGGCAACTAGGCGCTAAAGCCGGGCAGTCTCTCACTTTCGACTGGATGGTGAATGGCAAGAAACTGCCCCGCTCCTACTCCATCTCCTCTTCTCCATCACGGACGGATTTCGTCGAAGTCACTGTCAAACAACAAGGCATCGTCTCTTCATTCTTTCGCGACGCCAAAGTGGGCTTAGCCGTAGAGGCTCACGGACCTTTCGGGCAGTTCTGTTTCGACAAATCCCTTCACCAGAAAATTGTTCTGTTCGCCGGCGGCAGTGGAATCACACCAATCATGTCGATGCTGCGATATATCGAAGAGGCCGCGCCTGTAACCGAGGTTTTATTATTGTACGCTGTGCGCAGCGAGCTGGACATTATTTTCGAGTACGATCTGGAGCGGCTACGGCGAGCCCTGCCAAGGTTTCGCTGCGTCATCTTTCCGAGCGAGCCGGGTCAAGGCTGGACCGGTCCGCGCCGCCGCTTAAATCGTAAACACATCGAGCAGCATGTGAGCTCGTTCAGCGATCACGCCGTGTTTCTCCGTGGGCCGGCAGGCTTCATGGCTAGCATTGAGGAAATCCTGACTGCGATGGGGGTCGCTGCCGCACAGATTAGGCGCGAGCGATTCACAGCCGGCGTGGCCGATTCAGCTGATAGGGCTCACGTTACTTACACAGTCGAGTTCGCGAAATCCGGCACGAAAGTTGCGGCTTTGTCTACTGAACCATTACTAAATATCGCGGAAATGAACGGCATTGATATTCCGCACAATTGCCGGGTCGGGCAGTGCGGTACCTGCGCGACAAGGCTGCTCGACGGCGAAGTCGAGATGGAGACCGAAGAAGGGCTGACACCCACGCTGCGATCCAGGGGCTATCGCCTTATGTGCGTCGGAGTGGCCCGTAGCAATGTCATACTGCAAGCCTAGTCTCGGTGCAATCGAACTCAGAGCCCCGATGTGCCGACCTTCTGCAAAGTTGCCGTCCCATTACACATCTGTAATCGCAAAGACTTTTTCTAAGCTTCGAACCGGGTCTCGGCCCCGGCGTAGGATCGTACTCATGGGCGATCACGCCGGGATATCCCAGCTCGGCGATGGTCCACACCGTGGGCATGGCGGGGTTGTTGGGGATGACGCCGCTGGCGATCACCTCCACCGTGGGATGGGTGCGGCGCATGGGCTATAAACGCTGGCAGAAGCTGCACCGCACGGTCTACTTATGCGGGATCGCCGGTGTGACCCACTATTATCTGCTCGTGAAGTCCGACATCCGCCTGCCGCTGTTATATGGCGCGATCCTCGCCGTTTTGCTGGGCTACCGGGTGATCAAACGCCTGAGCAACCCCAGAGTAGCCCCGCGTCGTGCGGCGGCTCCGGTCGGCTAGATCCGGCGCGCCATGCGCAAGCGCGCACCCAACTTGCAAGGAAGGCTCCCGTGCTGAGCACATACATAATCCGCCTCAACGTAGTGCGTTTGTTACGTTTCGGCCTCGCGCGCCGACCGTAACCGCATCAATGTTCGCAGCGAACTGATCGATGGAGTAAGAAAACGGGAACTCACAAATTACTCCTTAAGAGAGGATGGCTGAGGTTATTATGAGCGTGACAATAAATGTCCGTGAAGCCGGCAACGTGACAATCGTGGAGGTAGCCGGCCGCGTAACTCTAGGGGCGGCCGGACCATCCATTCAAGACGCTGTTCGCGAGCTGGTCGACAGCCTGCACACGAATATCATCATTGATCTTGGCGGTATCACGTACATCGACAGCTCTGGTCTCGGTCAGCTAGTTGCGAGCGCCGCGACGGCCACTTCACGCGGCGGTGCGATCAAGCTCCTGAACCTGACTGAGCGAGTTTACGATCTGATGCTGCTCACAAAGCTCTGCACTGTCTTCGCGATTTATGCGGATGAAGCGACGGCGATCATGAGTTTCGACCTGGCAACTGCGCAAAGTTAGAGCCGATCCGCCGAATCCGGAACAATAAACATTCTCCGGGGGCGTGTAGCACTGCGCAGACTGGCCGCGGGATGCGCCAACCCGTGCGCAAGGGAATGGCGATGCTCAAGGTCACAACAGGGCGGCATTCAACCGAAGAGATGGATCTTGTCCGGACAACCTGGGCCTGTGGGCAGGCGAGAATAAGCGGCCGCGCGGGCCTGGCCGAGCTTGACGTTCCTGTGGCAAGCGGTGAAGCCCTTCGCGGAGGCGCACAAGGTGACTACGGCACCGAGATTTGTGGGGTTCCAGCCGGTGCCAACAGCCTACGCAAGCGGTCGTAGGCTCGACCCAGCCTCCGCTTGACTGCCCACGCCGTCGACGAGGTGGCGCGGGCGACCTGCTCAGCACTCAGCCCACTGATTTTGAGCATCGTCAGCATTTCGCGCTGGTCCTGCGGCAACCTTCCCACAAGTTCCACAAATGCCGGCATTCTGCAGATTTTATCTTCCCGTGCGGAAGAAGCCGGAAAGATACCGACTCCCTTCTTGCGCCATGCGAGCCAGCGCCGCCTTCGATGATCTTTCACCTGCACCGACCGAGCGATCGCATACAGCCACGGGAGCACGGGCTCGGTCCCGCGATAGGTGTGCCGAACGCGGTGAATGCGCAGCCATGCTTCCTGCAGAATTTCTTCAGCGTCGGCGCTGCTGTTGGTCAGGCTGGCAAAAAACCCGTACAGCCGCGGGGTGAGGCACTCGACCAAAGCCGTCACCGCGGTCGTATCCCCTTTCTGGTAGCGCCTCATTAGCTCTTCCAAGTCAGGGCCTAATGGTGCGGGTGCGTTCGAATCAGATCGCATCAGATATCTCCTCTCCTACTGCTGCGATACTCTGTTGCTTCGGACGGGATCGCTGGGAAAACGATTCAAGAAATTTTTCGATGAGGTCCGAAAGAATAAGACGCCAACCGATAGGCAGGATGAGCGTTAGCTTGTGCCGCAATTTCTTGAAACGTTTCCTCACCAGTCCCGTCTTACCCGGTATCGTGATGGGCTGTGCGCAACCCGCCTGACGCGTTTTGACATGGCCAGGGACCACACGAAGGCATGGCGAAACCTGGCTGCATTTGGCCCGATCATTCGGAGTATAGTCATGACATGAGCTATCTCCGAGAGGTGGCCGTGGGCGGGGCGTACCCTCCCTTTGTCGCCTTGCAGGCACTGTTCGGATTCGTTCCGAACGTGTTCCGGGCTCAAACCCTGCTGCCGAGGGTGATTGAGGCGGAAGCCGGAATTGCCTACGCTCTGCTCCTGGAGGAGCGCGACTTGTCTCGAATCCAGAAGGCCTCCATATCGCTCGCCATCTCTGCCGCACATGGGGACGCCTACTGGGTCACCGGGTATTACCAACTGCTGCTCTCAATGGGAGTGCCGGGGGATACGCTCGATCGGATCATCATTAATGACCATCAGGCCGACCTGTCTACACGCGACCAGGCTCTGCTGGATTTTGCGCGGAAACTCGCGAAGAGGGGCCCCTGGCTCTCCGGTGAAGACATCGCTGAGCTCCGGAGCCGCGGCTTGAGCGACGAGTCCATCCTGGAAGCCGTGATCGTAACGGCTCTGACCGGGTTCTTTTGTACTTTGTCCAAAGGGCTGGGTCCCTTCGCCGATTTCATGTTGAAGCCGGTTCCTCCTGCCAGCACGTCGCCACGGGCTGTCGGCGGGTATGTTGGCGGCACCGGCGGGCCCCACCTGCGCACCGTGGAGCTAAGCCCCGAGAACTTCCCGCCGTTCGCATTCTTTCTTAAGGGGTTCGGTCTCATCCCGAACCTCTTTCGTGCCCAGTCCTTGAGGCCGGATGTGCTCGCAGCCGAGGCGGACGCGGTCCGCAAGATTCTGCAGCACGACGATATCCTCTCACGCTTGCAAAAGGAGTGTATCCTCCTGGTCGGTTCAGCGGCGAACCTGAATACTTATTGTGTCGCCGCGCACTGCGAGGCGCTTCGGCGCATGGGATTGTCGGCAGATGAGGCCGACCAGATTGCGCTCGACCACCATAAAGCCGACCTCCCGGAGGCGGACACGGCGCTGCTGGATTTCATCCTCAAGCTGACTGCTCGGCCGGCCGACTTCGGACGGCATGACATCGATAAGGTTCGGCACTACGGCTTTACCGACGAGCACATTCTGGAGGGCGTAGTGGTCACAGCTTTCAACACCTTCTTCAATACCCTTCAAATGGGCCTCGGTACGACACCGGACTTTACCCCCAGGCGCACGTTTGGACCTGACGACGGGCATCGTTTGGCCGCTGCCGAGCGCCCCTCTGAGCCAGTACAAGTTGACCCGGACGCCGGGTTGGTGGCGAGAGCGCAAAGCGGCGACTTGGACGCTTTTGAAGATCTGGTCAACCGCCACAACCGCAGAGTGTACCGGGCACTGGTCGGTGTTGTCGGTAATTTCGACGAAGCTCAGGACGCGATGCAGGAGACGTTCTTGAAGGCCTTTCAGCACCTAGGCAGTTTCCAGGGCCGTTCAAAATTCTCGACGTGGCTGTTGATGATCGCCAGCAACACCGGCCTTCAACGCCTGCGTGACCGCAAGCCCTTGGAAAGCCTCGATGACGCCGGCGTCGAACCGGAAGAGGACTTTCGCCCGCGCCAGGTGCGGGCCTGGACCGAAAATCCCGAGCAACTTTACTCCGCTGCCGAGCGGCGCGGGCTGGTTGAGCGCGGGATGCTGAAGCTTCCCGCAAAGTATCGGGTGGTGCTGGTTCTACGCGATTTGGAACAACTGTCCACGGAGGAGACGGCCGTAGCCCTCGGCCTGGGAATCCCGGCGATAAAAAGCCGCCTGTGCCGAGCTCGCCTGATGTTGCGCGAAGCTCTCGCGCCTCACTTCGCGGCTGGAGCTGAAAGGATCGGGTTGTGATCACTTGTGAACAGTTCATGGCGGATTTCGGAGACTATTTTGAGGGCGAGGTCGCCGCTGATCTCCGGCGTGAGATGGAGAGTCATATCTCCCACTGCCGGACGTGCCAAGTTGTCTGTGATTCCACCAGCAAGACCGTAAGAATTGTAACCGACAGCGGTTCATTCTATCTCCGCCCCGGAGCCGCCCAACCACTCATAGCCCAGATCATGGCGAGGATACGGGGGAGCCTGGAATCCTGACCTATCCCGCGGCTACTCGGAATCGCTCCGAAAGGTCCGCCGTCACCTGGGATAACAATTCACTCGATAAATGACTGACGGACCCGGATGGATTCATCCCGGACAGTGAACATCACCTTTCGAGTCCCCAAACAAGGAAGAGAGAGCCGCGACTATCGAGTGTATTTGAAGGACGTGTCCCCTAACTAAAGGAGGATGCGCCCGGTCGAGGCCGTAAGGCCGCCGAGCCGGGCTTGAACGCGCGAACGTGGGAACACTTGCCGCCGGTCGTCCAAAAACGCCGTGAAGGCGAGGACCGGTCTTCTCGCCGCCGCGAGGAATCTGGAGTACAGGCCGAAAGACCAGGGCTTTATGGCAAGAGTCAAGCGGCCAGTGGGAGGAACTGATCCCCGTCGTTTCCATCTTCGCGCTCCAGGGCTTCCTGGCACCTTACGCACAGCGCGGCCCAGGGGATGACCTGCAGGCGCCTTTGCCCGATTTCCCGCTCACAGCTGGTGCAAATTCCAAAGGATTCATCCTGGACGCGCTGCAGCGCGGCCTGAATTTCTCGGCAAGTCGAGGCCTTTCTTCCAAGGTCCATCAAGGCAATGTCTCTCTCTGCGGCGAGGAGGCATTCCTCGACTTCGTCGGGGCTCGTCTCGATGGCGATTCTATCTCTGCCTTGCCGTTGGTTGGTGAGTTCGGCCAGTTTGTCGGTAAGAACGCGGGCGAATTGCTGGGTCTCGGTGGTTAACATGTTTGCTTTACGCTCCTTCGTTCGTAATTTCGATGCGTGATCCCGCAAAGTCACGGGCCGGTCGAATTCGCGAACAGCTCATGCTTGCGCCGAAGGGGCTCTCGTGTGGAAATGCTCTTTCCGCCGGCGAGGAAGAGCGTGACCATTTGGACGGTCACAGCGAACTATCCATCGGAGCATCCCTAGAATGCAGCTTGAGGCGCAGCCCTCAGCGTTTCCAAACGCCGAGTTCGAACAATTAATGGCTCGGTACCAGCAAGCGGACCCTGGGGCAGTGGCGGTTCTGGTCGAGCGGCTGAGCCCGCAACTCTACCGGTTTTTCGCCAGCCAGTTAGGCAATAGAGCGGATGCCGAAGATATGCTGCAGGACACGTGGCTGCGCATCCACCGCGTACGGCACACTTACCGCGCCGGCGATCCGGTGCTCCCGTGGGTGTACACGATCGCGCGGCGCGTGCGCGTGGACAACTATCGCAAGCGCATCCGCATCTCGACGCGCGAGACGAGCGTAGACGTGTTGCCTGAAGTTCCGACGCGCAACGATGAGACGAGTTCGCTTCCGTCGTTCGAGGAACTGGTGGCGGTTCTCCCCGAGAGCCAGCGCGAGGTGGTAACCATGCTGAAAGTAAACGAACTGAGCCTGGAAGAGGTGGCTCGCGCTACCTCTTCGACGGTCGGAGCGGTGAAGCAAAAGGCGCATCGCGCCTATCAACAGTTGCGCAATTTGCTCGAACAGCAGCAGTTTGCGCAAGCGGCACCCAAAGGAGCGGCGAGATGACGTGTCACGATATCGATAATTTGATTAGCTCGAAACCCGGAAATGCCTTGCCACCTCCGGAAGCCGCTGCCCACCTGGACACGTGTGACGAATGCCGCGCTTTGATCGGCGTGCTGAACGAAGAACGGAAGCTTGCGGGTCTGCCGGCGGTGCAGTTAGAGCGAATCCAAGCCAGCATCGTCAAAACTCTCAAGCCGGTCCGGCCTTTGGCGCCCGCCAGCTTGTTCCTTTTCGCGTGCGCGATTATTTTCCTCTCCATTGCGGCGATCGGAGTGATTCCGTTCGGTATGCAGGGTTGGGGCGCCCTTGGCATAGGGCAGAGGGTCGCCGTCTTTGCGACGCTTGCGGGGAGCGCAGTGCTACTAGGTGTTTCCATTGTTGGTCAGATGGTGCCCGGAAGCAAATATGCGTTGGCTCCGGCGGGATTGCCGGTTGGCATTTTGACTGTTCTGTTGATTCTGATCGCGGCTACCTTTCGTCCTCAGGCCGACCCGGGGTTCGTGGAAAACGGTCTAACGTGTATGAAAAACGGGCTTACTTATTCGATCCCGGGAGCGTTGCTCTTCTGGCTGCTAGTTCGGCGTGGGGCCATACTTTTCCCCAAGCTGATCGGAGCTGCCGCCGGTGGATTGGCGGGCTTAATCGGTCTTAGCGTGCTGGAGATGAACTGCTCGAACCTGGACGTCTATCACGTTCTCGTATGGCACGGGGGAGTGGTTGTGATCAGCTCAGTGGCAGGCGCGCTACTCGGCGCTGCCGTCGAATATATCGATAGGTTGAAACGTCACAAAGTATCATGAGCCTGCCGGCGTTGTCAAAAGCCTTTCGGCTTTCGCTTTAGACCGTATCCGGACCCTCCAACAGTGTCGTTTCTTGTAAGGATCGAAACCCAGATCAGGGATCGGCGGATGCCGAAGCTGATCCGGGCGTTTCTAAGAGCCGTGTGATGGAAAGCGCGCAGGCGAGTCCTGTAGATAGGGGACGCCGCAACCACAACTTCACTGCCGCAGGACACTGACACTTCAGCGCAATGGGCTCGACCCTCGATGCCGATGGCATTCGCTGAAGATTCAAGACCGAGGTAAGAGACACGAGGAGGAAATCCGGAAGCGTCTTGTTCGCCTTCGGCCGATCTGGTCAGACTCTTCCATCGCGACATCGCCGGTTTCTGACAAATGCCATCACGGCGGTCCGGTAGCCGTTTACGACTCGTCCCACCCGGCACTATTGGGCGGGTAGGGATGGTCGCGCAGCTGCTCGTTGCTGGAATCGTTTGCCCGGTCGCCTACACCGATTGAAACTGTTGTCCCCGGAACTGCGGCATAAACTGCTTATCCACCGGAGTTTCAGCCATGTGATTGACGTAGTTGCTCAGAGTTTTCATCGATACGGCAAAGACGACTTCCAATACTTTGACGGCTATCTCCTGACGAGAGGCACTCTTCGATCCGCTTGTCGGACAGGCGTCCCCGAGATCTAATAACGTCTACTACGAAGAGCGCACGGCCTCGAATTTGGGGTTGGGAAGATTGCCCGGGAGCGAAGCGCCGTCAGGGCAGGTGCCGGCATTTTAAACAGGGTCTCAGATCGATCATCGAGTCGAGAAGACGTATAAGCATCCGGGGGCGGTCAACCAGCCGCGTTGTACATTCGAAATCGGCTACTTGGGCTGCTCGATTTGTTAAACCCAAGAAAGCCCGCCGCTCGACCAGAGGCCGGGCAGCGGGCACGAGGGAAAATGTCAATTGAGCCGTTGAACGATGGAACAATTGATGGAGAAATGGCTGGTCGTGAACGGCGCCCCACCCGGCGCCGTAAGCAGGCCGTCCTGGACGAAAGTCAGAATCTGGAACTCTTCACGCAACTGGCCCCGGTATCCTTTGTTAATTGCATCCTGGGTCCACTGGTAAATCTGAGCATCCCAGGTAGGAGAATAATCCAGGG
>Ga0210401_10004585_pt1 | contig 14427 bp, 10 predicted proteins | sample IncBWH32MmetaG_FD_150866 | JGI IMG/M metagenome (GOLD analysis project Ga0210401, IMG submission 150866) | Forest soil microbial communities from Barre Woods Harvard Forest LTER site, Petersham, Massachusetts, United States - Inc-BW-H-32-M | ecosystem: Environmental > Terrestrial > Soil >... | reverse complement strand
TTCGCGGACGGCCTGCCTGGTATCGGGCAGATACTCGAGCAGGAACCGGCAAAACACCAGATCGAATCGATTTGCCTCAAACGGAAGCGCCAGGGCATTCCCGACGTGCACGCGGGCGTTGGGAAGGCCCCCCAGGCGTTGCTCGGCATCTTTAATTCGCGCCGAGCTTATGTCCACGCCGACGGCTTCAATCTCGGGATGGCTTTCGGCAATTTCTCGCAGGAAGACCGCAGGGCCGCAACCGACCGAAAGCACGCTTCGTATCTTCGGAAGGTGCGCGGAGAAGTATTTCTCGATCCACAGGCCGGCGTCTGCCTTATCGAGAAGGCGTTGCCCCTCGCGAGGATCGTCCATGATGTAGGTGTGAGCCGTGGCCATGTGACCTGGTCGGTGCGGGTCCGATTCGCTAGCGAACAGCGTGTTCGGCCAGCAGAGCTTCCGCCTCTTCGGAAGAAAGTGGCTTTGAGAAGAAATATCCCTGCGCGTACTTGCAATCCAAGCTCTTAAGTTCCTGCGCCTGCTCTGCCGTTTCGACGCCTTCGGCGACAACGTCGAGCCTCAGATTCTTGGCGAGAGGCATGATCGTACGTGCAATCTCCATCCCGTTTTCGCCACCGGACGCTCCACTGATGAAAGAGCGGTCGATTTTCAATGTATCCAGCGGGAAACGATGCAGATAGCTGAGCGAAGAATATCCCGTGCCGAAATCATCGATAGCCAGTCGAATCCCAAGTGTCTTCATCTGCTGCAGCATGTGTACAGCCGCCGAAGGATCCTCCATCACCGTGCTCTCGGTAATTTCCAGTTTCAGAGAATCAGGCGAAAGAGACAGTTCCTTGAGCAAGGCTCCTATGTTTTCAACCAGGTTTGGTTGCATGAACTGTTTGATCGAGAGGTTCACGCTCACCGACAACTCGCGATTCGGACCCAGATGCGATTTCCACTGGGCGATCCGAGTGCACGCTTCGCGTAAGCTCCACCAGCCGAGTTCGCGGATGAGGCCGGTATCTTCTGCAACAGAAATAAACTCTTTCGGGCCCAGTAAGCCCCGCGTGGGGTGCTGCCAGCGCATCAAAGCCTCGAAGCCGATGATTTCGCTTGTCTCGAGGGATACGATCGGTTGGTACACGTTCCGGAACTCACTCCGGTCGATCGCACGGCGCAAATCAGTTTCAAGTTCCAAGCGCGCTATTACGCTCGCGCGCATGTCCGCGTTGAAGACCTCATAGCGGGCCTTACCCATCGATTTCGCGCGATACATTGCTGTATCGGCGTCCCGCATAATCTCTTCGGCATCCTGATACGCAGGATTCCACAGCGCGATACCGATGCTTGCCGAAGTGAAAACCTCCTTGCCCTCCAGTTCAAAAGGTTCCGACAGGCCTTCCATCACGCGCTCTGCGGCCCGCTCGGCGTCCCCGGGCTCTTTCAGGTCGTCGAGCAGAACAGTGAACTCGTCGCCACCCATGCGGGCCAGAGTGAACGTATCCTGGCCGAGACGAGCCACCGTATCGCTGACGCGGAGACACTTCTCGAGTCGCTTGGAGACACCAAGCAAGAGTTGGTCGCCGATCAAGTGGCCGAGCGAATCGTTGATCATCTTGAAAGCATCAAGGTCCAGGAAAAGCACGGCAAACGACCGCTCGGTATGCCGCTTGGCATGCTTCATCAAACGGTCCAGACGATCCAAAAACAGCAGACGGTTCGGCAGGCCGGTAAGAGGATCAGAGACTTTTCCTTCTGTAATGTCAGTTTGCGAACCCGCCATACGGAGCGGCTTGCCGGCGCGATCGCGAATAGCCAGGCCACGGCTCAGCATCCACCGGAACGTGCCGTCCTTGTGGCGCATGCGGTGCACGTTTTCAAAATGAGCCGTCGCTCCGTTCTGATGCGCCGTGATCTCCTCCTTGGTGCGGTCGCGGTCGGCCTCGTGGATGCGTTCGAACCACTCCTCGGTCTTGTCGCCGATTTCGCTGTCCTGGAAGCCGAGCATCGCTTTCCAGCGCGGAGAAAAATAGACTTCATTGCTTACAAGATTCCAGTCCCAAAGGCCGTCGTTTGCGCCCTGGGCGGCAAGAGCGTAACGTTCCTCGCTCTCCTTCAGCCCTTCCTGCGCGCGTTTGTGAGAGAGCTGCGTCCCGATTCTGGCCAATGCCACGGCAAAATCAATCGGCTTGGTTAGATAGTCGTTGGCGCCCATCCCCAGCGCTTTTACGATGTCCTCGCTCTGGTTGCGAGCCGTAACCATGATCACCGGCAATTCGATCGGCGAATATATTTCGCGAATCTGCTCGAGGCCCTCGAGCCCGCTGATTTCGGGCATTTCGATGTCCAGCAGGACAAGATCGGGCGATCCGTTTTTTACTCGATCGATCAATTCGTGTGCGCTTGCCGCCACATCCACCGCATAGCCTTTACGCTCAAGCCGTCGCGCGAGCATGTCCCGGTTCATTTCGTTGTCGTCAACGATGAGCACGCGATTGGGCCGCCGGTTCATATCGGTTTTTTCTCCAACAGCAAACTATTGATCTTTTCCTGCAGCCTGGCGAAGTCAACCGGCTTGGTGTCGTAGTCGTCGCATCCAGCTTGGAGAGCTTTCGCGCGGTCCGTTGCGAGTGCGTGAGCCGTAAGCGCAATCACGGGAATATGTTTTGTGGCTTGTTCCGACTTCAGGAGTCGTGTTACGTCCCAGCCACTGATCACCGGCAGGCTCATGTCCATCAGAATCAGGTCCGGCGATTCTGATTTGGCCATCGTGTGTCCCTGTGCACCGTCGTGCGCGGTGATGACGCGGAATCCCCTGCGCTCCAGCCGCCGAGTGAGCATGTCTCGATTCATCTCGTTGTCTTCAACGAGCAAGATGGTCGGCATGATTAGTTTCTCCTCGACCGAGAATCCGACTCAGAGCGAGTGGGCCCGTTCTTGCCGGGTGTTACGCCAGCCCCGACGGGCACATTCTGCGAATCGCCGGCTTCGCCCCCGGCGCGATATTTTTCGATGAGTTCGGCCAGTCGGTCGCGATCGACGGGCTTCACCAGGTAGCTCGACGCACCCATGCTCAATCCCTTGACTTCGTTGTCGACGATCGTGAGCATGATGACCGGAATCTTCGCAAGCTCCGGATCATCTTTCAGTCGAGTCAGAACTCCCCATCCATCCAGCTCAGACATCACCACGTCGAGCGTGATGAGCATCGGGCGGAGTTTCTTGGCGATCTTGAGGCCTTCCTCGCCGGACGTAGCCGTGACGACGTTGAAGCCCAGTTTCGTCACGAAGCGATTCATGAGATCGCGAACCACCGGGTCGTCGTCGATCACAAGAATCGTGTCAGCCTGCGGCTTCTGTTTCTTCGCCGGCGGTTCTGCGTCTGCCTCGGGCTTCGAAGGTACGCGGCCTGAGGCGTCGGCAACCGCTTGAGCCGGCAAATGGACTGTAAACAAGGAACCCTTGCCCAAGTCGCTTTCCACGTTGATGTTTCCGCCCATCAGCTGAGCGAAGCGATGGCAAATCGCAAGGCCAAGGCCGGTCCCGCCGTATTTGCGTGCAATCGAAACGTCGGCCTGTGCAAATTCCTTGAACAGATTCTCCTGCTGCTTTTCGCTGATGCCAATGCCCGAGTCGGCAACGCGGAAACGTATCCACTGCTGATCTTTGCTGCGATCTGCGCTCACCGAAATCGTGCCGTGGTCGGTAAACTTGCAGGCGTTGCTGAGCAGGTTCACGAGAATCTGGCGGACTTTCGTGATATCCGAACGCATCGTTCCCAAATCGTCAGAAAGACTGAGCTCGAGCGTGTTTGCGTTCTTGGCAATCGTCGGCTGCAACGTGGACGCCATCTCCCGAACCATCGCCGCCACGTCAAAGCTCTCCAGATGCAGACCCATCTTGCCGGCTTCAATCTTGGAGAGGTCCAGAACGTCATTGATCAAGGCAAGCAAATGTTTGCCGGCCGATTCGATCTTTTGGACGTCCTGTATGTTCTGAATCTGGCCGGTGTCCTGGATCTCTTCCTCGATCATTTCGCTGTAGCCGATGATCGCGTTGAGCGGAGTGCGCAATTCGTGGCTCATGTTCGCAAGAAACGCGCTCTTCGCACGGCTGGCATCCTCGGCGGCGCGCTTTGCGGTGAGCAGCTCTTCCTGAGTCTGCTTGCGGTTGACGATCTCGACCTCGAGTTCCTCGGTGCGGGTCTTCAATTCGTCGTTGGCACCCTGCAGTGCCATGTCCTGTTGCTGAATCTCGGCGAGCATGGTGTTGAATCCATCGATCAATCGACCGATCTCGTCGTCGTAGAATTTCAGCGCGCGCACTTCGTAGTTCTTCTTCTCGGAAACGACCCGCATCGTGTCTTCCAATCGCAGAATCGGGCGGGAAATCAGGGTCTGGAGCTTGGACGCGATCAAAAGTGCGATGAGGGCCGAGACGAACATCAGCAGCGCCAGGAACGTGCCGTAGCTTTTGGCGCGTGAATCCCACTGGCTCATGTCCGACTGCAGGAACAGAGTGCCAAGCGGCTCGCCGTTGAGCGAAACGCCGTGGAAGACTTCGAGGTAGCTTCCGCGAAACCGATATCCGCTGGCCTGAGGAATATCCGAGGGCAGTACCGGCTTTGCGATATTGGCGCGGACATATTGCGCGAAGACCTGCCCACGCGGGTCGTAAAGTACAGCGGCAACAATGTCCTCTTTGGCCTTTAGCGCGGAGAGCGTAACCGATGCGGCCGCTTCGTCCTTAAAGGCCATTGCGGCCGCACTGTTGTAACCGATCACTTCGGCCTGTGTCGTGAGGTCTTCGCTCAGAAAGTGACGAAATTCGGTCAGGTCGTAGATGAGGAAGCTCGCAGCCAGCAAAACCAGCGCCACGCTGCTGGTCAGCATGGTGATCAGCATCAGCTTTCGGTTGATGGAGAGATTCTGTAGCTTCATGGCTACCTTCTCCCATCGGGTTGCTGCTGGACAATCTTTGCCAGTGACAGCAACCGCGAGCTGATGTTGATGTTGGCTTGTTTCGCGGCGTCGACATTCACCTCGAAACGCACCTTATTGTCCTCGAGGATGAAGTTGATGATCCCCCCGCGTGCCGCAAACCCGGGCATCTCACCGATTGTCAGAACTGGCAGGCCGTGAACCGAGTGAAGTATTTCATCGACATGCGCACTCTCTGAGCTGCTGATGAAGAGAATGTCGCAGTCACGCATGTCCATGCCCCACTTCAAATGCTTCACTTCAAAATCTCGTCCGTTCGCTTGCTTGCCTTTCAATACCTGATCGAGCGTTCCACCGAACGGGTCCGTGCCGAGCACGCCGATTACGATCGGCGAATTCGGCTGCGGAAACGCGCTAGCAGGCCAATCCATCAACTTCGCAAAGTTGTAGGTGAAGCCCGCCTTGATCAGATATTCCGAATTGTCTGAGCCGTCAGCGCTCTGAGCCCGGGCCGGAATCACCAGGGCGGCGCAGATCAGACATGCGGCGACCAACCGACGTATGCTCATCATCCCCTGACCGTTGCTGACCGTGAAGTTCAAGGCTTTCCCAACGTATGTCCCAGGTATTTATCGTTTACCGAAATTCACGGTGATGGAGCCGTACATCGTCCGTGAGACGACCGTTGGCACGGTGTTGATGAAGTCCGGTGTAAATTCCAGGCGGCGACTGTCGAGCCAGTTTTGCCCGTTGAATGCAAGGATCACATTGGGCACGGGGTTCCAATGGATGCCGGCATCGAGCGAGTAATACGAAGGAATGCCGATGCTCGGGAGGTTATCCACGTAACGCACGCTCAGGTCTTGCCCGATGTGATGCGGCAGATCGAAGGACGAACGGAAGTACCACTGATTTTTGGGATTGCTGCCGTTCGGAATATCGGGCGTCGGATCGATGCTGTCTGCATTCTTGTGGATGTTCATCTCAAGATACGTATACGAGGCGAAGAGCCTCCAGTAGGGAAGTGGCTTCCAGTCGACGAACGGTTCGACGCCATATGTTCCACCGCTCATTTTGTTTTCCGCGTAAAAGGGCTGGACGACGGCAGTCGTGCCGTCCGCAAACGGCGCGCCAGGCTCGGCGCTGCGCAGGTTTGTGTAGTTGTTGTAGAAGCCTGCGACGTCCGCCGAGAAGGTGTTGGCCACCTGCACGCGATAGCCGATTTCGTAAGCGAGAAGATCTTCGGACTTGAATTGGTGGCTGCCGTACACCGCTTCGATCAGCGGAACGCTTCCCGCGCTATTTGGCGGATATCCCGGCGGCACCACGGCGTCAACCAACTGCAGTCCTTCTTCGGTGATCGCCGGCGTGCGAACGGCTCGCGAAACCGCCGCCCATACCGATTGATTCTTGCTGACGTTTGTAAGGAAGCGAACGTTAGGCTCGACTTCGAAGCCAGTGAAGTCGTTGTGTTCAAATTTTGAGCCAATCGTGACCCGGGCGCGGTTATCGAACAGGCTGATTTCGTCCTGTGCGAACGCGCTGAATTGGTTGTAATTGGCGTGGTTCGGCACAACCGAGACGGTGAACGTCCCGTCGTTGCGATCCTGAATTGATCGGTAGCTTGCTCCCCAGAGAATTTCGTTCGACGGTCCGAGGTGGAAATCGTGCTGGAAATCGATGTCATAGACCGATTCGTGATCGACGAACAAATTGTTGTCCGCATAGTTGGTGCGGTCAAAATACGTCTGCAACGTGATCGAGGACTTCGCGAAATTGTGGTTCCACCGGCTGAGCAGATTGCCGCCGCTGTAGTCGCCCATGTTGGAGAATGTCGCCGAGTAGGGAACTGAAAGCGAAGGAATCGTCAGAGTCTCGCCATCCCGGCTGTGATACATATCGCCTTGCACGGTGAGAGAATCGGCGCGAGACAGCGTCCAGTCGGATCGGAATCCGCCGCGAATCTGGTGCCAGCCGTCAGCGGCATCAACGCCCGTCAGCCCCGTCGAGGAATCCCAGTCAAACCCCTTCATGTAAGCGCGGTAGTAGCCTGCGTCTCCGACTTTTCCGCCGTAACGAATGCTGTCCGCCGTCAGTTGTTCGTCGCCGCCTTCGGTCTTGAGCAACCCCGACTGCGTGTCCTTCGCGGATTTGGTGATGATGTTGATCACGCCGTCGACGGCGTTGGCGCCCCACAAGGTCGCTCCAGGACCACGAATTACTTCGATCCGGGCAACATCTTCGAGCATCACGTCTTCGACATCCCAGTAGACGCCCGAGAAAAGCGGCGTATAGACGCTGCGTCCGTCGATCAGCACAAGAAGCTTGTCGTCAAAACGGCCGTTGAATCCGCGCGAACCGATGGCCCACTTGTTCTCGTCGATGCGGGCGACTTCAAGGCCCGGCACCATGCGCAGGAGCTCAGGGATGCTGCGCGCACCCGAGCGCTGAATATCATCCTGCGTGATCACGAACACCGCCGCGGCCGCGTCTGCCACCTTTTGGGTTCTCTTCGAGACCGACGTCACCTGCATGTTCATGAGGTCTTCGACGCTCATCGCGGTGATGTCTTGCACGTCCTGCTTTGTGCCCGCTCCGGCATTAGCCGTTACGAACATCACAATCAAAGCGGCAGCAAAGGCGCGCCGGGCGCGCACGAATCGACCCGCGCTCGGTCGAGCGCCTCGCGCCGCGCATGCACGGCGCTGTTTGCGAGTCCCTTCGGGCTTCATCACTGCGGCGATTTCACGTCTTAATTCGGTTGTAGTCATTGTATTTCCTGAAGAACAAGCGTCTGTGAGTTATGTCTTCCGGACCGAACCAGAACCTTGGAGTAAAAGCTGTCGACGTGCCTGTAAGAGCGGGCGTAGCCGTCCTTCAGCCAAATGCACTGGCAGTAGTGCCGGACGAACTGCCCGCCCGCGCTCACCACGGCGTTCGCCGCTTGTTCGGCTGCGATCACCGGGATTTCGTTCAACTCAAAATCGTCATAAACGGTCGTCGCGACGCCCAGAAGCGCCCTGGCGGCGCGATCGGTTTCGCCTGCAGACAAGTACAAAGGCAACAGCAAATCGCAGCGGTTCTCGAGGTAGCTGAAATTCAATCCGAGCGGTCCACGATAGGCGATCGCGGCGCCAACCAGCTGCTCGGTGTTTTTCCGGTACGCAAGGAAAACGTGACGCATCCGGCGCAGGCCCACACGGCGGTACAGGCCGTCCAGACTCTTGAACGGGACATCGCCGGCCAATTCTTCCGCTGCGGTATAGACATGCCCGCGCGCCATCGTTGCGATGGCGCAGAGGTCCTTATTGCGTGACGGATCGTAAGGAACGATGCGGAACTCGGAGTCTCCCGGCAGAGACGCCTTTCGGGGAAACGCGAAATAGGCGTGTTTCTGCGAAGAAGAGAGCGATCCACCGATCGTTTGGATCATCGAACCGAAGACTCGCGCGGGGAACCGGTTTTCCGGGCGAAACCAGTTTTGCGCCGATTCATCGGACCCTTTCAGAATGCTTTCGGCCTCGGCGGCCAGCATCACGGCGCGCGAAGCGTAAGGATTGTTTTCCGAAACCAGATGCTGATACGTCCAGCCGTGGCGCGCCGACCGCCACACGGCAAGCGCGGCCCTGCCGCGTTGGCGATCGCCGGAGGTGATGACGTAAAGCAGCGATTCTTCCGCGCGCAGCATGCGGCGCCAGTTCTCCTTGACGCGGTCCATGTGTGGCAAAAGGCGAGAGGCCTTTTCGGGGTAGAGGAATCCGGTGCGCTCGTAGAGATCAAACAGATCATCTACATCGATCGTGTTGACCTGGACTCCGTACGCGGCGTGGAGCTCGGAAAGCCGCGGCAGCTTGTTTACTGTCTCCTGATCCTGTGCGTCCAAGGGCATATGGTCTCCGAAACGGTTTTTCGACTTCGATCACACACTTCTGTATTGAGAAGCCACTCCCCAAGTGGCGCAGTTCAGGTTATCGCTCCATGCCCAAAGAGCTCGGAATCTGCTTGACCGATTGGATCGAGACAACCGGACACTTTCTGCACTGTCAGTTATAGTAGTTTCACGTAGTAGGCCAGAATGGGACGGCCGTACCATTTCCGTACAAATGCGGCGAGTGGATTAATAGCGGCTTAGCACTAAGGACTCACAATAATGGGGGGGGGCGGTTGTATCTTTCGGCATCCCTGAACCACGAAAATCTGGATATAAAGCCAGCCACTCCTTAAGATTTCCTTAACGAGGCAGCTGTGCGCCTTGGGGAGGGAATTGATGCCCGAGCAAATCTACGCGAATACGCGCAGGACTCCGCGCTTCCCGTTCACTGCCGAGGCGGAAATCACCCTCAGGGATGGGTCCTGGCTTCCTGCCCAGCTCTGTGAACTCAGCTCCCGGGGCTGTTATATGGATACGCTTGAGCCCATTCCCGTTGGCACCGAATTAGTTCTTTCGATCTGCGATGGACTAAATACCTGTGAGCTTCCCGGAAGGGTGATTTACGAGCACGGGGGAGGCGGGCTGGGGATTACCGGGATGGGCGTCGTTTTCGGCGAAATGCAAGCCCAACAACATTCGACCATCGACGCCTGGATCGAGTCCGCTGCAACCGGTACCACTCAATTCCCGGAGGCACTTCCCAGGGTCTGAATCCGTCTTCCATCCCTTGAAACGGACGCGGTTCCATTGCGCGCCGGCGCGCCCCGGCAACTTCGCGTTTGCCGCCAAGCCCTGAAACGATATGATGGCTCTCCGCGCGAGCGCCTCTTCGCGCAGGGACTCGATGATCCAGCTGATCCGCCTCTCGAAAACGTATGGCACATCGAAATCTGTCCATGCCCTGCGCGGCCTTTCGCTAGAGATTCCGCAAGGTGAACGCGTCGCCGTTATGGGGCCATCAGGCTCGGGCAAAACCACTTTGCTGAATCTGGTCTGCGGGTTGGACCAGCCCACGAGCGGATCGGTGCGGGTCGGGGGTGTCGAACTTACTGGCTTAAACGACGATGCTCGGACTCGTCTGCGCCGCGAAAAAATCGGCATGATCTTCCAAACATTCAATCTCCTGCCGACGCTGACCGCGCTTGAAAACGTTGCGTTGCCGTTGCGGCTGCAAGGCGTTTCTCGACGAGAAGCGTCCGCTCGGGCAACGGCAATGCTCGCGCGGGTCGGCCTTACCGACCGCGCCATGCACCGTCCCGACGAGCTCTCAGGCGGCGAACGCCAGCGCGTTGCGATTGCTCGTGCACTGATTTTCCGTCCGCCCTTGCTGCTTGGCGATGAGCCAACCGGAAACCTCGATTCGGCAACGGGCGATGACATCCTTGGCCTGCTTGATGATCTCCACCGCGAATACAACAGCACGCTCCTTCTGGTTACCCACAACGCGCAGGCGGCTGCTCGTTGCGATCGGGTGGTTTCCCTGCACGACGGTCAGATCGTTGACGACAAACGCTGCGTGTACGCGCCATGAGGCCCTGCCAATGATGTTGGCCCTCTGGTACGTTTCAGGGCGGCAATGGCAATCTCATCGGCTGCGGACCGTGCTCACGACGTTGGGCATCGCGCTTGGAGTCGCTGTCTTTTTCGCCGTGCGCACCGCCAATGCCACGCTGCTTGAATCGCTCGCGTCGACCGTCGAGCGGATTGCCGGAAAATCGACGCTGGAGGTTACGGCCGGCGAGAGCGGCTTTCCGGAACAGATTCTCGACACCGTCAGAGCCACGCCGGGCGTTCGGATCGCAGAACCGGTCATCGAAGTGACCACCCACACTGCTTTTGCAGACGAAGGCAATCTGTTGATTCTCGGCGTGGACACGACCGGTGACCAGGCGCTGCGCGAATATGAGTTTGATCGTTCCAAGACTACAATCGCCGATCCGCTCGTTTATCTGGCCCAGCCGAATTCGATTTTGCTTTCACGAACATTCGCTGAACGTCACGGCTTGCAGATTGGATCGACGCTGCCGCTGTTCACCTCGCAGAGCAGGAAGGATTTTGTTGTCGAAGGGCTGTTCGAGCCAACCGGCATCGGCCAGGTATTCGGTGGAAATATCGCGGTGATGGACGTCTACGCGGCAGAGGTTTTGTTTGATCGTGGCCGCAATTTCGATCGCATCGATCTGATGAACGATCCGGCGGTTTCGGTCGCAACCGTCGAGCAGCGCCTGCGAGAGCGTGTGCCTGCTGGCCTCGAAGTCGTTCGCCCCGAAGTCCGAGGGGAGGCGCTCGAAAACGTTGTCACCGCAATGCGCCTGATTATGTTGATCGCGAGCGTCGTGGCGCTGCTGGTCGGGATCTACATTATCTTCAATTCATTCACCATCGATGTGAATCAACGATGGAAAGAGATTGGCATATTGCGCGCGGTGGGTGTCACGCGGCGAGGCATCGCGGCAATGTTCCTCGGCGAAGCGGCGCTTCTGGGTCTTGTCGGATCGGTGGCGGGAATTGCCGTCGGATACTTTCTGGCGGGCGGAGCGAATTTTGTAATGGGCTCGATCGCTTCATCGGTCTACGGGGTTGTCGCAACCCCGCAGCCCGCCCACTTCCACGTTGCCCTGGCGCTGCTCTCGTTGGGCCTGGGCGTCACTGCTTCTCTCGCAGGAGCGTGGTTTCCATCGCGCGGGGCCGCAATGCTTGATCCTGTCTTGGCCTTACACAACATCGAGACCCGCGCTCAGGAATCCACACTCGGATGGGCACGCGCCGGCATCGGCGCTGTGTTGGTGCTATCAGGCTCGGCGCTGATGGCGTGGTCTCCCAGGCGCGTCGGGGCGGCGCTTCCATTCGGTTACGCGGCGATGACTCTGCTGGGACTTACGTTGCTGCTGCCGAAGCTGGTGCAATGGGCCGCCCGAGCGATTCGTCCACTGATGGATTGGGCCGGCGGCTCTGAAGGGGCCTTGGCCGTTGATGCAATGATCGAATCACCTCGTCGTACGTCCGCGACAGTAGGAGCGCTGATGGTCGGGCTGATGTTCGTTTTTTCTACTGGCGCATACATTCAGAGCTACCGGAGGGTGATTGATCGCTGGATGTCGCAGATGATCAATGCCGATCTTTTTGTGGCGACGTCCAGCATGTTGCGCTCAACCACCTATCATTTCAGCGAAGATCTTGGGAAGGAAATTGCCGCCCTTCCCGGCGTCAAACGCGTCGAGAATGTCCGCTTCACGTCGATTCCGTTTCGAGACGATACATCTGCACTGATTGCGATTGAGATGGACGGGTTCTTGCAGCGCGCGGCGGGCGCGATCGAAGACGGTGACGCGGCGAACGCCCGTGACGTTTTGCCGAAGGGCCAAGCCGTTCTCATCTCTCGAAATTTTTCGACGCGCTGGAGCATTCCCGCCGGTGGCCGCGTTCACCTTGATACGCCGTCCGGCCCGCTCGACCTTCCCGTCGCGGGCGTGGTCGACGACTATCGCTCCGAAAAAGGAACCATCTTCCTTGATCGCACCCTTTATAAGCGGTATTGGAAGGACAGTGCCGTCGATTTCGTGGACGTGGACCTCAAACCGGGCGCTGATAGCACGGCGGTGAAGCATGAAATTGAACATCTCACCTCGGGTTCGGAACACGCGTTCATCTACACCAATGCCGAATTTCACAACTGGATCGCAAGTCTGGTCGACCAATTCTTCACACTCAACTACATGCAACTGATCGTTGCTGCTCTGGTCGCGATCGTCGGAATCATCAACACCCTCGCGATTTCGGTTTCCGAGCGGCGTCGCGAATTTGGAATCGTTCGGGCGGTGGGTGGATTGCGGTCGCAGGTACGGAAGTTGGTGTTGCTCGAGGCCGTGGCGATTTCGGTTGTGGGCGTGCTTGTAGGGGCGTTGGCGGCGCTCTTTGATATTCAGTTTACCTCGCATACCGTATCGATGATGCTAGCCGGTTACACGGTGCCATTTCAGTTTCCGTGGTCTTTGGTCCTTTGGACACTCCCGGCGGTCGTGGTCACTTCGGTGCTCGCGGGCTGGTTTCCTGCGCGCCGTGCGATGCGCATGCAGGTGGTCGAGGCAATTGGCCATGAATAGAGTTTCGCCTCGACTTGCCCGTCGCCGCTTGCGCAAGGCAGTTGCGGGGCTACTTCTTGTTTTGCTGGCGGCGCTTGCGCCGTATATCGGCGTACACGGCGCGGGCCTCGACGCGCGAGCCATCATGCAGAGCGTCTATCAGCAGGACACCAGCCGTGACGCGACTTTTCGTGCCGAGTTCGACGTGTTCGACAAGGACAATCACTCCGCGAAAAAGCGTTTCCTGTATCGCCGGCTCGGCTCGCCGGGCAGCAGCAAAGTACTTGTTGTTTTTTCCGATCCACAACAAGTGCGCGGTGTTGCGCTGCTTTCGATCACGCAGCCTGGCTCGCCCGCTCGACAATACATTTACACGCCAGCAATTCGGCGCGTGCGTGACGTCGCGCCGCAGGAGCGTTCCGCACCTTTCATCGGCACCGATTTCACGTACGAGGACATTTCCGAGCATGCCTTGGACGATTTTTCATACAAGCTGATCAATGAGAGCGAGACGATCGAAGATCACAAGGTATATAAAGTGCAAGCCGCTCCGGTTGATCTCGGGCGCTCGCAATACAAGTTCGTCTACTATTGGGTCGCGCAGGACGTACCGGTCATCTTGCATGCGGAGATGTACGACTCACGGGGCAGGGAAATCCGCATGCTGCACGCAACCGATTTGAAGCACGTCTCGGGAATTTGGGGCGCACGCCACGTCGAGATGGTTTCGGCGCAGGGGGGCACGCGAACAGTGTTGACCATCGACGAAGTGAAATTCAACACTGGTTTGGACGCCAAGCTCTTCACGCCGGAAAACCTCGAGGGAACGCGCTGAATGATTAAGGTGCAGAAAGATGATCGCGTCGCAGCTGCGCTTGAGGAATCAGTTCGGGCCCGCTCCCTGGCGGGCGCGGCTACTTTGATTTGGCGCGATGGCAACCTCCGCGTCACGTGTGCCGGTTGGCGGGACATTGAAGCGAAGCTGCCGATGGAACGCGACACGCTGTTTCGGATTGCGTCGCTGACCAAGCCGATCACGTCGCTTGCGGCGCTAATGTTGCTCGAAGAAGGTCGTTTCGCGCTTGACGATCCGATCACTCGCTGGGCTCCGGAATTTTCAGAAATGCGGGTTCTCCGATCGGCGGCCGGGCCGCTCGATGAGACAGATCCCGCGGAGCGGCCGATCACATTCGAAGACCTGCTCACGCATCGCTCGGGGCTTATCTATGGTCTGTTTCATCGCAGCCCGCTCGGAAGAGCCTACGAAACCGCTCTCGGGGGAGATATCGACAGCCAGATTGAACCCGACGAATGGATCGCGCGACTCGCCAGTCTGCCGTTGGTCGATCAGCCGGGAAACCTGTTTCACTACGGCCGCTCTACAGATCTGCTCGGTTTGCTGATTGCTCGTGTGGAAGGCATGCCTTTCGGCGACGTGCTCGAGCGGCGGATTTTTGGACCTCTTGGAATGAAAGACACCGGGTTCACC
>Ga0210401_10004584_pt1 | contig 14428 bp, 7 predicted proteins | sample IncBWH32MmetaG_FD_150866 | JGI IMG/M metagenome (GOLD analysis project Ga0210401, IMG submission 150866) | Forest soil microbial communities from Barre Woods Harvard Forest LTER site, Petersham, Massachusetts, United States - Inc-BW-H-32-M | ecosystem: Environmental > Terrestrial > Soil >... | reverse complement strand
GGATTCCGGCCTTGTCGATCACGAAATGGTTGCGGGGGTCAGATTTGAACTGACGACCTTCGGGTTATGAGCCGGAAAAAGTAACAGCCCGTCTTTGCTTCTCAACGATTTACGTACATCTTGGTCGACCTATTTCACCGGTGTTCTTCGATGGTTTATTTGTTCGCGATTTGTTCCCAGTCCGCCCGACGGCCTGTAGCTCAAGCTGATTGTGCTGGTGCTCGTCCGGGAGGCTTCAATACGGGCGCAATCTTATTTTTAAGTGTTCGTAACATTTGCCCGGGGTCCTTTCTATAGACTGTTTGCCATGCCGCGAAGCGTAAACAGCGAGCTAGAGGGTTGGCCCTGCCCTCATATTGTTCGCGGGAAAGCGCTCATCGGGCGAATCTGTCCCGCGATCACAGCTTTTCAATAGTGCAACCGAGCCCATTCCATGCAGACATACGAAATCATTGAAGACGCCATCCGAACAATTCTGACTGAGCGGGACGATGAGGTTCCCCAACTGAAGCCGGAGACGCAAATTTCCGCCAGCGGACTCGACTCGCTCGATGTAGCTGCCCTTGTCGTACGGCTAGAAGAGCGCCTTGGGACAGATCCCTTCAAGAACGGAGCTCTTGCGCGGTTCCCAAGAACGCTGGGAGAACTGGCGGAACTCTACACGCAACATAGCGGACTTGCATAAGATGGCGTCCGGGATTGAAATCACGGCGTTTGGGGTGGTGGCGGGAGGAAGAGAATTCGCTTTTACGGATCTCACGGCTGCGGCGCACGGTGTGGATTCTAGCCAAGTCAGAAGTGTCGCGATTTCCGTTCCAGACGGTCCACTGACCGCAGCTGCTCTGCTTTGGGTGCGCCGAGCCGGTCTGGATGCTGTCCTTCTTCACGCGGATCTCCGCAGGACAGAAACCGAAGCTCTCGCCCAAGAGATGGGATGCAGTCACCTTTTGTCTGGCGGAGCTGATGGCAGAGATCTTTGGCTTACTCTCACTACTTGCGAAACGGCTCCCCAATGCCGCGTGAATAATCGCCGCGGCCTTGGTTTATTGACTTCAGGGACTACCGGAATTCCGAAGCTAGTGACGCGGGATTGGCAGGCCCTCGAACTGAGTGTTGCCCGGGGGCCGCAATTGCAAGAAGCCCGATGGATGAGCCTTTATCCGCTCACCAGGTTCGCGGGTTTTAACACGCTTCTGCATGCGCTTTGTAATGAAGCGACCTTGATTATCCCAAGGGCGCTTCAACCTTCGGCAATTCTCGAAGACCTTTGCGAAACGTCCCCAACACATATATCCGGCACTCCAACGATGTGGAGGAATCTGCTGATGACGCTGCCTCCGGGGGCGCGCTCCTTGCCAAGCTTGAGGCAAATCACTCTTGGAGGGGAAGTCGTCGATCAACCAATTCTTAATGCGCTGAAGGCGGCCGCGCCACAAGCACGGCTCACGCACATCTATGCGAGCACGGAGTTGGGCGTATGTGCTGCCGTCTCGGACGGGCAGGCGGGGTTTCCCGCCGAGTGGCTAGAGAGCAGATCAAAGCTCGTTCGACTGCAGTTGCGCGGAGATGAACTCTGGGTCCTGCGGCCTGGATGCTCAGTTGGCCGCCAACGCGAGTCGTCCGAGGAATGGACAGCTACGGGTGACCTTGCCGAAATTCAGGGAGGGCGCGTCTACTTTAAGGGGCGTCGCAGCGACGTCCTAAACATAGGTGGTGCAAAGGTTGCGCCTGCTGAGGTGGAAGAGCGTCTTTCGGAAGTGCCCGGCGTCCTTGGCGCCCGGGTGCTTGGGCGGCGGAGCTCGATCGCCGGAACAGTTATTGTCGCGGAGATTATAGGTCAGGCCGGCGCAGATGAAAAATCACTGCGCGCGACGATAATGAAACATTGCCGAGCGTATTTGCCGAATTATGCGGTGCCCAGGATCGTCACTTTTGTCGATTCGCTCCCAATATCGGCATCCGGAAAAATCCTTAGAGCAGACAGTGAGAGGCCAAATGAGTGAGCGAGTGGTGCTGGTTTCCGGTGGAAGCAAAGGACTGGGCCTCGCGATTGTGGAAGATTGCCTGCGACAAGGCTGGGCAGTGGCCACGTTCAGCCGAACCAAATCGCCGCGGATGGAAGAACTCGAAGCACAACGAGGAGAATGTTTTCTGCATTTCTGCGGCGACCTATCCGACAGGGAATTTCCCGAGTGCGCATTGAAGTTGGTAAAACAGAAATTTGGCGGCTTACATGCGCTGGTGAACAACGCTGCGGTGGCTAGCGATGGCATGCTGGCCACGATGCCGGGAAGTGCGATTGAGGAACTAGTCCAAATTAACCTGACGGGAACCCTTTTGTTGTCGCGGGAATGCATTCGAGAGTTTCTACGCCAGCCGCCTGCGCAGCCAAAGTGGATTGTGAACATCTCTTCTATCGTGGCTTTGAGCGGGTTCCGGGGCTTGAGTGTCTACTCCGCAACCAAAAGCGCAACGACAGGCTTGACGCGCAGCCTAGCGCGGGAGCTTGGGCCCGCGAACGTTACGGTCAATGCTGTTCTTCCCGGATTTTTGCTGACGGAAATGTCCAGCGGACTAGAGGACCGGCAGCGCGAGCAGATTGTTCGCCGTACGCCACTAGGGAGATTGGGAGAGGTGGCCGACGTAATTCCGCTGGTGCGGTTTCTGTTGGGAGCGGAATCGCGGTTTGTGACGGGGCAATGCTTGGTGGTGGACGGCGGAGCCACCTGCTGAGGCAGGCAAAATCAAAATGTCAGTTCGCGAAATAACCTGCAACGATCTCGGCGCCTACCTCGACTTTCGAAAGAAGCTGTGGCCCGGCCATGCCAGCGCCGGCTGCTGGGAAATTGTGATCACAAAATATTTTCAGAATCCCCACCGTGCTCAATGTCCGGGCAGCGGGTTGTACGGTTATTTTCACGGGGCTCGCCTGGTAGGCACGATGGGCGCGTATCCCATGCCGGTGACTCTGAAAGATACGGCGTATCCGGGCCACATGCTCGTGGATTGGGCGGTGCTACCGGAGTTTCGCTTCGGACCTGTTGCCGGTCAGCTTTGGGGCAAACTGATTTCGCTTCCGGGTCGCAAATTCGGAAGTGTGGGGACACAATTCTCGCAGGCCGCGCTAGAAAAACGTGCTAAGAAAATCCCCGCATGTGAAGCAACTGGACTGCTCAGCATGAGTTCGGGAATTGCCGCCAAGCTGCTCCAGCCGAAACGGTTCAGTCTCGCCAGCCCTCTGCATCTGGACGAATTGGAGATCGTTCCAGGTGTGACGCTAATCGAGCCCTGTCAGGTGCGTGGAGCGGTGCCGGTTGCAACGGCGGCCCACGTGTATCGCGATGCTGATTTTTGGCAGGTGTTCTGTGAGTCGCGCCTTTTCAATGGAGCCTTTCCAGTGCGAATCGTTTCCGAAGGCGAAGCAGATATCGTTCTGCGACTTTCGGAAATGGGGCGCTTTCGTTTTTGCACCCTTTTGTGCGTGCACCTTGCGCCGTACACAGTTGCCCATGCCCGGATGACGGGGAGGGTGTTGCGTAACTTTCTTCGACGGCTCAAGGTGGGAGTTTTGTACGCTACCGAGGCCGACGAGCAACTGAAGGCGGTAGTTGAGAGCACGTGCCGGTTTGTGCGCCGCTCCGAGGTTTATTGGTGGTCGATCCCCACGCGGTCGGACACGTTTCGCCATGACGAAGTTTCCTGGTGGCTGACAAGCGCGGACCGCGACAGCATTTACGGCGGCGTCCAGCCTTTTGACCCAAGGTGACCGAGTGGTGGAAATCTCTGCGAGCGCGCGGCAGTACGCCCTGAGGGAACTCAGCCGGCGAGCTGGTGTGTCGTTGGAGCTTTATCAGCGCTGGAGGATAGAACTGCGGGCGGAGAGTTTGATAGTCCGCCCTTTCCCCGATGCCCTGGCGGAGATTCATTTCCCAATTGTCAGCAGCGCGGAACTAGAAAAAGGGAAAATAGCCCGCAAAACATGGGCAAAGGAAGCGGCCCCGGAGTTTCGCGGGCACGTTCCGGACTTCATCGTTCCTTTTTGCTGGCGGGGCTCTATCAACGGGGAAGCGTTGTTCGTTCAGCAAGCGGCGAACGTATTCCGCTGCACGGAAGATGTTCTTGCGTCCCTATTGATTACCTTGTGCCGGCGTGAGGAAAGCGATTCACAGGTAAGAGATACGTTTGACCGCTTCCCCGCAACAGACTGCACTGCAGCCCGACACGGCTTTCTGTCCCGGCCAATCGTGGACGAATATGGATTGGCCTTCCGCCAGGTCCTGCAGGTGTTAATTCCCGGCTGGCAGCCGAGTCCACGGAAAGCGGCTGTGAAGCTGAGCCACGATATTGACCAAGTCGGGATTCCATTCAGCCTCAAAAGCACGCTTGGACATGCGACCGTCCGCCGCGCGCCATTCGCCAGTGCGCGTGATTTCTTGAGTTGTGCGAGTGACGTCGAGCCAGCATACCTTCACTCAGTGCGGAAAATCTGTCAGCTCTCTTCGCAATATGGTTTGAAGTCGGCTCTGTATTGGAAAGCATCTGCGCCCGGGCCGTTCGATACGGGATACGACATCGGCCACCCGAAGATTGCTCAAGTCATTGCTTGGGCGAAGGACAACGGCATTGAGATGGGCGTGCACCCAGGATACGAAACGTTTCGATCCAGAGAGGCGCTTCGGGGGGAAGTGCAGCATCTTCGGAAGGCAATTGGCGCCGAAGCAGTTGGAGGCAGGCAGCACTACCTACGGTGGTGTCCCGAAGCATGGGCGGACTGGGAGAGTTGCGGTTTGGCCTACGATAGCAGCGTGGGATTTGCTGACCATGCCGGCTTTCGATGCGGGACGTGTTGGCCCTACCTTCCCTGGCTTTGGCACGAAGATCGATGCGCCGATTTGTTGGAAATTCCACTTCTGGTCATGGATGCAACTCTGGTCAATTACATGAAGTTGAATCCTAGGCAGAGTTTTGAATTTGTGCGGGAATTGTTGAAGAAATGTGAGCTCGTTGGAGGAGTGTTCACTCTTCTTTGGCACAATACAGGCCTATTTGCACCCTACTGGGAGCACTACTTGCCAATTCTGAACCTGCTGCGCGGAGCGAGGAACTACGAGTGGAAAAATGAGCTTGAGGAACTTCGCCAGGAGCAGAGGAAGCTCTCCCCGAAGGCGGTTTGTGCGTGCGCATAAGGCTAGACCTAGGACGCGCCGGGTGCAGTTTTTTACGGGCCGAATTCATTCCGGCAAACAAATGTCCGGAGACAGACTATTCATTGTCCTGAAACAATAAAATGTCAGCCTACTCTCCATAGTGGTCTTCTGAGGCAAATCCGGTAAGTCGCGAGGGCTCGTGTCTGCTGGCAATCCGTTTGGCGAAAATTCCTACGGCCTCCACCCTTCGGGGGGAAGCGCCGTTCCTACTTTTGCTGCATCGATTCCCCCTTCCCCTACAAAATCGAATCTGAATGCCCGCGAAAATGTGGTGAGTTATGTGACTTGTTGGGCGGAGCGAACGCCGCAAGGTCCGGCAGTGAAACATGGCAACCACGTGCTCAGCTACGAGCAACTGGAAATCAAATCCCGCGAAATTGCCACACAATTGAAGCTGATGGGAGTGGGCCGCGAAGTGGTGGTTGGAATTTGTGCTGAGCGATCGATCGGATTGGCCGCAGCCGCACTTGGGGTGATGAGGGCTGGCGGAGCTTATATGCCTCTGGATCCTTCGCACCCGCTTGAGCGCCTTACCTATCAACTTGCGGACGCACAGGCCGAAATTGTCATTGTCGTCGAAAACGAAAACACTTCTCGACATACAAAACTCGCGAATCAAGTGTTGCGGTGTTCCCCTAATGGAGGCCTCGACTTTCCGTTCCAAGCAGAGTGCCTTCTTCAGCCGCCAGCGGGAGAAGACCTCGCATATGTCATCTACACCTCAGGGTCAACAGGACACCCAAAGGGTGTCGAGATCACTCACGCAAACCTGGAAAATCTGATTTGCTGGTACACAAGTGCTTTGGAGTTGACGGGAAAAGATCGCGTCAGTCAGGTTGCTTCCGTCGGGTTCGATGCCAGCGTCTGGGAGTTATGGCCGGGCCTTTCCGCGGGCGCGTGCGTGTGTATTGCTGACGCGTCTACCGTAAGCGAATCCAGGGAATTGCAAGATTGGTTGTTGCGCGAGCAGGTCACCACGAGCTTTATTCCAACACCGATGGCCGAAAAACTGATCGCACTCGAGTGGCCCGGGCAGACCAGTTTGCGTGTAATGATGACCGGCGGAGATACCCTCCACGGCTATCCTCGCGTTGGACTGCCATTTCAGCTCGTCAACAACTATGGGCCGACGGAGTGCACGGTTTGCTCAACTTCCACAGTTGTGCCGGCGGGACATGCTTCGGACCGATTGCCTCCGATCGGCCGGCCGGTCATGAATGCTGAAATTTACATTATTGATGAAGCTCTGCAGAAGGTCCCCGACGGAACGGAGGGAGAAATCCTGATCGGCGGACGTGGCGTCGGACGAGGCTATCGAAACCGTCCAGAGCTGACGAAGGAGAAATTTATCCCGAATCCATTCGATTCCGATCCTCTCTCCCGCCTCTATCGAACGGGGGACCGGGGCAGCTTTCTGCCGGACGGGCAGATTGCTTTTCAGGGGCGCGTGGATAATCAGATCAAGATTCGGGGCGTTCGCATGGAACCCGGTGAGATCGAAGCGGCGCTCAACTCTCACGCAGCGCTGAAGGAAAGCGCTGTGGTTGCGCGGGAATTTGCGCCGAACGATAAACGCTTGGTTGCCTATGTGGTAGCCGAATCCGCAACCTCGCCAAGCCCCAGCGAACTTCGGCACTTCCTGTCGCAAAAGCTTCCTGCCCCGATGATTCCCTCGGTGTTCGTGCGACTAGAGCGCCTGCCGCTGAATTCCAGCGGCAAAATTGATCGCTCGGCGCTTCCTGCACCCTCTAGGAAAAACATGACGGCAAGGGAAATCGGCGGTGCACCCCGGGACGCACTGGAGAAGCACCTGAAGGAAATCTGGGAGAAGACGTTTCAACTCGAACACATTGGTATCCGGGAAGATTTTTTTGAATTGGGTGGCCATTCACTATTGGCTGGAGAATTGATGGCCCGGGTGAATGAAGCACTGAAGACGAATCTGCCCCTCTCAGCCGTGCTTGAGGTTCGCACCATCGAGGATATGGCCAAGATCCTGCGGGAACGGCAGGATGGCGGGAACTGGTCCTCTCTGGTGGCGGTCCAGCCGAAAGGTTCGCGCCCGCCCGTGTTTTGCATTCATTCGCATACTGGCGACGTACTCTATTGTGAATACATCTCGCAAGGTGCGGGCTCAGATCAACCCATTTACGGATTGCAAGCGCTAGGAGCGGTGGGCAGGGATCCACATCGCTCCATCGAAGAAATGGCGGCGCACTATGTGGTTGAGCTACGCACGGTGAAACCTCACGGCCCCTATCATCTATTCGGATTTTGCTTTGGAGGCATGGTCGCCTTTGAGATGGCCAGGCAGTTGAACGAGCAAGGAGAACGGGTGGGCTTCCTGGGAGTCTATAATTCGCCTGCACCGGGCACATTGAAAGGTTGGCCTCTGGGTCAATTCACGTATCTCTGGAGAAGAACGCAGGACGAATGGAAAAAGCTTCTCGAACTCAATGCGGGCGAGCGGTTGCCGCACATTAAGAAGAATCTTCGGAATTTCCGCCTCCTGGTGCAGCGAACTGCGGCCATTGATGGCGCGGAAACCCTGTCAAGGATTCGGCGAAATGGGCAGGGCATCGAATTGAAGGATCTGGAGTCCATCAACATTGCTGCCGCCAAGCGCTATGCGCCTTCGTACGTATTTCTGGGGAAAATCACATTATTCCTTGCGCCGGATATGGCCAGAGTTTATCCGGTCGCTCCTTCCGAGGGCTGGAACAAGTTCACATTGGAAGGGCTGGAAGTAATTATGGTGCCCCTCGACAAAAAGGGTTGGCGTGGAGTTCCGTTCGTAGAAACTGTCGGAGGGAGAATCAAAGAGGTTCTCCAATCCGCGGCCTCAGACCCGTGATTTATTCTAGGCGGCTTTCCGCGCTTCACAGACAGCGCGTTCCACAGCTCAGAAGAGAAACTTAAGGCCCAATTGAATCGTGCGCGGGCGATGAGCGTCCACAGGGTGAAGGAACGAACTGCCTGCCAGACAGTTCGTGGATTGATCAACGTAGCCCGCCGTGTAGTTGGGCCCTCCAAAACAGCTGATCGTGTTGTTCACGTTTCCGCGATCGGGATTGTAGATGCGGAATTGTGTGTGATTGAAGGTGTTGAACGTTTCGAATCGGAATTCGAGTGAACGGCTCTCTGTCAATCGGAATGTCTTCAAAAGAGAAGTGTCAAAATTCGTGCGCGCCGGATTATTGAAGGAATTGCGCCCCGCGTCGCCGAAGGTAAGCCCCCGTGGCGCGGCAAAAGCATTAGGATTTCCCAGCAAGGGACCAAAAGTACCCGCGATAAAACCTTTAGGAGTATTCGCATGTGGGTCACCAACAAGATCCACGTAGGAACCGACACCAATGTCGTTCGCCACGCCGGCATTGTCCGTCGTTGAGATTCCATTGGGACTTGCATTGTTGATGATGGTGAACGGGGTTCCGGACTGATGCACTATCACACCAGAAAGTTCCCAGCCTTCCAGGAATTTCTTAAACCTGCTGGAATCTGCTCCAGAGCTGTCCGCTTTTCCGGAGTGGTGGGAAAGTTGATTCGTGGGATCATCGTCGGCCCATCCGAAAGCAGATTCGTACCATTTGTACAGGGGGAGTTGGTAGATGTAACTCATTGCGACCAGGTGGCGCTGATCAAAATTGGAATTGGAGCGGTTCGCCTGAATGTCAAAGGAGTTGACAAAAGTGGCGTCGGTTCGATCCGAGGAGTCATCGATGGAGTGGCTGTAGCTATAGGAGAGACTCAGGGTCAAAGGACCCTGCACCTTGCGGAGAGTGGCCTGAAGCGAGTTGTAATTCGAATTCGCAATGTTTTGCAACGAATAGATATCACCAAGAGTGGGCGCGTAGGTCCTCAAACTGTTGGACAGGGGGAAGGAAAAGAGATTGCTGCTTCCCTGGCAGGCAATTAGAAGATTTGAATAGGCGGGATCACCCGGGCCGACGACCGTGCCGTTTTCATGGAAGAATCTGCCGTCAAAGCCTTCCGAGAGTGGGTCCGCGGGGTTCAAAGGCGACAGGCAAGTGTCCGATGTAATCGGCTGATGCTTCAGAAATGGGTTAAGAGAGGTGGGCACGGGGTGAAGTTGGTTTTTTTGCAACTCGGCGGTGAGATGGGTCGCCTTACTCCCGACATAAGAAACGGTAGTAATAAAGTGCGCGGGAAGTTCTTGCTGAATACCGAAACTCCATTGCTGGACGTAGGGGTATGGAGTGTTGGCCGGAACAGAAGTGACATTCAGCGGAAAGGCCGCACCAGCGGTACTGCCCACCGCCCCGAGGAACGGCGGCGCTCCGATGTCGGTGTAATTCCCCGGATATTCCTGGCGCATTCCCAAAACGATGGGAGCGCTGCCTTCCAGCGAACCAGTGTTCGCTTCTTGTCCCGTACCGTGTTCGAAGAAAATTCCGTAGCCACCCCGGATCGACGTCTTGCCTTTACCGAACGGATCCCAGGCAAAGCCAATACGAGGTTCCGGATTGAAAATATGGCTGTTGATGCAGCTCGAAGGAATTCCGTGGGTGCCGCAGCGCACCAGTCCGTTGGTTAAGCGTGGATCCGGATTGCTTAGATTGATGGGGATGATGCTATTCGTCGCATTGTCGATCAATTCCCCGTGGAAGGGCTCCACATGCGCGGTCGCCGCGAGAGTTGGATCGTAAGCGCTCGCGACCCAGTTGTAAACGTTGTTATATTTTTCGTTCCAGTTGCCGAACAGGCTCAGCCGCAGGCCGAGATTCAATGTCAGCGTGCGAGCGATCTTCCAATCGTCCTGGATGTAAGGTTCGACAATTTTATAGCGTTGGTAGTATTTGGCTTGCGCGCTGTCCTGGGTGAAGGAACGTAGAAATCCGAGTTCCAGATCGGCAAAGACGTTGCCCGTGCCATCAACGTTGTTGATATTCGAAAAACCGACAATGCCTTGCTTGTCTCCCGTGATGCTGCCAACGGGAGGGTTAATTTGGTTGCGTTGGGCGATGATAAAAAGCGCGCCAAACTGCAGCGAGTGCTTGCCCCACACTTTGGACATGTCCTCGCGGATGGTGTAGGTCGGATTCGTGAATTTCCACGGGGTATAACTGGTATCCACAAAGAAGCCGCTCCCACCGTAGCTCGCGTTGTTCCCCGCGGCCGCGATGGAGGGGATCTTGTCTCCGAATCCGTTGTTGAAGAAATTGCCCATCGAATCAAAGGCAGGCGTGCGCACCGAGGAAGCTCCACCGTAACCAGGGATGTTGTTTAACGTGATGTGCGCGTTAGTGAAACCAAAAGCAAGTTGATTCAGCCAGGTGGTGGACAACGTCCGTGTGAAGCGAACGATTGCGGCCGTGCCCGGGCCGTTGAAATCGTTTTGAACCGTAGGATAGCTGTTGGTCAAATACGACCACTGCGCTAATGGTACGGTCGTGTCCCAACTGTCGTGGACGAAGCGGAAGCTCAGCCGGTTGCTGGTGTTGAAGTCATGATCAATGCGGAACAAGTCTTCGCGCCAGTTGGTGTCCGGCGAGATCGTGGCGTCAAAACAGCGGAGGCCAGGCGTCTCAACTGTGTTTTTGTAGACTGGAGCATTACAACCGGTCGACGAGTTTGGCAGCGGTATCAAATTGGCGTTCAGAATTGCTTGCGCAATCGGCGCAATCGAAACTTGATTGTTGGGAAAATTCACCCAGCGAAGAACTCCTCTTTCAGTGTGCGTGCCGGCAGTTCCCGGGCAATCGGGATATTGCTGGCGCGAAAAACCGCCGGTCGCGGCAGCAGCATTGAGTGAGGGACAGACATCATTATAATCGCCGGTTCGCTCGGCCACCGTCGGCACGGCCTTGTTGAAGGTGTAGCCCGTCGGGTCTTCCTCAATGCGCCATTCCTCCGACCAGAAGAAAAGGGTCTTGCTTCTTTCCTTGGGAAACAGACCAGGGATGTATAGCGGACCGCCGACTGTGAATCCGACATCATTCTTGCGGTAGAGAGGGGCACGGTGGGTCTGATCAAAGAAATTGCGGGCATTGAAGATCTCGTTGCGGTTGAAATAGTAGACGTCGCCGTGAAATTCCCGTCCGCCGGACTTTATCGCGGACAGAATCGTGCCGGAGGCGGTCTTTCCGTACTGGGCGCCGTAATTCGAGGTCAACACCTGGACTTCCGCCAGCGCGTCGAGGCTGGGATAAACAATTAAAGTGCTTTGCGAGCCATTTACACCCGCGTTCAGCACGTCCTGGCCATCGACGTCAAAATTGTTGTATTCGACGCGCCCGCCGTTCACGCTGTATTTCACGCTGCCTTGCACGCCGACTTTTGCCTCGTCCTGGCCGGTTTGGTTGCTGACGCCGGGTGCCAACGCGATCAGTTGGGTAAAATTTCTTCCGTTGAGCCCGATCTTGACTAGTTCCTTCTGTGTGATATTTCCGGCGATTTGCGATTGCTCCGTCTCCACCTGTGCGCCAACCTGGCCTTCAACCGTTGTTTGCGTCACGACCTTTGCGGGTTCCAGCGTCACATCCATCCGTAGCTTCTGGCCCGCTGAAAGTATTATTCCTTCCAGCTTGGATGGCCGGAATCCGCCCGCAACAACCACCAGGGTGTAGCTTCCCTCGGTTAATCCTACGAAACTATATTCGCCCTTCTCATCGGAAATTGCGGTTTTTGACACTCCCTTTTCGTCGGTAAGGGTCGCAGTTGCTCCCACGACCACCGCTTGTTGCGGATCCTGAACCGTACCGCCCAGGGAGGCTGCTTCCTGTCCCAAGACTTTCGGCGGACCACAAAGAAGTACAAATAAGCAAAAAAGCAATATTAGTCCTCTGACCAATGGAAAGTTCCGCCTTTCGGAGAATGGAGTGTATAGTCGCAGCCGGGATGTTACGGTTAAATGAGTTAAGGTTTGCAATTGCGTCAAATCGCGTCCAGAAATGCAGGTCTTCAGCGGTCATCGCGCGAGACTCAGGATTCTGAAATCGCGAGCGTCAGCAGGCGGCGATCGCAGAAAGGCAATCGAACACCGAACAGAGAATCTTTGCTCAGTCAACTTGTTGAAGTGGAAAAAAGGTCCGAGTTCCAGAATTATCCACAGGCAGCATGCCTTCCCCCGTGGGGCCAAATTCAAGAGTGATTGAATCGGCTCTCATCATCGTGTAACAGTCACCAGATACATTTCCGCGCAACCTACAGGTTTTCCTTAGATTGCTTCCGCTCGATTACATGTCGCCGGAGCGCTTGTAGAAATCCCTAAGTGTGTATCCACGCCGCTCTGAGGTGCCGCAAGCGCACCTCAAGGGCCAAGTGTGGTCGAGTGTTTCTCTTGTTTAGCGTCCACCCAACCTTGCGGCGCTGGTGTGTCTCGGCGTCGCCAGTTCACTAGGTGTCTGTATCCAGGCCCAAGTCCTGATGCGAAAAAAATCTAGAGGAGAACAAACGATGAAGGTTTCAAAGTTGTTTGCCATCGGAAGTCTGCTCGCGGCGGCCTTTTTATTCGTTTCCAAAGCCAACGCGACTACTCCGACGATAGTGTTTGCTGGAGCGGGATCCACAGCGGTCTTTAACGCGCTGTACGATGCCGCGCTTTCCAGCGGACAATGCGGATCCAATCTGTTTTCGCAGGGTTCGGGGACTTACCCCGGCCCGTTTACCAAAGGTGGCACCCTACATGACAACCGGAACGGCCATGGCGTGCCAATTCCCGACGATAACCAGAAGGTTTGGGTTTCCTTCGACGGAACCGCCGGGGCCAGTTTTACAGACACGACCGTCGTCTGTTTCTATGTTGGCGTGGACTCGGGCGTTGGCGTTCGCGGTTTCCTCGCTGCGCCTCGGGCCTCTCTCATCCTTTCCGGTGCTCCTGGATCCGCCAGCGGAAATCAGGTAAACGGTTATACCGATAACGTCGCCGCGCTTCCTCAGGCTATTTGGAACGATGTGAATGTTCCCGGAACAGCCTGCGTGGGCACCACTCTTAACACCTGCACAACAGTGACCGGTACAGTGATGAATATCGCCTTTTCGGATATTCGTCCTGAAGACGCGCAGTATGCCACCTACCGGGCGCTCAGCGCGCGTGCCTACAATGGCGCAGGTACCACAGCGTCTAACCCCACCTATTTTTCGAGCACAAACCTGGGCTATGGAAACTGGAACAACCCTTTTGATGCCGGGTCCACCCCCGTACTCAGCGGCACTTCCATCCTGAGCTCTTTCTCTACAACCGCCGCGACGCCGACCTATTTCGAACAGGTGCCGGGCGCCCAGGATGCCATTACCGGACAGCACGCCGGTCAGTATGCGACCTTCCCCGTGGGGGCCATACCGGTCATCATCGCCGTTAGCAATGCGGATGCGACCGCAGGCAGCGGCCTCGGAAACGGCGTTCCAAACAATTACGCGTTGAGGAATGTGGATCGCTTCGTCGTCAGCTTTGCAGTCGATGGCGTTCTGTCTCGCACTCGCGACCTTACCGGCGCGACCAGTGCAGCAGGCACTCCGCTTCAAGTCATCACCCGTGAACCGCTCTCCGGAACCTACAACACATTTGAATTTACGGTTCCCAGAACGCACGACGTGCAGGGCTCCCAGGAAGACGGTGTTTGGCCGTCCCTCGCCGGAATGAACCCGCTAAACATCAAGGCAGCCACTGGCGGCCTCCGCTTCCGCGCCATCGGCACCGGCGAAATGGTCAAGGCCATCAACGGTCTTGCTACCTCTTCGGGCCTAAACACGATTCTTCCCAACCGTCTCGGCTACTTCTTCTGGAGCTACGGCAACATCCTTCCGCTCTCTGGCAGCAACTGCAATTCGACGTTGAACAGCGGCCTCCCGGTGAGCGTTGCCGTGAGCTGCACCACTAATCCAAGCGCTCACTACCTGCTGCTGGATGGAGTTGACCCGCTCTTCAACACTCCCTATGACAATCCTCAGGGGCCGTTGAATCCGCCGACCTGCAACTTTGCGACGCTGCCTTGCCCAACAATTCCTTTCACCCACCTGGACGATGGTTCCTATGGCGCGTGGACGATCGTGCGCATGATGGTTGATCCCACTGTCACCACGATTCCGTCCTCTACCGGTTTAGGGGCGATCTACACCACCTTGACCACCACTTCCGCGACGAAATATTCTGACTTCGAAGAAGCGGCCAGCCTGAAGGTATTCCGCAGCCACCGCGGCGCGGGTTGGGGCGCACAGGGAATTCCGGCCAACGGCTATCAAGCCGTGAACGGCACCATGTG
>Ga0210401_10004583_pt1 | contig 14429 bp, 15 predicted proteins | sample IncBWH32MmetaG_FD_150866 | JGI IMG/M metagenome (GOLD analysis project Ga0210401, IMG submission 150866) | Forest soil microbial communities from Barre Woods Harvard Forest LTER site, Petersham, Massachusetts, United States - Inc-BW-H-32-M | ecosystem: Environmental > Terrestrial > Soil >... | reverse complement strand
CATGTCCCTATTGTCCCCGCAGCAGCCGACTACCAAAAGAACTAAGGTACGCCATCGCACGTCAGCGGCGTCTTTTTGGCTGCCGCGACCAGGCTGACCGACCGTTTCCTTATGATCTGTCCTCTCTTGCGACGCGACGCGTCCTTGCGCGGTCCCAGGTCTGCCGGAAGGATCAGACAGTGCTGGCCTGGAGGGGGCTGGCCACCACAAAAACCTTCATGCCAGGGGAACGCCGCCTACTCACCAGATGGAGCCTGCTATGCGGATCGGGACGTCGGTAGCTGAACCCAGCGGGCCTGAGGCCCTGACTAAGGTCACCGAGCAGCTACGGGCCGCTGCTGACGACGGTTTCGACTCGGCCTGGATGTCGAACATCTTCGGCCTCGAGGCCCTGATCTCGCTCGCAGTGGCCGGCAGCGCTGTGCCGGGCATCGAACTCGGCACCGCCGTCATCCCGACCTATCCCCGCCACCCGGCCGTTCTCGCGCAGCAGGCGCTGACCGCAGATCTGGCACTCGGCGGCAGGCTCACCCTGGGCATCGGGCTGTCGCACCAGATCGTCATCCAGGACATGTACGGCTACGGCTTCGAGCAGCCGGCCCGGCACATGCGCGAGTACCTGGCGGTTCTCCAGCCGTTGCTGGCAGGGGAAAGTGTCGCCTTCGAAGGCGAGACGATGAAGGCGAACATCGGGCTGTCAGTGCCGCGTTCCGATAGGAAGATGCCGTTGCTCCTGGCCGCGCTGGCGCCCCAGATGCTGCGGCTGGCTGGCAGTCTCGCCGACGGCACGGTTTTGTGGATGACCGGGCCGGCCACGGTGCGCGACTACATCGTCCCGTCGATCACTCAGGCTGCTGCTGATGCAGGCCGGCCGAGCCCTCGGGTGGTCTGCGTCCTGCCCGTCTGCGTGACTGACGACCCGGCCCAGGCTCGCGCGAGCGCGGACAAGGCGTTCGCGATCTACGGCCAGCTGCCGTCCTACCGGGCAATGCTGGACAAGGAAGGCGCGGCGGGACCGGGCGATGTCGCCATCGTCGGCACCGAGGAATCGGTATCCGAGCAGATCAATGCGCTGGCCGACGCCGGGGTGACCGATTTCGTGGCCGGAGAGTACGCGCGCGGTGATGACGGGCCACGGACCAGGGCGTTCCTGCGAACGCTTGCCGCCAAGCACAACTCGTAGCCCGCGACATGACGGCTGCGGGCCGAGCCTGCCGGCTTAGTGCACGGTGAACTCGTCCGCGCGCGCTGTCAGCGCGGCGAGCAGGCCCGGCATGACCAGTTCCTCGCCCATGCCGCGGCCGGTCAGCCGCATCACCTCGGCCAGCCGGGGATCCCACGGGCTGGACTCTGGCCGGCCGCTGAGCGGGACAGCACTGTCCGGCACGCCGCCGCTCAGCACGGCCTCGTAGTCGCTGGCAGCCATCAGCCACGGCCGGGCCTGCAAATGGCGGACCGCGATAGCCGTGCCGCGAAGTCCCGGCCAGCTGAAATCGGCGTGCCAGTTCACTGTCGAGCCGCTGCTGACCGCGGACTTGAGTAGCCGGGTGCAGGCTACCGACGGCTGGCCCTCCGTGCAGACCAGCGCCGGGCAGCGCCGGCCAAGCTCATCAGCTGCGGCCCGGACCAGGGCTGAGCTGGCGCAGACATAGATCTCCAGCGCCCACGGCAGCACCGGCGCTGCGATGAGCTGGCGGAGCGTCAGCCGGAACGGCTCGCCCGCGTCAGCCGCCTCGGTCAGCCACCGGCCGACCGGATCGCCGGCCGCCCGTACGTTCAAGACCAGCACCTGGCTGGCCAGGTCGTCAGCGACGATGCCAGCGGCGGTCCAGAGCGCCTGCTCGGCGTCACGGCTGGCCGGCGCCTGAACTCCCTCGCGTGCCGCGAGCGCACGGAGCACCAGTCCGGCCAGGGGACCCTCGGCAAGCGCCCGGTCGTTCCCCGTCGCGGCCGAGGCAAGGGCTGGCAGCGTGGCGCAGCCCTCCTCGGAGGGGTCCGCCAGCCGCTCAAGCACAGCCGTTGCCTGGCCGATGACGTCCGCATGTCCTTGCCGGATCAGCCTGGTGATGGTGCCGTCACGACTGATGGAGCTCAGCCATTCGCGGTACCAGGACGACTGCGACAGAGGGCTCGACCGGACTTCGGTGAGCGCGTCGCCCCAGCGCTGCAAGTCGGCCGCGCGCTCGGCTGCGAGGTTGCGCACCGGCCCGCCGATGGCCTCGACCGCCGCGACCAGATTCGGGGCGGCGGCAGCGCGCCAGATCTGCTCGGCAACCTCAGGTAGCGGCACGCTCAGCGAGGTGCCCCGGCCAGGGTCGCGGCCGAGCAGCCTTGCCGCCGCACGTCGCTGCGCTGCAGTCGCGCCCACCAGCGTCACGGTGCCGTCGACGGGTTCACCGCGTTCCAGCCGGGCCCGGATCCGGGAAACGAGCCAGGCAAGCTCCGGCGTTCCCAGCATCCGGAGCAGTTTGGCATGGTCTACGGTCATCTGGCGTGGTGGTCCTGAGTTGTCCACTCCCGAAATGGTAGCTAGCCTCCGCGCCCGCGGGGAAGGCTTAGCTGACGCAGAACTCGTTCCCCTCCGGATCGGCCAGGGTGATCCACTGATGCGGGCCCTGCTGTCCCTCGTGCAGGAACGTGGCACCGCGCGCGATCAGGCGGTCAGCCTGCTCGCGAACGCTGTCAGCGCCCACCCAGACGTCCAGGTGCCAGCGGTTCTTGCCCGTCTTGGGTTCGGGCACCTGCTGGAAGATGATGCGCTCGCGCTCACCCGTCTCCGGCCCGTCGGGATGCCGGATCGCAGCGCCAGTCTTCCAGACCAGATGTCCGCTGTAGGTCGTCGTCTCGTCCTCGGTGGCATAGCCCTCTGCGATCATCCGGCGGATGAAGTCCGGGTCGGACTTCTCGACCTCCCAGCCGAGCGTCTCGGCCCACCAGTCGGCGAGCTCATGAGGACCCGCGCAGTCGACCGCGACCTGGAACCTAAAGGCCATCTCCGTCCCCCTTCCAGCGGTACAGGTCGCGAAGCAGCGCGATCTCCGCGCCGTGATGAATAGCCTCGCGGTGGATGTGCAGCACAAGCGCGGCCATCGGGCTCTGCGCATACTCGCCGTCGTCGCCTTCCTCGGGCCCGACGTGCCAGGCAAGTCCTTCCGCGCCGAGGCTGCGCACGCCGGCGATCCAGCCGTCATAAACCTGATCCAGCTGCTTGAGCGCCTGCTCCGCGGTCGGCGCGTACTCCCAGGTGGGCCAGTCGGCCGGCGGCCCGCCGAAGTGGGTGGCGATACGCGAGGCGAACACGCCGACGATCATGTGCGCCAGCCGCCAGGCGATGGTGGTCACCGGCTCAGGGTCATTCGGTGGCATGGCGTAGTCCATGGTGAACTCGCCAGCGCCGACCGAGATCGGGGCGGTGCTCGCGCCCCGGTGGCTGATGGTCCAGCAGCCCGGAACCGGTTCCCAGAAATACTCGGCGTCGGTGAGGCCGTCCAGCCGGGGCCGGAGGTGATGCTGCCAGTGCCAGCCGAGCTGATCGACCAGTTCGGTGTTCCAGTCAATTGCGGTCACGCGCTCGATATCCATGCCGTGAACGTAACTCTTATTGCGGTCGAGAACGGTCCTCGATTGCTCAACCTGCTGGCCAATTTCTGCGTGCTCCTCGGCTGACAGCGAGCGGGCTCGTTTCAGTGCTCGGTAAGGGACATGGCGACAGTGGTGCCAGGTATCGGCATGCTCTCCGCCTCGTCCCGGATGGCGCGCCGGATGGCCGCTGGAAGCGGCCCGAGAGCTTTGACGGTAACCCGGCCGGCCCGTCGGCCCCAGGCTCCAGCAATGCTGCCGTTGATGAGGAGTCCGCCCGGGTGGAAAGTATCGTGCAGCGGGGTGTGCTGGCCCGCGCCCGGGCCGACGAACAGCCGGGTCCGGTCCTGTCCGAAGATGCGCAGGTCAGATGCGACAAGAAACCGTACGCCGCGCATTGGCTTCGCGGTCACGACCGCAGTCTCATCGGCTGCCAGGATCCACGACTGGTGACCTTCGTAATCAACTGGCATCAACTCGCCTGTGATCACCTCAAAGCTGCGCCTGGCATCCCGCGACGAGACCCCGGCCCACCAGGCAAACGCTGCCGGTGTCGTCGGACCAAAAGCATGGACGTGGCGGCGGCAGAGCTCGATCCGAGCCGCTTCCGGATCGATCGACGGGCGAGGACGCTCCCAGACATGCGAAGAGTTGGTGGTCCAGCGGACCTCGAGCCGGCCGGTCGCGCAGACCTCACGATGCCCTTGCAGCCCCCGGACTGGTCGGCCCGCCAGCTCCCTGCAGAAACGCTCGGCCTGGTCCTCGAGTGCCTGTCGTTCCGCAGGGTCACGGGGAAGGCGGCCTACGGTGAAGATCCCGAAGTCCTCCCTGGGCAGCACGTAGACAGCCGCGCGCGGACTGTAGGTCTGCATCAGTCCCGGATGCTCCCAGGCCGACGTTTCGCAGGCATCCACCCGGGCGTGCAGGCCAAGCAGCGCGTCACGCGGCGCGGTGTCCTGCAGACCAACGTACGCGGCCTCGATATACGAACCGGCCGACAGGCGGCGGGACAGGTTGTTGGCGGCTAGGCGGTAATTCACCGCCTGTGTCCGGGAAACACGCAGCATGGCTGGCAACTCTGAATCCTCACAGCGCAGGCGCGCCAAGGTTCGCGCTACAAGGCCAGGTGGACCCGGAGTGCTTCATCGAGTTCGGTCATGACCGCTGCGGGCAGCCTGCCCATGCGCCTGCCTATACGCTCGACCGCTACGGAGCGGATCTGCTCAGCGTGTGCCTTCGAGTCTTGCCTGAGCCCGGTTTGATCGGCCCGGAGGAGAACCTGAAACGGGTAAACGCGGGCGACGTTCGAGGTAATGGGGACTACCGTTATCACGCCTCGTGCGAGCCGGATCGCGGTGGCGTTGGCGGCATCGTTGCTCACAACAATGGCCGGGCGGGTCTTGCTGGCTTCGGATCCGCGCGCCGGATCCAGGCTGACGGCCACGATGTCGCCGCGGTGCATCTATTTTTCCAAGCCGTCAGCGACCGCGACATCCCAGATGGCGGCATCTCCCTCGTCGTCCCAGGACGTGAACGCCCCCTCGTATGCTTCGCTGAGTTCGCTTGCACGCAGCATCCGAACTGCCTTGTGCACGACGGCCGAGCGTGAGTCGATGCCCTGGGACTGGGCATACGCATCCAAGAACGCCACGTCTTCCTCTGGAAGGCTGACACTAACCTTCATACTCAGAGGATACTGCGATTGCTACCATGGTAGCAATCGTCGCCGGGCACCCGGAAACATGAACCGGCTCGTCGCTATGGACTTGCTGTCGCAAGCTCGGGGATCTGCAGGCTTAGCAGCGGCGTTTAGGAGCCGCCCGTGCCCTGAACGTAGTTCTCATTGCGGACAAGTTCAGTCCTCGATCGCTGCCAGACTGGGATCGTGGTGGAAACCTCGGCCCGGCTGCTGCGCCTGTTGTCTGTGCTCCAGTCCCGGCCGGAATGGCCCGGCGCGGACCTGGCCGCGCGGCTTGAGATCACACCTCGGACGCTCCGGCGGGACGTCGCCAAGCTGCGCAGTCTGGGTTACCCGGTCCACGCGGTTCCGGGGGTGGCAGGCGGCTACCGGCTCGGCGCAGGTGCCGCGCTCCCGCCGCTGCTGCTCGACGACGAGGAGGCAGTGGCGGTCGCACTCAGCCTGCGGTCCGCCGCGACGCACTCAGTGACCGGAGTCGCCGAAGCGTCCGTGCGTGCACTGGCAAAGCTGGAGCAGGTGTTGCCGGCCCGGCTCCGGGAGCGAGCTGCCGCCATCAGCCAGGCCACGGTCGCGCTTACCGGACCGGGGCCGGCGGTAAATGCCGGGGCTCTTGTCGTGATCGCGCGTGCCTGCCGCAGCCACGAGGTCATTGAGTTCGGCTACCGGAGCCACGACGGTGTGGAGTCCGCGCGGCGGGCCGAGCCGCACCGGCTGGTTCAGGCCGGTTACCGCTGGTACCTGGTCGCGCGGGATCTTGGGCGAGCGGAATGGCGGACCTTCAGGGCAGACCGGATCGGTGACCCGCGACTGACCGGCGTGCGGTTCGTGCCCCGGGATCCACCAGATGCGGCCGCGTTCGTGGCTCGGGCTGTCACGACCGCGCCATACCGGTACCAGGCCCGGATCCTGGTGCATGCGCCTGCCGCGGCAGTGGCGGAACAAGTCCCGCCGAGCGCAGGCGTGCTCGAGCCGATCGGAGCGACCAAATGCGTGCTCACTGCTGGCTCGGATTCGCTGGACGCCATCGCGTTCCACACCGTGATGATGGGCCTGCCCTTCACGGTGCTCGAGCCCCCCGAGCTGATCGAGCACATGCGCTCGCTAGCGGGCAGGCTAAGCGAGGCGGCTCAGTCCGGCACCCACGAATGATCTTGACGGGTGGCGGCCCGGTGGGCCGTCGGCCCCAGCAGATCGGCACCTCATAATCGCCCCGGCTGCTACAGGCCCTTCCTCGCCGTGATCCGCCCCGACTTCGCGGCCCGGCCGAGTTCGGCATAGTCGCGTTCGTTCTGATTCGCGTAGCTGGCGGCGAAGTCGGCAATTGCTTCGTCGAAGACCACGGAGGTGCCGAGGTAACCGGCCATCGCGAAGCGGTCGCCAGTGCGGGCATGTGCCCGTGCCAGCGTCCAGCCGCAGTACCCCGCGAACCGGCGCAGCCAGCGAGGCGACAGTCCGGCCAGGTCCGCCGACAGCTTCCAGTCGCGCAGTTGCCGCACGTAGTAGTCGTGGCGCTGGCCATCGGTCCCGGCCGCCACACGCGCCCAGCCCAGGAGGACGTCCGGCGCGGCCTGGATGAATCGCTGCCCGACCACCACGCGCTGCGCCTGGTTGTCGTACTGGCTAGGGCCGGCGAACTCGCTGAGTACCGACGGCTCCGCTTCCTTCACTTGAAGGAAGAGCGGATCGGAGTCTGGGCTGCCCAGCATCAGCACGATCCAGCATCGCGTGCCGACGCCGGCGACGCCCACGACCTTCCTGGCCTGACTGCCCAGCTCGTACCCGGCCAGCAGGTCGGCGCTTTCCTCGCGAAGGGCGCGCCGGTAGGCCGCGAGCAGGTCGCAGATGGCCGGCTCGGACCCGCCCCCCCGCGTCCGCCGCGTCCTCGGCGGCCGCCAGATCGCCGACAGGGACAATCAGTGGCGGGTCGGCGATGATCTGGCGGCGGCCGTCCACCACTGCAGTCAGCTTGGCCAGAGCCTGCAGGCTGTCCTTGGTGCGAGCGGAGATCATGCCCTGGCCCACGGCCTTGGGCAGCTTGCCGTTCGCGGCGGACTTGGGCTCCGCGCGAATCTCGGTCAGATCAAGGCGGGCGTACCGGATATCCAGCGGCGTCATACGCGCGAACGCCAGCATCGCTTCCCGGTAACTGCTGGCTGCTGTCAGCACGACCTTCCGGCGCTGCTTGGCACCGAAGCCGTTCTCCCGCCCGGCGATCTCGATGCTTGCCGCGAGCCGCTTCACATCCCACTCCCACGGACCGGGCATCGTCTCGTCGAAGTCGTTGATGTCGAAGTCCTGACGGCCATCCGGGGCAGCGAAGACGCCGAAGTTCCCCAGGTGCGCGTCGCCGCACGCCTGGACGGTAAACCCGGTGACCGGCGTCGCGGCCAGGTCGCTGGCCATGGGCAGCGCAGTGCCGCGGAAGTAGGCGAACGGCGAGACCAGCATCCGGCCGTAGCGGACCGGCACCAGTTCCGGCAGCCGCGTCCTCGCCTGCATCTCGAGCAGATCCACTGGATCGGGGCGGTCGAAAGCAAGCTCGAGCTCAGCGTGGCATTCTCGCGGCACCAGACCCCTGGCCGCCTTGCCAAAGCTTGCTCGCTCGGCGGGAGCGGCCAGGCTGCCCGCCGCCGGCCAGTCGGGCTGGCTGTCGCGGGATCCGGCCGGGCTCCTAGCGACCGCGAGCGAGGTCTTCACGGCGGACATCGCAGCCTTCCTTACGCCAGGTAGTGAAGGGTTGCGTACCCGAGACGATCCGTCGAGCGACCACCCGCGCCGGGTGATTCAACGGAGCACCCTAATCCGTGATCACGTGAGATCTTCCGCGTTAGAGCACGCAAGATTTTACGTCGCGAGGAATCCTGCGCGGCTCCCTACGACAGCCCGCATGCCTTGTGGATATCGGCCCTGCTCGCCAGCTTCACCCGGGCGCCGCGGCCAAGCCGGGCGGCTAGCTCCTTCTCCGCCGCCTCGATCATCAGCCAGTCGGCGTAACTTACGTGCCGGTGGCCGCGGCTGGCGAGCACATGGTGCAGCGGCGATCCGCCCGCAGCGGCATCCGCCGCGACCGCCGGCATCCGCAGCAGGCCAGCCCTCGGCAGCTGCACGTCATCCGGACCAGGTCCGCCAGCCAGGTCGGCCAGCAGCGACCTGACGGTCTCCGCCGCGTCGGACTTGTTGGTGCCGATCACCCCCGTGGGGCCGCGCTTGAGCCAGCCGGCCACGTACTCACCAGGCAGCGGCTGACCGTCGGGCCCGAGAACGCGCCCGGCTTCGTTCGGAACGGTCGATGAGCGCTCGTCGAACGGCACGCCGGCCAGCGGGACGCTCTGATACCCCACCGAGCGCAGCACCATCTGGACGTCCAGCGTCTCGAGTTCGCCCGTGCCAACGAGCCTGCCCGATTCATCCAGCCTGGTGCGCTCGAGAGTCAGCCCTTCAACGTCGTTCCGGCCCTGGATCTCGGTGGGCCGGAGCCAGAACCGGACGGTCAGCCTGCGGCCGACGCCGGCCGGCGTCCTTCCTGCCCAGTCGGAGATCACTGTGTAGTTGCCGCGGACGTGCCGGTCCGCCTGGGCCAGCCGGGCGCTCTCGCCGGTCGGGTCGAAGGCATCTAGGTCCGCCTCACCGGCGCCGAGCACGATGTCAACCCCGTCAAGTTCACCCAGCTCGCGCAGCTCCTTGGTGGTGAACTTGGCCTGCGCAGGGCCGCGCCGGCCGATCATGTGGACTTCGCGGACCTTGCTGGCCACCAGCGCGTCGAGAACCGGCTGAGACACGTCCGTCTCCCGCAGTTCGGCCGGGTTGCGGATCAGTATCCGGGCGACGTCCACCGCGACGTTCCCGACGCCGATCACCGCGACCGATTCAGCATCCAGGCTGAACGCGACCGGATCGACGTCCGGGTGGCCGCAGTACCAGTTCACGAAGTCGGTGGCAGCGACGCTTCCCGGCAGGTCCTCGCCGGGAATGCCCAGGTGGCGGTCGCGCATCGCGCCGGTGGCGTAGACGACTGCGTCATAGCTGGCCACCAGTTCCTCACGGGTGACGTCGTCACCGAGGTGAACGCCGCCGATGAAGTTGACGCCGTCGTGTTCGAGGACGTTGCGCAGATATTCGGCGATCGACTTGATCGACTTATGGTCCGGCGCCACGCCGTACCGGACCAGCCCGTACGGGGTAGGGAGCCGGTCGATCACGTCCACCCGGATGGCGCGCGGCGGGTCGAGGGCCGCGGCTTGCTTGATCAGCGCCTCGGCCGTGTACAGGCCGGCCGGGCCGGAGCCGACGACTGCTACCTGAAGAGTCCGCATGTCACTAGATTCTGCCTTGTCGCTGCAAGCCCGCGCGCCAACAAGCCCCCCGTCGGCGGGGCGGGCGTCGCAGCGCCTGGTGCAGTCGATCCGCCACGAGCTAACCGGAGCAACCCGTGATCACAGGTTTCCTGGCTGACGTCCGCAGTGTACTGCTGCCTGACCAGGGTGGCAGGCACGGGCCGCTGCCGCCGGTCCTGCTCAGCATGACGGTGGTGACCGGGCTGGTAGACGCCTTCAGTTACCTGACTCTCGGCCACGTCTTCGTCGCGAATATGACCGGAAACGTGGTATTTCTCGGCTTCGCGCTGGCTGGCGCGCCCGGCTTCTCGATCTCAGCGTCCTTGACGGCGCTCGCGGCGTTCGCGGCCGGGGCATTCGGTGGAGGCCGGCTCATCGCGCGCTACCGCGATCACCGCGGACGGCTGCACAGCTCCGCCGCGGCCGGCCAGGCCGTGCTCCTCGCAGCATCAGTCATCCTCGCCGCTGTCGGCGGCAACCCGGTGACCACCGGCTTCCGCTATCCGCTCATCGCCCTGCTCGGCGCCTCGATGGGCATCCAGAACGCAGCCGCGCGCAAGATAGCGGTCCCCGACCTCACCACGACGGTGCTGACGCTGACGATCACCGGCATCGCCGCGGATAGCGCAGCGGCAGGCGGTACCGGTTCGCACTCGGGGCGCCGCCTGGCCGCGATTGCTGCCATGCTGGCCGGCGCGCTCGTCGGCGCCGCGCTTGTGCTGACTGGCGAGATCTTCTATCCGCTGCTGATAGCCCTGGTGATCGTACTGGCTGGTGCTGTGACGACCTATCAGCTCGGACACCAGGAGCCGGACTGGGTCAGGGGGACGGCAGCCTGAGGCCAGCCGGCGGGCACGGGACACGCCGGACTCCGGATCGCCGGCACCCGTCCGCCGTCCGCTAACGTCAAGGCATGCAGGACGGGCGAGCGCTCGAGGGACTCAACGGGCGCGTGGCGCTGGTCACCGGCGGAAGCGGCGGGATCGGCCGGGCGATAGCGCTGGCGCTGGCCGGCGCGGGCGTGAGCGTGGCCATCGGCTACGGCGCCAGCGACGCGACCGCTCACCAGCTGTCCGGGCAGATCACAGCGGCCGGCGGACGGGCCGCGGCCCTGAGCGCCGACCTCGCTTACGCGGCAGAGGTCGCCCGCCTGGCCGAGGACACCGAGCACGCGTTCGGTCCAGTGGACATCCTGGTCAGCAATGCGGGTACCGGGGAGCGACGGCAGCTGGAGAACATCGAGATCGAGGAGTTCGACGAGACTGTCGCGGTCAACCTGCGTGCGCCCTTCCTGCTCGCGCAGCGGCTGGTGCCGTCGATGGCGCGACGTGGCTTCGGCCGGGTGCTGTTCATCTCGTCGGTCGCCGCCTTTACCGGCGGTATCGTCGGCCCGCACTACGCGGCGTCCAAGGCGGGCCTGCACGGGCTGACGCACTCGCTGTCCGCACGGTTCGCGGTGGCTGGCGTCACTGTCAACGCAATCGCGCCTGCGCTGATCACCGACACCGGCATGCTGCTCGGCGACCAGGAGGAACTGCGGCACCAGGTGCCGGTCGGCCGGCTCGGACGGCCAGCCGAGGTGGCCGACCTTGCTCTGGCCGTCCTGGGGAACCCGTATCTCACAAACCAGGTCATCTCTCTCGACGGCGGCATTTACCCGCGGTAGCGCCCTCCGGGACGCCCAAGCGGCGCTCGGCGCGGCGAAGCCAGGACCTGCGACATCTGAGAACGAGAGATACGTCAGTGCTTGGCAAAATGGCCATTACGGCCAGGTAACCAGCCAGCCGGGACAGGGTAGCCAGCTCAGCGCCGGGAAATAGGACCCCAGATTGGAGGGGAAATCCAAAGTCAACACGGGGGGAATGCATGTATCACAAGCTCGGCGTCATGGCCGACAAAGGTTACGTAGTACTACGCGACCGGCAAGGTCCTACAATTGCGCCAGCTGAATGGGAGTCCCTGGAGTACTTGGACTGGAAGAGCGGCGGCGACACTAACTTCGCGCCCCTCGCATCGGCTACCGGCGAGATGGACTGCCGCGGCTTCTGGGACCACGGTAAGCCGGACAAGGACGGAATCTGGACGGCGAACCGCGAGCTTGCGCCGAGCCTGGCTGGCTACGTCGAAGAGATCGGCGGTAACTACGGCCGCGTCCGCGTGATCAAGCTCAACCCCAGCGATGAATCGACTGCACTGCGCCAGCTGCACCTCGATGACAACAACCGGCTGAACCCGGATGGCACTGGCTGGGTTGTCCGGTCCTGGCTGGAGCTCGACAACGCTCCCGGCCAGTCCATGTTCATCCTGCGCGAGGACAAGAACGATCCCTCCACCGAGACGCGGATCAGGCTGCATCCCGGCATGCAGCTCGTCATCGATACCGAGCGGCTCGCGCACGTGGTCTGGCACCCTGGCCCGCAGCCCCGCTACGCGCTGATCACCTCGTGGGAAAGCGACAAGGTGATCGACGGCTGGATCGAGCGGGAACAGCTAGACCGCCGCGAGCTCGCAGGAGCGCGCCGCTAACCCGTCAGGACGCGGCCCCGCCTAGGGCCGCGTCCTGACGGGCGGCCGCCAGAGCCGGCGTCCGGCAAAGTTCCGCACCCGAAAGCGAATAGTCAGCCATTTTCTGCCGGGCGCCGGGAAAGCCCTCCGCTAGCGGCTTCGTCCTGCCAAGGAGCCACGATGTCGTGTTCGGGGGAGTTAATGACAGTGTCCTCAGCCAGCAGGGCGCAGCTTGGCCTCGGCGCGTCTGCGCGCCGGGCCGTCGCAGTGTCCGCTGGGAAGGCCACCAGACGCGGCGCCCGCCGCCTTGGCAAGGGGGACGGCACGACCGTACCTGGCATGGTGACGCTAGCTTTCGATCCGGGCGCGCTGGCCGGCCTGCTCGCCGAAATTCCGCGGGGCGCGGTGCTGGTAACCGGCTCGAACGGCAAGGGCACGACTTGCCGGATGCTGGCCCAGGTCATGCGCGCGTCTGGATTGCACCCGGTGGTCAACGCCGAAGGGGCGAACCAGCGTGCGGGCCTTGCCACGACCATGGTCGCCCGTGCGGCGCTGACCGGACACCTGCCACCGGACTCGCTCGCCATCGGCCTGTTCGAGGTGGATGAGGGTTCGTTTCCTGAAGTCTTGCGGCAGGTCAGTCAGCCGAGGGCCGTGGTCTTCACGAACATTTTCCGGGATCAGCTCGACCGCTACCTTGAGCCCGCGTACATCAAGGCGCTACTTGAACAGGCGATGCAGAGCCTGCCCCCAGATACGGCGCTTGTGCTCAATGCGGATGATCCCCGCGTGGCCTTCGTGGCACCGGAAGCGAACAATCCGAGGCTGTACTTCGGCGTCGAGGACCCCGGGCTCTGCCGAGCCGAAGCCGATCCGACTTCAGATTTCCCGCGGTGCCCGCGCTGCGGTGGTGAACTGACCTACAGCCGCGTCTACTACGCCCACCTGGGTCACTGGGCGTGCCGAGGCTGCGGGTTGGCCCGGCCGCAGCCGCAGGTCCGCCTCACAAAGGCAGACCTCACCGGGGCATACTCGACGCGCCTTCTGGTGGCCACGCCGACAGCGGAAGCAACGCTGGAAATTCCGCTGCCCGGCCTCTACAACGCGTACAACGCACTCGCCGCGGTGGCCGCGGCCAGTCAGTGCCAGCTGCCCGAAGGGTCGCTCACTTCGATCGAACAGACCACCACGGCCTTCTTCCGGATGGAGAAAGTCCGGGTCACCGGGCACGACGTGTACCTGGCGCTGGCGAAGAACGCTAACGGCTACACCGAAGTGCTTCGTGCGGTACTCGGCGACCGCCAGCCCAAGCAGATGCTGCTCGGCCTCAACGACTACCCGGGCAAGCAGCCAGACACGTCCTGGATCTGGGACGTCGACTTCGCGTCACTGACCGGCCTGATCCCGGCCCCCGTCATCTCCGGTAACCGTGCAGCCGACCTTGCGGTCCGGCTGAAGTACGCAGGGTGGGCGGGCGCGGGCGGCGACAGCGGTCTTGCGATCGAGCCGGATCCGGTGCGCGCGTTCCAGACCGCGCTCGCGCGCGCACCCGCTGGCCAGCCGCTATGGGTCGTCTCCACCTCAGTTGTGCTGTGGGAAGTGCGGCGCTGGCTAACTGACCACGGATACGTCCACCAGCTGTGGCGTGAGCAGACCGGAGCAGGCACATGGCAGGCATGAGGATCACGGTCTGCTACCTGTACCCGGACATCATGTCCACCTACGGCGACCACGGCAACCTCGAGACGGTCCTGCGCCGGTGCGAGTGGCGCAACATCGCGGTCGACGTCACCGAACTGCGCCTCGGCGACCGCCTGGCGCCGGACCAAGCCGACCTGATCATGATCGGCGACGGCGGCGAGTCACAGCAGCACCTCGTCGCGCCCGATCTTTGCAAGGTCAAAGGCGAATGCATCAGGGAGTCGGTCGCCCGCGGCGCCGCGGCGCTTGCCGTCGGCGGCGGCTACGAGCTCTTCGGTCGCTTCTGCCAGCCGGAACGAGGCGCGGAACTGCGCGGCATCGGCCTGTTCGATGCCTGGACCGTACGGCAGAACGCGGTACTCAGCGGTCACTACTCCACAATCTCCGCTGCGCACGCGGACCGGTTCATCGGCGAGCTTGTCGTCCGGTGGCGGGACACCCTGCTGGTGGGCTTCGAGAACCACGGCGGCGGCACCTACCTCGGCGCGGCAGCGCAGCCACTGGGCCAGGTAGTCAGCGGCCACGGCAACAACGGCGACGGCACCGAAGGCATCATTCTCGGTAGCGCAGTGGGCACCTATCTGCGCGGCCCGTGCCTGCCGAAAAATCCC
>Ga0210401_10004581_pt1 | contig 14432 bp, 23 predicted proteins | sample IncBWH32MmetaG_FD_150866 | JGI IMG/M metagenome (GOLD analysis project Ga0210401, IMG submission 150866) | Forest soil microbial communities from Barre Woods Harvard Forest LTER site, Petersham, Massachusetts, United States - Inc-BW-H-32-M | ecosystem: Environmental > Terrestrial > Soil >... | reverse complement strand
CATCAGGCATCCTCCATGGGGGAGTTGCCAACAACCTAACGTTGAACTCTGAGGACGGTCACCTACCGAGCCGCCAGTTACTTATTGCTGCAAGCTCTGGACCAAAGGTGTAAACCTAATATGTTCTATGAGTTACGCAATATCAACTGACGGCCTGCAACCCTGAGAAAAGGGAAGAGGCTAGGGAAGATTTACACGGCTGAACGCGGACGCCCATGGTAGCGCGACGAACTCCGGCTTTTAGACTCTGTCCAATTTGATTCCTGTAGGCGACTATACGTATTGGCCAGGTCGTGAGTATGGTGATAGCAAGATTGAACTGGCGATATCTCAAAGCGTCCGTCGCCCCGTCAGTTATTTGAACGTGCGATTGAGTCGCAGGCTTCGCGTTTTTCATCCAGCGAAGGAGAAGTCGGCATTTCGTCAATGTCGTCGGATGGCGCGGGTACTTTCTTTTCCTCTCGTGGGCTCAGGTACATCAAGTATCGACGGTCATCTCACCCTCCTGCTAAGAACAGGGTGGTCGATCAGCTTCGCCACATGAAGATACGAGCGAAAATGTACAAACTCCTGCTTAGGCTACTTCGGAAGCGCATCAGCAACGAAAGGCCGGACGAGGGTGTTCTAATCACCCAACGACTTCGGGAATTGTTGGAAGAGGCGGGAAAGCCGATCTCCACAACTGACAGTTCAAGACGGTCTCTCTGAGGCGAATAAAAGGCCCAACGATTCGAGAACGTTGCGCCCTTTCTCCTGCTCGTTCAGGCCGCATTCGCTCCAATCAATTCGTCAACCGTAGAGACGAGAGTGCCCGCTTTCGCCTTCTCAACCACTCGGCAGATTCCGTGTTTCTGGGCTTCCGGCCCTACTGCCGACCCGTAAATTGTGTGCAGCACCATTTTCGGCAACCCAACCTTCTCATGATCGCGGCAGCTGCTTCGTGCACTTGGACATAACAGCAATCTCCTGCGCAAATCGTAACAGGCACGAACTTGGAATTCTTAGGACAGGATCAGAGAGTACTGGCTCCCGAATGTGCTCGGAACAGGTTTGGCTCCGAGACAGATTCTCTATGGCCGTGGAGCAGAGTCGGGAACCTGAGTTCTTTTTCGAAGGTTGGACCGCAGCTTAGCGGAGTCCGTCGACGCAGCTCGCGACGCTGGTTTCATGGGGGCGGTCACCAAGAGTCGTAGCTCCGAGATCGTGGAGGCCGTTGAAGCTCTAGTTAGCAACCAACTGTTCTTTGGCTCGTAAGTACCCACAAACCTTGCGACGTTTCGTCATCGCCGCAGCCGCTGCATCAGAGTCCGCGCCAACAAGGTCAGGTCGTCACCAATCCGTTCAAATCCATACTCGTCAGGGCTGTCCCATCGCACCGCGCCTTTGTCGGGCACATAGGTAAGCTTCAAAGATCTTGCTCGGGAAATCAGCATCAGCACTGATCCGGATTCGCGGTCGGGCGTAACGACAACTACCTCGCTAGAGGATGCGAAGATCGATTCGGCTTCTCGTTGTAGCTCAAGGTAGAGTGCCTGCCAAGCGTCCATCGATGACGACCAAGTAAGTGTCACGCTGACTTCTGTTGCCGCCTCCATGCGGACCATCTCGCGCGCTGTGCCGCCGCGCATCGCCTCCGCTAGCAAGTTGGTCGGGAACGCTGGTAGCCGCAAACTCGGCACACCTGAGAGGCCACGCCATTATACTTTTTCGCATTCGGAGGGTTTACTTTGGAACTGAAGCAATATGCCGTCGCTGGCAAGGTGTACACACTGACCCTCAAACTCAGCGCCGCATTTCGTGTTGTGTTCGCCTCACCATCAACTTTCCCCCTATTCATAATTTTTGTCCCGATGGTGGATGGTCAATATTGCCGTGTGCGAAAGTGTCCAATATTGAACAGCCCTAGGTTGGGAACCCTGTACGCTAGTGTTATGGAATCCAACGATCTGCGACACTCGTGGCGACACCTTGCCGAAAAAGCAGCACAAGAGGAAGACCCCAAGAAAGTGATGGAATTAGCCAAAGAATTGATTCGTGCTTTTGACGAACAGCAAAGTTCTCGGCCCCGAAAATCGAGCGACCTAGCCCGCCCATAGTGGTTGTTAAGCCCCTACTCAACGACCGCCAATTCGCGAAGCAAAGCGGCGATGCGGTCGGCGCGCATCTCGTGGGCGGCCTCTGCTTCGCGCGTCCAACCGCCGAACGTGGCCTGTCGATTGGCTTCCATCTGGAGCTTGCGTATCTCGGCTATTTCTGCCAATAGTTGTTCACGTCGGGTGCTGAACGCCATTTCCGGCCTCCCCTGGAATACGCGGTTCTCAAGGCCCGTCGCTCTTGGAGTGCGGCAGAGGATGTGGCGCAGCGGGCGGTAAGTGAGGGTTGCAAGTTTAGAAACTTGCCCGCTCTAGATGCGGCCACATGAAAGAGAGAGCGAGGCGACAGAATCGCACTCGTTCCCGTCTCGTAATGCAGACAATTTTACGACGCTAGGACCTTTCAGGTCTGCTCACAATTGCTCAGTTTGGAAAAGACCCTGAGGGGCGAAGCTCAGGGTTCGTGCCAGCGGCTGGCTCGTAACATTCCCATTTACTCATTGACTGGGATACTAGCGCTTCTTGTGCGCCTTCCGCCACTGCGCCCAGCGTATTTTCTGAGCAGCAGCAATCTTTCTGCGGGCTGTTGGTGACATCTTGCGTTTGTGGGCGGTTCGGAGGCTCCCCCTTTTAAGGATGAGGCGTGCACCTCAAAAGCTTCCCTACGAGACCGCCCGTGACGCACACAGTAGTTAGATCTGCACGGTCGGGGAATGGCCCGAGAGTGGCCGAGGCATAGCACGAGTGCGCCATGTGTGGAGTGCAACCCAAAGCACTTGGGCTCGTGACGATTGTCGGATGAGACGGGGCGGTTCAAGCAATCAGCGTGGAAGCTACTTTTTCCCCTGAGCGCTATCGTCCTCAGAGATTTTCACGATCACCCCGGCCTACCTAGCTAGTGCCTTCCGGTCGAACGGATAATCCGATATTCTCCAATGTCGTCTTGGAAGGCTGGTAAGGTCTATCAGATTCACGCGACCCTGTCTTTCATGAAGGCGGACAGTTCGGCTCGAATCTCAAGTACTCGTTCTTGACGTTCACGATGGCGCGAAATCTCAGCTTCCGTATGAGGCCTGCGCGCAAAGAATTTCCGGTTATGATTGCTGATCTCTTCAATTTCCTTCTTAAGGGCCCTTGTCCGGCTGGAAATGTATTCATAATCCATAGCGCGATTTTACCAGGCCGGGCGTGTCATTTTTGGAGTGACCCACGTTGGTGCAGACACCCGCTAAGCACATCGCATGACCTCGATGGACATCCGCACGGTAGGCGAGTATTTGTGTGGAAGTAATTCACAACCTTTCTGCCGCGCTTCCAAAAGCGACGGGCGTTTTTGTGAATCGCCAATTCGCAGGAGGCACGAAATGGCATTTAGCGCCAAACGCGCAGAACTAATCGCAGAACTTGCCGAATTGCGGCGGCTCCAGATGGGAGCTAACCGAAAGGCCGACTTGGGCGGTTGGACGCGACAGTCTGAGGCGTGGCACGAGATGCGCGCCGCTCGTATCTCCCTCCTACGTCTCGAATTGGCAGCGCTCGACAAGAGCGAGCCTGGATCATCACAATTAAGGCCTTGAACTGAGTACTGCATCGCAGCCGCAGGCTCGCCGTTCGCACCGCCGAATTGCTCGAGCAACATATTGCCAAGGCGGGGGTCGGGACTTCCGACATTCACCGTGTACATTAGTTTCTTTATGTGGTGGTACATCGGTATCTTCTCCTCTGGTTTAGGTCGTCTTCGTTTTGTCGGAAATGGACCGCCGTAGTCGCGTTGACTAAGCAGCGCGCTTTGGCGTCTTCTTTCCCGCCCCGGATGAGTCCTGTTGTTCTTCAGAACCTTCTTCGTTGGCTTGGGAGTTGATCTCTTTTGCCAGATCGGCAAGTTTTTCGTCGGTTTGCTTTTCTTCCGCTAAAGTCTTTTCGAGCAACGACGTGTGCTTTGTCTGTCCCAGTACCCGAGCGATCTCGCGGGCCGTTCCGTATGCTGCCATCTCGTAGTGTTCCACGCGCCGGGCCGCGCCGATCAATCCCGCGTCCAATACGGCGTCTTCAAAGCCCTCTTCCATCACCTCGGAACCTTCTTTGACCAGACCCTCCATGCCGACGCACTTCTTGCCCTTCGGGCTCTCGTCTAGCGATTCGAAGATCTCTTCAAGACGTTGGACGTGGACCTTCGTTTGTTCCAGATGCTCTTCGAAGCCAGTTCGTAGTTCGTCTGAAGACGCAGCTTTGGCCATCTTTGGCAGCGCCTTGAGCAGTTGATTCTCTGCACTAAACAGGTCCTTCAATTCGTCCACGTACAGTTTTTTCAAATTCTCGTTTAGCATTTTTCCTCCAGGAAATGAGTTTGTTCAGTGGGCATGGCAAAGGCGACACTCCAACCATCGGTTAGAAATACGGGGCGGCGAACCAATATCCCTCATCGCGAGGATTCAGTTCGCTGCCCCCGTGGCTCAGGCTACTTCACGAACGCGAGCCTTATCGCCTTTATCGGCTGTGGCTTCTCCAGTGGAGGACACATCCTGGGCGCCAGTGCGCTCCAAGATTTCCTTTGCTTTCTTGGTCCAAGAGGAATCGTCAGAATGAACGGACAGAAGAATCCCGCCATCTTTAACGCGGCCTTCGTACCGCTTCGCTTCGTACTCGGGGATTCCCATACCGATCAGAGCACCCGTAAGCCCACCTAATGCTCCACCGACTCCGGCTCCAGCAAGGGCGGCCATAATAGGCCCGGCGGCTATGAATGGCCCCAGTCCCGGAATGGCAAGGGCACCGATACCGAGTAACCATCCCAAACCGCCGCCTAGCACCGCGCCGGTTCCGGCACCTGTTGTCGCACCTTCAGGCGCCTTCGTGTTTTTCTCATGAGCAAAATCCTTCGTGCCAGCACCCTCGGGAAGAAGTACTGAAATATCTGAATTCCGAAAATTGGCGGCTTTCAATGCGTCCACCGCCTTCTCGGCGCTCGTTCGATTCGGATAGATACCAAATACTGCCGTATTCTTACCTGCCATGTTTGATTCTCCTTTTGTCTTCCAAGTTATTGTTGCGGTTTGATGTTCAGTTCGCTGGTGACCTTGCCGTCTCTGGCGACTTCAGCAGCCTTGGCTTCAATCGCTTTCTTCTCGTCCTCCGATTGCACCGGCCCCTTGAGCGTTACCTGACCGTCTTTCGTAACGATCTTGATGTTGTGTGCATATGTGGAGAGCGATTTGTCTTTCATGATGGATTGTCGAATCTGCTGCGTGATGTCGCGATCAGAACGATTGTCCTTTTGCTGATCTGCGGTCGGCTCATTCTGACTCCGATCCCGTTCGTTGACCTTGGTGTTGTCTGGAGCAGTTGGTTGGCTTGTGGGTTCTTGCGCAAGTGCGAACGCTCCACTGCCGAGCAGCAGACCGGTGCACAGAAGATTACGAACAGCGGTTCTGTAAAGTGCTTTCATCGTTATTTCCTCCTGAATGAAAATCTCGAGAGATCCAAAGCGTTCGATTGCTCTCGAACGCTCCGGGAAAGGAAATCGTTTAGGGAGTCTGAATCGTCAAATGGTCTTGGACTTCCCGATCACCGGCATACGATCTGGCGATCCGAACTGCCTTGTCACGGTCATCCGCGCTGACCACAGATCCTGACAGTTTCACCGCATCGGCCGACAGAGTCACCTGGATGTCCTTGCTCTCCAGACCGGGCTCACTCTTGAGCTTTTCCTGAATTGCGCTCTTTGCTTCGCTTGAACTCAAGGCCTTATTGTTCGCGCCAGTTTTCTGCGCTTCAGTGTGGCGGGCTGACGCTTCAGCAACGTTTGCCTCAGTGCCATACTTTTTCACTGTCGCCATGAATTTGTGCGAATCTTCGGGAGCCTTCACTTGCCCCTTCAGGATTTGAGCGGATGGGATCATCCGCCCGTACAGAATGCGGGTTCCGTCTTTGTCTTGCGTGATGGAGGCGCCATTCACGGTAACGCCGGCAAAAACGCCACGAGCGCGGGAGTACGTAAGGACTTCGGCGCGCATCTTCCAATCGGTTTCGCCTTCCACATGCCGTCCCACGGGCCCTGCGGCAGCGGAAGCGTCAGCGCCGATTTTGAACTTACTGGAAAGCATTTTTTCCATTCCGTTGTCGTTCATGACCAGCATGACGACGTCAATCGCTTCGCCGCCAATCTGCAATCCCCAACTACCTCCAGTGACAGAAAAAGGAGCTGGCGCGCTCCATCCAGAACTGGTGCGGCAGGTGGCGATTCCTCTCCCGTGGCGCCCTCCGAAAACAAAGCCTATTTTGATCATCGAGGGTATGACTGCCACGCACTTGGCGGAGTCGAGAAGTTCCTCCGGAATCCCCTTGTCCGGCGTTCCCATGATTTCGTCCAACACCGTTGCAGCGGCATCCATTCGCTTGACTTGTTCCGACGGTTCTTGCGCCGCCGTGGCCATCGTGCTTGCCAAGAGAGTGGCTGCCAGCACCGTAAATATCCCTAATTTGAATCTCATCGAAAAACACCTCTTGCGCGAATCCGCGCGATTCTTAAGTCACCGACTAAACTGAGCCCGGTCACTTGTTTTTGATTGGAGAGTTGCGGATCGCCAACCGACTGTCAGTGTCGATTCCTGCCGGAAGGGGCCAGGAATGATAAGGAAGCTGTGTTTGACGATATTGGGAAGAGCGCGCTCGTACTATCCCCATCCCGCTGTACTAACCCAGACGATGTACTGTAGAGTGCGACCGGGGGCATGCGTGCCGAGCAACGCTTCGCCGTGTAGGCTCTCCTACGGATACTAGCGACGCAACATAGGCTGCCGAATCTCGCGCTTTGGTCAGCCAGCACATCGCAAAAGGATAACGGGCTTCAGGAGCCAACGGGTCGGTTTATCGTCCGTCTTTCTCACGCGTACACTCTCTACGGTATTCCCCCCTCTCACAAAAAGGGAGATGGTGTGGTGGGGTCCGTGTAAAAGTGCCAGCTCTAGTGATGATCGTTGACGATCACGCGATCATCAGGCGCATGGTGCGCGAAGTCTTCGAAACTTAAAACTGGGAAGTCTTGGACGTCGCGAATGGTGCTGAGGGCGTCCAGAAAGCCCAAGTGGTAAAACCGGGCCTCGTAATTCTCGATCTGTCCATGCCCGTGATGAATGAGCTGGATGCAGCACGCGAATTGAAGGTGCTCATGCCGCACGTCCCCTTGTTAATGTTCACGAATAACGCTGCAGGGATTGTGGAGAAAGAGGCTCGCTCTGCGGGCATCTCTGCGGTCATTTCTAAGGCTGACTCTGACGGCCTGAAGCAACTGCTCGCCCGAGCGAAAGCACTTCTTGGCCAGGACGGAGCGGGCGCTCAACGCGCTTCTTGACAGGAACACCCGTGCCCGACTGCGAAAGACGTTAACTCTGGCGATGCTAATGCTGGCAAACAAACCACAGGATTGACAGACCGGATCGCTGGGATCGAGCCGAGGGATCCCCTGGGTACAGACCTGAAGTCTTGAAGGGTCGCCGAAAATGTTCCAGCGGTCATTGTTGGCGTTACCGGGTCCCCAGGATCAGAGAGTACTGGCTCCTGATGCGGTCGAACAAGGTTTGGCTCCAAGACAGATTATCTATTGCCGTGGGAGCAGAGTTGGGAACCTGAGTTTTTTTCGATGGTTGGACCGCAGCTTAGCGGAGTCCGTCGAGAATGACTTCCAGGATGTCGCCAGCAGGAAAATCCGCCCTTCAGGTCCCCTCTGACGCACCGCTCGTAACGTTGAGGACTTTGGGGAATCGGTGTGGAGTTTACTCAAAAGGTGCAAAGAAGCGTGCGTGGCTCCGCGATCGCAGAATCGGAGATAGTATTTTCACGAGGATCAGCACACGTTGAAGCCTATCATTCTAGCTCGCCTTGACAAAGGAATCGAGCCTTTGGAGAGACCGATGAAAAAATGCGGACGGCCCAACCAAAACGGCGAACAACCCATGTGGATGCTGCTGAGAGTGACACTGGCTGTCTATGCCTTCGATAAGGCCAGAAGAGCGGGTGCGAAGTATTTTGCAGCACTCCAAGCAGCAGTAGCATTCGTCCGAGCAGTGCACCCAAAGATGCCAGTCTCGGAGACAGAAGTGAAGCGAATCCTGGGGTGTTGGCGATCAAGTCGCAGACAGCTTGGTTTGCTAGTCAGTAAGGCTGACCCCTCAGATTACGTGGTGGTCCCTCTGCGCGACGGGACTGTGGGCAAGGTCAAGGTGTTGTGGACCGCGGCGATTGGGCCGCGTCCTACCTATCCTCGTTAAAGCGCTACGGCGACACCAGTAGAACAATCCGAGCCCAAGAACTAAACCCTTCAAAATTTCATAGTCGGTTCGAAATCCATAGCCTTCGGATCGGTGTTTCCTCCTTTCCTCCAAATAATTCTTTGGACCCATTGTTCGCTTCAGTTCTTCTTCGATCTGCGGCAGAATCGCTCTGTGCCCAAGACGTTGCCCCGTTCAGCACAAATCGTCATAGGTTCCCGCGGTAGCGCATGCGCGCATCGGAGAGTCGGACTTCGCATTAGGAGAGTTACGATTTCAGATTTGAAGCTCGATCCTAGTAATCCTCGGGTTCACAGCGAGCATCAAATCAGACGACTGGCCAGGAGCATTGAGGCGTTTGGGTTCGTTCAGCCCGTATTAATCGACGAAACGCGACAGGTCGTCGCCGGGCATGGCCGCATCGAAGCCGCCAAACTTCTAGGCTTGCGCGATGTACCCACAATTTGTATTCGTCACCTCTCGGAAACCCAGCTTCGCGCTCTCGTAATTGCCGACAACAGGCTCGCTGAGCAGTCATCCTGGGACGAAAAGATGCTCGGGGAGCGGCTGCAAGTTCTTTTGCAAGAAGAGTTGGATTTTGACCTTGAGGCAATAGGCTTTGACCTCAAGGAGATTGATTTGCTGATTGAGGGATCCTCTGCGAGTGGCGAAGCGCGTCGCCCGGCTCGCATAGCTTCCAAATCAAGGACATCAGTCCTCGTCAGCAGACGCGGTGACGTTTGGCTCGCGGACGAGTATCGCGTGTATGGCGGAAACCCTCTTGAGCGAACCAGCCTCTCACTCTTGATGAACGGCAACCCTTACCGGATCCGAAGCGATCGATACCGGCTCTGTGCGTACCTTTGACGAACTCGAAGCGGAGGCAGCCCATGGCAAGTAGGGAAAAGGCCGACGAGAATACGGGCGATACAGCGGTGGGCTATGGACGGCCTCCCGTATCCACGCGCTTCAAGAAAGGGCAATCGGGAAACCCCAAAGGACGACCCAAGGGAATACTGAACGTTGCAACCGCCCTTTCAAAGGCCATGCGCGAGACGGTCGTCATCAATGAAAACGGTAAACGGAAAGTGGTCACCAAACTCGAAGCATCGAGCAAGCAGATCGTGAACCAGGCCGCGTCCGGCAAGATCCAGGCCACGCGATACTTGTTCGACCTGGCACGCGAGATCGAGAAGAATGACAATCAGCTTCCAAAACCAGACGGTGTCATTTCTGAGATCGATCACGAGGTCATCCAGGGGCTCCTGAACAGATTTCAGCTACAGGAGCCAGAGTCGGAACCGCAACCGGAGGTCGAGAACGATGACGATCAGCGCAGGTGAGTATCGGGCAATTACACGCCACGATTTGTACACATTCATCCACCGCAGCTTCCGAGAGCTCAATCCCCAGGTTGCGTTCTTGCACAACTGGCACATTGAGCTGTTCGCAGCGAAGCTGGAAGCTTGTTTCCGGGGAGAAATCAATCGTCTGATTGTCAATGTGCCGCCACGATCGCTGAAGTCCCATTGCGCCACAGTATCATTCCCTGCTTACGTCCTCGGTCATAAACCTGGTGCGCAGATCATTTGCGCCAGCTACGGACAAGGCTTGGCCAATAAACATTCAATCGATTGCCGAACCTTAATGGCCAGTGCATGGTACCGGGGGCTATTTCCCACTCGACTGTCTCCACAAAAGCAGTCGGTGCAGGAATTCCTCACCACGCAGGGCGGTTCACGGCTTTCCACCTCCGTTGGTGGCGTACTCACCGGCCGCGGGGCAGACTTCATCATCATTGACGATCCCCTGAAGCCAGATGAAGCATTCTCAGAAACGCAACGCAACGCTGTGAACGAATGGTTCGATCACACTCTGTACAGCCGTCTAAACGATAAACGAACCGGGTGCATCATTATTGTCATGCAGCGCCTGCACGAGGATGATCTGGTCGGACATGTCCTGGAGCTGGAGGGCTGGGAGCATATACGATTGCCTGCCATTGCTGAAGAAGAGGAGGTCCACGTTCTGAACTCGCTTCTCGGTTCTCGGACGGTCCGCCGACACATCGGGGAAGCTCTCCATCCCGAGCGCGAACCCTTGGAGATTCTCGAACACATCCAGCGCACCGTGGGAGAATACAACTTTGCCGGGCAGTACCAGCAACGACCTGCGCCACTCGGCGGCGGCATGGTGAAAGCTCATTGGTTTCGCTCTTATGTTCCCGGAGAGGAGCCTTCCCGCTTCGACATGGTGTTGCAGAGTTGGGACACGGCCAATAAGAGCACGGAACTGAGCGACTTCAGCGTCTGCACCACCTGGGGTCGAAAGAACAAGAAATTCTACTTGCTCCACGTTCTGCGCCGACGTATGGATTACCCGGAGCTCAAGCGATCGGTCCGAGACCAGGCGGCGCTCTTTCGGCCGTCCAACATACTGATCGAAGACAAGGCTTCCGGAACGCAACTGATCCAAGAACTGATTCGCGAATCTGTCGACCGTGTGACGCGATATGATCCGACCATGGACAAGGTTATGAGGATGCATTCCGTCAGCAGCACCATCGAGAACGGATTTGTTTACCTGCCGACGGAGGCTGACTGGCTGGCTCCGTATTTGCACGAACTAACATCTTTCCCAGCAGGAAAATATGATGATCAGGCCGACTCCACCTCCCAAGCGCTCGATTGGGCTAAACAGTTCCCTTCCCGCCTGTCGCTGGAGGAGTTTCAGCGGCGACAGCTAATGAGGTGGAAGCTAAGCCTGCCGGATGAGTATATTTTCAAGCAATGCGACGAGGATGAAGAGATCATCGCCGAGAACTGTTGGAACGGGAAAAGAATCCGTTGGAACGGGCATTTTTGGCAAGACTGTGGTTGATGTGCCTCGAGCACAGGATGATCCAATGATCCCGGGTGCACGCCACGCGCGGGACTGTTGGACAAACGCTCATTGCGGAGCTACCGGAGGCGCTGAGCGGGAGGGATGATGTCTAGCCCCCCGGTTTTGAAGATCACCAGGCGGGTTCTGATCGGTTATGAAAATTCTTTACTCTACTCGATTCTTTGCGCGGTTTCCAGGAAAGGGGTTCTGACGGGTTTTGCTTCGTTCTGATCCTTTTGGGCCATGGATCTATCACGTTTTTATCACGGCAAGTCCAAGCCCCCTCAATCGCGATGACTGCCGAGGGGCAAAACCTTGGCAGCCCCTTAATTTGATTCTCTAGCGCATGGTTCGGACAATGGGAATGGAATGTAGCCGCGAGCGTAGTTTCAAAGACTTGCGAGGAATCTTTAGGAGCAAGAGTAGCCAGAAAGCATGGAGGTCCTTATTGTTCCCTCAATGTTCCCTCGTTCGGAGATCACAATTTCGGCACGCATGGCATGCTCCGAACGAAAATGGGTCCGATCTATATAACAGCCTGACCCAACGGGCCTTGACTACCGAGGACCTCTCCGAAACTCGCCCAACCCCACGCACAGAAAACTTGGTTGCGTCTGCGGTTCAGTGGGCGGAACGGATCATGCGCAAGGTCGACGGAAAGTTTTCATGGGGAACGCACTCGATATAAAATCCGCTTGCACACGCACTTCAAGCTGGAGGTTCTCCCATGAGCAAGAAGAAGCGGATGCGCGGCTCCGTTCAGAAGGTGATCAAGCCCGTCGTTCCAGGCGAACCAGAGAAAGCGCAGATCGGTGTTGAGGAAGCTGACGATCTTTATCGGGAGATTCGCATCGAGAACGTGGTCACTAACGAGAAGGGTGAGCAGGCCCGTCTCAAGCCCGGTGCGAGGGTAGATGTCGTCATCGAAGCAGACACAGACGCGACGACGAAGAAGCCCGACTGACTTCTCAAGTCTGTAGCTTGACTTATGCGGCCCCATCCACACATGGCGCACTTGTGCTAATGCGTCGGCCACTCTCGGGCCATTCCCCGACCGTACGCATGTGACTACTGTGTGCGTCACGGGCGGTCTCGTGGGAAAACTTTTGAGGTACACGCCTCATCCTTAAAAGGGGGAAGCCTCCGAACCGCCCACAAACGTAAGATGTCACCAACAGCTCGCAGAAAGCTGCTCAGAAAATACGCTGGGCGAAATGGAGAAAACAGAGAGGCGCGTGGCTGTCGGCTCAGTCTGAACTTCTAGCTGAAGACCCGCCCGCTAATTACTAAGGTAGGACACCCTGCCGTCCGGGTCTGCTCTAAGGCGAGCTACGCTTCTCCCGCTGCACCAGCTTCTCCAATTTCGCTGAGCATTTGGCGAGTTCGTCGGCGTGCTTTCTTAAGCGGCCTACGCAAGGCTCGTGTAGTTACGAGCCAAAGAACAGCTGGTTGCCAACTAGAGCTTCAACGGCCTCCACGATCTCGTGGCCACGACTCTTGGTGACCGCCCCCATGAATCCTGCGTCGCGAGCTGCGTCGGCTAGTTGCTCGGATACTTCCTGAACACTAATAAGGAGCATGGGAAGTCGGGGATTGGCCCTGGCAATCTCGCGCGCTGCCTGCACGCCATTCATGATCGGCATCCCGAGATCCAATATCGCAAGATCAGGTGTGAACACCTCAACCTTCTCGACAGCCTCCACGCCGTTGACCGCCTCGCCGCATACTCGCCAGTCCGAATGTCTCTCAAGAAGTCGTCGCAACAGGATGCGTATTGTGGGGTCGTCGTCCGCGATCAATATTCGAACAGCCATGGTGCTCTCCCGAAACCGCAAGGAGCCCGACGCCCTGCATATGACGATTGATACACTCTGGCTTCGCAACGGGAATACGGTCCTCACCGTAGATAGTGCCTCCCAAGATTACCGGCGGGGTACCCAGTGTCCTGTTAGTCCGCCCTTGGGATGTTCCCCGCTTGAAATCAATCTGCCGCGTGTGGTAATCAACCCCAAAAACGTCCGATTCGCCTGATTCCCGCGAGGTGGGTCGGGTATGGCTGACAGCAAGAAACTGTGGCAAGAACTGTACGAAGCCGCCGCTCTCGAAACCAATCGTGAAGAGATGCAAACGCGCGTTGAGGCAGCGAAGGCCGCGATTGACGCCCGCCTTCATGACTTGCAGATGAACCACGGAGGGACACCCGCAGACCGACAAGCCTTGAGCGACGCACTGGCTGGTCTGAGGCTATTGGGGCGAGAAATTGAAGGTCGCGACATCAAGCGAGGCAACGTCGCTTCGGACCAATTCTCCGATTGATGAATCCCAGCCCAGCCATCGGTATCCCTGTCTTGGACGCCGCGCTGGACGCTGAAAGCATCAGGGCTTGAGCTAGTGATTTTTCCTTGACAGTGCCGCCTTCGGGTGTAGTGTATTGAGCGCGCCCGGTCGAACTTACTCGCCAGATCGAGTGAACGACACGGCGAATCGACTGGGTCAGCACGATACTTTCTGCTTCATAGAGACGGATATGTTGCGGCAGCAAAAGAAGTTGGCATGCCTGCAAGAGGAGCTAAGGACCCTTGCGCTGTTAGATAGGGTCCTCGATTACTCCCTGAACCCCGATCCTGCCGATAACCTTGCCCATGCGTCTCGCGAGCTTAGGCGGTCGCAGATCGAGGCCGAAATCAGAAAGCTGAGCCCATCCAAACCGGAGTACACGAACCACACTCGGATAGCTAGCGCCGCTCTGCTCCTCTGCGTAGTCGGGTACCTGACGCTCCACTACTTCCTGAAGTGACACTGCTAATTCTAACGAGTGGTGATCGCGGGGAGCGGTGTGCCCACACCCTCGGCTTAAGCGAGTTTTCGAGCAGGTGGAATGACGATCTCGAGATCGGCCTCATCCTCCGACCTGAGTCTCAAACTAATTTCGCAACCGCAGAGAATGCAGTCGAACACGAGGTAGGAAACTCCTTCCGAGTCCGCCATGCGGTCGGGCGGATGCCTGAGCTGGTGCTGGCAAGGTTTAGTAGCGAATCGCACCTGTCTACTTCAGCGGGATGTCTGACCTGCTGCTCCCCAAAAAGGGGCAGCCCCGCGTCCTTGTTGGGACAAGTCAAGGTTGGAGAGAACCCTTGAACGCCGACGCGGGGCCTGAGTCGAAATCTACGCTAACTTACACCTGCGCGGA
>Ga0210401_10004579_pt1 | contig 14438 bp, 11 predicted proteins | sample IncBWH32MmetaG_FD_150866 | JGI IMG/M metagenome (GOLD analysis project Ga0210401, IMG submission 150866) | Forest soil microbial communities from Barre Woods Harvard Forest LTER site, Petersham, Massachusetts, United States - Inc-BW-H-32-M | ecosystem: Environmental > Terrestrial > Soil >... | reverse complement strand
GAGTCACGGGCGCGGTAGCGGACGTCTCTTCGGCAAGGGGATATGCTCAGCTGTTGGTGGCTCGCTGACACCGGCGGAGGCTTGTAGATCCGGTGCTTGCCTTAGGATTGCCGCGGCGGCTCGCTCGAAGACTGCTTTTGCTTCCTCTTCAACTCTTGAACGCTGATCAATAATCGTCTGTGTCCCCGTGTCGGGGCCATTGATATCGGGCGACGTGGGCGACAATCGCTGAACGGCTTCGACTGGCGCTGACGGGGTGACAAAATACGTCACACACGCTGCTATGGCAGCGGCGACTAGAACGGCCGGAACGATAAGTCGCCAGCTGATCATTCTTCGCCTTCAGAATCAGGCTCGACTAGGCGGCGGTTGGCCTCAAAACAACTGCCGGGCAGCTCGCTGGTAGCATAGCACTTCGTGTGTCTCCAAGGTTGGTGGTCCCGGCTATCTCTATGTTGGCCGCTTGGCGATCTTGACTTTGTTCTCTGTCTGTTCTGTCATCTGCCATGCACAATCCGCGCTGGTACGACCCGGAAACAGACCCTTCACAGTTCATGGAAGCGCTCTGGCGCGCTCGGCATCTGTGCACGCGAGCTGAACATGTCCGCGCGAAAGTGCCCGGCAGTCATATTCTGGTGCAGGCGATCATTTCGGCGATCGACGACTACGCCGAGCGCGAGACGGGCAACCGCGAGTACTTCTGGAATCGACCACACAGCATGGGCTGAGGCTATCCCGGCCAGTCGTCACCTGCGATCCATGCGGCGAGACGGCCGAGTGCGGCAGCCGCGAAGTCCAGGATCAGAGCAACCGCGGACGGTAGTTCTATCGGCTTGCGGGGCATGGGCCGAATATAAGGCGCGCACTAACACCGTGGAACCAAATTTGTTCCAAACAATTGACCAAATAATCAAATATCTATCGCTCAGCAATCAGAGGGTGGAAAAATGAGAACTAACAACTTGGAGTCAATGTCGGTAAATGAACTGTGGTCACTGCATGAGCGGGTTAATTCGTTGTTGTCTTCCAAAATTTCCACGGAAAAGGCGCATCTAGAAGCGAAATTGAGGCAGCTCAGCGGGGCGGTCACTTCGATTGAGACCGCTCGGCGCCCTTACCCGAAGGTGCTTCCGAAGTTTCGCAATCCGAAGAATCGTAGCGAGACATGGGCTGGACGCGGCAAGCAGCCGCGTTGGTTGGTGGCCCAGCTTCACAACGGAAGAAAATTGACCGACTTTTCGCTCTAGTGAACGCCTGCCTAATTGGGGCGAACCGGCGGTTCAAGACCTGTGCAAAATTGCACAGCGGAGGTTCACATTTTTGAGGTAATCCCGTCCCGTTTTCAGTTCGGGGTAGGTTTTCATGTCGGTTCGAGTCGCTGTTTCAAGTAAGTGTCCTACTGTATTTGAACTAGAAGACCGGATGCGGGAGCTGCTTGCTCTACGACGGGCACTATGTCTGCTCAACGCTTCACGCAATCGGCCGAAGGCTTCTCGGCGTCGCCCCCTTTATAGTGCCAGGTCCGCACGGGGCGCAGTCTGCTACCGAAGCCCTGAGCGTCGGGATTTCAACGTTCGAGGACCCCAAGCTGGTTCCTTCGCCCATTTGGCATTTAAGTGAAATGCACCGGTTTTAGTTAGAGGTGCGCAAGTGCCGATCACGAAGCTTGATGCAAGATCGGTTTGAGCAGGACCGTTCGGCTTCGTCCACCTTTTTGCGCAAGGCCTCGAGGTCCAACATCTGCTGCTTGAGAATATCGAGGAAGACGACTCGTTCACGAGACTGTTCGGCTATAGCCGAGCGCGGAGATTTACCCATGGTATCCCCCACTCTTTACGTGCGTTAGTCGTGCGAGAATAGCGGGGATATATGTCAACTTCTATGCGAATTTGGTCGGCGCGGCCAATTTTCGCGGGTTTCAGTGGGCGAAGGCTATAACAGCAGACCGCCGGCCGCTACCGCGCACAAGAGTGGGCGGGCCTTCATGATGGCGGACCTCGCGCAGATGCTTGCCGCCGACGCGGTCGCCATGCCGAACGACGACAGGCTTACAACCTTTAGGGTTCAGTCTCGCGCGGCGAACTAGACAATGATCCGCGAGCTTCTCAGGGCGCTGGCGGTCTACCCCGGCGCGCGCGTGTTCACGATGTGTGCATGGAGTGTGCAGACCATTTTTATGGTCTAAGTTTCAGAGAGTCAAAATACGCGATAAGTATTTGATTTTATTTGGTGAGCGCGGCGGGACTCGAACCCGCGACCCCATGATTAAAAGTCACGTGCTCTACCGCCTGAGCTACGCGCTCACTCTGTGTCCGAGCATGATCTCCCGCGCAACACGCTACGTTTGTGGCGAGGGAAAGCCGGTTCCCACCCCGCTATCGAGGTACGGGGCAGGCTTTTTCCGGATCATGCTCCAGCCCGCGCTGTGTAGGGGGCAGGCCAGTGCGGGTCAATAGCGCAAGGTGCCGCGAACGGGCGGCCGGACCGGCCCGAATTCCCTTTGCTCCGAAAGCTGTTAACCGGCCTTTTTCAAGCTATCCGAAGCCGGCTATCCATGCCCGCCTCGCGCACGCTGCGCCGGTGGAAGTGGAACAAACCACTGAGGTAGATGTTCTTGGGAGGGACAGATCGAAACCGGAAATCACCCATGCCCTATACAAGGCCGATCAGGCGATTTTACCTGACGCCGCCCGCGCTCCCGACATTCGTCATTTCAGTTTTGCTCGCCGTGCTGGCGCTGCTCGCGGTTTATGGCCACATCCCGCAACTTCACAGCATCGGCGGTTTCACGCTTCTCTTGATCGCCTACGTGGTTCTGCTCTTGGGAACGCTGTTGCGGGGGATTTGAGCGGGGTCCAAACGCGCTAAAGGCGCGCCGCTTCTCCGTGCCCATCAATGATTTCACGGCGCACTTCAGTCACGACCGGCTGCGAGGGGCCAGCTATCGTCGGCATCGCCACCGGGCGTAGGCCGATCAGCTCGGCGGTGCGCACGCCGGTGCTGCGCCAGAACGAAAACGAGTTGATCCGCGAGCTCTCGAGGATGGCGAGCGCCACCGCCGAGAGGAACGGCAGGCTTTCGAGCACCAGCACGGCGGCGAACACGTAGATTTCGTGGATCTGTTTGAAGCTGTTGGAGGCGATCAGCACGCCGGCGCCGATCAGCAGCAGCACTCCGATGACGGCTTCCCAGAACGCCTGGAATTCGATCGACATTCTGGACAGGCCGCCCTTGGAGGTGCGCGCGAAGGGCAGATGATCCTTGATCAGGCCGTTGGCCACCGCGCGCGACACCGTCCATTGCACCGACATCGCCGCCACCATGGCGCCCAGCATTTGCCCGGTCTTGATCGGCACCCGCAAGCGGTACATCGCCACGAAATGCAGCAGCGAGACCACGAAGGCCGCGATGATCGGCAGCGTCAGGATCTTGTCGGGGATCGCGATGTCGGCAAAGGCCACGATCGGCACCCAGATCAAATTCAAGATCGCAACCAATACGCCGAGGCTTTCGGCGCCAAGCCAGTTCAGCCAGCCCAGCGAAAACTCGCGCTTCTGGTCGCGCGACAGCCGGCTCGCGCCGGGCAGGAAACGCCGCCAGTGTTTTTTCACGATCTGAAAGCCGCCATAGGCCCAGCGATGGCGCTGTTTCTTGAAGGCCTCGTAGGTGTCCGGCAACAGGCCGTGACCGTAGCGGTGGTTGGTGTAATGCGTGAGCCAGCCGTGCTCGATGATGGCTAGCCCAAGGTCGGTATCCTCGCAAATGGTGTCGCCGGCCCATCCTCCCGCCATGTCCATCGCCGCCCGCCTGATCAGGCACATGGTGCCGTGAACGATGATGGCGTTTTGCTCGTTGCGCTGGACCATGCCGATATCGAAGAAGCCGGCATATTCGCCGTTCATCATGTAATGCATCAGCGAGCGGTCGCCGTCGCGATGATCCTGCGGCGCCTGCACCAAGCCAACGCGTGGATCGGCGAAAACCGGCACCAGATCCTTCAGCCAATCCGGCTGCACGACATAATCGGCATCGATGATGCCGATTATCTCGGCGTCGGCTGCGGTACGATCCATGGCGATGCGCAGCGCGCCCGCCTTGAAACCTTTCACCTTCTCGACGTTGATGAACTTGAAGCGCTCGCCGAGCGCGCGGCAGTGATCCTGGATCGGCTGCCAGAATTCGGGGTCCGGCGTGTTGTTGATGATCACCACGCATTCGAAATTCGGATAATCCAGCCGTGAGACCGCGTCCAACGTCGCTTTGAGCATCTCCGGCGGCTCGCAATAGGCCGGCACGTGGATCGAGACTTTTGGGAACCTGACGGTGTCGCCGATGGTGGCGGGAGCGACAGCCGCGCTTTTCACGATCAGCCGGTGCGGCGCGTGGCCGAAGGCGATCGCGGCGATTTCCTCGATCCGCGCCATCGCGATCAAGACCAGCGGAATCAGGAGGATCAAGCCCAGCGTCAGGGCGAAGGCCGATCCGAACACGAAGTAATGGCCGTTCCAGTAAGCGAACACGGTCGCGAGCCAGGCGCCGACGCCGTTTGCCGACGCCGACAACAGGACCGCCTGCGGCACGGTCGGCCCGGCGAGCCGCAGGATCGGCAGCGACATCAGGACACCGACCAGGAGCGCGATGGCCGCGAGCTTCCAATAGTCCGGGCTTACGATTGGCCCGGTCCAGGCGAATTTCGGCTCGCGTGCGGCGTTGAGGATTCCCCAGTACGGACCGACGCCGCCTTCGAAGAATTTCCAGGGCTGATCGATCGCCTCGACGATGTTGTATTCCATGCCGATGGCTTCGGCGCGGCTGACGAAATTGCGCAGCGTCACCGCCTGCTCGAACGGGCCGGGGTCGGCGCCTTTCAGATTATAACCCGCGCTCGGCCAGCCGAATTCGGCGATCATGATGCGCTTGCCCGGGAAGGCGTCGCGAAGCTTTTGGTAGATGATCAGTGCCTGATCGACGGCCTGCTTGTCGGAAAAGCCTTCCCAATAGGGCAGGATGTGGGCAGCGATGAAATCGACCGACGAGGCGAGTTCGGGATGCTCGAGCCAGATGTTCCAGATTTCGCCGGTGGTGACGGGAACGTTGACCGCGCCTTTGACGCGCTGGATCAGCTTGATCAGATCATCGATCTTCTGCTCGCCGCGGTAGATGGTTTCGTTGCCGACGACGATGCCGTTGACGTTGCTATTGCGCTTGGCAAGCTCGATCGCGGAGAGCATTTCGCGTTCGTTGCGGTCACTATTCTTGTCGATCCAGGCGCCGAGCGTGACCTTGAGGCCGGCTTCGTTGGCGATCGGCGGCACCAGCTCGACGCCACCGGTCGAGGAGTAAAGCCGGATCGCGCGCGTCAACGGCGCCAGCGTCTTCATGTCGGCGCGGATTTTCTCGGCGTTGGGGATGTTGTCGACGTCAGGATGGCCGGTTCCCTCGAACGGCGCATACGACACGCTCGGCAGGATTCCCCTGAAGTCCGGAGCCTGTTCCTGGTCGCGCAAAAGCCCCCAGATGCCTGCGTGGATCGCAGACACGAAAACGAGAACGGCGACGACGGCGCGCATCGCGACTAAACCATATGGGGCCAAAATGGCTGGGAAGTGGACCTGTCCCCGAGATCCGACTGTGTCAGCGGCAAGTTGAGCATATCTCTGCCACGCGTTTTAACAACTGATATGACGCCAAGGCTTTTTCAGGGCGCGCTAAAGTGCCAACCGCAAGAATTCGCGATCGTTCCTTCACCTAAACATTGCATCCCGCCTGGGGGAGCTTCTTACAAAGAATTTAGGAAAGGCCCGGACGACGCTACTTGGCAGCCGGGGCGGCGGTGGGAGCGGGCGCCGGCGGTGCTGCGGCAGGAGCGGGTGACGCAGTGGCTCCGGTCGTAGGCGCAGGCTGGGCCGCGGCCGCTGCCTGCGGCTGGGCCGCCGGGTTGATCCAGCAGGCATGGACCCTCCCGGAAAGGCTATCCGGCACCTTGGGATCGATCTGGTTGAAGAACCGCACCAGGCAACGGAACGTCGCCTGGACATGGCCGCCCGGGCAGCCGAACCGGTCGTAGAGGTCGAGATGGCGGAAGGCGGTATCGAGGTCGTCGCGCCACATCAAGACCACGACCCGGCGGCCGAGCCAGACGCATTCGGGGTTGCCGGCCGGGCCGTTGATCGCCTGCTGGGCCTCAACGAATTCGTCGGTCTTGCGCTGGTTGTCCTTGGAGGTATCCGCGGGCGTCGAATTGGCGGGTTTTTGCGACTGGTCCTGCGCGCGGAGATCGCCGCTTTGGGCAAGGGCGCCGCCGATACCGAACAGCAATGCGAAGGCGGGGACCCCAAGGTGACGCAATAACGAATTTCCAGACTTGAGCACACCTCGACGCATAGATTCCCCGGTTGGTTGGCTGTCCACAGCCAAAGCCCTGCGGACGCGCCGGTTTGATGACGTTCAAATGGGTCCCCAATGCGGCGAAGGCAGCATTCGAAGTCACCCCCACTTGGCCAAGTTTGATGACGGGTATTTCGGATTTTGTCCAGCAAAGGCGCAACTTTATCGCCTCGTGGTAAAGCCCCGGGGCGACAAGCGGCGACCCTTTCGGCTTTGCGCTCTTGTTAGTCCTCTTATTAGTCCTCTTGTTATTAGTCCTCTTGGCAGACGGCCGGTGACCGGTTAATCGACGCTTCCCCGCCCGAAAGGATGGAACCGATTTCACTTCGTACGCCACTGGCGCTTCTGCTCATATGCCTGGGGGCGATCGCTGCCGTGTGGTGGTGGCTGGCCACGCCCATTACACTTGCGCGCGCGCCGATCGATCCCAATGCCAAGCTCTTATGCGTTTCCTACGCGCCGTTCCGCGACGCGCAGACGCCGCTGGTGCTCACTACCCGTATTCCGCCTGAGCAGATCGCCCAGGATCTGGCGCAGCTCGTCAAAATAGCCGATTGCGTGCGCACCTATTCGATCGAGAACGGCCTCGATCAGGTGCCGGCGCAGGCAGCCAAGGTGGGACTGAAGGTCATCCTGGGCATCTGGCTCGGCAGCGACCGGCTGAAGAACCTCGCTCAGATTTCGACCGCGGTGAGCCTGACCAAGCAATTTCCCGGCGTGATCACCGCGCTCGTGGTGGGCAATGAAGTCCTGCTGCGTGGGGAGATGACGACGAATGACCTTGCCGCCACTATCCGCTTGGTCAAAGCGCAGGTGAGCGTGCCCGTCACCTATGCCGATGTGTGGGAATACTGGCTGCGTTATCGGGAGATCTATGACGCCGTCGATTTCGTGACCATCCACATCCTGCCTTACTGGGAAGATTTTCCGATCCGCGCCAAATTTGCAGCCTCCCATGTCGACTCGATCCGCAAGCGGATGGCCGTGGCGTTTCCGGCTAAGGAAATCCTGATCGGCGAGACCGGCTGGCCGAGCGAGGGGCGAATGCGCGAGGGCGCGTTGCCGTCGCGGACCAATCAGGCCCGCGTGGTCTCGGAAATCCTGCTGTTGGCAAAGCAGGAAAACTTTCGCGTCAACCTGATCGAGGCCTACGACCAGCCCTGGAAGCGCCAGCTCGAGGGTACCGTCGGCGGCTACTGGGGCCTCTTCGATTCCGTGCACCGCGCCCTGAAATACCCGCCGGGCGAGGCGATCAGCAACTTTCCGCTGTGGAAATGGCAGATGGGAGGCGGCATGGGCTTGAGCGTTCTGGTGTTCGGCGCCGCGACGCTGACACTGCGGCGCAGGCCATGGACGCCGCGGCTCTCATCCTGGATCGCGGTCGCCATCTGCGCGGCAACGGGAGGGATCCTGCTCGGCATCGCCGCCGACAAGATGTTCTATGAAGGCTACGGCTTTGGCGGCTGGCTGCAATGGGGCGCGCTATTTGCTGCTGGCATCGCCTCGCCCCTGCTTTGCGCCCAGGCGCTGATGTCGGGACGCGCGTTGCCGACGTTTCTGGAGTTGCTTGGACCGCGCGAAGGCAGGAACCGATCAGCCCTCGCCTGGTTGCTGGGAATAGCCCTGATGGTGACCGCGCTGATCGGCGCCGAGACCGCGCTCGGCTTCGTGTTCGACCCGCGCTACAAGGATTTTCCATTTGCGGCGCTGACCATGGCGGTAGTGCCGTTCGCAACGCTCGTGCTCAATCGCCCGCAGCAGGGCGTGCGCCCGATCGCGGAGGCGACATTCGCAGGGTTGCTGGCGCTGTCTGCGATTTATATCGGCTGCAACGAAGGCCGCGACAATTGGCAGTCCTTGTGGACCTGCGCGATCTATCTGCTGTTCGCCGTCACGCTGTGGCAGGCGCGGGCCGCGCAAATCCCAAAATGAGCAATCCGATCGCAATGCCCGACAGCGCGATGTTGTAGAGCACGATCCCGAGCCCCGCGGCGATCAGGCCGAGGGTCAGCAGCACGATCGATGGCCGGATCACATGCAGCGCCGCGATGACGAGCGCGACCGAACCGAACACCGAGTTCTTGAACAGATAGGTTGCAACCGAGCGGCTCTTGCACAGCACGGTCTGCAAGCCACCATCGCAGGCCAGCGCGACTTGCGAGAATTCGACCGCGAGATAACGCAAATAAAGCGCGTAGCCGACGGTGACGAAGCCGACGACCAGCAGAAATTGCACCTGATAGGGGGTCAGCCGGAACGGTTTCTTGTTCATGCGCGCGACTATGGTCGGGAATGGGCGAAGCGACAACCCGCTTTGGCAAAGGCCTTCCCGAAAATGGTTGAACTGTGTGCCTCAATATCCTGATATTGCTTGGGTTATGGCCTTGGTATTCAGCGGCTGAATAGCCGCGACAGGCTGGAAGAGTCTGACCTTGACGGCGGATCGTCCCTCTTCGACCGCCTTGGGGCGTAGGTTCTCCGATGCGGTTGCGGCGGGATCGGCGTGAGGGTGGGAGGCTGCTCATCGGCCTTCATCGCGAGGCGCTGGCCATCGAAGACGGTCGTCTCGCAAGCCCGCCCGCTTTCGATCAGGGCAGCGCAGATTTTCGCCGCTGCCCCAGCGTCGTTGAGGGGACCCGCCGCCAGACGAAGCTGCATGCCGAGCCCGGTCGCGCTCTCCTTCACCACGATGATCGGACGCAATCCGGCGAGTTCAGGATTCGATTTGGTCAGCCCGCGCCAGAGCGCGCGCAAACCGCCGATTGAATTGGCCGTACCGACATCGACCGCGAATTCGGTTCGCTGCACGGCGGCTTGGGCCGCGGCTGGTTCGGATGCGTCGGGCTCTTTCGGGGCCACGGATGCGACCATCTCGGGCGCGGGCGGCTCGTCGGCGTGGGCGGAGGCCGGCTTGTCCGGTTCGATCAGTTTCAGCGCGCCGGGATCGGGCGGGGCCAGGATCGATTTGGCCGCCATCAGCGGCGTTGCCGGGCTTGGCTGCGCCGCCGCCGGCGCATTTGAAGCCGCTGGCGAGGCAGGCGGGGCGGGCGCCGGGTTTTGCTCTTTCGCCGCGGCCTCGGTGCGCGGCTTATCGGCTTTCGGCGCTGGATCCGATTTGGCCAACACCGTCGTTGCCACCGGCGCAACCGTCGCTGTCGCCGGCGCAACCGTCGCTGTCACCGGTGCAACTGTTGTCACCGGCGCGACCGCGGGCGCCGCGGCCTGATTTTGCGCAGGTGGTTGTGCCTCGGTTGTGGCGGCCGGCTTGGAGGCCGCCGCCGGCGCTTGTGCGGTCGGCCCATTCTGCCGCGCAATCGCGCCGGTCACAGAGTCCAACCCCTGCTCCAGAACGGTGACACGCAAATAGAGCCGGTCGCGATCGCTGTTGAGGGTATCGATCGCGGACGCGAGCCGCCGCGTCTCGTTCTGGCTTTCCTTGGTCAACGCCTGAAGTTGCTGGGTCTGACGCATCAGGTCGGCCGCCGCCAGCTGGTCGCGGCGCCATCCGAGCGAAGTCTGGTTGGCCATGATGGCAACGACAAGGGCGCCAATAGCACCAGCGCCCCATGATCCGATTCGCCACAGCGCGCGGCGGTCGAATTCGTCCTCCTCGGCCAGAAGTCCGGACAGCACGCCGCCGGTATTTTCAGTCCCGAAGGTACCGGCCAAATGGTCGGAATCCTTTGCCATGCCCCAATTCGGCCCCCGCCGAGCCCTCCCGAATCACGCATGAACCTTAACAGGAAATGGGCCTCCAACTTGAATCCCGGGAACTTGAATCCCAAGGCGTTTGCGAAGAACAGAAAACGGCTTATGACGGCGGCGGGCACGACATTGCCCGCATGGACAAGGATGGGAATGACCGCCCGATCAAGCCTGACAGTGGTGCTCGCGGCCGGCGAGGGCACGCGGATGCGCTCACACCAGCCGAAGGTGCTGCATCCCGTGGCCGGCCAATCGCTGCTGGCGCATGTTTTGGAAGCAGCGCCGGCTGGAACCGGCGCCGCGCTGGCCGTGGTGATCGGGCCCAATCATGATGCCGTCGCGGACGAAGTCCGGCGCATTCGCCCCGATGCTGCGACCTTCGTTCAGCGCGAGCGCCTCGGCACCGCGCATGCCGTGCTCGCCGCCCGCGAGGCGATCGCGCGCGGCGCGGACGATCTGTTGGTGGCCTTTGGCGATACGCCGCTGATCTCGGCTGCGACCTTCGAGCGGCTGCGGGCGCCGCTGAAAACAGGGGCAACGCTGGCCGTGCTCGGCTTCCGCGCCGCCGATCCAACCGGCTACGGCCGCCTCTTGGTCGACGGCGGCCATTTGGTGGCGATCCGCGAGCATGCCGACGCAAGCCGCGAGGAGCGCAAGATCACCCTGTGCAACGCCGGGGTGATGGCGTTTGACGGGAACAAGGCGCTCGGCATCTTGGAGAAGATCGGCAAGGCCAACAGCAAAAGCGAGTATTATCTCGTCGATGCCGTCGCCATTGTCAGGGATATGGGATTGGAGGCGGTCGTGATCGAAACCAGCGAGGATGAAGTGCGCGGCATCAACACCAAGGCACAGCTTGCGGAAGCCGAAAGTGTGATGCAGGCGCGGTTGCGAAAAGCCGCGCTCGACGCCGGCGTAACCCTGATCGCGCCCGAGACGGTCTATCTCGCCGCCGATACCAAATTCGGCAACGACGTGACGATCGAACCGTTCGTGGTGATCGGCCCCGGCGTCTCCATCGCCGACGGCGCGGTGATCCACTCGTTCTCGCATATCGTGCAGGCGAGGATCGGCAAGAACGCTTCCGTCGGCCCCTATGCGCGCTTGCGGCCGGGAACCTCGCTCGGCGACGGCGCGCGCATCGGCAATTTCGTCGAGACCAAAGCGGCGACGCTGGAAGCCGGCGTCAAGGTCAATCATCTCTCCTATATCGGCGACGCCCATGTCGGCGAGAATTCCAACGTCGGCGCCGGCACCATCACCTGCAACTATGACGGCTTTGCCAAGCACAAGACCACGATCGGGCAGGGCGCCTTCATCGGCACCAATTCGTCGCTGGTGGCGCCGGTGAACATCGGCAACGGCGCCTATATCGGCGCGGGCTCGGTGATCACCAAGGACGTGCCCGACGATGCGCTGGCCGTCGAACGCAGTCCACAAAACAACCGCGCGGGCGGTGCCGCGCGCTATCGCGAGATGAAAACCCGCAGCAAGACGCCGAAGGGCAAGTAACCACCGTATTCGTTAAGCCTTCCGCTTAATACTGTGTCAATCGGCAATAATTATTGAGTATCTGTCGATCTGCGTTTTTCGTTAAGAGGGACGCGGGTTTTCGACGCTACGCTCGTCGATTTGGGGATATTGAACTGCATGTGCGGCATTGTCGGCATTTTGGGGCGCGGTCCGGTCGCGGGTCAGATCGTGGATTCGCTGAAACGCCTCGAATATCGCGGTTACGATTCGGCCGGGGTCGCGACGCTGGAAGGCGATCATCTCGATCGCCGCCGTGCCGAAGGCAAACTGAAAAACCTTGAAGCGCGATTGCACGCCAAGCCGCTTGCCGGGCATGCCGGCCTTGGGCACACGCGCTGGGCCACCCACGGCAAGCCGACCGAGAACAATGCGCATCCGCACGCGACGGATCGCGTCGCCGTGGTCCACAACGGCATCATCGAGAACTTCCGTGAATTGCGTGAGGCGCTTACGAAAAACGGCGCGGCCTTCAAGACCGAGACCGACACCGAGACCGTCCTGCACCTTGTCGATAGTTACCTCGTCAAGGGAATCGATCCGATCGAGGCCGTCAAGGCGTCGTTGCCGCGGCTGCGCGGCGCGTTCGCGCTGGGGTTTATTTTCGCAGGCGACGGCAATCTGATGATCGGCGCCCGCAACGGGCCGCCGCTCGCCATCGGCTACGGCGAGGGCGAGATGTATCTGGGTTCCGACGCCATCGCGCTCGGCCCGCTCACCGATACCATCGCCCATCTCGAGGATGGCGACTGGGTCGTGCTGACGCGCGACAGCGCTGTTATCTACGACAAGGACAATGCGATCGTGCATCGCGACGCGATCAAGCACGTCGCGACCACGTCGCTGGCCGACAAGGCGAACTATCGCCACTTCATGGCCAAGGAAATCCACGAGCAGCCCGAAGTGGTCGGCCACACGCTTGCGCGCTACGTCGACATGGCGACCGAGCGCGTGTCGTTGCCGATCAACCTGCCGTTCGACTTCAGGGATATTCAGCGGATCTCGATCACGGCCTGCGGCACCGCCAGCTACGCGGGCTATGTCGCCAAATACTGGTTCGAGCGGCTCGCGCGCCTGCCGGTCGAAATCGACGTCGCCTCCGAATTCCGCTACCGCGAGGCCCCGTTGCGCAAGGGCGATCTCGCGATCTTCATCTCGCAATCCGGCGAGACCGCCGATACGCTGGCAGCACTTCGCTACGCGAAAGCGCAGGGGCTGCACACGCTCTCCGTGGTCAACGTCGCGACCTCGACGATCGCGCGCGAGAGCGAGACCGTGTTGCCGACGCTGGCTGGTCCCGAGATCGGCGTTGCCTCGACCAAAGCCTTCACCTGCCAGTTGATGGTATTGGCCGCGATCGCGATCGCCGCCGGCAAAGCGCGCGGCGAATTGTCCGATGCCGATGAGGCGAGGCTCGTGCATGGGCTCGTTGAAATCCCGCGCCTGATGGCGGCGGCGCTCGCAACCGAGCCGCAGATCGAGAAATTGGCGCGCGACATCGCCAAATCAAAGGACGTGCTCTATCTCGGCCGCGGCACCAGCTATCCGCTGGCGCTGGAGGGCGCGCTGAAGCTGAAGGAGATTTCCTACATCCACGCCGAAGGCTATGCCGCCGGCGAACTCAAGCACGGGCCGATCGCGCTGATCGACGAGAACATGCCGGTGGTGGTGATCGCGCCGTTCGACCGGGTTTTTGAGAAGACTGTTTCAAATATGCAGGAGGTTGCCGCCCGCGGCGGCAATATTATCCTGATGACCGACGCCAAGGGGGCGGCCGAAGCGACTGTGGAACAGTTGGTGACGATCGTGCTGCCCGATATGGCCGCGACGTTTACGCCCATGGTCTATGCGATCCCGGTGCAGCTTTTGGCCTATCATACCGCCGTGATCATGGGCACCGATGTCGACCAGCCGCGCAATCTCGCCAAATCGGTCACGGTCGAATAAGTCGCGATCGGCCGACCCCGCCGGTCTTCAAAAACCTGCTAGAAGATCATAGCTGCACATTCTGGACCGCCTGGAACCCGAATGACCTCCCGCGACGATCTCACCCCGACCGCGCCGCCGGCTGAACCGCCGACGCCGGAAGTCCATAGCGGCCTGATGGCCCGCTTCCGGAACTATTTTCTTACCGGCCTGGTCGTCGCCGGCCCGATCGCGATCACCTTCTACCTCACCTGGTGGTTCGTGACCTGGGTCGACGGCCTGGTCCGCCCGTTCGTGCCCGTCGCCTATCGCCCCGAGACCTATCTGCCGTTCGGCCTGCCGGGTTCCGGGTTGATCGTCGCGGTGATCGCCCTGACGCTGCTCGGCTTTCTCACCGCCAATTTGATCGGCCGGACGCTGGTCGATCTCGGCGAAAAGATCCTCGGCCGGATTCCGGCGGTGCGGGCGATCTATCGCGGCTTGAAGCAGGTGTTCGAGACCTTGTTCTCCGGGCAGGGCTCGAGCTTCCGCCGGGTCGGCCTCGTCGAATTCCCGTCGCCCGGCATGTGGTCGATCGTGCTGATCTCGCAGTCGCCGAGCGTCGAGATCGCGGCGAGCCTGCCCGGGGAGGAGGAGCACATCTCGGTATTTTTGCCCTGCGCGCCGAACCCGACCACCGGATTCTTCTTTTATGTGCCCAGGAGCAAGATCATCGAGGTCGAGATGAGCGCGGAAGATGCTGCGACCCTGATCATGTCGGCGGGCGTGGTGCAGCCGGGCTCCGATCCACAGAAGAAGGTCGCAGCCCTTGCCGGCTTGGCGAACGCCGCGCGGATCGCGAACGCATCGCCATTGCAGCCGGCGCCTGCGAAGGTCGAGTAGGTGGATCG
>Ga0210401_10004578_pt1 | contig 14439 bp, 12 predicted proteins | sample IncBWH32MmetaG_FD_150866 | JGI IMG/M metagenome (GOLD analysis project Ga0210401, IMG submission 150866) | Forest soil microbial communities from Barre Woods Harvard Forest LTER site, Petersham, Massachusetts, United States - Inc-BW-H-32-M | ecosystem: Environmental > Terrestrial > Soil >... | reverse complement strand
CGGGCAGCGGATCAATCGGTGGCATGGAAGGTCTCGACGATCCATGTTCACGGAAAACTGCGTTAGTGGCAAGGACAATGCGAGGTCCGCATTGCTCACGCAAAAACCAAAGGGTCGATTACTTGCCGCCGCTCAGTTGGGCTATAATCCCGCGGTCGCCGAAAAAGGCTCTGCGGGTTGCTGTTGCGTCGAGGCCGGCGCCGCACGAGTCCTTCACCTTCTCGGCACAGGGCCCCGAATCTCACCATAGGACTTCCCGTATGCCTCAGGTGCCGAAGGCTGGCTCCCTCTTCTTCGCTCTGTGCGTCATCATCGCGGCCGCTCCCTCCGTCGAGCGCCCGTTTGCCGTATACGCTCAATCCTCGGCGGCAATTGCCGAACCAGATAAACCTGTAGCGCCCGCCGCCGACACGGAGATTCCGGACGATCCACCCGAAGCCGAACTCGCCCCGGCTGCCGTCCATCTTGACGTCTCCAAGGAATCCCCGCTGCTGCAGGCGCTGTACAACGCCACCCGCGAGATCAAAGAGAAAGACATCCTCGCCGATCTCGACGAGGCCAAGAAGCTGATCGACGGCGGCGCCGATGTGAAGGAAACCGATCCTGAGGGACGCACCGCATTGCATTGGGCGGTGTTCGGTTCGAGCTACGCGACCAAATCGTCGGTGACGGTTGCCTACGAGGAGATCGCCGATGCCCTCATTCAACGCGGCATCGACATCAACCACGAAGACATCTACCAGGACACCGCGCTCGATTACCTGCTCTATTCGCCAACTTTCGAGATGCAAACGCTCTTAATGGAAAATGGCGCCACCAGCGGATTTCTTGTAGCGACCTTCCGTTTCTTCGACCAGATGCAGATGCTGTCTCCGGCATCGAACGTGCCCAAGGCCGTCAGCCTGTCGCGCAAAGCTGACCTCTCTCCCGGCGCGACCCTCAGCATTCGCCTCACCACCCCGGTGTACAGTGACCGTTCCCGCACGGGCGATCCCATTCAAGGGATTGTGACCTATCCCTTGTGCCGGGATGGAGAAAAGCTGGTGTGCAACGAGGGAGAATTGCTGGTGCCGCCAGGCACCAAGGTCAACGGCACGATCCTGTTTGCGACGAAGGCGCCCGACAAGTACTCGCGCCCGCGCCTGGTGCTGGATTTCTCGAACGTCGTACACAAGGGCGGCCAGGTGTCGCCTTTGTATGCACGTGTGCTCGAAGTCGATAACGCTCGCGAGACCATCCGCAACAACGAAATTCTTGGCATCATCCAACCGCACGCTTCGAAGAAGGCCTCGCTCATCTTCGCCGGCTTGAGCGCTGCGAACCCCTTCGCCGGATACGCCATCAAGGGTGTGCAGACGGTGTACGGACTTTCGATTCGGCGCGAGATTTTCTTTCCCGCCAGCACCGATTTGCAGATCCAGATCGTGCGCCCCTCCATGCTGAAGCAGAAAGAGCCTTGGACCGGTTTTACCCAGCTCGCGATGGATCCCGACCTGCAAAGCATCGTGCAGACCGCTCCCTTACGCACAACCGCCACGAACAAGACTCCTTCAGATCTGACCAACCTGATCTTCATTGGCAGTAAACAGCGCCTGGCGTCCTCCTTCACGGAGTCCCACTGGATTGAAGCGGACGATCTGGGCGTGAAGGCGGCGCTCAAGGTGGCTCAGGCAACGGTGCGAAACACCGGGTATAACTCAGCTCCGATGTCCACCCTGCTCTTGAATGGTCAGGCGCCAGACCTGACCTTCCAGAAGTCACTCAATACCTTCGCCAAGCGCCACCACATTCGCATCTGGAAACTGAAGAAGACCTACAAGGGGCAGGACGTTTGGATCGGGGCGGCCACCCACGACATTGCCACCGAGAGCAGCCGCGGCTACACCAAGTGGACCCATCGTATCGATCCACACATCGATCGCGAGCGCGACTGGATCCAGTCGGATCTTCTTTTTTCGGGGATGGCGGTGGCCTACCTCGACGTGGATCGTCCGCATGCTCCGAAGAAGGCTTCGAATGCAACCGGGGACGACATCGTGACCGATGGCAAGATTACCGTGGTCGACCTCGGGGCTTCGAAGAAGCCGCAGCAGGCGCCGGTCTTGGCACCACGCACGGGAAATTAACATCGCGGTTCCGTGTTCAACGGCCAAGAAAACCCAAGCCCTTAACCGCAAAGAACGCTAAGGGGACGCAAAGGGCGCGAAGAAACGCGAACTGTTTCGGATGGTGCTTGGGCGGACTTTGCGGTCCTTCTTCGCGGACTTTGCGGTTTAAGATTTTCTCGGCGACCGCTGCGGTGCAGACTCTGCTACGACCACAGCCGCGTCGTATAGTCCGCCATGCTGAGCGCCAGCAGGATTGCCAGCCAGAAGAGCGCGGAGATTATCACGACCTTGGTGAGCTTTTCGTGCGCGTACTTCACGTGCATGAAAAACAGGACGACGAGAGTCGCCTTGATGGTGGCGATGGTCAGTGCCACTACCGCGTTGAAGGGCCCAAGATCGATGCCGGCCGCAATCACGGTGAGCAAGGTGCCAGCCAACAGGGCGAGCCAGATGCCGATGTACAACTTTAACGATGAAACATGCTCAGACATGGCGTCTCACTTGTGACGGTCGATCAGGTAGAGCAAAGGGAACAGATAAATCCAGATAATGTCGACGAAGTGCCAATACAAGCCCGCGATCTCTACGGGCGTGCAGTAGTGCGGACCGTAGCGCTTGCGCATGGCGTAGTAGGTGATGACGGCAAACAGTCCCAAACCCACGATCATGTGCAACGCGTGCAGGCCGGTCATGATGAAGTAAAGCGAGAAAAAGATCTGCGCATGCTGCTGGTTGATCGGAATATCCGGATGCGATGGGATGTGGCCGGGGAAATGAAAGCTCGCACCGGGCACATGATGCTCCACGAACTTGTCGTGATACTCCACGCCCTTGATGCCGAGGAACACCACCCCAAACAGCATGGTGAGGATCAGGCAAACCACGACCGTCGTCTGCTTGCCGAGTTGCGCGGCTCGCACCGCCAGTGCCACGGTCAAACTGGAACAGATCAAGACGGCTGTATTGGTTCCGCCCAGGACCACGTTTAAGCTCTGGCTGCCCGCGCCGAAGTCCCCAAAATACCAATAGCGATAAACGAGGTAGGCGCAGAACATGCCGCCGAAAAACATGATCTCGGTTGCGAGGAACACCCACATGCCGAGGCTGGCGGCATCTTTCTGCTGCTGTTCGGAGGCGAAATGATGCAGGAGGGCCGGATTGTCGTGGGCCTCGTGATTCGCCGTGGCAACAGGACTATTGGGCAACCGGGACCTCCTCCTTGATCTCGTCGTAGTTGTAGGCTTCCCAGGTGACGACGGGCTCTTCGTCAAAATTGAACGTAGGCGGAGGAGAAGGCACCATCCACTCCAGCCCCGCAGCGTTCCACGGATTCGCTGGGGCCGGCTTGCCGTAGCGCATCGACCACAGGAAATAAATCATTGGCAGCAGATATCCAACCGCGAGAATCGTGGCGCCCGCCGTCGAGAGCACATTCAGAATCTGAAACTCCGGCGAGTGCGAATAGTCCCAATACCGCCGGGGCATTCCCATGTAACCCAGGATGAATTGTGGGAAGAACGTCAAATTGAATCCCACGAACACGAGCAACGCTGCCAGCCGGCCCCAGCCCTCTGGATACATGCGCCCGGAAATCTTCGGCCACCAGAAATGCATTCCGCCGAGGTAGGCCATCACCATCCCGCCCACCATGATGTAGTGGAAATGAGCCACGACGAAATAGGTGTCGGTGACATGCACATCGATGCCGAGCGAGGCCAGGAAGAGTCCAGTGAGCCCGCCGATGGTGAACAGCCCAACGAAGCCGAAGGCATACAGCATCGGCGTCTGGTAACTGATCGACCCGTTGTACATGGTGGCCGTCCAGTTGAAGACCTTGATCGCCGAGGGTACCGCCACGAAATAGCTCAGCAGCGAGAAAATGAGCGCCGCGTAGAGCGAGATTCCCGCCACGAACATGTGGTGCGCCCACACCAGGAACCCGACCACCGCGATTCCGAGCAAGGCCAAGGCCATCGCCTGGTATCCGAAGATGCGCTTGCGGCTGAAGCAGCATACGATCTCGCTCACGATGCCCATGCCGGGCAAGATCATGATGTAAACCGCCGGATGCGAGTAGAACCAGAACAGGTGCTGGAACAGCAGCGGGTCTCCGCCGAGTGCGGGATTGAAAATTCCCAGGTGGAACAGGCGTTCGCATACCACCAGCAGCAGGGTGATGGCCAAAACCGGAGTGCCCAGCAACTGAATGATGCTGGTGGCGTAATGCGCCCAGACAAACAGCGGCAAACGTGACCAGGTCATGCCGGGTGCGCGCATGCGATGCGTGGTCACCACAAAGTTCAGCCCGGTGAGGATCGACGAAAAGCCCGCCACGAAAATCGCCAGCCCCGCAGTGATCACATGAGTGTTCAGGAATTCCGTACTGAGCGGGGTGTAGAACGTCCAGCCCGTATCGACGCCGCCGTTGATGATGGTGTACAGCATCAACACGCCGCCGATCATGTACAGATACCAGCTCAATAGGTTGATACGCGGGAACGCCAGGTCCTTGGCCCCGATCATGATGGGAATCAAAAAGTTTCCCAGCACCGCGGGCACGGCGGGAATCAGGAAGAAGAACACCATGACCTGGCCGTGCATGGTGAACAGTTTGTTATAAGTGTCGGCCTGTACCAGGTCGCCCGCGGGTGTCAGCAGTTCCAGTCGGATGAGCAACGCAAAGAATCCGCCAATGAAAAAGAAGAACGTGATTCCCATCAGGTAGAGCAGCGCGATGCGCTTGTGGTCTACTGTCAGCAGCCACGACTTGATGCCGTACTGGTGGTTCAGGTAAGTCTCGCGTTCGCCGGATTGTACTGCTGCCGTTGCCATCCTCTTCCCCTGGTCGTTACTGCGTTTTCGGGGTCGCGGTGGCCATGTTCCGGCCGCCGGTCTGCCCTGTGGGCTGCTGGCCGAGCGACTTCACGTAGGCCACCAGCGCGTTCAGTTGCTCGTCGCTGATCTGTCCCTGAAACGTCGGCATGATCGGCTTGTATCCATTCACGATCTTCGCGGCCGGTTGCAGGATGGATTCCCGAATATAGTTCTCATCGGCCGTCACTGTACGCCCGTCCTCGAGCAGCACCGGCTTGTTGAACAGTCCCACCAGGTTGGGCCCGCGGCCCTGTGTGTCGGAGCGGTGACAGGTGACGCAGCCCAGTTCGGAGAACAATCGTTCTCCCGTCACCGCCAGCGGCTGATTGCCCCCGCCGCCCATCCAGGCTTCGTAATCCCTCGGCTCCATGACCACTACCGAGCCCACCATTCCCGAGTGCGATGTGCCGCAGTACTCCGCGCAGAACAGGTGATATGTTCCCGGCTTGGTTGGATGGAACCAGGCCACCGTGTAGCGGCCCGGCAGAACGTCCTGCTTGATGCGGAATGCCGGCACGTAGAAACTGTGGATCACGTCCTGCGACGTCATGATCATCTTCACGTCGCGTCCCACCGGCACATGCAGCTCGTTGATCTCGCGCTGCCCTTCCATGTGCTCGAACTTCCACATCCACTGTTTGGCGACGGTGTAAACCTCGGCGGAGTTGTCTGGCGGCTTGCGCTCTTTGAAGTAAATCAGGGCGCCCCACCCGAAAAACACCATGAACACGCAGAATGGAATAACCGACCAGGTAATTTCGAGCGCGTGTGATCCTTGAATCTGTTCCGCCTGATGCCCCGCGCGCTTGCGGAACCGAATCGCGAAGAAAATGATCATGGTGAAGATGCTTATCGTCATCAACGCCGACACCGTCAGCAGGAAGATGTACAGAGCATCCACGTTATTGGCCATGGTCGAGGCCCGCGGGGGCCAGAATGGCATGTCTTGCAGCATAATTACCTGACCCGTCCCGCTTCTCGAACGCCGTGTGACGGACCACGGCGAATCATCACGAATATGAGTGTTCCGATGCACAGCATCGTGGCTACGCCCGCCAGCCGCAGCACCCGCAGAATGGTGGCGCTGTATTTCCCCTGCTCCGGATCGTAGTGGTAGCAATACAGCAGCAATTGATCGACGATGTTGCCGATCTTCCCCTTGCCCGCTTCGACCAATCCCAGGCGCAGATCTTTTGGCGGATACTCAACCCCGTAGTAGTACTGCGCGATGCGGCCCTCGGGCGTGAGAACCAGAATCGCCGTCGCATGCGCAAACTGCTTGGTCTTCGCGTCGTACTGATACTGAAAGCCTGCCGCCTTGGTCAGCGCATCGATCGCATCCGGCTTGCCGACCAGGAAGTGCCATCCCTGCTCGGCCCCCGCGCGCTTGTAACGGCGCAAGAACTCGAACTTCTTTTTCGCCGCCATCTCCGGAGTCTCGCTGGGATCGAAGCTCACGGTGATCACGTCGAATTCCTTGCCCACGTCGAACTGCATCATGCTCAGCGAGTGCTCCAGCCCGCTGAGAACCTCTCCGCACAGCATGGGGCAGTTGTAATAAACCAGGTTCAGAATCAGCGGCCGCTTGCCGAAATAATCGCCGAGATGCAGGGAGCGCCCCAGATCATCAGTGAAGGCAAGGTTCGCGGGAATCTCCTGATTCAGGTTCTGCTGGATGCCGACGTTCTTCAACCCTGGCGGCCGCACGCTTGGAGAAGGTGACAGAATGCCGCTGGTCATGCCCTGTCCGAACGCCGACACGGCCAGAAGAACCATCACTGCGATCACCGAATTTGTGTGCTGCTTACTGCTCACTGCGTCTCCTCACTGCTTGGGTGCCGGGGCGTTTGTCGCGGCTTTCGTCTTGATCACCGCCTTGGCGCCACCGGCTTCTGCCGCCGCTCCCGGCGGCAAAACTGGCAGCCCGCGCTCGGCCACCAGGTCGATCGCCCGATCAATGGGAATGCGCACGATCCCGGCTTTCTGATCGACCCAGTCGTAACTGGCGAGCGTCTCATCCTGCGTGGCGAGTTCCTTAACGAACTGCGTCTGCTCGCTGTACTCGAGAACCGGCTTGGGGAACGTTGCCTCCGCTTTATCCCGGATTTCCTTGGAGCTCATGGTTTGCGGATCGATACCGGTTTTAATCGCCATCGGATTCACGGGAGCCTGATGGGTCCGGTCATAAGCATCGAGAAAGCGGTACATCCCCACCAGGATGAAGTAAATCACCACTACCACAATCGCCAGGCCCGCCATGAAATAGAAAATACCCAGCGGACTCATGTCTTCTTTTTCGAAGCCCGAGTTGTTCGCCGTGCCTTGTTTTTCTTCACTCATGCTCGGGCTCCAGAACCTGCTTGGCGTATACGTCGTATGCGGGCAGCAATGGCTTCGAACTCAGGTTGTGACAGAAAAATGCCAGCCACAACCCTCCCATGGCGAAAGGAATCAGCAGGTCTGCCCACGTCACGTGGAAGACTGTGGAGAAATTCGGCTCGACCAGCCAGAACAGATCGATATAGCGCACAACCACGAGCCACGCCGCCAGCCAGACCAGCCGTGTGATGTCACGCTTCAGCGAGCGCGACAGCAAGAGTGCGAACGGCACGCAAAACTGGAAGAGCACGAGGAACAGTCCAACAAATCCCCATCCCCCGTTCAGCCGCCTCAGGTACCAGGTGATCTCGTCGGGCAGGTTGCCGGACCAGATGATGAGCCACTGCGAAAATGAAAAATACGCCCAGACCATGATGAACGTCATCATGAACTTGCCGTGGTCGTGGACGAAGTCAGGACGCAGCAGTTGCGACATGGGCTTGTACTTGAACAGAATCCGCTCGATCACTACCGCGAAGCAGAGCGCCGCGATCAGCTCTCCCGCGACAAACAGCAACCCGTAGATCGTGGAGATCCAACTTGGATCGAGCGACATCACCCAGTCAATCGCCGCAAACGAAATCGTGAAGGCGTAAAGGATGATGCCCGGCCCGCTCACCGCCTTGAAGCGCAGGCTGTTGTCCCTCACCGGCGGCGTGTCCTGCTGCTTCGACCAGCGCGTCAGGAGATAGGAGAGAAGATTCCAGATCGCGAAATAAATCACGGCCCGGATGATGAAGCCCTGCCAGTTCAAATACCCGCTCGTCACGAACTGGTTGTGCTGAAGGTGCTCGCGGACAGTGGGATTCTCGATCTCCTCCAGCGGCATCGCCCACGGGTAGATCTTGCGCATCCCGAAAATAATCGGAATAAAGAGCACCGCCATTAGCGGCACGGTCCGCATCGCGGCGCCCAGGATGCGTCGGATCACCATCCCCCAGCCACCACCGGTCAAGTGCCGGACCATCAGGATCACCATGGAGCCGAGGCAGATTCCCAGCCAATCCATGTACGACACCAGGTAGCCGCGCAAGAATACCTTCGGGTTGGTGAAGCCGAGCCCGATCGCGATGACCGACGCGACGATGCCAATCACCAGCGAGCGCTGGCCGATCTGCTTGATGATCGGCGGCGTCGAAAGGTCGAGGTTCGTCGTGTGCGTGGTGCTCATTTGGAGTCCTCGTGCTCGGCCTCCGCCGGCTTAACCTCCGGAAGGGTCGCGCCTGTGCCCGGCGTTAAAAATTGCGGGCCCGGCGACGGAAGGGCATGGCCACCCGCGTCCGCTACCGTAGCGTGTTGGCTCAACTGCAACGCTCGGATATAAGCCACGATCAGCCACCGGTCGCGCACTGGAATCTGCGAAGCGTAGTCGGGCATGATCCCGAAGCCTTCGGTAATCACCCCGAAGATGTATCCGGCGGGCGCTTTCTCCAGCCGCTCAATATGGAACGAAGGCGGCATCCGCGGAAAGCCGCGTGAGGGAATGTAGCCGTTCCCGTCGCCGAGCCGCGAATGGCAAGGCGCGCAGTAAATGTTGAAGCGTTCGCGGCCGCGTTCCAGGTCCGCTTTCGTGATCGCAAACGGCATGTAGTCGCCGGGATTGCCCCCCAGCTTCCCCGTGTAAAAATAGGCGTCCTCGCGCAGTTCGCCGCGCGCCACCGTGCCTGGCACCAGCGGCCGCGCCGACCGCTGATCGGGGAAGAAACTGCTCTTGGCCAGCGGATTCTGTCGCGGCTGCACATGCATGTCGAGCCGGCAGCCGGCCAGCAGGAGCACGAGCGCGAGCGGGGCCGCTTTGCGGAGATGCGCCATCAGCTGGGCACCTCCGAAATCGAGCGCGGCCCCAGGCTCTCGAGAAACTGGCGCGTTCCCGTCGGGCTGTACTTGGGATCGGTCGAGAACACGATCAGGAAAAACCGGTCCTTGGTCGCCATCGCAAAGCGCGGCACGTTGAACACCGGGTGATAGGGCATGGGCAGTCCATTCAGCGCCAGCATGCCGAGCACGGCGAAAATCCCGCCGAACAGGATCGTCATCTCGAACGTGACCACGATGAACGCCGGCCATGAGTTATAGGGGCGCCCGCCCACGTTGATTGGATAATCGATGGCCATCATCCAGTACTGCATGAGGTAGCCGGAAATCCCGCCAATCAGGCCGCCGATCAGAGTCACGAATGGAACGCCGTTCTTATGGAAGCCAATCGCTTCCGTCAGCTCCTCTACCGGAAACGGGCTGTAGGCGTCGATCTTCTTGTACCCGGCCTCATGTGTCTTGCGAGCCGCGGCGACCAGATCGGTCGCAGAATCGAACTCCGCCATCATGCCGTAGATCGGAGTAGTCTTCATTCGGCCTTCACCTCCGCTTCCGGCAACAGGGTGCGCATCTCAAAGATCGAAATCATGGGCAGGATGCGCACGAACAGGAACATCGCGGCCAGGAACATGCCGATTGTCCCAATAAACGTCATCCAGTCCCAGCGCGTCGGGTAGTACATGCCCCACGACGAGTTCAGGAAGTCGCGATGCAGGCTCATCACGACGATGACGAAGCGTTCCAGCCACATGCCAACCAGAATCACCAGCGACACCAGGAACAGGCCCACGCTGCTGGTGCGCAGTTTGCGAATCCACAACAACTGCGGCGTCCCGATGTTGCAGGTCAGCAGCAGGTAATAGAAGAACGCGTATGGACCGTGCAGCCGGTTCCAGAGAAGAAACGTGTCGTAGCGATTGCCGCTGTACCAGCCCATGAATGCTTCAATGCCGTATCCGTAGGCGACGATCCATCCCGTGGCGAGCATTACCTTCGCCGAATTCTGCAGGTGGCGCTCGGTAATGAAGTCTTCCAGCCCGTACAGCTTCCGGATCGGAATCGCTAGCATCAGCACCATGGCGAAGCCGGAATAAATCGCGCCTGCAACGAAATAGGGCGGGAAGATCGTTGTGTGCCAGCCGGGAACGATCGCGATGGCAAAGTCGAAGCTGACCACGGTGTGCACCGAAAGCACCAGCGGCGTCGCCAGTCCGGCAAGCAGCAGGTACATCGTCTCGTAGCGGTGCCAGTGCCGCGCCGATCCGCGCCAGCCCATCGCCAGCATGCCGTAGATCATCTGTGCCCAGCGGTTCTCGGAGCGGTCGCGCAGCGTGGCCAGGTCCGGAATCAGGCCGACAAACCAGAACAGCAACGAAATGGTGAAGTAGGTTGAGACCGCGAACACGTCCCACAGCAACGGGCTGCGGAACTGCGGCCAGTAATTCATGGTGTTGGGATAGGGAAAGAGCCAGTACGCCAGCCACGGGCGTCCAGTGTGAATGAGCGGGAAGATCCCCGCAGCCGCCACCGCGAACAGGGTCATCGCTTCCGCAAAACGGTTGATCGAATTGCGCCAGGTTTGCCGCAGCAAAAGCAAAATGGCCGAGATCAGGGTGCCGGCGTGACCAATTCCGATCCACCACACGAAGTTGACGATCGCAAAGCCCCATCCGACCGGGATGTTGATGCCCCAGATGCCCGTGCCCTTGAGCACCAGGAATCCGATGGCATACAGCATCATCATCGTGAGCAGGAAGCAGACGCCAAAGCCGATGAACCATCCCGTCGAAGTGGGCCGGTTCAGCACAATGGAGCTGATCTTGTCGGTCACTGTCCCGAACGTGTACCCAGGCTCGATTACCGGGGCTCTTTGGTTCGCGACTTCGACGTCATCCATTCGCTCTGCCATGACTTCCTGCGCCTAGCCTTCCAGTTCGGGATTGGGGTTACGAACTTCCGCCAGATACGTGGTCCGCGGACGCGTGTTCAGGTCCGCCAGCAACCCGTAGTTGCGGTTGTGCGCTTTCAATTTCGAGACCTGGCTGTTGGGATCATTGATGTTGCCGAAGATGATGGCCCCCGCCGGGCACGACTGCTGGCAGGCGGTCTGCAAAGAGCCATCCTTGATCTTTTCGTCGGTTCGTTCCGCATCGATGCGGTGCTCGGTGATCCGCTGGATGCAGTAGGTGCACTTTTCCATCACGCCACGGCTGCGCACCGTGACATCGGGGTTGCGCATCATCTTGTACTGCTCGGTGTCCCAGTCCTGGAACAGCAGGAAATTGAACCGCCGCACCTTGTAGGGACAGTTGTTCGAGCAATAGCGTGTGCCCACGCAGCGGTTGTAGACCATGTCGTTCAGGCCTTCGGTGCTGTGCAGGGTGGCGCCCACCGGGCACACCACTTCGCAGGGCGCATTCTCGCACTGCATGCACGGCACGGGCTGGAAGTAAGCCTTGGGATTATCGCGATCACCCTGGTAGTAGGCATCGACGCGCAGCCAGTGCATGTGCCGGCCTTTGACACACTGCTCCTTGCCGACCACCGCGATGTTGTTCTCCGAGACGCACGCGATCATGCAGTTGTTGCACCCGACGCAGGAATTCAGGTCGATCGTCATGCCCCAGGCATAGTCCTGCTTGGAGTAGTCGAAATTTTGATAGAGGGTCAGCTCCCTCGGCGGCTGTTCTTCCTGCGCGAACTTGGGGTCCTCGTGATATTTCTCGAGGCTGCGTTCGCGCACCAGCGGACGGCTCTCGCCGTTCGGCGTATCCATCGTCTGGTAACCCTGCGTCGAGGCAAGCTTGTAGGTGCCGCCGGTCTTCGTCAGCTTGCCTCCGGTGCCAATCCACATCGCGGAGGTCGTGCGCAGCGGGTAGACATCGAATCCCGCCCCGGTTCCCACTTTTCCTGCACGCATGCGCCCGTAGCCGAGATACACGCTCACCGAATAATCGGGATGGCCCGCCTGGACCCAGACCGGCGCGGTGACCTTGCGGCCATTCAGCTCGAGCGTGACCATGTCCTCGGTTTTGAGGACTTCGCGCTCGGCCATCTTGGGCCCCACCAGCACCGCGTTGTCCCAGGTCAGCTTCGACATCGGCTTGGGCAGTTCCTGCAGCCAGCCGTTGTTGGCAAATTGGCCGTCGTAGATGGAAGGATCGCGGCGGAAGTTGATCTCGAGAGACTTGGGATCGACAGGAGCCTGCGCGGGAAGGTCGGGGGTCTTCAGCGACAGGGACTTCGGAACGTAGGCGGTACCCTCGATCCACCCATCGTGCAGCGATTTCCGCCAGAACTGTTCGAAATCCGCGCCCGAATGTTGCTTCTGCCAGTATGCGCGGACCAAGTCATACCCGGTCGCATCCGAAACTCCCGACAGCGCTGATACAAACTCAAGTGCGCTCTTGCCCGCGTAGAGCGGTGCGATCAGCGGCTGCACAATGCTTACCGTGCCATCGTAGGCGCGTGAATCGCTCCACGACTCCAGCGCGTGCGCTTCGTTCGCCTGCCAGTGACAGTATTCCGAGGTCTCGTTCCTCTGGTAGAGGCCGTGATATACCCGCAGCGCGATATTCGAACTCTTCAAGGCATCGCTAAAGCCCAGGTCGGCGGGCGCGTCGTAGCAAGGATTGCCGCCCATGATCACGAGCAGATCGACCTTCCCGGCGCGCATGTCGGCGACGAGGTCCCGCAGGGACTCGGTTTGATTGATGGGGTTGGCGTCGACGGGATCGGTGTAAAAGACGGTATTGCCAACGTTGCCGAGCTTCGCATTGATTAAGTGAGCGTAAGCGTGCAGCGCGGGAGACTGGTGGTCGCCGGGAATGACTACGCTCGAGCCCTTGTGTGCGACGAGGTCGGCGGCAACTTTGCCCACAATGCTCTGGGTAGCCTCGGGTAGCGTCTTTACGAGCGTAGCCAGAAGCAAGCCGCCTTGCATCTGCCCGGCGGTCGCCAGGCTGAGCCACTGCGCAAAGCTCTCAATCTCGCTTGCCCTCATCGGCAGCCGATGATCCGCCTTCGCCCCGGTCGACGTCGGCGTGCTCTCGATCGCATAGAACCGGCTCATGTTCCCGTCGGGATTCCTTCGGCTCGCAAAATCGCGGATGTAACGCGTGTTCCCGGGGAATCCTGCGTAGAGGAAATCCGCGTCCAGCGAGACGATGACATCGGCCTTCGAGAGGTCGTAGCGCGTCTCGACCGGCTGCCCAAACGCCAGCTTCGCGCCTTCCAGCACGTTGTCGCGATTTACCGGCTCATACACGTGCCACTTGGCCTGCGGATACATCTTCAGGAACGCGCGCAGCTGATCGGCTAGCGTCGGCGACGAAATCGTCTGCGTCAGAATCCGAATGCCGGCGCCACCGAGGCCCTTCTGCACCGCCAGCGGACCCTTGATCTCTTTTAAAAACTCCGACCAGGAATCCACGTCTCCACGCCGCATGATCGTCTGTGAGCGGTCGGGATCGTACATGCCGAGAATCGCCGCCTGCGTGAACACATCCGTTCCACCCAGGCTCGCCGGATGCTTGTCGTTGCCTTCAATCTTGGTTGGCCGCCCCAGGTGGCTCTCCACCAGCACCGGGCTGGCGTATCCGCTCAGCGTGATCGCTGTCGCGTAGAACATCGGCCGCCCGGGAATTACTTCTTCCGGCTGACGCACGTAGGGAACAATGGGCTCAAGCGGCAGCTTCGTGCAGCCCGTCATGCCGGCGAGCGCGAGCGACGCGCCCATCACCTGCAAGAAACCGCGGCGCGAAAACGAATCTACCCACTCCGAAGCTCCCTTCGGGAACTCGCGGTGCAGCATCTCCTGGAACTCGGGCGTGCCCGCCAGTTCTTCGAGGCTCCGCCAGTATTCAGGGCCGGTTGCCTGCCGGAGTTGCTTTTCGACCGCCGCTCGGGAAAGGCCGACGGGCGAGGACGCCCGTCGCTCCACGTCCAGCTTCTTGCCCGGGCAAACATCTTCGCGCTTCATTTTCTGTGCGTCTTCCATCTTGATCTTCTGCGGACTTGGCACTCGGCCCGCACGTTTCTAACCCCTATAAAGCTCTACCGATGACAGGTGTCGCAGCTGGTAATGTCTTTCACGCTGCGCAGCTTGTATTTCTCAACCAGCGCCCGTCCCAGCGGCTCCTGGTCGGTGAACTTGTGCCCGTCGACTTCGACCGGCAAATCACTCGACGGCTGCTGATACCGCATGTTGAAGACTTGATCCCGCGGCCGCAGATATTTCTCGGGCGCGCGATGGCAGTCGAGG
>Ga0210401_10004576_pt1 | contig 14441 bp, 14 predicted proteins | sample IncBWH32MmetaG_FD_150866 | JGI IMG/M metagenome (GOLD analysis project Ga0210401, IMG submission 150866) | Forest soil microbial communities from Barre Woods Harvard Forest LTER site, Petersham, Massachusetts, United States - Inc-BW-H-32-M | ecosystem: Environmental > Terrestrial > Soil >... | reverse complement strand
AGGTGTCAACTAGTTGTAGCAGGAAGGGCCCGGGTTTTCAACCATGACGGCGGTTACCTCTCAAATCGTAACGCAGCTGCAACGCTCCATCGCGCGCGCCATTTACGGCAAGGAAGAAGCGATCCAGTTGTCGCTGATCACTTTGCTGGCGCGCGGACACCTGTTGATCGAGGATGTGCCTGGCGTCGGCAAGACCACGCTGGCCCAGGCGCTCGCTAAGTCGTTTCACTGCACGTTTCAGCGCATCCAGTTCACGTCCGACCTGCTGCCCAGCGACGTGCTCGGTGTGAGTGTCTACAACCCGGAAACGCGCGAGTTTGAATTTCGCTCCGGTCCGATTTTCGCCAATGTCGTGCTGGCCGATGAAATCAATCGCACCACCCCGCGCACACAGTCCGCTCTTCTGGAAGCCATGAACGAAGCGCAGGTGACCGTCGACGGCAAAACCCTGCCCCTGCCGCAGCCGTTTCTGGTGATTGCCACGCAAAATCCGGTCGAGCACCACGGCACCTATCCTCTGCCGGAATCACAGCTCGACCGTTTTCTGATGCGCATCCGCATGGGCTATCCATCGCACGAAACGGAGCGCGAAATCTTGCGCAAACGCGTTGGCGAAGACCCGGTGCAGTCACTTGAGCCGGTCGCCGACGTGGAAGACGTGTTGGCCATGCAGAACTCGGTGGCGCAGGTGAAAGTCGATTCGAGTTTGCACGACTACGCGCTGGAGATCGTCACGCGCACGCGCCACAGCGAACAACTTTCTCTGGGCGTTTCTCCCCGCGGCACGTTGATGTTGCAACGCGCGGCGCAGGCCCGCGCCTTTCTGGATGGACGCGACTTCTGTTTGCCTGATGACTTCAAGCAGCTGGCGGTTGCGGTGTTTTCACACCGCGTGGTGGCTAGCTCCCGACACGCGTCCCTGCAAAAGAAATCGGAAACAACCGAAGCAGTGCTGCGCGACATCGTTGAATCTGTGCGCATTCCGCTATGAACAAACTATGAAGACCGGCGAGAGTAGCGCGAGCGCACAGCCAGGAATGGCTGTGCCACCGAAATCAACAACCTCGCGACCGACACAATTCTCTCGGACGCGGAAGCTCTCCGCGAACAGGCTCGTGCCGCATTCCGCCAGCTGCGAAACTTCGTGCGCGTAAACTCCACCATCGAGCAACTCTGGGCCAAAGCCGACCGCCCCGGCGTGCGCGCTTTCTTTCTCTCGATTGCCGCCTTAGGTGTGGCGCTCATGCTCGCTCTATACTCCGGGGCTGCCGCGGAAGTCGGTCACTCGGGCTTATCCATCGCGGCCGCAGTTGCGGCGCTCCTGGTCGCCGGCTGGGTGGCGATTACGCTGGTGCCGGTCCTTGCGAAACGCACGCCGCTGCGCTGGATCGGATACAAGATGGAGTACAAGATCACGCGCGAAGGCTGGATCTACATCGGCGGGATTATCATCGTGGCGCTGGCCGCGCTCAACACCGGCAACAACCTGCTGTTTTTGATTCTCGCCAGTCTAATCGCCATCATTCTGATGTCCGGGATATTGTCCACCATCACGCTGACCGGCATCGGGATGCGCCTGCAATTACCCGAGCACATCTTCGCAGGCCAGGCGGTTCGCGCTCAGGTCGAGCTGGAAAATGAAAAATTGACGTTACCGTCGTTTTCGCTGCGCGTGGAAGCGGTAACCCCCAAGAAATCGCCGGCTGCCGCACTGCTCGAAACACCGGTCTACTTTCCTTACGTGCCAAAGCGCGAGCGCATGCAGCAAAGCGTCCCGATAACGTTTGCGCGCCGAGGAGCGTATCGTCAGGACGCTTTCCGCATCGTCACGCGTTTTCCATTTGGCTTCCTGCAGAAAGCGCGGCGCGTGGAGCTGGGCACCGAAGCAATCGTCTATCCCTCCGTCGAGCCATCGCAGGACCTCTTTGAGATATTACCCGCGTTGCAGGGAGCGCTCGAAAGTTTGAACAAAGGCAGCGGCCACGATTTGTATGCATTGCGAGGTTACGTACCCAACGACAGCGCCCGCCACGTGCACTGGAAAGCGTCGGCCAGGTCAGGATCGCTGATGGTGCGGGAGTTCACGCGCGAAGACGACTGCCGAGTCTTGCTGGTGCTGGATCCTCACGTCTCCGATCTCATCAGCGGAGTGAATGCGGCGGCATCCGCCAGCGCTTCGGAACGTTTCGAGCGTGCCGTGACCTTGTGCGCCAGCATCGCGTGGCATTTCTTCGAGCGCAACGCGCAGTTGCAATTCCGCAGCGCCGGGCTGGAAACCTCTTTGGCGACCGCGGAAGAAAATATCTTCGCCATCCTGCGCCACCTCGCGCTGGCCCAACCGCTGCCACCCGATCCCGAGCACGAACTACTCAGCGATCTCGCTGCGTCGCCGGATCTGTTCAAGGTAATCGTGACCAGCCAGCCGCGCGGCTCGATACCCGCGACGTTGTGGCATTCGTCGTACGTTGTGTTTCTGGACGAGTTGGTGGCCTAATTTACCGCAGGCGGCAAATATAACTGTGGTTGGCTTTCACGAACATCGGCGTCGCAGTCGGGCTGCCAAGGGAATCGATTGCTAGTATCTGGCCAAAAGCACTGCAAGATTGGGAAAGAATCGCCTTCGTAAAACCACATAGAAAACCCCACGTATTCTTCATAGTAGGCTGGCAGAACAGACTGGAAGGAACAATTGAATCTCTCAAGAATGTCCGCGTAGGGTTTGCCCGGCTCGAATGTCTTTCCCTTCTTTACACTCGCACCAATGAGATTGATGATTTCGTGCATCGAATCCAGCTGCAGGTTCAGCATCAAGATTTCGGGATGACCGTACGAGTAATATAACCCGGTGGAGTACGCCCAAAGGCGTCCTTCATCCCCCACACGGGGCGCGACTTTCATGACGTGCCAGCCGAAATCTTTGACGATGTTCAAAAACTTGACGTCAGAAGTGGAAAGACCATCTGTCAGGCTTTGAGGACTCATCCCTGCACTGCGGGTATATCTTGCTGAATTGGGGCGCAGCCGTGCTGCGCCCGTACACCGCAGTGTGGGGCTCATCGCATGGCTCACGGTAGGTGGACTCAGAGCAAAATGCGATTCGTGCGAGAATAGCGCGTCGCGATGCCCGAAAGCTGTGATCTCACCGAAATTCGGAAACGACTGCTAGGCTGGTTTCGCAAATACCGGCGCGAGCTACCTTGGCGGCTCAACAAAGATCCGTATCGTATCTGGCTGTCGGAAATCATGTTGCAGCAGACGCGCGTCGCGGCCGTAATTCCCTACTACGAGCGTTTTCTTGAACGATTCCCGGATATTCGCGCGCTTGCGGAAGCGCCGGAAGAGGAAGTGCTGCGGCTGTGGTCGGGCCTCGGTTACTACAGCCGCGCGCGGAATCTGCAGCGGGCAGCGCAGCAGATTGTAGCCGTACACGGCGGTGAGTTCCCGCGAACCGTAGACGAAGCGCTGGCACTGCCGGGCATAGGAAGCTATACCGCGGCGGCGATTTTGAGCATCGCGTTTGGGGCGAAGCACGCCGTGCTTGATGGAAACGCGGCGCGCGTGCTCGCGCGGTTGGATGCGATACAGGGAGATTTGCGCGAGAGCGGACGTTGGCGAAGTCTGCAGAAATCCGCGGACAAGCTGCTCGATCCGAAATCAGCGAGTGATTGGAACGAGGCCATGATGGAGCTTGGGGCGATGGTCTGCACGCCGCGGGCGCCGCAATGCTTAGTGTGTCCGGTTGCGGAGTTTTGCCGCGCGCGGCGCCTCGGTTCGACGGACGTCATTCCGGAAAAGCGCAAGAAGCGCGCGACGGTGGAGGTCACGCTCGCCGCCGCCGTGTTGCTGGATGGGCACGGTCGAACGCTGTTGCTTCCGCCGCCCCAAACGCCGAGGAAGCACGGGATGCCAAAAATCGCCGCTCACGAAGATGTTGCCGCGCTGGTGTCGAAGATGTGGCATTTCCCTACAGTCTCTGTGCGGAGTGATGCCGCATCGGAATTGCGAGAGATCGTGGTTGAGCTAGGCGTTCGCGCGGCGCGGGATTCCAAGTTGCGCTTTGAACCGTTGTCGCGTGCGCGCCACACGGTTACCTATCGAGCGGTCAAGATTTTGCCGTATCGGGTGGTTCTCTCCCGGCTGCCACGAATTGCGGGGACCAAAGTCGTGCTGCTCTCGGAATTGGTTGCGCGTTCGACCCTGGCGGTCTCGAATCTCACGCGAAAGATCGCGCAGGTGGCTGGTTAGTGGAGGCAGTCAAAAGCGCCCGCTTCGGAAAGCGGCCGCTGCAACGGCTCGCATTGGGACGGGTCGATCGGTTTGGACTTTGCCTCTAACGGCATTATCGTTTCGGGCAGACCTTCCCGGAGGGCGCGCGAGCGGGTGGTAACATGGAGGTTCCACGATGGCCTCCGCAGCCACATCTGTGCGCGTTCCGGCCTTGCCCGCTGAGCGATTTTTTCAGGGATCGCTGCTGCTGTTCGTTGGCAGTTCGATCGCAGCGCTGATCGCGACCGGCAAGCTCGATCCTTTGAGTTGCGTCGTTGCGACCCTGGCGATGACTTACAAAGGGTTTCGCTGGTGGCGACGGAAACCGATTGAGTTGTCGCATCGCACCGCCACGGTGCTGGTGGTGTCCTACCTGGTCATTTTCCCATTCGACATTCTCTTCTTCTCGCGCGCGTTCGTCGCGACCTCGACAAACCCCTCACTTTTCGCAGCGCTGCTGGGCGCAGTGCATTTTCTGCTGTTCGTGATGCTGGTGCGGTTGTACAGCGCGGCCACCGACCGCGACGCCTTTTTTCTTGCCATCCTAGCGTTCTCCGCAATTCTGGCGGCGGCGATTTTGACCGTCGATACCTCGTTCCTGGTTCTATTCTTCATTTTTCTGTTGTTCGGGGTGGCCACATTTGTGGGCATGGAGATGCGGCGAGGTGGAAAAGGCGCGGTGGTGCCGCCGTTTGCGCAGCCCGCGCAGGAACGGCGGTTAGCGCGAGCCCTGATTCTTGCGGCGCTGAGCGTCGCGGCGGGCGCCATCCTCATGGGCGGCGCGCTGTTCTTCTTTTTCCCGCGATTCAGCGCCGGATACCTCGGACGCACGAGCATGCAGCCCTCGCTAATGACGGGTTTCACCGACGATATCGAGTTGGGGCAGATCGGGGAGATCAAGAGAAGCCCGGCGGTGGTGATGCGGGTGAAAACCGGGAAGCCGGTACCGTACGCGCAACTGCGATGGCGAGGGATTGCGCTGTCGACGTTCGATGGAAAGCGCTGGTCGACGCCGAATCATCGTCCCGCAGCGATTGCGCCAGATGCGGCGGGCTGGATTTATGTCGCCGATCCCGAACAAAATCTGGGAGCGCTGGCGCTGGAATTGCATTACGAGATTCTGGTGCAGCCGATGGCCACAGATGCGGTGTTCGTGCCAGCCAACGCGGTTTCGATCCTGGGAGGATTTTCCGGGGAGAATCCGACCTCGGGTTTCAACGCACGGCGCACCTATCTTTTTCGGGATTTCACGGGGTCCATTTTCAATCCGTTCCGCAATTACGCACCGGTGCGTTACTACGGATACTCGCGGCTTCCCGCGTTGAACCCGGCGAAATTGCGTGCAGCATCGACAGAGTATCCCGCCGAAATACGGGACGTGTATCTGCAGCTTCCGACGATGGACGCGCGCATCGCTGCATTGGCGAAAGGGGTGGCGGCGAAAGCGAGAACGCCCTACGACAAAGCAGTGGCGACCGAAAATTATCTGAGGACGCGGTTTACGTACACGCTCGAGCTAACCGGGAAACCGGGCGACGAGCCGCTGGCACATTTTTTGTTTGAGACGCACGCGGGCCACTGCGAATATTTTGCGTCGGCGATGACCATAATGCTGCGGACGCTCGGTATTCCGTCACGCGAAGTGAACGGCTTTTTGCCTGGAGAATTCAACGATCTGGCGGGCGACTACATCGTGCGCGCGAGCGATGCGCACAGCTGGGTGGAAGCCTATTTTCCGGATTCGGGATGGGTGACGTTCGATCCGACGCCCGCGGCGGACGAAAATTTCGGATTTTTGTCGCGGCTGGGACTGTACGTCGATTGGATGGAACTAACCTGGAACGAGTGGGTGATCAACTACGATTTTGCGCACCAGGTGCAAATGGCGCAGATCATGCAGCGGAACACGCGAAACTGGACGGAAGCGGCGCGCAGTTGGTTCACACGGAAAGAGACGAACGGCAAGCAGTGGCTGCGGTCGTGGCTGGACCGGCGAGGGGGGATCACGTTTGCGGTGCCGGTGGCGATTGCGTTGCTCCTGGTGCTGCAGCGATACGATGTGTTGCGGGCGCTCATCCAGAAGCTGCGATTGTACTTGCAGCTTCGCAAGCCGGAAAAAACCCGCGCGAATCCTCAGCTGGCTTCACGACTTTATGCGGAGCTGTTGAGGATACTGGAGCGGCGAGGGATCTCGCGACGAGATTCACAGACGCCGCTGGAGTTTGCGATGGCAGTCGGCGAACCGAGCTTGGCGCCGGTGGTCCGGGAGTTCACTCAGATCTACACGCACGCACGATTTGGCGGGGCCCCTTGCGATACGTTGCGATTGCGCGGGCTTTTGGAGCAGGTTCGAGGTTCGCGGCGGTAGCATGGACGTCCGTCTGTGTTTCTCCTTCAAGACTCACCTTCAATACTCAGGCCACGTAGAGCCTCCAGGTTAAAAGCTGTGCCACGAGTGGCGTGTTACACTAGAGAATTGTGGGGAGCCGCAAATTCATTGCTTATGACTAAGGTCGGATTCATCAGCCTGGGGTGCCCGAAGAACCTTGTGGATAGCGAGGTAATGATGGGCATTCTTGCGCGCGAGGGCTACGAATTGACGCCGCGCGCGGATGAAGCTGAGATTTTAGTCGTGAATACGTGCAGCTTCATCGAGCCGGCGCAGAAGGAATCGGTGGACGCGATTCTGGAGATGGCCGAGCACAAGAAATTTGGAGCAGCGAAGAAATTGATCGTGGCGGGCTGCCTTGTGGAACGGTACCGGGATCAAATTTTGGAGCAAGTGCCGGAAGTGGATGCAGTGGTGGGGACCGGTGAGGTGGAGCGCATTCTGGAGGCGGTGGAAGGCGATCTGCGCATCCTGCCCGCGGAGCCGCCGGCGTTTCTGTACCACGACCTGACGCCGCGCGTGATCACCACGCCGCGGCACGCCGCGTACATCAAGATCGCGGAAGGTTGCGACCATCCGTGCACGTTCTGCATTATCCCGCAACTGCGCGGGAAATTCCGGAGCCGGCGTTTCGAGTCGGTGGTGCGCGAGGCGGAAAACCTGGCGGCATCGGGCGCGCGTGAGATCACGCTGATTGGGCAGGACACGACGTCGTATGGCGAGGACTTGGGTTTGCGCGACGGGTTGGCGCAGCTGCTGGAGCGTTTGGCGCAGGTGGATGATGTGCTGTGGGTCCGCTTTTTGTACGCATATCCGAATCGCGTGACGCAGAGATTGCTGGACACCCTGGCGGCGCATCCGCGGCTGGCGAAATATATGGATATGCCGCTGCAGCATGCCAGCCGCAACGTGCTGGCGCGCATGAAGCGTGGGTCGCATAGCGATGCGTTTCTAAAATTGCTGGAGCGCATCCGGGCGACCATTCCTGGCGTCACCTTGCGCACTTCGTTCATCGCTGGTTTCCCGGGAGAAAGCGAAGCGGACTTCGAGGAGCTTTGCGATTTCGTGAAGGCGGCGAAACTGGATTGGATGGGGGTGTTCGAATACTCCGACGTAGACAATGCCGGAAGTTATGGGCTGGACGCCAAGGTCGACGCGGAAACGATCGCGGGACGGCGCGACCGGTTGATGGCGATCCAGAAAAAGGTTTCGCGGGAGAAGCTGCGCGCGTTCAAGGGTCGCGTGGCGATGGCGCTGGTGGAAGGGCCGTCGAAAGACAACCCACTGGTGTGGGAGGCGCGGCTGGAAGGCATGGCGCCAGATATTGATGGCAAGGTTTATTTGACGGATATCGAACTGCCGGACGGCCGAGCGGCGGCGGCGGGCGATGTCGCGCGCGTGGAAATCACGAAGACGGATGCGTATGACTTGATCGGGCGTGTGGTAGAGATCCTGCCGAGGCCTGCGGCGCGCCTATTTGCGGAGGCGCCTCCGATCCCGCCGGCGGAGACTTTGACTCGCATCTCCACGGGAGCAGCCCTGCGCGTCTTAGGGTAAGATTGTTTTTCCATGCAACGCCGGTGCCCGATTTGCAAGACTTTGACCGATTCAGCGACGAATGCGGATTTCCCCTTTTGCAGCGAGCGTTGTAGATTGATTGACCTGGGGAACTGGGCGTCGGAGAAGTACGTCGTGTCCGAGCCGGTTTTTGACGAGAGTGACGACGAGCCAGGCGAATCGACGAATGCCGATGACATCAAGCACTGAAGCCGCGGCTTCAACGCAAGCGAACCAAACGGGGCCAACCGGCAAGAAGCCCAAGCTGGCCTATGCGATCGCGACCGCCCTGGGAGTGGGCTACTTACCAGCGCCGGGGACGTTCGGGTCGCTGGTGGGCGTTGTTACCATTGTGCTCTGCGCGATCTTCTTTCTGCGGCCGACGTCGCTGGCCGGATTATCTCCGTATCATGTTCTGTCCGACGCCAGATTCATGGATAAGCACTTCCTGGTTCCGGGCAGCGATATTCACAATACGATGCTGTGGTTGCCGATCTTCTGCGCAGTGGTGTTGTTGGTGATTCTGGGGGCGATCGGAGTGTGGAGTTCTACCAAGGCTGCGGCATACGCGGGGATCAAGGACCCGCAATTCGTGGTGATCGACGAGGTCGCCGGGCAACACTTGACCCTGGTGCTTCCGCTGATTCCCATCGCGCTGCCGAATCTGCACTCGCACATGGATCTGTCCACCTTCGCGATTTTCTCGGCTCTGAGCCTGGTGAACTGGAAATATTTGCTGTTCGGGTTTGTGTTTTTCAGAATATTCGATATTTGGAAGCCGTTCCCGCTGCAGCGGCTCGAAAACCTTCCGGGAGGCTGGGGCATTATGGCCGACGACTGGATGGCCGGGGTCTACGCCGCTATCTTGTTGCGCATGGCACTCCACTTTAAGCTGATTGATCTGCTATGAAATTCGGATTGGGGTCTTCGCTGGAGAAGAACGGTGTTCCCCGGATCGATCGAATAGTTCCCGCAGCAGCGATTCCTGGCGGCGAGGTGGTGATCTACGGAAGCAGTTTCGCGTCGCGGACCGGCGCGCGTCCAGTGGTGCACTTTGGTGAGGCGGATGGCAGCCTGATGCTGGCGACGGACAACCGGCTGATTGCGCGCGTCCCGGACAGCGCGAACGGCGGCACGGTGAGCGTCGCCAACGCGAATGGAGAGAGTCAGCCGCACCCCATCGCGGTGGGGATGCAAATTGCGGATAACCTGCATCCGGTGGGAAATCCGGCGGTGGACGCGAGTGGAAATATCTATGTGACGTTCAGCGGGCCGCGCGGGCAGCGCGTTCCGGTGTCGCTGTATAAAATTACGGCGAACTACAACATTAAGCCGTTTGTGACTTCGCTGATCAATCCATCAGGATTGGCGGTCGATCGGGCGGGAAATCTTTTTGTGTCGTGCCGCAACGACGGGACCATTCATCGGGTCACGCCGGATGGACGAACCGACCAGTGGATCGAGGGCATGGGGATTGCCACGGGCATCGCATTCGACCGCGAACAGAATCTGTACGTCGGGGATCGCAGCGGAACAATTTTCAAGATTAGCCCAAGCCGCGAGATTTTTGTTTTTGCGACGCTGGAGCCGTCACTGGCCGCGTATCATCTGGCGTTTCATCCGAGCGGCGATCTGTATGTGACCGGGCCGACGACTTCGAGCTACGATCGTATTTACCGCATCACGACAGGCGGCGACGTGTCGGTCTTCTATCGCGGGCTAGGCCGGCCGCAAGGATTGGCGTTTGACCGCGACGCGAATCTTTATGTGGCGGCGTCGTATGGGGGGCGGCGCGGGATTGCGCGCGTTTCGCCGGATGGGCAGGCTGAGGTGATTCTCAGCGGCTCGGGACTTGTCGGCCTCGCGCTGCAGCCTTCGGGGCGCGCGATCCTAACTACGAACGGGGCGCTCTATACTTTGGATTGGGATGTGCGCGGCCTGCCGCTCCTCGGATAAATCGTGACCGAACCCCGCGAAATTCTACGTCTGGGATGCGAAGTACTCGATCCGATACCCCATGTGCACGGGGTTTCCTTCGAGTATGGCGGCGAGGGACTGAGCAGCGGGGGTCCGTACGCATTCGGGTCCTACGTAAACAGTGACCGGCGACTCGAAATTCATTTTCGGCATTCCCTCGGGCTCGTAACCTATCACTTTGGCAAAGCTTCACTGGATCACGAAGCGTATATGCGAGCGTTATTGGGAGATACCCGTGGCAACAGGTATCCCGGTTTCTCCGACAACTTACTTGACGCCTTTGGTGACCTTGCGGCCGACTTACAGAGTTTTGCCGGGGCTCACTTGAACAACGACGCTGAGGAATTTATGCGGTGTGTTGCAAAGGCGGAAGAGTGGAAAAAACCATCAGGACTCGCGAGAATTCCCTAACGTGAAAGCTGAAATCATCGCCGTTGGTTCGGAGTTGCTGACGCCGGACCGGCTGGATACCAATTCGCTCTTCCTTACGGCGGAGTTGAATGCCATTGGCATTGAGGTAGTTCGCAAGACAATTGCGGGCGATGATCGCGATCTGTTGACCGAAGTTTTTCGCGAGGCTCTGGGCCGCGTGGAGCTGATCGTTGCATCGGGCGGGTTGGGGCCGACGCAGGACGACCTTACGCGGGAAACGGTCGCCGAGCTGCTCGGCCGCAAATTGAAGCGCAACGACGCGATCCTGCATTACATCGAGAGCCGCTTTCGCAGCCTGGGACGCGAGATGCCGGAGTTGAACGTGCGCCAGGCGATGGTGCCGGAGGGCGCCGAAATTCTAGAGAATCCACGGGGAACCGCGCCGGGATTGTGGCTGGAAGATGCGGGACACATTATCGTGCTGTTGCCCGGACCACCGCGCGAGTTGAAGCCGCTATTTCGCGACCAGGTCTTGCCCCGCCTGGAGCGCAGTGCGTCCGGGGTGCGATTGCATCAACGCGAGATTCGCGTGACTGGACTGGGCGAATCGCACGTGGAACAACGCATTCTGCCGATCTACCAGCGCTATCCGGAAGTGACCACGACGATTCTGGCGGCTCCTGGAGAGACGCAGATTCATCTGCGGATCTGGACCGACGATGCGTCGCATGCGAAGAAAACGCTGGACGAAATCGTGCAAGGATTTGAGATCGCGCTGAGCGACCGTATCTTTAGTGAAGATGGCAGATCGCTCGAGGAAGTAGTGGCCGAAGAGCTGACTCTCAACAATGCGACGATCGCGGCGGCGGAAAGCTGCACCGGCGGATTGCTGGCGCAGCGGTTGACGAGCATCGCGGGCAGTTCGTCGTATTTTCTTGGCGGCGTCGTCTGTTATAGCAATGAGTTGAAGACGATCTGGGCTGATGTCCCTCCGGAGATGATTCTGGCAAAAGGGGCCGTGAGCGCGGAGGTTGCAGTGGCGCTCGCGGAAGGAATTCGGCGGCGTGTGGGCAGCACGCTCGGCGTGGGGATTACCGGTGTAGCCGGACCTGGCGGCGGATCGGAAGAAAAACCCGTGGGCACTGTGCACGTGGCGATTTCGCACGCGGGTGGCGTCAAGGAACGCGGCATGCGCTTCCCGGGCGAGCGCGAAAATATCCGCTGGCAGGCATCGCAGGCGGCCCTGGACTTGGTGCGCGTATATTTTCTGTACAACGCGCAAAACGGCACGAAGTCATCGACGAAAAAGGCTTGAGCCGTGCGGCTGTTTGTCGCGCTGAAGATTCCCTCGGCCGTCCGAGAGCATTTTGCAACGTTGATCAACGAATTGCGCGCGTTAGAGTCGAAATCTTCCGCCAAAAAGCCACGTTGGGTGCGCCCCGAAAATCTGCACGTAACCCTGAAATTTATAGGCCATATTGATCCGGCCCTGCTGGATCCGATTCGCGGCACGCTAGCGAGGCTTTACTCGGATGGACCGGTAGACCTACGCTTTCGCGGTTTGGGTTTCTTCCCAAACGCCGAACGCCCTCGCGTTCTCTGGGCGGGCACTGCGGTTTCGCCAAACTTGAGTTCGCTTGCCCGAGATATTGATACCAGCCTCGCGAAACTAGGGATCTCCGCCGAAGAACGCGCGTTTACTCCCCACTTGACGCTGGCGCGCTGCGAGCCGTCCGCGATTTCCGCGGCGATGGCCGGAGTAGTCGAGAGAGACTCCGCACGTGATTTCGGCGAGTTGCGCACGGGTCAATTCCATTTGATCGAAAGCAAGCTGAAAGCTTCCGGAGCGGAGTACACTACGCTGCAATCGTTCGTATTTGCGGCGGAGGCGTGACGGCGCATGCATGAAGTTTCCCTGAGGCTGGCGTGGATTCCGGTCGCGGCATACCTGATCGGCTCAATTCCTTTTGGCATGCTGCTGGCGAAACTGTTCGGCGGTGTGGACGTGCGGAAAGCGGGCAGCGGCAATATTGGCGCGACGAACGTAGCGCGTGTGGCCGGGCCGCTTCCCGGCATCCTCACGCTGGTGCTCGACGGAGTGAAAGGCGCCGCCGCGGTGTGGCTTGCAGCGCGGTTTGCGAACGAAAGCGCGCTGTGGATGACTGTCGCGGGACTTTCCGCGCTGCTTGGTCACTGCTTTCCGGTGTGGTTGCGCTTCCGCGGCGGGAAGGGCGTTGCGACCGCCGCCGGAATGTTCCTGGCGCTATGCTGGCCCGCAGCGTTGGGCGCGATCGGCGTCTTCATCCTTGTGGTGTTGTTCTCGCGCTTCGTGTCTCTCGGTTCCGTATCGGCCGCCGCAGCCATGCCATTACTCATTTACCTGTTGTGGGCGCCGCACCACGCGCCGCCGCCAATTATTACGTTTGGCGCGTTTGCGGCGGCCGTGCTTGTGGTGTACAAGCACGACGCCAACATTCAACGATTGGTGGAAGGCCGGGAGCCAAAGTTTTCCTTCGGCAAAGACAAGGACGGCGAGTGACACGCGTCGCGATTCTGGGTGGAGGAAGTTGGGGTACGGCCCTGGCGATCATCCTTTCGCGAAGCGCAAGATCCCACGATATTTCTCTGTGGGTGCACGATGGCGGGTTAGCGTCGTCGATGCTCCGGGAACGGGAGAATCGCACGTACTTGCCCGGCATGGCGCTCCCAGAGCAGATCCGCATTACGCACGACATCGGTGTGGCGCTCGCCGACGCGCAAATCGTGCTGGGCGTCGTGCCATCGGCTCACGCGCGGGCGGTCTACTCGGCGGCAGCAGACCATTTTTCGCAGCGCGTAATCCTGGTCAGCGCCACGAAAGGGCTGGAGCCGGCCACGCACAAGCGGGCCAGCCAGCTCATGGCAGAGGTGATTCCCTCTTCACTCAAACCACGGATCGCGGTTCTCTCCGGGCCATCATTCGCCTCGGAAGCAGCGCGCGGTGAGCCCACCGCCGTGGTGTTAGCGTCCCAGGATGCGGCGCTCGCGTCGGAGTTGCAGGAGGAATTCGCGGCGCCGAATTTCCGGCTGTATACCAACAACGATGTGCTTGGCGTGGAGCTTGCCGGGGCGATGAAAAACGTAATCGCCATCGCCGCAGGCGTATGCCAAGGGATCGGCCTAGGCAGTAACCCGGTGGCAGCCTTGATCACCAGAGGGCTTGCGGAAATGTCGCGCTTATCGAGCGCGCTGGGCGCGCGGCCGGAGACTTTGAGCGGGCTGGCCGGGCTGGGGGATTTGGTGCTGACGTGTGCGGGCGCGCTGAGCCGCAATCGCCAGGTGGGAATCGAGTTGGGGAAGGGTCGTTCGCTGGCAGAGGTCCTGGGAGGGATGCGCATGGTCGCCGAGGGTGTTGGCACGGCGGCGGCGTTGTTGGCGTTGGCAGGGGAAATTAATATTGAGCTGCCCATCACCGCGCAGGTGGAAGCGATCCTGCATCACGGAGAGTCTCCGCGGGAAGCGATTCGCGCGATCATGGAGCGGCCGCAGCGGAAAGAGTAGACGTCCTCGATGCGGCCATCGCAGCGATGTACACTTCGTCATTGAATCTATTCGAGCAACCTTGCAATCTTCTGATTCGTCGCGATTTAGCCGGTGTGGCTGCGGCTGCCAGCGACCTGTCCGTGGTACTAACGGTCCAGTTGCACATGCGCGTCGCCTGTACTTGCGGACGGGCGATCTTATACGGGCGTTCCCCTAGACTTGTAGCAGGACGATGTCTGTCAAAATCGCATCTTCGTGGGATCGACTTCGCGCGGGCCGCGTGCGGATCCTGTGGCTTGTGCTGGGCGCGATGCTGCTGGTCAGCGCGGTGCCTATCGGTTTGTATCACCGCCAGGTG
>Ga0210401_10004575_pt1 | contig 14441 bp, 18 predicted proteins | sample IncBWH32MmetaG_FD_150866 | JGI IMG/M metagenome (GOLD analysis project Ga0210401, IMG submission 150866) | Forest soil microbial communities from Barre Woods Harvard Forest LTER site, Petersham, Massachusetts, United States - Inc-BW-H-32-M | ecosystem: Environmental > Terrestrial > Soil >... | reverse complement strand
TCCCACCCGATTCACCATCGCAGTTACTCCCAAGCGCCGCCGTAGCGGAGCGAAGCCCTGCACAGCGTAGCGCAGCGGAGGCGGCGCCCTTCGCCGCTTAGCAGGGCACTCTTTCATAATGCATTGACGGGGGTTTTGAGTGTTTATGGCCTGGTTTCGACAGTTGAGAGGAGACTACATCTGCCTCAGTCGTGAAATCTGGGATTGGCCTTGAAATCGATCTCTGTTAGCGTGGGCAGTCGCTGCAGTCTTCGCGCCTCCATTACGCGACTTGAGATGGAGTCGCGAAAACGCTCTTAGTCTTGGATGATGGCGAACAAATTTCGGGCATCCAATCGAGCCTCCGTTAACCAAGCCGGATCATCATCGACCCTTGCTATCGCCATACAAAGGGCACGCGCAAATTCAGAAATAAATGTAACTCGTCACCCCAAGACATTCACCTGATTGGGAGTGGACCCGACATTATTATCGTGCTCGTAGTAGGGTTCGAAGTCGAAATGCTTGCGAAACGGGAAATCCGCTCCAAATTGAAATGTCGTCTTGTTCCAACTTCCTGAACTGCTGCTGTGGAAAAATTCCCCCTGCGCATAGGAGAAAAGGTGAAGCGACGAACTTTGAGGTTTCGTTGCAAGTTTATGCGATTTCGATACCGCCGGGAGAAGTTGCTGCCCTCAATAAATCGTAGGTCGATTCGGCTGCGATCCCCCGCCTGGATCCCGAGGGGCAGGCGGAATTGCGGCGTAAAATCAATTTCAATCCGGGTCTCCGGAGCCTGATTGATGCCAGCCAGATAGCGATACCCGACTCCAAACACCAACAAGTTCTTCTTCGCTTCGTTGGGCGTGGTGACTGAGGAGCTCGGGCAGTTCGTGCGGCGAAGCGAAGTCACAGAAATGAATCGCTGGTTTGAACGCATGAGTCGCGAAGAAACTGCACGACTATGCTCGCACGGGGGCGTTGCCTGACTGGTTCCCAGCAAAACCGCGACAGGAGGTCACGGAAGAGCCAGACCTCCAAGCTCTTATCCAGGTTGCGAAAATTGGGAAACGGAGCTGATCCACAGCTACACCCGTCGCCAGGCCATCGCAGACGGTTCACGGAGTGCTTTGACGGCCATATGTGAAGTGAAAAGCACTCATTAGCTCACGCCTCCTAAGCGGTCCACGCCTCCTGCCGTCGGTTGTTGTAATGTGGTTCCGGTCGGCTTCGTCTCAATTCGAAAGACTCTATTGCGGCACGACCGGCGGTGGGACGTAAGTGCCGTTGAGCACGCTACCCTCCGGTCCATAGTCGCGCAGCAGGACATTGAAGGGCCTACGTCCTACGGGCAGCCAGTTGGCTTCCGGGAAACCATCCGGCTTGGTCACGGACATCAGGATAGTTACAGAACCATCCTGGGCAGTGACCAGCCCGGGCGTATAGCTTGCAACCTCGTACTTGTCTGCCCGGTTGGGAATCAGCTCGATGGTTTCCGGGGTGTAAGCTGTCAGCGACCAGAAACGCTTCGCTTCCGGCTGCTGTCCGGCAGCGAACGTCAGTGTGTAGTTATGCGCGCTTCCGTCCAGCGGTTGGCCATTCGTGTCCAGGAAGGTGTGAAAATACGCCGCGGCATTGTGGTTGTTGCCGTACTGGATGTATTCCGTGATGGACGCGCGATTCAAGTAGCCCTGGAAGGTTGAGAGGTCCCAGTTGGCCATGTCCATGAACGTGATCCACGTGGACCCCATGAAATGGTTGTTAACGTAATTGTCGATGAGCGCCTGGTGCCCGGCTTGAGCTCCGGCCGCCAGCTGCGGATGGTTGGTGATGTCGGCGAAAAGCGCGTCGAAGGTATCCGACAAGTTCTGCTCATCGGCCGACAAAGGATTGGTGGCAGGTGAGGCGACGGCATCCTGGGTCTGGCGCAGGAACTCGATGGGGTCGATGGCGATCAAAGTGTCAGCGATTAATTTGATCGGGATAGCGAAGTCAAGTTCGGGCTCGATGTCGGTCGCGCCCTTCCTGGGATTCTTCAAGTAGTCGGAGAGAGATTGCGCCATGACCTTCCTGCGAAATTTCTCCGCCTCCCTGGTCATGTCGACATAGCTGCTTCCATTCAGCACAAACTTGTCGGCACGGAAGAGCAATTCGGTGTAGTTGTCCTGCACATCCACGCGAGTAATGCCCTGGGGCAGGGTGCCCGCCCAGTTGGGGCCGACGATTCCATATACGCCGGGAGGTGTCTCGCTGGAGTTGCCCGACATGCCGCCTGGTTCCAGCGCGCCGTTTTCGTCCAGGTGCAGCACCGAATAGTTATCGCTCGTCGGCGGGATGGTTATGATGGCCGGTTCGTCCGCCGCTCCCATGAAAGCGCTGGTGTACAGGGTGTCGTCATTGATAGCAACCACGGCCTGATAAATAGGGCTGATACGGATTGGACCGACCAGAGAATTGCACGGGCCGCCACTGCCTTGCTCCCACGTGAACCAGCGAGGGTAAAAGGTCACGAGGTAGTTATAGGCAGTCTGGTACGGATCGGCGGTTAGCAAATGCGGGTTCGGCGGCCGCTGTGTCCCTTGTGTCGCCTGGGTCTTCTGGCTGCAATTAGTGCCCTTACCTTCGACAGTGCCGCCGACCATCACTTGCCCGACAGCGAACTTCAACGATAGCAGCAGGATGGACGCTGCCAAAACCAATCGGCCTTTCATGGGTTCCTCCTTAACTAAATACGTTTCCTGGTAGTTCGGGTCATTCGTCTCAGGGGGTGGGCGTCTCAACTGGCGGGAACCGCTCTTCGGGGAGACGAAACGATTTGTCCGACGGAGAGTACTCCCTTTGGCTCGTCTTTGCAATAGCAGGCATCACAGTTCGGGATGCGCGGGAAGGAAAATCATCCAGCACACAAGCCGGCGAATTTGTTCGAGAAGAGATACATCACGTTCGGCAAGGCAAGCACGGGCCACATTCCGCGAAACAGGCCATTGCGATCGGACTGTCGAAGTCACGCCGCTCCGGAGTAAAGCTGCAAGCTCCTCGCCGAGGGAAAGCATCTGCGAAGACTAGAACACAAGCCAGTCGCGACCTGCGCGCAGGGGGGCTCACTCACGACACCAGCCCTCCGGCCGACGCTCCCGCGCAATCACGGGTGTCCTGAAGCGTGAGGGGCGTCGCGCGGCATAGCGGCCCGGAGAAGAACTCTATCTTCAATGCCACTTCAGAAACTTCCGCCTTGGATTGCTTGAAAGGAAAACCACGGCGGCCCCGTGTGCCGCCGTGGTCGACTTCAGGCTGCGATCGAAGGCTGGGAAGCCTTCGAGATTTCCGCAACTGTCTTCGATACTCTTTCTGGTTTATCCTTCAGCGCCAAATCGACCTGAGAGACGATGCCGATAACGCGGTCTTCGGCATCCACAATGGGAACTCTTCTTACCTGGTGCTCCTGGAAAATCAGGCGCTCGCAGGTCTCGATGTTTTCGCCATCGCGGCACGTGAGAGGAACCAAGGTAACGAGTTTTTCGATTGGCGCGGTTTTCGGATCCATGCCTTTAGCGATGGACGGAGCAGCACATATCGCGGCAGTAATCATCCCGACGAGTTTTCGCGACTGTCTGCGCAGTATCACTGAGCACGCAGCAGGCTGGATCGCGGCTCATGATTTCGCTGATCTTCACATCTCACCTCCGAATATGCAGCTTCAACGTCTAGGTTAGCTGCGTCAGCTTAATCTTGTCGACGATCTTTCGATCACCGGCATAGGATTGCGCGATGCGCAACGCAAGGTCGTGCTGTTCTTCGCTGGCGACGGTACCAGTGAGAATCACCGAGTTCTCATCGACATGAACCCCGACGTTGCTATTGCCCAGCATCGGTTCCGAATTCAAACCCTGTTGAATTTGCTGTTGCACTTTCGGGGTGGACAACGCCTGGGGCGGTGCTTCCTGGTCCGGTGGCATCTGCTGGCGTGGAGCCCGGTCCTCAGGAAATGTGGGAGACGTACTTTGGGGCGGCGACGTCGGAGGTCGCTGTCCCTGTTGCTGGGCGAGGGTTGCTGTTGCCAAGAGCAACAGCAGTCCAAATAATGTCTTCTTCATAGAAACCTCCTTGCCTTCGTATTTTGATGCCCCCAACAGGCGGGATGTTCGGAAAACGTTGCCGAAAGCCGCTCGTGCGAACAGCAAGCCTTTGAATTCAAAAGACATTCAGGTGGGTTCAATTGTGGCTCAATTGGGTTTGTCTGGGGAGATAAGTCAGAGATTCAAGTCAAATTCCGAGCTGGAGTCTGGCGGCTTCTGACATGCGGCTGAGGTTCCACGGAGGATCAAAAACCACAGTTACGTGAACTTCTTTGACCGATGGGAGGCGCGCGAGTTTGCCTTCCACATCAGCCTTGAGCACGTTGCCCATTCCGCAGCCTGGAGCAGTCATCGACATCTTGATCTCAATCTTTCTGGTACCTTCTTCGAGCGGAGTGATTTCGCAAGAGTAGACTAAGCCCAGATCCACGATGTTGACGGGAATCTCGGGATCGTAGACCGTCTTCAGCTGGTCCCAGACGATTGCCTCGCTGAAGGTACCTTCGTTGGCGGCCGGAATTTTGCCGGGGGAAGGCGATACTCCCAGCGCATCTGCATCCCTAGCATCAATTCGGTACATGTAGCCGTGGTCGGTGGCAACTGTGTAGCTATTGCCTCTCGACTGCATGATTCTTACAACGGTACCCGCAGGAAGACTACTATGCAGTCCGCTGGGAATCTCGATAGCCTGGCAGCCCCGACTCAGCGGGATTGGATTGCTCGAACTCATCTCAACTACCTCGTGTGACACTACTCGGTCGATACTGGTTCTGGTTGGCCTTCGAGCGCAGCCTGCAACGTGTGCCACGCCAGCGTGGCACACTTGACTCGTACCGGAAATTCAGAAACACCGGAGAAAACCGCCAGCTTTCCGAGCTCGGCCTCGACTCCATTCGCCTGACCGGTCACCAGCTGGCGAAAAGCGTCGAAGAGTTTACCTGCTTGCACTCTCGTTTTTCCCTTCACAGTTTGGGTCATCATCGACGCAGACGCCTTTGAGATCGCGCATCCCGAACCCTGGAAGCTGACGTCGCGAATCGCGTCGCCTTCCACAACCAAGTAAACGGTCAAGTGATCACCGCACAGTGGGTTATATCCCTCTGCCTTGTGGTTCGCCGCGACGAGTTCACGGTAGTTGCGGGGCGCCTTGCTATGCTCCAGGATGACTTCCTGATACAACTCCCGCAGATCAGCCATCAGGCAAATACCTCCTGAACCTTTCGGATGCCATCGGCCAGCGTGTCCACTTCTTCCTTGGTGTTGTATAGAGCGAAAGAAGCGCGTGCGGTAGCGGGGATGTGGAAACGCCGCATGAGAGGCTGCGCGCAGTGATGGCCGGTGCGAATCGCAATGCCTTCCTGGTCGAGGATGGTCCCGATGTCGTGCGGATGGATGCCTTCGACTACGAACGAGAGAACGCCGGCACGTTCCTCCGCAGTACCGATCAGGCGCACTCCCGGGACAGCGGAAACTAATTTCGTGGCATACGCCAGCAATTCGTGCTCGTGCTCAGCGATCTTGTCCATCCCGAGCCCGTTCAAGTATTCGATCGCTGCGCCCAACGCAATGGCACCGGCAACGTTAGGGGTACCCGCTTCAAACTTGAATGGCAACTTGTTGTAGATCGTTTTCTCAAACGTAACTGAGCTGATCATGTCACCGCCGCCCTGGTATGGAGGCATTCCATCCAGCAGGGCAGATTTCCCATACAGAACCCCGATCCCGGTAGGTCCGTACATCTTGTGACCAGAGAAAACGTAGAAGTCACAGTCCAGAGCTTGCACATCCACCTTAAGGTGCGGAACTCCCTGTGCGCCATCGATCAGGACTGGAATATTTCTGCGATGCGCCATCTCGACAATTTGGTCAACCGGATTCACCGTTCCTAGCGCATTAGAGACGTGCGTTACGGCGACGATCTTTGTGCGCGGCCCCAGCAGGTTTTCAAATTCGTCAAGCAACAACTCGCCGTCATCATTGATCGGGGCAACCCGCAGCTTCGCTTCCTTTTCTTCGCACAGGATTTGCCAGGGCACGATGTTGGAGTGATGCTCCATGGCGGTGATCAGGACTTCGTCCCCGGTGCGAACCTGAGCTCGGCCGTATGTTTGGGCCACCAGGTTGATGGCCTCCGTTGCCCCGCGAACAAAGACGATCTCGCTCGCGTCCGCGGCATTGACGAAAGTCTGGACCGTCCTGCGGGCCCCTTCGTGCTCTCCGGTCGCCTGTTCGGAAAGAAAATGCACGCCGCGGTGGATGTTGGCATTCCCCTGCTCGTAATAGCGAGAGAGAGCCTCGATCACGATTTTCGGCTTCTGCGAGGTAGCGGCATTATCGAGGTACACCAATTTCTTGCCGTGGATCTCGCGCGAAAGGATAGGGAAATCTCGGCGGACCTTCTCGACGTCGAGTTCCTTACCTACCACGTGCAGGTGGCGGACGCCCGATTCATTCTGCTGTAGTTTGGCCGCGGTCCTCATCCAATCTCCTTCCAATTCCTTCCGATCTCTTCGCCATCGTCCCTGGTGCCGGACTCTTCGCCGAGTTTGCCACGCGCTGCAGATGGCGCTGAATCAGCCCTTCCACATGTTCGCGTGCGGGACCTGGCTTCATGCGGTCGAGACACTCACTGGCAAAGGCAAAGAGCAGGAATTTGCGCGCCGAAAGCTCGTCGATTCCGCGCGAGCGCAGATAGAAGAGCGCGGTTTCCTCGATTTGGCCAATGGTCGCTCCATGCGTGCACTTCACGTCGTCGGCATGGATCTCCAATTGCGGCTTGGTGTCGATCTGGGCATCGTCGGATAGCAACAGGTTGCGATTCGTCTGTTTAGCATCGGTTTTTTGTGCATCTTTGTGAACGATGATGCGTCCGTGAAACACGCCATGCGCGTGGTCATCCAGGATTCCGTTGTAGAACTGACGGCTGCCACAGTGTGGGCTAGCGTGCTCGACCAGCATGTAGTTATCCAGGTGCTGATGGTCGTTGCCGATGAAGAGGCCGTTAATCAGGCACTCTCCACCTTCCCCGGCTAATACCGGATGTACGTTGTTGCGTACCAGCCCTCCCCCAAGAAGGACCGAGTGAGACGCGACGTTCGCGCTTCTTTCCTGCTGGATCCGCAGGGTCGAAACATTGGAAGCCTGCTGGTGCTCGCGCTCGATCATGTAATGCGAGATGACCGCGTTGTCACCCACCACAAGCTCCGTGATCGTGTTGCAGAATGCGATGCTCTCGCCCACGGAAACGTAGTCCTCAATAATCGTGGCTTGGCTTTCCTTCTCAGCCACAATCAGGTTTCGCGGGTGGGTGATGAGCGGCACCTCGCTCGCGGTCGAGATGAAGAGGAGATAAATAGGGTCTTCCACGATCGTGTCCTTGCAGATATGTACATAGGCTCCGTCTTCCGCAAATGCCGTGTTCAAGGCGCAGAATGCATCACGCTGAATGTCCAGATAGCGGCCGAGGTGCGCTTCGATCGCTCTAGGATTGTCGTTGATCTCGTTGGCGAGGCCATACATTTGCAAGCCTGCAGACAGCTTCCCCACAGATGAGAGTTCAGGGACCAACCGCCCATTGACGAACACTAGCTGGCACGTAGCCGTTTGGTTCCGATACGTCTCCAAGTCTTGCGACGAGACTGCGATGGTCTGGGCCAACTGGAAAGGGGTCCGTGCGATAGCCGAGACATTGGTAAACCGCCAGTCCTCGTCATGGGGAGTCGGAAACCCTACGTCGCAGAAACGCGCGAACGCGTCCTCGCGGAGTTTTCGCAACCATGGGAGGTTCCGGCCAGGAGCACGCTTCTGGAATTCAGTGAAGCTCTCCAGATAGAGTTCGACATTCTGAATTGCCGTGGTCAAATCGTTTTCCCCGATTAAACAGAAGCCGGAGCAGTCTGCCGTTCGGCCTCTGCCCAGCCATATCCTTTCTCCTCAAGTTCGACAGCCAGTTGAGGCCCACCTGAGCGGGCGATGCGTCCGTCCACGAGCACGTGAACAAAGTCCGGCACGATGTGGTTCAACAAGCGCTGATAGTGGGTCACGATCAGCATTGCGCGGTCGGGGCTGCGCATGGCATTCACACCCCTAGCCACAATCCTGAGTGCATCAATATCCAGGCCAGAATCGGTTTCATCAAGGATTGCTAGCTTCGGCTCGAGAACCGCCATTTGGAGAATTTCGTTTCGCTTCTTCTCGCCTCCGGAAAAGCCCTCGTTCACGGAGCGGTTCAGAAGGTTCTCATCCATCTCAAGCAGTTTCAGCTTCTCGCGGAACAGTGGAAGGAAGTCCATTGCGTCCATTTCATCCCCGCCGCGATATCTGCGAATTGCGTTGAGCGCGGAGCGAAGAAAATAGGCGTTGCCAATTCCAGGAATCTCCACTGGGTACTGGAAGGCCATGAAGATGCCTTCGCACGCAGCTTCTTCCGGCTTCATTGCGAGCAGATCCTTGCCTTGGAACAACACCCCACCCGAGGTCACTTGGTAAGTCTCACGGCGCGACAAGACTTGTGCCAGCGTGCTCTTGCCCGAGCCGTTCGGGCCCATGATCGAGTGCACCTCGCCGGGATTCAACGTTAGGTTAATGCCCTTGAGGATCTCGTGCTGATTCACGCTGACGTTCAAATTCTTGATTTCCAGTAAACTCATTCGTCTGCCCTCTTTGACTCGCTATCCGACACTGCCTTCCAGGCTCACTCCGAGCAACTTCTGCGCCTCGACTGCGAACTCCATCGGCAACTCGCGGAACACACGCTTGCAGAAACCGTTGACGATCATGGAAACTGCGTCCTCCACCTTCAGGCCGCGCTGGCGTAGGTAAAAGAGCTGGTCCTCGCCGATCTTCGAGGTGGAAGCCTCATGTTCCATCCGGGCCGTCGAGTTCCGTACCTCAATGTAGGGAAAGGTATGAGCGCCGCACTCGTCGCCGATCAGCAGCGAATCGCACTGCGTGTAATTTCGCGCGCCGGCTGCTCCCTTCATGATTTTCACCAGCCCTCGATAGGTGTTCTGCCCATGCCCGGCGGAGATGCCCTTCGACACGGTTGTGCTGTGCGTGTTCTTGCCGATGTGAATCATCTTCGTGCCCGTGTCCGCCTGTTGGTAGTTGTTAGTCAGCGCGACCGAATAGAATTCTCCAACCGAGTTGTCGCCCAGCAGAATGCAGCTCGGATACTTCCAAGTGATGGCGGAACCGGTTTCGACTTGCGTCCAGGAGATCTTTGAGTTCACACCCTGGCACTTGCCTCGCTTCGTCACGAAGTTGAAGATCCCGCCCCTGCCTTCCTTATCACCCGGGTACCAGTTCTGAACCGTGGAGTACTTGATCTGGGCGTTGTCGAGTGCGACCAGCTCAACCACCGCGGCATGCAACTGGTTCTCGTCCCGAATGGGCGCCGTACAGCCTTCGAGATAACTGACGTAAGAACCTTCGTCGGCCACGATCAGAGTGCGCTCGAATTGCCCAGTTTCCGCCGCATTGATTCGGAAGTATGTGGAAAGCTCCAGCGGACAGCGAACTCCTTTCGGCACATAAACGAAGGACCCATCCGTGAACACGGCCGCATTCAAGGAAGCGAAGAAATTGTCGGTGTAAGGTACGACCGAACCCAAATACTTCTGCACCAGCTCGGGATGGTTTTGCACCGCTTCCGAAAAGGAGCAGAAAATGATGCCCATATCAGCCAGCTTCGCCTTGAAGGTCGTGGCCACCGAGACGCTGTCAAACACCGCGTCCACCGCAACACCTGCCAGAAGCTGTTGCTCTGCGAGTGGAATCCCCAGTTTTTCATAGGTCCGCAGGATTTCCGGGTCCAACTCCTCGAGACTCTTCAAGCTTGGTTTCCGCTTTGGAGCCGAGTAGTAGACGATGTCCTGATAATTGATGGGGCTGTATTTGATGTTGGCCCACTTTGGTTCCGCCTGGGCTTTCTCCAGCGACGCCCAGTGCCGATAGGCTTTGAGGCGCCACTCGAGCATGAACCCCGGTTCGTTCTTCTTGGTCGAAACGAAGCGAATAATGTCTTCGTTCAGGCCCTTAGGGACTCTGTCCTCTTCGACCGCGGTGACGAAGCCCCATTTGTACTCTCGCTCCGCCAGATCTCGAATTGCGTTGATGTTTGTACTCATTGCATACTCCCAGAAATGAGACCGATACTCGGAACCAGTTTGCCGCGAGCCCTCTTGATCGCGATCAGCTGCAAAGGATGTACCAGGTCAGCCAACGTCAGGTTTTCCAACGCGCTTCGCACCACCTGATTGATGATCCGCTGGTTGTTTTTGATCGGGCACGAGGGCTCCAAGGCGCAGAGCCCGGAAATATCACGGCTGCACTCGGTGAGCGCAATCGGCCCCTCCATCGCCGCTATCACTTCTGCGATCGAGATGTCCTGTGCGTCCCTCGCCAGGCTATAGCCGCCATTGATCCCTCGATGTGAAACCAAGAACCCACTCTGCACGAGGATCTTCAGAAGCTTGCTTACGGTCGGTAGCGGCAAGCCGGATTCCAGAGCCAATTCACGTGCCGTGCACTGGGTCTGGCCCTTATGCCTGGCAAAGTAGCCCATCAAGACCAGCCCGTAATCGGTAAGTTTTCCCAGTCTGATCATTTCCGCGCCCTTTCAGCTCAGCCTTTGCTAAATAGTACCAATTTAGTACACTTTTATTATAAGGAAGAACTGCTCCCGTTGGCAAGGCTGCCCAAGGGGAACCGCAAAAGTCGGCGGGACAGGTCGCCAACACAGGGATCGCAAGGGGTCGGGCAGACTCCGAATCCGCTGCCGGCGGGGAAAGTCATGCTGTTGACCAGAGACGCATGCTACGCTCTTATCGCTGTCAGCCATCTGGCGGACGAGCATGCCTCTTGTAACAGCGCCCGAGACCTCGCGGCAGCCAACGGAATTCCGCAAGAAATGCTGGCCAAGGTGCTGCAGAGACTTGCCCGAGCCGGCCTGCTGGTATCGCATTACGGTGTTAGAGGTGGGTATGCGCTGGCGCGCGATGCCAACGAAATTCCCGTCCTTGAGGTGATTCGGGCGAGCGGACCAAAACGAGAATGCAGTCACCGAGAGTATTCAAACCATCTCCGGTTTGTCTACGACACGATTGAAGCCTTACTGCGGCGACTCACGGTCGGCGAACTCCAACGATCTTGCTCCGTTGTACCGCGGTCTCATTTTTCTTCCGACCAGTTTAGCAGCGCGGGCAAAACGTTCCCTCACAACCGTCCCAGGGATTACGGGACAGCAAAAGCAAATGAGCGCACTTCAACCTCGTTCAGCCTCAGCCGTAGTCGCGCTCGATTGTCATGATCCGGGACTTCGGCTTTCCAAGTGGTTTAGAGCGGCTATCGGAGCCGACGACTTGGACTTCGAAATCTCCGCAACCATCGTCAACACCTTCCTGATTTGTCTTTCAGGGCCAGATCCGCCTGAGAAACAATTCCAATGCATACTCCTTCCGCATCGACGACGGGAATGCGGCGAAGCTGGTGTTCCTCTGCATGGCCCGTTCGCACTTTTCCACGTTTTCACCGTCGCGGCAGGTTGCCGGATTGGGGCTGATGAACCTCTTGATCGTCGTATCTTTCGGATCTAGGCCGTTGGCAATCACCGAGCAGCATAGATCGCGATCCGTAATCATGCCGACGAGCGTGCGCGACTCTTAATCGGCAACCACGGGTAGAGAGCCCACATTCCGATCGCGCATGATCTCAGCCACTTTCTGTGCCCAGGGCGCCGGCAGACAACAGACGGTATCCTGAGACATAACATCCCTGACTTTCGTATCTCCTCGATTCTTTATGCTCGTCCTTGAATCTTGAGCTTGTCCACAACCTTTCGATCACCCGCGTACGATTGAGCGATGCGGAGTGCCAGGTCGTGTTGCCTTTCCGTATCCACCGACCCAGTGAGCGTTACCGACTTATCGGTCGTCTTGACTCCGACGTTCATGTTCGCCAACGCTGGTTCGGCACTGAGTTTTTCCTGAATCTGCCGTTGGACCTGAGCAGTAGACAAGGTCTCCGAGGGTGGTGCTTTCGTGTCCGGCGGCATCTGCTGCTGGGTCCTGCCCTCGGGAAATGTTGGGGGAGTTGTATATGGCGGCGGGTTAGTCGGGGACTGTTGCTGTGCGAAAGCTGAGGTCACAAACGCCAGAGCCAGCAACCAAAGCATGCGTTTCATACGCACCTCCTGAAGTGGCTTTAGATTGTTAGATGCAAGGTAAGGGGGAGCGGTCGTCGTCTTTTGGCCGCAACCTGGCCGTCTCCAGCAATACAGTGTTTACTGTAGTTACGATTGCTTGCGATGGGTGTACGGTTGATTCAGAAACCGTAGTTGGCGATAACCTAGGTTCGAATCCTCCAGCGTTATCTCTGTTCAGATCCCGAAAACATATTCGAGGAGTGGCGCCCTTCATGAAAGGAGATTTCAAAAATGAAACGCATCGATCAAGATCGGGCGACCCAATCGCCCAAAACCACTGTCGAACTCGAAGAAACGGTCAGACGCCGTGCCTATGAAATTTACGAGCAGCGCGGGATGGCGGATGGCTCAGAGGTGGAGGACTGGCTCGAAGCTGAAGCCGAGTTGTTGGAGACTCAGCGCGCCCCAAAGGCCGCGTAAAGTCGCGCAGTGGCGATCCTTCGACGCATATCCAAGTCCGAGCCCATAAGCCCACAAATCTAATGCCTAAATAAAGGAGACTATCCATGCTAAAGACGTTAATGCTTGCACTCACTCTTCTCGTGTCGGCGGCCTGGCTCCAAGCCCAGCAGTACCCGCAGTCGGGTTCAGGACAAACCGGCAACACGACATCCCGCCAGACGAAAGTTGAAGGATGCCTACAAGGCTCGAACGGCAACTTTACCCTCACTGATAGCTCCGGGACCGCGTATCAGCTTCAAGGCGACACTTCGAAACTTGCTGAGCACGTTGGGCACGAAGTCCAGATCACAGGTAGCGCTTCCGGACCGAGCGCAGCTAGCGCTAGCGCTGGCGCTCCAGGCGCGGGATCACAAACTCTGGATGTGAAGAGCCTGAAACACATCTCGAAAACGTGCAAATCGGCAGGCAAGTGATATCGCACCGTTCGGTTGTATGCCGGGTGGCTGCTGACTCAGCGCCACCCCTCTTTGTTGGGTATTTTCGTGGCTCAGATCCGTCCTCCTCCGTTTTGGTCAGGTCCATCAGACCCCGTGAGAATGTTTGCCATGAGTTGGATTTCGGATCGACTAAACCATCGACCTGGTCTGGCAGAATAGAAAAGATCAATGGCAGGTGAGACGTTGTCTGATGCCGGGGTAATACAACGCTGGAGGGGCCTTGTCACAGAATTTGAGCATGAGACCGAGACGTTCCAACAGGTCGGCAGCGCGGCTGAATTCAGGCTCCTCTCAGACTACCAGTGCCGCATCTCAAATTCGTCTACAAAGATCGCCGCGGTCGTGACGGCAGACTTGGCTGCACGCACAATCGAATACCGCTATGAGCCTGAACAGAAAAATACGGCCGTTCCGGAGCGCGGGTTGATTTCGCTCCGCGCTTCGGATGAATCAGTGGATCTGTATTCAGCGGATCAACGGCTCACTCCGGAGCCAGTGTGCCAGTTAATTCTGGAGTCGTTGCTGTCTCCCGGCATTCCAATGGAGCTGAGGAAATTCGGCACCTGAGAGTTTACCCCATCGTGCCCACTGATAATTTAACTTTCCTCGCTAACCTATTGGTTGGCGTCGGCTCGAAGGTTCTCCTAGCTCACGCCAGTGCTTGGAGATCGATTTTTTGAAGCGAGCCTTGCAGCATGTAGAACAACAGCGTTTTTTTTCCCCGAAGTATCAGAGCCCTGCTGTCGAGCGTGCCAAGCATATCTGTTTAGTTTGTCCGGACTCTCGCCAGTTGGACTCAATGAAAGGGACAACACTCTTCGCAGGCATGGGTTCCGCAAACAAGTATCCCTGGGCTGACCCACAACCGGCCAACGCCAACAGTTGGTGTTGGTAAGGTGTTTCCACCCCTTCAGCGACGACTTTCAGCTCCAGATTACGCGCCAGCCCGATGATTGTCTTAACGATGGCATAGTTTTCGGCATCCATCGTCTTAACGAACGACTGATCGATTTTCAGGGTGTCGACTGGAAAACGACGGAGATAGCTCAGAGAGGAATATCCGGTACCAAAATCGTCGATACTTAACTTCACTCCTAAAGTCCTTAGCTGCGACATTGTTTGGAAGGTCGCCGCAACGTCGTTCATGGCCAAGCTCTCGGTGAGTTCGATGGTGATGCACTGTGGATCAATCGCGCTCTCTTCAAGCGCATCTTTGACGTGCCCAATAAAACCGGCGTGAGAGAAATGCTTTGAACTGATGTTAATGCTGACATATAACGGCGT
>Ga0210401_10004570_pt1 | contig 14448 bp, 10 predicted proteins | sample IncBWH32MmetaG_FD_150866 | JGI IMG/M metagenome (GOLD analysis project Ga0210401, IMG submission 150866) | Forest soil microbial communities from Barre Woods Harvard Forest LTER site, Petersham, Massachusetts, United States - Inc-BW-H-32-M | ecosystem: Environmental > Terrestrial > Soil >... | reverse complement strand
CGCTGGTGCCCAGGTTCATCACGGTTCGCTCGAAGATCTCGATAGCCTTCGCAGCGGCGCAGCGGCTGCCGACGGAGTGATCCACACCGCCTTTATCCACGATTTCTCAAACTATGGGCCCGCCGCCGAGGCGGACCGGCGCGCCATCGAGACCCTCGGCGCCGCGCTCGCGGGCTCTGACCGCCCGTTGATCATCACTTCCGGGACCTTGCTCGCTCAACGTCAAGGCCCACTCGCAACAGAAGAGGATGCGCCCAATCCCAGCTTCCCCCGCAAGTCGGAGGAGGCGGCGATTGCGCTGGCGGCACACAGAATCCGCACATCTGTCCTGCGGCTTCCCCCTTCGGTCCACGGAAACGGTGATCACGGTTTTGTGCCACGCCTGATCAGCATCGCACAAGAAAAGGGCGTTTCCGCGTATGTAGGGGATGGCCTCAACCGCTGGCCCGCAGTGCATCGGCGCGATGCTGCTCATTTGTACCGGCTCGTGCTTGAGAACGGTACTGCTGGGGCGAGCTATCACGGCGTGGGCGACGAGGGCGTACCGACTCGAGAGATCGCTGAGGCGATCGGCCGGGGCTTGAACGTACCGGTCGTCAGCAAATCTCGCGAGGAAGCAGCCGATCATTTTGGCTGGATTGGCCATTTCTTTGGCATAGACGGCCCGGCTTCGAGCGCGCAAACGCAGGAACGGCTGGGATGGCGACCGGTTCAGCCTGGGCTCATTGCCGATCTGAACGCGGAGCATTATTTCGAGCAGGCAGCGGAGGCTGTGGCTTCGCGCGGCTAACGCGTGCGGTGATGCTAAACAGTCATTGAGAAGTGTCAGTACAAGGAGATTGAAAATGACGAACATACTTGCGGCAACTTCATTTGGAGCAACTTCGACCACGGATGACGTTTTGTCGGGCATGAGTCTTAAGGGCAAACGGATTCTCGTAACCGGTGTTTCGGCCGGCCTCGGGGTGGAAACGGCGCGCTCCCTCGCCGCGCACGGCGCGCAGGTTGTGGGCGCGGCGCGGAACTTGAGCAAGGCCAAAGCTGCAACCAAGCAGGTGCGAAAGGACGCTGAGGCCAACGGGGGCAGCCTCGAACTGATTGAACTCGATCTCGCGAGCCTGAAAAGCGTGCGTGCCTGTGCCGACGGGCTGCTGGAAAAAGGCGAACCCTTCGATGTCGTTATCGCCAATGCGGGAGTGATGGCCACGCCGTTCGGCCACACAGCCGATGGCTTCGAAACACAGTTCGGAACGAATCACCTGGGACACTTTGTCCTGGTCAACCGGATTGCATCTCTTATCCGCTCGGGTGGCCGGGTCATCAACCTGTCCTCTGCGGGTCATCGCTACTCAAACATCGACCTTGAGGACCCGAACTTTGAACGCACACCTTATGACCCCATGGTTGCATATGGCCGATCGAAGACGGCGAATATTCTCTTCGCGGTTGCATTTGACAAACGCCACCGGGACCGAGGCCTGCGTGCAGCGGCCGTGCATCCGGGAGGCATTCAGACCGAACTCGGTCGTTACCAGGATCCAGGCCGAATAGAGAAGGTGATCGACCAGATAAATCAGCAACGCGCAGCGCAGGGCAAAGGTCCATTCCAGTGGAAGACGATTCCCCAGGGAGCCGCAACTTCAGTGTGGGCGGCGGTCGTTGCTACCGCTGACGAGATCGGCGGCCAATACTGCGAGGACTGCCGCGTAGGACATGTCGTGCCGAACGACCTGCCCGCCGGCATAAGCGAAGGTGTACGCGGTTACGCGATCGATCCAAAGGCTGCCGATGCGCTCTGGAAGAAAAGCGAAGAACTGGTGGGTGAGTCGTTTTAGCTCCCTCATTACTACTTAGGAGCATCGCAACTTACTGAAGACCACCAGGAGGATGAAAATGATTGAACAAAAAACACTCGCCGGCAATTTCACCCTGCCCGGCAATTCGATGACGGTGAACCGCATGGGTTACGGTGCGATGCAGCTCGCGGGCCGAGATGGCGACAAGGTAGTTTGGGGTCCGCCGCGTGATATTCCCGGTGCGCTCGCGGTTTTGCGGGAGGCCGTCGCTTCCGGAGTCAACCATATCGACACCAGCGATTACTATGGGCCACATGTCACCAATCAACTCATCAAACAGGCGCTTCATCCTTATTCTGACGATCTTGTCATCGTGACAAAAGTGGGTGCGCGCCGCGGCAGCGACGGGTCATGGATACACGCTCGTTCTCGCCAGGAGATTATCGACGCCGTGCACGACAATATGCGCAACCTCAGCCTGGATGCTCTCCACGTTGTCAATCTCCGGCTCGGAGGCTTCACTGCTCCCGAAGACGAGCCGTTTGAAGAGCCGCTCTCGGCGCTCGCCGAACTCAAGCAGAAAGGGCTGATTCGGCATATTGGCCTCAGCACAGTCTCTTCCAGGCAACTGGCCGAAGCGCAGGCGATCACCGAGATTGCCTGTATTCAGAACCTCTACAACATGACCCAGCGTGGCGACGATCAATTCGTCGACAATCTGGCCGCGCAGGGAATCGCCTACGTACCTTACTTTCCACTCGGAGGATTTTCTCCGTTGCAGTCCTCCAGGCTCAACGAGGTAGCCGCTTTGCTCGGGGCCACACCGATGCAGGTTGCGCTTGCGTGGCTTCTTCAGCGCTCGCCCAATATCCTGCTGATTCCTGGCACATCTTCTCTCAAACATCTTCGCGAGAATCTTCAGTCTTCGATGCTTCAAATTCCCGCTGAAGTGATTGCCGACCTGGATTCCATCGGGGCGGAAATACCTGAACTGAGAGTTGAATGATCCACCGCGTCGTGCCGGGCTCATCCAGATAAGTCCCGAGAAACGCGCTTCGCGTCTACCCGCCGATCGGTTTGTGATCGCCTTGCATTCGCTAAGTGGAGTTGCGGAAACCGGACTGCGGATCGGCTCACCAGAGAAAGATCCGGTCAAACATGCCTGCAGAGTTTCGTGGGACACTTTCTGCTTTCCTGCGCCACGCCCCTCAACTCGTGGAAACTGGCCAAGGATCTTGATACAACGCGGAATGGATCGTTGCGAGGCTGGCAGTTCCAGCGGCCGCGGAAGCCGGCTGGAGGTAGCTCCCTGACTGGTTCACTCACGCTAAAATGGGAAGGATTCTCAGCGGCACAGAAAGTGGGCTGATATGAACACTTGCGGCGTAATTGCTCTCAAACCGAAGCGTGCAAAAGCGCGGTTTTTCTATTCCTTCTTGCTGTTGCTGCTGTTTTTCTGGACGACGTGTGCCGCGGTAGAAGCTCAGACCAATCTCAAGTATCAGAAGCCTCCGCAGGGAATCGTCGACTTGGTGGACGTGCGGCCTACACCAGCCTTGGAGGTTTCTCCCGGAGACGGGGTGGAAGGGCGTTGGGTGTTGATCGAGGCGATTTCCGGATTGCCCTCAATTGCCGATTTGGCGCAGCCCGAATTACGGTTGGCAGGCTTACGATTCAATCCCAAGACCAATGGACCCAGCCGTGGGCGTTACATCACGGCCTTGAGTCTGAAAGCCCTGCCGGACGGCACCGAGCGGCCGGTTGGGGGTCTACCCGTGGACGCCAAAATCCGTTTTGTGGGCTGGGCACCGGATGCCCGCCACGTTTTTTTCGTGAATGCCAGCGATACGCCGGCGGATGCCGGGTTGAGCCTGTGGATCGTGGATGTAGCAACGGCGCAGGCTCGGCGCGTATCGGGCCTGACACTGAATGCAATTTTCGGTCGCCCGTGTGAGTGGTTGGGAGACAGCCGAAGCTTGATCTGCAAGGCGGTGCCAAAGGGGAGGGGTAATGCACCGGCACGCAGCGAAGTGCCGACAGGGCCTGTGATTCAGGAGAATCTGGGACGGGTCACGCCCGGGCCAACGTTTCAGGACTTGCTGAAAAGTCCGGAAGACGAGGCGGTTTTCGATTATTACGCAACTTCGCAAGTAGTGGTGGTTCGGCTCGATGACAAGATTGCGCCCGTTGGCAAGCCGGGTGTGATCGAAGGCGCATCGGCTTCTCCCGACGGGCACTATGCCCTGCTGGACGAGCGCCACCATCCATATTCTTATCTCCTGCCTTTCGCGATGTTTCCAGAAAGAATCTCGGTGGTCGATCTGAAGACTGGGAACAGCAGGCAGTTGGTCGATAAGCCATTGGAAGACACGATTCCTAATATTCACGATGCCGTGGCGGCGGGGCCTCGCGACTTCGAATGGCGGAGTGACGCGCCTTCCACGGTGTTCTGGGTGGAAGCGGTGGACGGCGGAGATCCGCGTGTGGAAGCGTCGGTTCGTGACCGGCTGTTGACGCTGGACGCGCCCTTCGAGGAGCTGCCGCGGAAGCTGGCGGAACTCCCCTTGCGCTTCAGGAGCGTGGAGTGGGGAAACGGCCGGGTTGCGATTGTGGAAGAAGAACGGTGGAAAGATCGCAAGCGGATCATGTTGGCGGTGTCGCCAGCTGCTCAGGGGGCGGAAGTGAAGCTGTTCGAAGGGTCGTTTGAAGATCACTATCATGATCCGGGCCGGCCGTTCGAAGTGATAAATGAAGCGGGGAAACCGGTTGCTCGGATAACGCCGGATGGGAATGGCCTGTACCTGCGCGCGGAGGGGGCGTCCCCTGAAGGAGATCAGCCATTCGTCTCCGTAATGAGCTTGGCGAATGGAGAGAGTAAACGGCTTTGGCAATCGGCGGCACCATTTTTTGAAGCTCCTACGGCAGTGTTAGACGCAGCGGCTCCCACCATTCTGATTCGGCGGGAATCGCCGGAAATAAGCCCGAATTACTACCTCAAGAATCTTGCGAAGAACTCTCTGGAGCAAGTCACACGGTTTCCCAATCCGTACGGCAATGCGGCACTGCCGAAAAAGCAGGTTCTCAAATACAAACGTGCCGATGGCGTCGACCTGAGTGCGAATCTCTATCTGCCACCGGGCTATAAGAAGGAAGATGGTCCACTGCCGACTTTGATGGAAGCGTATCCCACGGAGTACAAAACGAAGGCAGCCGCCGGGCAGATCAGCGGTTCTCCCTACGAATTCCCCTTCCTGTATTGGGGATCGCCCGTGCCGTTTGCAACGCAGGGCTATGCAGTGCTGGAGAATGCCACAATTCCGATTGTGGGCGAGGGACAGGCGGAGCCGAACGACACCTACGTGGACCAGTTGGTGGCCAGCGCGAAGGCTGCGATCGACGAAGGGGCGCGCCTCGGCGTGGTGGATCGAAGCCGGGTCGCGGTGATGGGCCACTCTTATGGTGCGTTCATGACCGCGAACCTGCTAGCGCACAGCGATTTGTTTAAGGCGGGCATTGCGCGCAGTGGTGCATACAACCGCACACTAACGCCGTTCGGATTTCAGAATGAAGATCGGACGTATTGGCAGGCGCCCGAAGTGTATTACAAAATGTCGCCATTTTCTTACGCGGACAAGATCAAGACGCCGATCTTGCTGATCCACGGCGAGGCCGACAACAACACAGGCACGTTCCCTCTGCAGAGCGAGCGCCTTTTCAGCGCCATCAAAGGCCAGGGTGGGACGGTGCGGTTTGTGCTGCTGCCTCTGGAGTCGCATGGTTACGCGGCGCGGGAATCCGTTCTGCATATGTTATGGGAGATGAACAACTGGCTGAACACATACGTGAAGAATCCGCCGGCTACCGCCGCTACACAAGGGGCGACAACCTTCCGGGCGGCGAGTTGGTAATGGGAATCGTGCTCACGGGTTCGCACTAGCGCCCGCCTCATCGAAGCTGTGAGGCGCGCCGACGAACGAGGCGAGCGGCAGCAGATCGAAAGCCGCGCTAAGGCCATAACCCTTGCGTGCCGGGTTCAGCGCGACACTTTCTCTAGTCCGGTTTCGCAGCGGGAATCGCAGAATTGCGGTATTTCTAAGCGATTCTTAGGGAAATCCAGCTTGGTCTTTCTGCGACCCAGACTGTACTGCGGAGCGAGTGCGATTTAAACCTCTGATATCGTTTTCGCAGATGCCTCTACGAATCCGCTGTCTCAGTGGCTTACTCAGATGGTTGGATCGCTAACTGTGAGGAATCGATCCGCTCAGTTGCGCGTGATCGCTGCCAGTGCTCTTTCCGCGGCCTGATCCAGCATCTCCTGTTGTTTCTTGGCGAAGTGGGCATAGAACTTCTCGCCGCTCGCACAATGGTGCGTAACTTACTGATTTTGCTAGGCAAAATATGGTGGCCAGGGACGGAGTTGAACCGCCGACGCCAGCCTTTTCAGGACCGTGGTTTTGAGTACTTTCAACGCTTTACAAGCCGCCGAGGACTGCCTTAGTACGTCGTAACTCCTGTAAAACGGAACCACCACAGGTGCAGACCACAGGTGCGAAATGCATGCGCGTTCCAGAGAACCGGTCGCGGCCCGATACTTCCGCTAGAACTGGTACCGGATTTTCGCAGCAAACTGCCCCTAGAACCACACCGCTCTGCCGTTCAGATGCCGAGAGAGGCACGATCGTGGTCGATCAAAAGCCGGCATTGCCCGTGGCGCCAGCGCTCGTCTCATCCAACGGGGTTGCTGAAGTGCTTACGAACCCTCGCCTAGGTCGCACGACAGAAGCTTCTCCTTACGGAGTATCTTCATCACGGAGGCATCTACGCTCGCTACCACACACGACACCGCCTAAGCGTGGCCCGATTCGCGTAACTTGGAAACCACGATGCCCCACGGCTCCAGGATATGGTCATTCACGAGCGCACACGCTTCATCTGTTTTTCTTCGCTCGACGAGCTGGAGCAATTTGCGGTGCTCGCGCTGTGAGTCGGCGAAGGCATTCGTCATCTTGAGTTGATAGTAGACGTAATAGACATACCGCTCAAGGCTGCGCTGCAACGAAAGGATCGTTGCGAGTTGCCGCGGACGCTCTGCGGCCGCGTAGAGGTGGGTGTGGAACGCCATGTTCAGCTCGGCCCATCGCTCCGGCTGGTGATCGATGCGATCCAGCGCTTGGGCGGCCTTCTGCAGGTCACCAACAGTGAGCTTCGGTATTGCGATGCGCAGCGCACAACATTCCAAGGCCGCGCGCATCTCGGTAAGCTCTTCGAGTTCTGCTGCCGAAAGCGCCGCGACGATCGCGCCGCGGCGCGGCCGGATCTCGACGAGCCGTTCGGCCTGGAGCCTGAGAAAGGCTTCACGAACCGGAACGTGACTCACCCCGAATGATCGGGCGATCTCATCCTGACGCAAGGGCTCACCGGGCGCGAGCCGCCCGCTCACGATGTCACTACGCAGTCGCCCGACGACTAGATCGGGAGTTGACACAGGAAGTTTCATATAGATAATATATTATCTATTAATACAGATTACAAGCTGAGGATACTTCTTTGCCTTCGCCGCGATCGACTGTTCACAGAGTCTTCATCGGAAAAGATGGCCTACGCGCCATCTGGAGCGTTCTGATTTTTGTCGCGATCTTCGCCGCGATCTTCGCCGCGATGGTTTTGGTCCTCCGACAACTCTCCCCACCCCCGCGAGGAGGAAATGTAGCTATCTCCGAAGTGTCTCTGCAGTCTGTTTACATCAACGAATCCTTGCTCGCCTTCGCGACGTTACTGAGCACGTGGATCATGTCGAAAATTGAGCGACGCGGCCGCCGGTACGGGTATGGAGAGACCAGACGCCTGCAAAAGTTTCTCGCCGGCCTGGGCTGGGGAGTGATCCTGATCTCGCTCCTCGTCGTGCTGCTATGGAAGAGCGGCCTGCTCATCATCGAGCGCCAGCTAATTTTCGGCTGGGATGTTCTGTGCTATGGAGTACTCTGGTTTTTCGCCTTCTGCCTGCTCGGTATTTTCGAGGAGTCCATATCTCACGGCTTTCTCTTGTACACGCTGACTCGCGGGCTCACCAGGTTCTACCGGCGAGTATTCCAGACTCGGTACAGTGCGACCCTCGGGTTCTGGACTTCGGCCGCCATTCTTTGTCTCGTTTTCTCCTTTGTCCACAGCGGCAACCCAGGCGAGTCCCCGTTCGGGCTGGTCTCAGTCTTCCTCATCGGAATGTTTGTCTGCCTGAGCATCTGGCGCACCGGCTCGCTCTGGTGTGCGGTTGGGATTCATGCCGCCTGGGACTGGGGTCAGTCCTTCCTTTTTGGCGTAGCTAACAGCGGAACGATGAACCAGCATCGCCTCCTCGCCACGCATCCTCAGGGTCCGGCAATTCTTAGCGGCGGAACTACAGGCCCTGAAGGCAGCATCTTGGTCGTGGGTGTATTGGCGTTGGGCATCGTGATCGTAGTCTTCACGCTGCCTAAGGGCCGCTACCAAGCCGACGCCGAAAACGGGGATCAGAGTCAGAAACCGCCGTTCCAAGTGCCTGCTTCGGATCAACTGTGATGGGAATGTATTTCCGCGCGAAGTAGCCGACTTCCTCTTTGTGCAGCGGACCCATGGCTAGCTTATGTGGGCGCAGCAACGCACCCCACACGAGAGAGGCTTATCTCTTCCTCAGTCTCGATTCATATCGGCGTGACGTTTAGTAATGAAAAACGCGCTTGTGTTTACAAATATCGCGTCCACGTCCACGAGTGGTCGGGAACTCGGAAGTTTTAGGGCCGTGAGCGACCACAGGTGTGAAATTTCGGGCTGGGTTGCTAAGTTACTGAAAGATATGGTGGCCAGGGACGGAGTTGAACCGCCGACGCCAGCCTTTTCAGGGCTGCGCTCTACCACCTGAGCTACCTGGCCACTCTTTGTGCTGCCACCGGGTTGTCCGGTCTTCATTCGGATGAGTCGTAAGGCAGGCCGACAAGGCACAATCCTAGGACCACCGCAGTCAAAACGCTGGGAGCGTTTGGAACAGGCCTGATTATAACAACCAAGGCGCAATCGCTCAACGCGAGTCGCGCCCTGGGATCGGAAGGAAATGTCCGCACGGGCTTTAGTGACTGCCCGAGCTACTCGAGTGCTGCTGCAGCCAGGCGGCGAGTTGACTTCCCTGCTGCGCTTTCAAGTCCACGCAATAGTTTATGCGCTCCACGGATTGCTTCAGCGTGCGTTCAGAAGCGGGTTCGTGGTGGACGGCGAAAAAGTCCTGCAGCTGATCTCGCATGCCCGCGTCGCAGAAAGATGCTGACGCGCCCGCAACGGCAGCACCGGCGAATGCGCCACCCAGAGTCTGGATTTTCTCCCAATGAGAGCGAACGAAATCCCATGCGAGTGTCTCTCCGTTGGGATTGCGCATGACCCTGGAGATCAATTGAAGACTGTCTTGCGAGCGCACCTCCGGCGAAATGGCGAATTCCAGGGTTTTCTCGAGAAGGGCGGGATCGCTGAAACTAGCCAGCGATTGCTGGTAAAAAAAGATCTCCTCTGGAGTTTTTGCGATCTTCAGACGATTCCTGATTTTATCGTAAAGAGACTCGTCGCCTCCGTTCGTGGCCACTCTGAAAGCCGCAAACGCCAATTCATGATTAACTGAGGAGGGATCGTCAAGCGCCTGGTTGGCCAGTTTGCGAGCGAGTGCCTCCACTTCCGGATCGCGAGCGGTGTAGCCCAATGCGCCCATGAGTTCGGCGCGAAGACCCTCGCGATCGGCGCGCTCGCCGGGTTTCGGCTCCCATCCTACATCTGCGGCTGCCGGCGCAAGCACCTGTCGCACCCACATGCGATAGGATGCGCGGTCCTCGTCGGTCACCAGATAGCGACCGATGTACTCCAGTTGGCGCATCAGAGGGCCGAGCACCGCCTGACTGCGGTCGGCCTGCAATCCCTCGACGACGGCGAGGTAATCACCGATTTTTTCGCGGCCTACACGAACCGAAGCCGAGACATCGTTTGGCAGCATAATGCGCTCTGCCGGACTCAGCGCGCTTTCGGCATCGCCAGCCATGGAACGCACTACACCGGATTCGTATCCGGAACGGTAGTAGCCCTTGGCGTCGGCGTTAATGTTGATCCAGGTTGAACAGGCGGGCAGATTGAAGGTCTGTTGCTGCTGGGTGAGCAGTTCGCAGCGCTCGGCGCCGATCTTGCCCGATGAACCTTGTTTCATGCAGACGGGGATTTGCCAGCGCTCGCTGTTGCTGGCGTCGAACTTAGCCCTGTCGAAGAAATAGCGCTGCTGTTGTAAGGTGACTTTCTCAGACCCGCCGGAGCAGGAGGTCTTAACGCTCACCAGAGGCGGACCGGGTTGCTCGATAAAAGTTGGCATAAGCTTGTCGACGGGCTTCTTCGAGACCTGCGTCTGTGCGCCCCAAAAATCCGCCGCGGTGGCATTAGCATAGGCGTGCTTTGTCAGATAAGCGTTCACACCAGCGCGAAAGGTTTCCGGGCCCAGGTACGATTCCAGCATGCGCAGAATGGCCGCAGTCTTGTCATAGGTGATGTCATCGGCCAACTCGAGGATCTGCTCGGGCGTTTCCGCCTGCTGGTGAATGGGGTGAGTGTTGATCAATGAATCGGCATCCATCGCGTGCGCCGTGCCCTCGACGTCGAGAAGTTTCATGTTCCATTCAGGCTTCCAGGCTTCGAGAGGTTTGTTGGACATCCAGGTGGCAAACCCCTCGTTGAGCCACAGATCGTCCCACCATTGCATGGTGACCAGGTCGCCAAACCACTGATGAGCCATTTCGTGGGCGATGACAGAGGCAACTTCGCGTTTCAGATCAACGGGGCTCTGCTTTTCGTCGACCAGCAACAGAAGCTCGCGGAAAGTAATGCAGCCAGTGTTCTCCATGGCGCCGGCAGAGAAATCCGCCAGTCCGATCAAGTCGAGCTTGCCGTAGGGATACTTGATGGAAAAATACTGGTTGTAGTAGCGCATAATGTTCTCCGCGGCGTCCAGCGCAAAGGTGGAGAGTTCTTTCTTGCCGGGAGTGGCATACACGCGGATAGGAATATTGTCGACGACACCTTCCACATGTTCGAACTTGCCGACCACCATAGCCACCAGATAGGAGGACATTTTCGGAGTGGGAGCGAAACGCACAGTGTGCTTCCCCTCCGGGCCTGGCATATCAGAGACGACCTTGGTGTTCGAGATTACGGTCAGGCCCTCGTCAGCCACCACGGTTACTTCGAAAACTGCCTTGTAGGCAGGCTCATCGAACGAAGGAAACGCGCGGCGGGCGTCGGTCGCCTCAAATTGAGTAGCTGCATACTTCTGACCGTTCGAGTCTTTGCCCAGGTAAAAGCCACGTAACTCATCGTTGAGAATTCCATGGAAGCGAATCTGAATGGTGGCCGGGCCGGTTGGAATCGTATGGTCCACGGTCAAGGTGGCGGTCTGTTTGTCTTTGTCGAGGGCGACTGTGGCCTTTTGGGTGGAATGACCGCTGGTGATGGTCGCTTCCTGAAAGTCGATCTCAGCGGCGTTCAGCACAATTTGAGAAGTCGGCTTCAGGACTCGGACCGCGACGGTTTCGTCCCCGGCGAAATCATCCTTGGTGAAATCGGGCGAGAAAGTCAGTGTGTAATGATCCGGAACAGCGATCTCGGGCAGACGTTGCCCCATGCAAAGGGAGGTCAGGAAGAGGAACAATACCGCGAACCAAGAAATTAGTTTCATATTCTCCTCAAGGGTAACAAACCTGGGTGCACCCGCGTGCGGCCGGACGATGCGCCTTCTGATGGAAACCTACACACTGTCTTCTACGCAGTGGGCGTCTTTATAGTTCCCTCCGTAGTTCATGCACCTTCGCACTCCGCCGCCGGGTTCACGATGCCGTTCAAAATGGTAAAGGCACAGCGGTTGGTGGCAAAGTAGTAGGCGAGCTCGCGATAGTCACCAGCATCGAACACGGCGAGGTCGGCGTCTTTGCCGGGCTCGATGGAACCTTTACACCTCTGCAATTGCAAGGCCCAGGCCCCGTTGATGGTGGCGGCGGAAATGGCCTCGGCGGGGGTCATCCCCATGTGGGTGCAGGCGAGCGATAGAACGAACGGCATGCTGGGCGTGGGCGACGAGCCGGGATTGTAGTCGGTGGCCAGAGCGACGGCGACGCCAGAGTCGATGAGCTTGCGAGCGGGAGGAAACCTGTCGAGCCCTAAAAAGTAGTTCGCGCCAGGAACCAAGGTGGCGACGGTTTCACTCTGGGCCAGACTAGACAGGTCGCGGCCGTTTATGTGATCCATGTGATCGAGAGATGCGGGTTTGAAGCGGAGTAACGGATCGAGCCGGGTTTCGCTCAACTGGCAGACGTGGGCACGGACTCCGAGGCCGTGCTGGGTAGCGGCCTGAAAGATTCTTTCGGCGTCGGCGGAGGTAAAGGCGCCGCGGTCGGTGAAGACATCCACGAATTGGGCAAGCTTGCGCTTGGCAGCGGCAGGGATCATTTCCTTGCAGACGATATCAACGTAGTCTTCGGGGCGATCTCGAAATTCTTGCGGCACAACATGCGCCCCTAGCAGGGTTGAAATGACTGTCCCCGGCCATTGCGCGGCCGCAGAACGGATTGCCTCCAGGGATTTCAATTCTGATTCGACAGTCAACCCGTAGCCGGACTTGGCCTCGACCGTCGTCGTTCCCTGCTCGGCCATCTCGTGCAGTGCCTGCAAGACCTTTTCGGTAAGGGCCCGCTTCCCCGCTTTGCGAACAGCTTCCACGCTGGAACGGATGCCGCCGCCAGCGGCGGCGATTTCTTCATAGGTAGCGCCGGTGATGCGCTTCTCGAAATCCACGAGGCGGGGATTCATGAACGCCGGATGAGTGTGCGAGTCGACGAAACCGGGAAGGACAACGTGGCCAGCACAGTCGACTTCGGTTACTTTCTTGCGGTTCTTCTTGAGCCAGGGGTCGCGGAGTGCATCTTTGGTCTTGCCGACGGAGACGATTTTTCCGCCCAGGCAGAGGACAGCAGCGTCTTCGAGCAGTCCGATCTCAGATAGATCAGGGCCGCGACGGGGGCCGGGCTTCTCGCCACGCAGAGTGAGAAGCTGGCCGATGTTGATCAGCAGTAGGGGCGACACGCTACGCATTCGCGCTCCCGACGAACACCCACCACGGAGACACCGAGGCACGGAGAAAATCGAAGGTCATAGGACGCGACGTAGAATCCCCCGGTGCAAAACGGGAACATTAAAGTTGATCATCAAGCCTACTCTCTTCCCGGTCAGCTTCAAGTAGGTTAAGAGTTGAGCTTCGTGGACGCTGAGCAGTCGTTCTACGGCCTTCAGTTCTACCACCACCTCGCCGGCCACAACCAGGTCGATTCGATACGTTCCAGCGGTTTCCACACCTTTGTAGACGACGGGCAGCTGCACCTGCGCCAGGAATGGAATATCTCGAAGGCGAAGTTCCTGACACATACACTCTTCATAGACCGATTCAAGGAGTCCGGGCCCCAAATGTGAATGTACCTCGATGGCTGCTCCGATGATGCTTTCGGTCAGCGCCTCACAAAGAAGTCCTACCGATCTCCGTGCCTCAGTGTCTCCGTGGTGGGTGTTCACGATCGCCCCATCGGAACCTTCACGCCCGTCTTCTTCGCAAATTCCTTCGCTTCCTCGTAACCCGCGTCTACGTGGCGGATAACCCCCATGCCCGGATCAGTCGTCAGAACGCGTTCGATGCGTTTGGCCATGGCTTCGGTGCCGTCGGCGACCGTGACCTGGCCGGCGTGCAGCGAATAGCCGATGCCAACGCCTCCGCCGTTGTGAATTGAAACCCAGGACGCGCCAGCGGCAGTGTTCAGCAGGGCATTGAGTAGGGGCCAGTCGGCTACGGCGTCGCTGCCATCTTTCATGCTTTCGGTTTCGCGGAAGGGTGAGGCCACCGATCCGCAGTCGAGGTGGTCGCGGCCAATCACGATAGGGCCCTTGAGTTTGCCTTTCTTGACCAGGTCGTTCATGGCCAGGCCGAATTGAGCGCGCTCGCCGTATCCCAGCCAGCAGATGCGGGCGGGCAACCCCTGAAACTTGATGCGTTTGCGGGCGAGGTCAATCCAGCGGCGCAGGATGCGATTCTCGGGGAAGAGTTCGAGAATGAGCTCGTCGGTGACGTGGATATCGGAAGGCTCGCCCGATAGCGCGACCCAGCGGAACGGGCCGCGGCCTTCGCAAAACAGCGGACGAATGTAGGCGGGGACGAAGCCGGGAAAGTCGTAAGCGTTCTTTACTCCGCGCTGAAAAGCGAAAGTGCGGATGTTGTTGCCGTAGTCGAAGGTGACGGCGCCCATCTTCTGCAGCGCCAACATGCCTTCCACATGTTTGGCCATGGCATCGAGCGAGAGTTGTTCGTAGGTCTTGGGATCGCTCTTGCGCAATTCGAGGGCTTCCTGCAATGTCATGCCATTCGGTACGTAGCCGTTGAGCGGATCGTGGGCGGAAGTCTGGTCGGTGAGAATGTCGGGGACTACGCCGCGCTGGGCGAGTTCTGGAATGATGTCGGCGCAATTACCGACCAGGCCAACAGAAACATTCTCTTTCTTGCGAACGGCGTTCTTCAGGATGCGCAGGGCTTCATCGAGCGTGGTCACGAACAAGTCGAAGTAGC
>Ga0210401_10004568_pt1 | contig 14452 bp, 11 predicted proteins | sample IncBWH32MmetaG_FD_150866 | JGI IMG/M metagenome (GOLD analysis project Ga0210401, IMG submission 150866) | Forest soil microbial communities from Barre Woods Harvard Forest LTER site, Petersham, Massachusetts, United States - Inc-BW-H-32-M | ecosystem: Environmental > Terrestrial > Soil >... | reverse complement strand
CTGGATGGGCCGCATGTCTGGAGCGGCATTATCCTGGAAGGCGCCGCCGAGATGATGCTGAAGGGATATGGCGTCGGCAACAATGTCCACGGTTACTACCCGCTTTCAATGCAAGAGGCCTTCGCCCGCGGCATGGGAACGCGGATCAACGACGTCTCCCCTACCGTGAAACTGGTGTTGATGCTCGGCGAATACATGCATCGCAACTATCATGGACGTTATCATTCGAAGGCGCAAAACCTGCGAGGGCTATTGCGTCGCGGCTACGACGCGGCGCTCGAAAAGTTCGATGCGCTGGCGATGCCGACGATTCCGTTTACCGCGACCCCAATTCCTCCGCTCGATGCTCCGCTCGGCAACGCGATCGATGCCGCGCTCAACATGCAGGCCAACACCTGTTCCTTCGACGTATCCGGGCATCCTGCCTTCACTGTGCCATGCGGGCGTGTCAATGGCTTGCCGGTCGGCTTGATGATGGTGGGCCGCCATTTCGAGGAAGCGACCCTGATACGGCTTGCTGCGGCGGTCGAAGCGGGCGGTGATTGGAAGCTGAACTAGATCCGGAGCGACACGACGATCCTATGCGGATGCGCGATCGGTATCCCGCGATTTGAAGTTTTGAAGACCGAAGGAAACCGCAATGACCAACGATCTCTGGCTCAATTCCTCGATCATGGCAAAGCGCGGCCTTGCCAAAGGGCAAATGGGGAAACGCCACGAGCTATCGATCGCGGCGCAAGGTGACTTCCAATATGTCTACGGACCCTATGCCAAGCCCGTCCTCACGATCGATCCAGGCGATGTCGTCGTGGTTGAGACGGAAGACGCCTTCGGCGGCGTCATTACCAGCGAAAACGACAGTCCTACTGCCAAATTGAAATTTCCCTTTCTCAATCCGCAATGCGGGCCTGTAGCGGTCCGCGGCGTGGAGAAGGGTGATTGCCTGGCCGTCCATATTCACGCCGTGGAGACGAGGGGCGTGCAGCCCGCGGGCAAGACCTGCATCATTCCGGAATTCGGCGGCCTGGTAGGAACGGCCTCGACGGCGCTACTCAATCCGCCATTGCCGGAGCGGGTGAGGGTGATGCACGTCGACAAGGACGGCGTGCGCTGGAGCGACAAGATCACGCTTCCCTATGAGCCCTTCATCGGCACCATCGGGGTCTCGCCGGAGATCGAGGCGATCTCGTCGCTGCAGCCGGATTACCACGGCGGAAACATGGATCTGCCGGACGTCGCGCCGGGCGCGATACTTTACTTTCCGGTTCATGCCAAAGGCGGGCTTCTCTACGTCGGCGATTGCCATGCGACGCAGGGCGATGGCGAATTGTCCGGGGTGGCGATCGAACAACGCGCCACCGTCACGCTGCAGATCGACGTCATCAAGGGCTGGAGCTTTGCCTGGCCTCGGCTTGAGACGCAAAAATTCCTGATGACGATCGGCAGTGCCCGGCCGCTGGAGGACGCGGCCCGCATCGCCTATCGCGAACTCGTCCGCTGGATGAGCGCAGACTACGGTTTCGACGAGATCGACGCCTATATGCTGCTCAGCCAGGCCGGGCGCATCCGGCTCGGAAACATGGTCGACCCGAAATACACAATGGGTGCATCGATCTTGAAAAAATATCTGGTCTGAGAAAACCCAGTTTCATGACGTATCGGCAACAACGAGGAGGAACAATGCAATGAGGCTCGATCGCAGAAGATTCTTACAGGGTACGGCTGCCATTGCCGCTACCGGGACATTCGGCTCCAGCGCCTGGGCGGAGGATCCGATTAATGTCGCAAGCATTCACGATCTCTCGGGCGGCCTCGATATCTACGGCAAGCCGATGGTCGATGCGCTGACGCTTGCGGTTGAAGAAGCTAACGCTGCCGGCGGCCTGCTTGGACGGCAGATCAAGCTGATCAACTACGATACGCAGTCGAACATGCAGCTTTACACGCAGTTTGCGCAGCAGGCGGCGCTGAAAGACAAGGTTGCTGTCGTGCATGGCGGCATTACTTCGGCCTCGCGTGAGGTTATCCGGCCGGTGCTCGACCGCTTCAAGACGCTGTATTTCTATAACACCCAATATGAAGGCGGCGTTTGCGACCGCAATCAGTTCGACACCGGCGTTACGCCCGCGCAAACCGTGGAGAAGCTGGTGCCTTACGCGATGAAGAAGTGGGGCAAGAAGGTCTACGTCGTCGCGGCCGACTACAATTACGGCCAGATCACCTCTCAATGGGTGAAGAAATATGTCACCGAAAACGGCGGAGAAGTCTCATCGATCGACTTCTTCCCGCTCGACGTCACCAATTTCGGTCCGACCATTTCCAAGATCCAGGCGGCAAAGCCGGATTTCGTATGGTCGGCCCTTGTCGGCGGCGCTCACATTTCCTTCTATCGCCAGTGGGCCGCAGCCGGCATGCGCAAGAGCATTCCGATGGCGTCGACCACCTTTGCCGTCGGTAACGAGCACATCGTTTTGTCGCCCGACGAATGCAACGGCATGCTGATCTGCTACAACTACTTCCAGGATTTGAAGAACAAAACCAACGAAGCTTTTGTCGCAGCCTTCCACAAGCGATTCGGCGCGGATTATCCGAACGTCACGGAACTCGCAATGGGAACCTATCAGGGCTTCCGCTTGTGGGCCGAGGCGGTCAAGAAGGCGGGCTCCATCGACCGGATGAAGGTCATCGAGGCGCTGGAGACCGGCATCAGCATCGATGCGCCCTCCGGCAAGGTCACGATTGATCCGCCGACCCACCATTGCGTCCTCGACGTTCATATAGCTGAAGTGAAAGACAAGAAGCTAAACGTGCTGGAAGACTTCGCCCAACAGAAGCCGTCGGATACGGCGGCTGTATGCAATCTCATCAAGAATCCCGATGACAACCAGCAATACGTGATCAAGATCTGAGGCCGGTTGGCCGGTAGATTGTTTGGGAAGGTCAACGTGGATCTCATTGCTCTCCTAGCGATCCAGGTGCTCTACGCGATAGCCAGCCTGGCACTGATAAGTGTCGGGCTGGCGATTATTTTCGGCATGATGCGGGTCATCAATCTCGCCCATGGTGAATTTCTGATGCTCGGTGGTTATGCGGCGATCGTCGCTACCAGCAACGGCATCAATATCTGGATCGCTATTTTGGCGGTGGCGCCCGTCGTCGTCGGCATCATCGGGGTCATCGTCGAACGAACCATCATCCGCTTCCTGTATGGCCGCATGATCGACACGATGCTCGCGACCTGGGGTCTCAGTCTTTTCCTGGTGGGCCTCACCACAGCCATCTTCGGCAATACCACGGTCGGCATCTCGGCGCCGCTCGGCAGTTTTCAGATCGGCGCTTATCGCACCAGCGGCTACACGCTTTTCGTGATTGCGGTAGCGGCCGTCACCCTTGGCTGCATCTTCGCTGCGCTGCGCTGGACGCGTCTTGGTCTGATCGCCCGCGGGACCATGCAGAACGCCGATATGGCGGCGGCACTGGGAGTTAATCCGCCGCGTGTCTATGCCGTTACTTTCGGCATCGGGGCCGCGCTCTCCGGTCTTGCCGGCGCGGTGCTGGCGCCGGTCTCCGGCGTGTTTCCCACCATCGGCGTTGCCTATGTCGCTAAATCCTTCATCACCGTGATCGGTGGCGGTGCCGCTATTCTCAGCGGCACCGTCTCCGCTTCCGCGCTATTTGGCACCATCAACCAGATTGCCACATTTGCCACGACACCCGTGTTCGGCGAGGTCGCGTTGCTCGCCGCCGCAATCGTGCTGATCCGTTTGCTGCCGCAGGGCATCACCGGTCGCTTCTTCCGGAGAGGTCTGTGAACCCGCGTGTCCTCAATTTCCTCGGTCTTGGGCTAGCCGGCGTCGTCGGCATTGCCTTCATGATCCTGACGCCGCGCCTCGCCGAGCTAGATACCGTACTCGATCTTACGATCTACATGATCATGGCGATCCTCGCGCTCAGCCTGGCGCTGATCTGGGGTTATGGCGGCATTCTCTGCTTCGGTCAGTCGGCTTTCTTCGGACTGGGTGCCTATACCTATGCGATCGCCATGTTCAATATCGGCGACAGCACCGTTCCGCTGCTGCTGGCGATTGCTCTGCCGGCGGGTTTCGCCGCGCTGCTCGGCTACTTCATGTTCTATGGGCGCATCAGCGATGTGTATCTGGGCGTCATTACCCTGACGGTGACGTTGATCCTGTTCAATTCGGTGAATTCCACCGCCGGACCCGAATTCCACATCGGCGTCGCGCGGCTGGGAGGCTTCAACGGCATTCCCGGAATCCCGCCGCTCAATTTCCCCGGCAGCAAAGCCGCGGTGATCGATCTCGAAGGCATGTTCTATCTTTCGACGGCGGCATTGCTTGCGACCTATTTCGGACTGCGCATGCTGCTGGCCAGTCGGTTCGGCCGCATCATGGTCGGAATCCGGGAAAATGAACGGCGTGCCGAGCTGCTGGGATATGACCCCCGCGCCTACAAGCTTGCAACCTTTACCATTGGCGGTGCGCTGGCCGGTTTCGCGGGGTGCCTGTTCGCCAATTGGGGAAATTTTGTGAGCCCGACCATTTTCGGGTTGGCGCAGTCCGCGCAAATCATCATCTGGGTCATTGTCGGCGGCCGTGGCACGCTGATCGGCCCGATCGTCGGTTGCATCGGCGTGCAATGGCTCAGTGCGGCGTTGGGCGCGAACCAGCCCAGTGGTTCGGATTGGTGGGCGCGCGTGTTGGCTAACGTGCCGTTGATCCTTGGCATCATCCTTGTCGCCTTCGTGCTTTTGGTGCCGAAGGGTCTGGTGCCGACGCTTGGTGAATTCGGGCTTTGGCTGGTACGTTCTCGCGTGCGGCGTGCGGCCACTGGCCTTGAGCCCAAGCAGGCGGAGAAGGGCTGATGGCAGCACCGCTCCTCGAAACCCGCAACTTAAGCATGCGCTTCGGCGGCGTCCAGGCCGTACGCAACGTTGATTTCACGCTGGCCGAAGGTGAGCTGCGATGTCTGATCGGCCCGAACGGCGCCGGCAAGAGTACGTTCTTCAAGATGCTCACCGGGCAGCTGCAGCCAAGCCAGGGTCAGGTGCTGTTTCGCGGCCGGGATATCTCGCAGGCCTACGCCCACCAGATCGCGCGCCTTGGCATCGGCATCAAGACCCAGGTGCCGAGCGTATTCGACGGTTTGAGCGTGCGCGAAAATATCTGGCTGGCGGCGAACCGTATCCATTCTCGCGATCGCGCCGGCAATGTCGTCGATGAGATGCTGGAGCGCCTCGGCCTTACCGGCGTAGCCGGACGCCTGGTCGGTCAGTTAGCGCACGGTCAGCGGCAATGGGTAGAACTTGGCATCGTGTTGTCGACCGATCCTGAACTTATTCTGCTCGATGAGCCTGCCGCCGGCATGACCTACGACGAGGTGCATCGGACCGCGCAGCTCGTTCGCGAGATCAACCGTAACAGGGCGCTCATCGTCGTCGAACACGACATGCAGTTTATCCGGATGATCGCCAAGCAAGTGACGGTATTCAATCAGGGCAGTGTGCTGGTCGAGGATGCCGTGGAGAACATTCTGCGCAATCCCCTGGTGCGCGACATTTATCTCGGCAAACAGGCGGCCGCATGATGCTCAATGTGAAGGGGTTACGCACAGGCTACGGCCGTATTCCGATCCTCAACGGGGTCAGTTTCGCCGTGAACCAGGGTGAATTCATTGGAATTCTCGGCCACAACGGCATGGGCAAGACGACGCTGCTCAAGGCGCTGATGGGTTTCCTCCCGGCGACGGGTGGCCGCATACAATTTGGCGACGACGACGTGACCAATGCCGAACCCTATCGCCGCGCGCGGCTCGGATTAGGCTATGTGCCGCAGGGACGCGATATTTTCCCGGGCCTGACGGTTTACGAGAACCTGCGCATGGGATGCGTCAGTCAAAACGCGAGCGAGGAAGACATTATCGCCGAGGCGCTGAAGGAATTTTCGCGCCTCAAGCCGCTTCTCGACCGTCCCGGTGGCGCGCTATCAGGCGGCGAGCAGCAATTGCTGGCGATCGCGCGCTGCCTTTGCGGCAGGCCCCGTCTCGTCCTCCTTGATGAGCCGACCGAAGGCATTCAGCCCTCGATCATCGAGGAGATCGTCGAGATCCTGCAGCGGCTGCGCGAAAAGAGCGGACTCACCATGATCCTGGTTGAGCAAAACCTCGAGTTCATCGCCGAGCTCTCGAAGCGGGTTCTCATCATTCAAAAGGGCGCCATCACCCGCGAAGTACGGCCGGAAGACCTCGGCGACGCAAGTCTCGTCGGAGAATTTATCGGAATCACTACGTAACGCTCGATCAGCGAGCAGTGATCAAAGGGAGACGGACCATGGCAGTCAGAAGACCTACTCTCGATCAATTGCGAAGCGTCGCCGAGGATCTCGGTATGCATATGGGCGATGAGGAACTCAAATCCTACGACGCCCTCATGCAGGGAAATTACGCCGCCTACGACATCGTCGATGCCATGCCGGACTATGTTCCCGCCGTGACCTATCCGCGAACGCCCGGCTACCGTCCGGAAGGCGAGGAGAACAAGTACAATGCGTGGTACGTCAAGACGACGATCAAGGGTGCCTCCAGCGGCAAGCTGGCCGGCAAGACGGTTGCGGTGAAGGACAATGTCAGCGTGGCCGGCGTGCCGATGATGAATGGCGCCTCGACGCTCGAAGGCTATATCCCCGATACCGACGCGACCATCATCTCCCGCATCCTCGATGCCGGCGGCACCATCCTTGGCAAGACGCATTGCGAGTATTTCTGCTTCTCCGGTGGCAGCCATACCTGCGCGGCCGGCGCGGTGCATAATCCGCACAAGATGGGGTATTCGGCTGGCGGTTCGTCGTCGGGCAGCGCGGTTGTGGTGGCGACCGGTGAGGCCGACATGGCGATCGGCGGCGACCAGGGCGGTTCGATCCGCATCCCCTCTTCGTTTAGCGGCATCTATGGAATGAAGGGGACGCACGGCCTCGTGCCCTATACCGGTGTCATGCCGATCGAACTCACGCTCGATCATACCGGGCCAATGACCCGGAATGTACGCGACAACGCGCTTCTGCTTGAAGTGCTGGCGGGCCCCGATGGCCTCGATCCCAGGCAGGTTTCACCCAAGGTGGGAAGATACACCCAAGGTCTCGACGAAGGTGTCAAGGGATTGCGCATCGGTATTGTCAAGGAAGGTTTTGGCCATCCTTCTTCCGAACGCGACGTCGATGCCAAAGTCACAGCCGGCGCCCAGCTCTTGAGGAAGCTCGGAGCCACCGTCGATGAAATATCGGTTCCCATGCATCTGTTGGCTCCGGCGATCTGGCTGCCGATCGCCGCCGAAGGCGCCACCGAGTTCATGATGAAGGGCAACGGCATGGGGACCAATTGGCGCGGGCTTTACAATACCACGCTGCTCGACGCCCACTCCGGATGGCATCATCGCGCCGACGAACTGTCCGACAGCCTCAAGATCACGATGCTGCTCGGTCAATATTTCACCAAACACTATCGCGGTCATTTCTATGCCAAGGCGCAAAATCTGAACCGCAAGCTGCGTGGGGCCTACGATGCGGCATTCGCCAATTACGATTTGCTGCTGATGCCGACCTTGCCGATGAAAGCGACGCCGCTGCCGCCGCCGGATGCGCCGCGCGAACTCTACATCCAGCGCGCATTCGAGATGGTTCCCAACACGGCACCGTTCAATGCCACGGGACATCCGGCGATGAGCATTCCCTGCGGGATGAGCGAAGGACTGCCGATCGGCTTGATGCTGATCGGCAAGTACTACGACGAATCCACCATCTATCGCGCCGCCGCGGCGTTCGAAGCCGCCGGCGATTGGACCAAAATGTAGCTCAACGGCGGCCTGCCGCACCAGGCGGCAGGCCGCGCTATCGGGTGCAGATCATCAACGGAGGCGACCATGGATCTTGGATTGAAGGGCAAGAACGCGCTGGTGACCGGGGGCAGCAAAGGCATCGGGCTAGCGGTCTCCGAATTGTTTGCCGCGGAAGGCGCCAACGTCGCGATATGCGCGCGGAATGCCGACGAGGTCGGCAAGGTCGTGAAGTCGCTGGCGGCCAAGGGTGGCAAGTCCTGGGGCAGGGCGCTCGATGTCGCCGATGCCGCAGCGTTGAAGCAGTGGGTTGCGGACGCAGCCCGTGAACTGGGCGGGATTGACGCCGTTGTTTGCAACGTCAGCGCGCTTGCCGTCGGCGATACGGCAGAGACCTGGGAGAAGTCATTTCGCACGGACATGATGCACACCGTCAACTCCGTCGCCGCGGCCGTTCCCTTTTTGGAGAAGTCGAAGTCCGCCTCGATCGTGATCGTCTCAAGCGTGTCGGGTTTCGAGGTGGATTTTGCGGCCGGCTCCTACGGTGCGTTCAAGGCGGCGCTGATCCATTATGCCAAGGGACTGAGCAACCAGCTCATCGCCAGGGGCATCCGCGTCAACGCGGTATCGCCAGGCAATACCTATTTCGAGGGCGGCATCTGGCAGAATATCGAGCGCGGCATGCCTGATCTCTACAAGACCGCGATGTCGCTGAATCCCACGGGGCGGATGGGCACGGCACAGGAAGTCGCTGCGGGGGTCGTGTTCCTTGCGAGCCCGGTCGCGAGCCGCATTTCAGGCACTAACCTTATCATCGACGGTGCCCTCACCAAGGCAGTTTAGAGCTGCACCAAGAGTTGTGCGTCCCAAGTTTGTCGTTGCCAATGCGCCCGGCGATCCCGCCGCGCGGAGCGTTTCGGGGTGGCGACGCGGCGTGCCAATTATCACCTGCAATCCATTGCGGGAACGCGGGCTCTAGCGCTCGCTGACCGCAGTCGAACAATTTTTAGTTGTAAAACATTGAGATATTTCCGGGTGTTAGAAGGTGCTTCCAAGTATTAGAATATGTTTTTAAACATGTTTTGGATAGCGAACGATCGTCACAGCACTGTAATGAACCGCGTGGAGGGATGTGGCCCGTACTCAGGTACAGCTGCGTCGCGCGAATGGGCTCGCGCAACGCGGCCTCTATCAACGTGGGGGCAAGATGATGGGGTTTGGGCTCAGCGGATTCGCGCGCGCTGAAGGCAAGAATAAGAAGGAGCAAGTCGCCGACACGCCAGTGATGTTTGAGACACTGGAGCCTCGGATCCTGATGAATGCTCCTGTATTCCTCTCGACCCCGCCGACGACCACCACCGTTCCAATTGTGGTTGTGTCGACCCCGGCCGCGACCACCACCGCTCCAGTTACTACCAACGCTCCAGTAGTAGTTCCCTCGACCCCGCCGGCGACAACCACGGTGTTGTCAAGCAGTTCCCACCCGGTGGTGATTCAAGATGCCAACGGTACCCAACTCACTGCTTCGCTCAGCGGTCACGGCAGTTGGCAGATTACCGACGGTCCGGGCGGCTTGCAGCTCACCGTGTCCAACACGGATGCAAATTCGCAGTTGACGTTGTCGACCACGGCCGCCGGCGGCCACTCTGGTCAGGGACATGGCAACAACAGCTCCGGCAATCCTCATTTCCTGTTGAACGGCATCGACTTGCAGGGGGCGCTCAGGTCGATCACCGGCACTAGCGTTGATATCCAGGGCACTTTCACCGCCGAGAGCGCGATCAACGCGATTTCGCTGGGCGATTTCAAGCCCAATTCCCAGTTCAACCTGCTGAGTCTGTCCCAGACATCCGACATCGATCTCGGCAACGTCACCGATCTCAGCCTGACCTCGGCGGGTGCGATCGGCAGCCCATCGACGAGAACCGAAATTCGGTCCAGCTCACGCCAAAGGGGCGTCAACGCCTCGCTGAGATGGTCTCGATCAAGGCATCGGCGGCCGATTTTCTGTGGCAATCACGACGCGCCCGCAATGAGCTTGTCGAGCAGGCGCTCTCCGCGCAGCATCTGTTCCAGTTGGACAAGCATTATATCGTGGCCGATTCCAAGGTGCAGATCGTCGACGAATATACCGGCCGCGTGATGCCGGATCGCTCCTGGGAGCGGGGCCTGCATCAAATGATCGAGGCCAAAGAGGGCTGCGACATATCCGGTCAACGCAGGACCCAGGCACGGATCACCTATCAGCGGTTCTTTCGGCGTTATTTGCGGCTCTCCGGCATGTCCGGCACGGTCGGAGAGTCAACCGGCGAGTTTTGGGCGGTCTATGGCTTGAAAGTCGTTCGTATTCCGACCCACCGCCCGCTGCGCCGGCGTCACCTTGGAACGAGCCTGTCGGCAACCGGTGCGGAAAAGTGGAAGCGGGTGATCGAACGGGCGCTTGAGATGCGCCGCATTGGCCGCCCGGTTCTGATTGGCACGCGATCGGTCGCAGCGTCGGAACAGGTCAGCCGTTTGTTGTCAGAGGCCGGGTTATCCCACGAGGTGCTCAACGCCCGGCAGGACAAGCAGGAGGCCGACATCGTCGCGGCGGCCGGCCAGGCCGGCCGTATCACGGTAGCCACCAACATGGCGGGGCGTGGCACCGACATCAAGCTCAATGCGCAGGTGATCGAGGCCGGCGGCCTCCACGTCATCCTCACCGAATTTCATGAATCCGGGCGCATCGACCGTCAGCTGTTCGGCCGTTGCGCGCGCCAGGGCAATCCGGGCACCACGGAAGCCATCGTTTCGCTGCAGGACGAACTGTTTCTGCGATTCGTCGCGCCGCGCCTGCAGCATCTTGCGGGATGGATGGCGGTTAATTTTCGCGGTGAGCGGATGCCGCGGCTGCTTGGCGGACTGCTGCGCTGGATCGCTCAGCGCAATGCCGAGCGGCTTCACTCCAAAACCCGTCGTGATACCGTCGAGCAGGACAAGCGGTTCGACGGGAGCCTTGCATTTGCCGGAAAGTCGGAGTGAAGCGGTCTGATCTGGCGCCCCAGCCTTCCCGCCCTCACTTGCGTTTATCAGATACGCGTGCCCGTCACTCGCGACTGTCCTGGAGGAGGTCGAAAGTGAAGACGCCTTCGAGATTTTTGGGCCGCTCCAGCACCTCGGGGTGACGCAGCGTGCGTCTTGCATCGTGGTATCCTGCGCGCCAATGCTCCTCCATGCTTGCGCGCGAGAATTCGTAGTCCTTCGAATGACCTTCGTAATTTCTGGCGTGGTAAATCAGGTGCACAATATTGAAGACCTTGCGGTCGGCGGCCGTGCCGAGAAGCTGGGCTTCCGGGCTGCTTTTTAAGTCCTCTGGGAGCTTTTCCAGCAGCCCAGCAGCCGCGCTCCGTAGCTTCTGGACGCGCTTGAACTGATCGGTGCCGGCCCGCGTGCGGCTGGAATAGCGGATCTCCTTCTCCCGCGTGACAACGTCGAACATGCTCCGCGGAAAGTCCCCTCGCGCGCTCCACAAATCAACCTGAAAGGCCAAGGTATCGCGGCGCGGTTCGCTCTCGACGATCCATTGCAGCGGCGTATTGGATACCAGACCGCCGTCCCAGTAATGCTCCCCTTCGATCTCGATTGCCGGAAAACCGGGGGGAAGTGCACCGCTTGCCATCACATGCTCCGGTTTGATCGTGTGTGTCGTCGTATCGAAGTAGACGAAATTTCCGGACCTGACGTTGACTGCACCCACGCTAAAGCGGAGCAAGCCCGCGTTGAGACGGTCGAAATCGACCAAGCGCTCCAACGTATGCTTAAGTTCGTGGGTGTCGTAGAAGCTGGTCGCCTCAAGTCTGCCCGACGGCTGCAGCCATGGCGAAACCGGCCTGGTAGCGAAAAAGCCATTGGCGCCTCGCGTCAGCGCCAGGTTCGCACTGGCGTGGTTCAGCAGATTGCGCGCGCCGTCGCCGCTTGCCGCTCCCCAGCCGAACCAATCCCACGGCGCTTCCGAGGTCACCTCCGTCCAGAACTCTCGAAGCCGGTCGACCCTCGTGTTCGGAGGATTACCGGCGACGATCGCGCCGTTGATGCCGCCAATCGAAATGCCGGCAATCCAATCCGGCTCGACGCCGGACTCGGCCAGCGCTTCGTACACCCCGGCCTGATACGCGCCCAGCGCGCCACCTCCCTGCAGCACCAAAGCCGTGCGCTCGAAAGGAAGAAGACGTTCTGCCCCGCCGATTCCTGGTTTGGCCTGAATATTCATTTTCGAGTCTCCATATCGAAGGTCAACAGGTGCCTCGCGCCCGCCGGGGTGTGGGCAGCGCGCGCGGAATTCGCTCTTTCAATGTCGATGCCCTTCGCCGACGGTTGCGCCGGTCCGGCCCGGCCGCGTTGGCCCAGATCCTGACTTTGTACCGGGGTCCTGGGAATTATTGTCTGCGCTCCCAGCGTCGCGTGCCATTTCCAGGCAGGTCAATAGCTCGACGTAGCTCGCGAAACCGCCGATCGTCGTCGCGGCCATGCAGGTCTTCTGATCGACACTGCGGAACTTTGCCCATTCCGTCTTGAGGTCGGAAAGTGCGGCAGCTTCGTCTTGCGAACAGCGGTCGAAGTTTGAGCCGCCCTCAAAACGGCATTCTTTCGCAATGTCGAACTGCGGCACGGAATCGGAAACCGCGATGGGTGAAAGCGTTACCATGATTGCGATTGGCAGATGAAGCAACATGTCGGCCTCCTTGCGTTTGATCGGCCTCAATGGCCCATTTGAACAGGACCGCCGAGCTTGACCTTGCGGAGCGCGAGCGCGAGCGGCACGGCGGAAAGCGAGATCAGCGTCAGCACGAAGAACGCATCCATGTAGCCAAGGAAAGACGCCTGCGCCTGTACCTGCGCGCCAATCCATTGAACGGCCTGGTCATGCGCCTGTGCAAGCGAGCTGCCATGGGCCGCGAAGTAGTTTGTGACCTGTTGTAGTGTGTCCTGGTACGTATTGCTGGACGGGATCACCTGCTCGACAAGTCGGCTCTGGTGGAACTGCTCGCGATGCGCCAGCACGTTGGAGACGATGGAGACGCCGATCGAGCTGCCGGTATTTCGGGCGGCGTTGATCAGGGCCGAGGCCTGGTCGGTCATGGATGGCGGAATGCCATCGTAGGATGCGGCCATGATCGGCACGAATATCAGCGGCAGTCCGACGCCGAGTAGCATGCGCGACCGCGCCATGAACCAGAAGCCGAGATCGCCGTAGACGTTGGTCATACCGTACATCGAGAACGCGATGACCACGGCGCCGGCGACGATGAGATATTTGGGCTGCACCTTGGCCGCCAAACGGCCGACGACGAACATCATCGCCATCGTAACGACGCCGCCCGGCGAGAGTACGAGGCCGGCCCAGGTGGCGGTGTAGCCGAAATCCTGTTGCACCAGTTGCGGCAGGAATTGTGTGGTCGCGAGCAGGATCGCGCCGGTCGTCAGCATCACCAGGAAACAGGCGCCGAACTGACGCGTCGCCACCATGCGCAGGTCGATGATCGGATTGCGGCGGGTCAACCCCCACGGAATCATCAGCACGAACGCCAGACCCGAGATGACCGCGAACGTCACGATGAAAGGCGAACCAAACCAATCGTCCTCCAGACCGCGGTCCAGCACGACCTCCAGCGCGCCGAGGAAGGTCGCAATCAGGATGAAGCCGACGACGTCGAACCCTTTCTCTTGCTGCGACTGTCTCGCCGCATGCGCGGTTCGGGGCTCGCGCAGGACCAACGCGATCAGGGCCATCGCGAGCATGCCAACCGGCACGTTGATCAGAAAGCACCACTGCCAGGAGATGTTGTCGGACAACCAGCCGCCGAGCGTCGGCCCCACCACCGGCGCCACGACAACGGCGACGCCGAACAGCGCAAAGGCCTGTCCGCGCTTTGCCGGTGGGAACAAATCCGCCAGGATCGACTGGGCGACCGGTACCATGCCGCCGCCACCGACGCCCTGCATAATGCGGAACAGCAATAGCGCATTCAGATTCGGGGCAAACCCGCTAAGCAGCGAGCTGAGGGTGAACACTCCAAGACAGATCAGGAAGAAGGTCTTGCGGCCGAGCATTCGCGCCAGATAGCTGCTCGCCGTCAGGATGATGGCATTGGCGACCAGATACGTGGTGACTACCCAGGACGCTTCGTCCTCGCTCACCCCCATGCCGCCGGCGATGTATGGCAACGCCACGTTGGCGATGGTGGTGTCGAGCACCTCCATGAAGCTCGCGAGCGCGACCAGGATGGCGATCACCCAGGGGTTAACCGCGCCGGCGCCGCTCGCGAATGCGGGAGGGTCGGTTTGGATCGCCGCGGCACTCATAGGTACCTCCTCAGACGCTCAACCACCGACGGCGTTACGTCGACCCGTACTGTCGGAACCACCGACATGCCCGGACCGAGCGCTACATCGGTCGGCGGATCGTCCATGACGATCTTGACCGGCACGCGCTGGACGATCTTGACGTAGTTACCGGTGGCATTCTGGGCCGGCAGCAGCGAGAACGCGGTGCCGGAGCCTGGTTGGACGCTGTCGACATGACCGCGGATCACACGCCCCGGATAGGCGTCGATCTTGAGCGTCACCGGC
>Ga0210401_10004564_pt1 | contig 14459 bp, 14 predicted proteins | sample IncBWH32MmetaG_FD_150866 | JGI IMG/M metagenome (GOLD analysis project Ga0210401, IMG submission 150866) | Forest soil microbial communities from Barre Woods Harvard Forest LTER site, Petersham, Massachusetts, United States - Inc-BW-H-32-M | ecosystem: Environmental > Terrestrial > Soil >... | reverse complement strand
GACCGACAGAGAAAAAGAATTCTTGCGCAAGGTGCCGCCGGTCAGGATGACCTCGATCGCTGTTCCGGAAAGTTCGGCCGCGATGTTCACCGCGTTCGTCACAATCGTAAGGTTCTGAAAGTGGCGCAAAGCACGCGCGATTGCGCTTGTGGTGGTCCCGGAGTCCAGGATCACGACCTGTCCTTCCTGCACGAGCTTGGCCGCAGTTTCTGCGATGCGCAGCTTTTCCTTGCGATGCAGCTTTTCCTTCTCGCGAAGGGTCGGATCTTCCAGTGCTCCCTCACGTGCTGGCAATGCCCCGCCGTGCGTGCGATGAATGACGCCATGGGCATGCAATTCTTCCAGGTCTTTGCGGATCGTAACCTGCGAAGTTTCGAAACGCTTCGCGAGGTCCAGCACCAGCACGCGGCCTTCACGGTTCAATAGTTCGAGGATCGCTCGACGGCGTTCTTCGTTGAGCAAACGGCCTTCTCACCAGAAGATCGGGCCAAAAACCCGACTTTCCCTTCGGCTTTCTTTTTATATCGTTTGCTTTCGTTTGTCTAGCGAAAAGCCCGGCGAACACGCAGGGCGAAGGTTGACCGGTTGCAAGTAAAGGGTTAAAGAATTCGCCGTTGGGACTCGGGACAATCGGAAGTCAAGGCCGGAGTTTACGTAGTTTTGCTGTGCAAGACGTCCCGCACTTTCCGCGAGAGCGTCTGCAGCGTGAACGGCTTCTGCAGAAACGCGGTACCTGGCTCCAGAACACCTTCGTGGATGATGGCGTCTTCCGTGTAACCTGATAAGAATAGTACTTTGATGCGGGGCCGGGCTGCGGATACTCGCTGCGCCAGTTCGCGTCCTCCGATGCCTGGCATCACCACATCAGTGATCAGCATCTCAATGACGCCTTCGTATTCCTGAGAAACCTTGAGGCCGGCTTCGCCGTTTTGCGCCTCGATGACTTTGTAGCCCCGGCTCAGGAGCGTGTCGCGCACCAGTTGCCGGACGGATTCCTCGTCTTCCACGAGTAACACCGTCTCCGAGCCTCCCGCCGCAGCGGTTGTACTTTTGACGGGGGCGGTATGGTCGGTCACATCCTCGACGCGTGGGAGGTAGATGCGGAATGTCGTTCCGTGTCCTATGTCACTGTGCGCGAAAATGAAACCGCCAGTTTGCTTTACGATCCCGTACACGGTCGAGAGCCCGAGGCCGGTGCCCTTGCCTTTTTCTTTAGTGGTAAAAAACGGCTCAAAGATCCGGGACTGAGTTTCCTTGTCCATGCCCCCGCCGGTGTCTGAGACCGAGAGCAACACATACGGCCCGGCCGGAATCAGCGAATGCTCGCGGCGGCCGACATCCAGCTCTACGCGCTCGGTTTGAATCAGGACCTTGCCTCCACCGGGCATCGCGTCGCGCGCATTGACCACCAGGTTCATGATCACTTGCTCAAGCTGCCCGGCATCGGCACGCGTGTGCCCGACGTCTGCTTTGAGATGGGTTGCCAGCTCAATCGTCTCTCCGATCAGAGGACGCAGTAGCCGCTCCATGTCGGAGACAATCGAATTCACGTCCACTACCTTCAGTTCGAGCAGCTGCTTCCGGCTGAAAGCCAGTAGCTGTCGTGTCAGAGTCGTCGCACGATCTGCCGCCTGTTGAATCGCTTGCGCTTTGTTCGCCAAGTCTTCCTGCAATTTCAGTTCGTCCAGCAAGACTTCCGTGTACCCGCTGATTACCATCAGGAGGTTGTTGAAGTCATGCGCAACGCCTCCGGCAAGCCTGCCGACGGCCTCCATCTTCTGCGCCTGCCGGAATTGTTCTTCCAAGGCGCGCCGTTCGGTTACGTCCTCGGCGATAATCTCGAGGACTTTCTCTAGTTCTTCCGGACCGCTTGCCGCGCGGCCGCTCAGACGCACAATGATGGCGCCGCCATCTTTTCGTTTCCAGCGGACTTCCAGGCCGTCCAGTTGACCTTTGGTCTGGAATTCCTTGATCAGCCGCTCGTGCTCTTCGGGATGGAGAAACACCTCGCGCGCCGGATCGAGCCCTACCACTTCTTCGGGCGATTCGTATCCCAGCATCGTGATGAGCGCCGGATTCACATCCAGAAAGCGTCCGTCGACGTCCGACCGGTAAATGCCGTACACGGCGCTTTGCACCAGCGATCGATAGCGCGCTTCCGACCGTCGCAGCGCTTCCTCGTGCCGCTTGTGATCAATCGCGCTGGCTACCTGCTGCGATACGAATGTCAGAATCTCCTTGTCGCGCTCGCCAAAACGGATGGACTCGCTATAGCTCTGCACCACCAGCACGCCAAACGTTTCCTTGCCCGCCCGCAACGGAACTCCCAACCAGTCGACTGACGGGGCCCCGATCAACTCCACTTCGCCGCGTCGCACGAGATCTTCGAAGACCTCGGGCGAGGCGAGCAGGGGCTCGCCTGTTCGCAAAACATACTCAGTCAACCCTCGTCCCAGCGGCTTGGAGACAGGAGTGACATCCGCCTCGTCCACGAAGTGCGGGAAGCTGAGCAACTGTGCGGAGGGATCATAAAGCGCGATATAGAAATTCCGCGCGTTCATCAATTCGTCGACGATGTTGTGGATGGCCGCATAGAAGCCCTGCAGGTCGGCGGCTGAGCTGGTCCGTTCGGCGATCCGATAGAGCGCGGAACTTAGCGTCTGCGCTCTTTTGCTTTCCTCGATGTCGCGATAGAGCACGTAATATCCAACATGCTCGGCGTTCACCGTAACAGGCGCGCAGGATACCGATACATCCGCCAGCGATCCGTCTTTTCGTTGGCGGCGGGTTTCGAGCGTGATTTTCTGCCCGCGCTGCACCGATTCCTTGATCCAGTCCAGTTCGGCGCTTCGCTCCGCGGGGACAATCAGCTCAGATGGCCGTTTGCCCAGAGCCTCTTCGGCCGTGAAACCGAAAAGGTGGGTGAACTCAGAATTGATTCGGGTGATCCGGTGCTTTACATCGAGAATGCTGATTGCTTCCGGAGCGCATTCGACCAACTGTTCCAGGTAGGCTTTCTGAATGGCAGGCTCATGCTCATCCCAGGCAGGCGTCCACTGCCCGCGCGCGGCTGCCGGCTGCGTGACCATGGCCGGCTCGGAGCCGCGTCGCAACGCGTCTTGCAGCGCTTTCGCCCGCAAAAATTCCCTGGACTGAGCAGGTTGGGTGATCTTGTCACCCATCAGGGACCCCCTCCCGTCTTTCCGACTCGTGTCTGAAATGTTAGATTGCGTTGCGATTACCAGAAAGTTACGTAGGTAATTGCAAAATTGGAGGGGATTGCGCGTTTTCGACGGAATTTCAGTCTTGCGGTCGGCAGCGGTTTTGGCGGCCAGACCCACCTGTCCGCCCCACAACTCAACCCTGGAAACTTGTTCGTACTGCTGGGCCGGTGATATTTTCCATGTTCCCGCGCGACGCAGCGATTCCGTGATCGGCCCGAGGTAGGTCAACCGTTGCTATATATATGAATTCCACTCTCCACCGTCCCTTCATTCTGCAGAGCGGTCTTCTGGCGCTTGCACTCGTCGCCATTCCCGCGCCACTCTTCAGTCAGGCCAGTGCTCAGGCCACTCGCACTGCCGAGAAACATGCACCGCAGTACACCTTCGAGGTCGTGCAATCCTTTCCACACGATCCGGAAGCCTTCACGCAGGGTCTCGTCTATCATGCCGGTTTCCTCTATGAAGGCACAGGTCTTGAAGGACGGTCCTCGCTTCGTAAAGTCCGTCTTGAGACCGGAGAGGTCGTGAACTGCGTCGATCTCGATCGCCAGTACTTCGGTGAAGGCATCGCGATCGTTCAGAACAAAATTGTGCAGCTCACCTGGAAATCGCAGATTGGATTCGTTTACGACCTCGCGACGTTGCACCGTCTCCACGACTTCTCCTATACCGGCGAAGGCTGGGGCCTCGCCAGTAGCGGCACGGAGCTCTTCATGAGCGACGGCTCTTCCGATATCCGCGTGCTGGACTCCGCCACCTTCCACGAAAAACGCCGCATCCACGTGCACGACAGTTCCACACCGGTCGATCAGTTGAATGAACTGGAAATTGTCGAAGGACAACTGTTCGCCAACATCTGGCAGACCGATCGCATCGCCCGCATCTCGCCGCAGACTGGACAAGTCGTCGGATGGATCGATCTTTCGGGGCTCCTGAGCCCGATGTACAAGATCGGCTCCGGAGCGGTGCTCAACGGCATCGCCTACGATTCTGCGAAAAAAAGGCTGTTTGTGACCGGAAAATTGTGGCCGCGATTGTTCGAGATTCGACTTGTGCCAAAGAGGCGTTGATGTTTTGCCACGACTTGTGGGCCCTCTGGGAACGTAAGCGCTTTCAGACCTACTCAGTATTTTGCTGGTGGATCTGCGTGAAGAAGACGCGTGATGGCCATCCCAATGACTGCATAAAGTGCACCGTTGAACATCGCGATCAGCAGCCAGATGAAATAAAAGAGGCCGGTTCCTGGCTCCAAATCGATAAGTGGAACGGAGAGTAGGGCGGGCGGGCACGCGAGGAAGACAACCAGCGCAACAACTGGTGGAAGAGGCTTAAGGCGCAGGGAATCGGCTGCTACCTGGTAAATCACCAACCACACAGTAATCCCGAATCCGTATGCAGCAGGTCTAAAGAAGCGAAGGAGGGTTTTCACTGCGTGTGATTGGCCACGAACTCAACTGGGACTGCCGCCGGCGGCCAGCATCTGGCAGACGCGATCGAGCGCGGAGCGCTGTTCCGGCGTGGGTGTGAGGAACTCAAATCCGTAATGCAAGCCGATGCGATAGCGCACAATTGCGCGCAACTTGACCGGATAGGGACTCAAGGGCAGCGGAAATTCCATTGACACTACTTCGCCCGGTTCCAGATCGCCGGTTAACGTGGCACCGATCCCGTCGAGCCCGAGTTCGGTCGAACGTCCCCACAGATAGCTCACATTGCCCGCGCGAAACACCTGCACGTCCATGCGCACATCCATGGGAAAGCGCGGATAGCGCCGCGTATAGGGCGCGGTCTTCTTTCGTTGTGGTGCCGTTCCGTTCATAGGTTATGGTTGATTCGTGCGCGATCCGTTGTCGGAACGCGCGATTCCGGCTCTACCAGCCAGCCAGCGCAGCTCGCAATCCTCAATTTCCATGCAGCGGATAACCCGGCTCGAACGGCAGCTTGCCCGCCACTTTCATCACATCCACGGAGCTGTTGATCGCGTATACATCCACCAGCCCGACTGCGCCAGGCGTACCCGCTACTTTCTTGACGATTTCGTCGTCCGAAGTCACCACGATGATCGCCGGATGGTTCATCCGTCCGTGATTGGCAGTCGCGATCAATTCGTTCACAGCTTCTGGCGTCATCGAATAAAGCTTCTCCAGCACCATCTTCATCTCGGGTGCGCCAGGGTCCCGCATTACCAGCGTGACGGACTTGCCGTCGGGCCAGCGGTTGGTCTGAGCCTTGCACAGTTTGACCAGTTCCGGAATTGTGATCGCCGAAACCGATCCGCCCTTGTTCGCGATCAGCGCAACATCTTTCGCCAGCGCCAGCGTTGCCCCGCTGAGCAACAGAAGGGCAAGAAGCAATCCTCGTCGCAAGAACACGGCTATTCTCCGTCGTACCGATGCTGAATGGGTTGGGGGCCTGGCCCTGATTCTCTGCTAAGTTCCCCGTATGCTCAACGCCAGAAAGGCCATGTACCTCTAGGATAACGATTGCGAAGGCTCCCATGAGCCTGCGCATGTGCTCGCCGGGGGGAACTTTTGGCTACTGAATTTCGTATCTTAGGATGACAGTCATGGGGATGACAGCGTTAGGAGGCCGCCATGTTCTGCAACGGTTGTGGCAGCGAACTGCAAGCCGGATACAACGTTTGTCCGAAATGTGGAAAGGTCATCGGCGATCCGGTGAGCGCCGTTACGCGCAGCCGCTTGCAGAATCACCTCTCGATCCTCGGTACCTTTTGGATCATCGTAGGCGTGCTCTTCCTCATTCCTTCCCTCGGTCTTTTCTTTGCCAGTGGCGCAGCTCATTTTGTCATTCACGACAACGTTTTCGCTCGCACGCTCGGCCCCGCACTGTTCACTCTTCTCGGAGGCACGTTCCTAGTGCTGGCGATTGGCGGCATTCTGGTGGGACTCGGTCTACGCGATCGCAAGCCCTGGGCGCGAACTGTCGCGATTGTGCTCGGCGTACTTTCTCTGTTCCATCCGCCGGTGGGAACCGCTCTGGGTATCTACACGCTATGGGTACTTATGTCCGACGACGGCGGGGTCGAATATCGTCGTCTTTCGACCCCGGGGTAGGCAGGCCCGCTGACCCTTCCACGCCCGAGCTGTCCAGTGGAGAGAAGCTTCGCAACTTTCACACTTCTGCTGTTTTGCGGTTAGGTCTTTTCCCTCAACGGCGTTGGGACCGACATCAGTCCTTCATCCCGTAGAGTTTCATCGCGTTCTCACGCAACACCATGCGCGCCAGTTCGAGTGCGCGCTCGCGCGTGATCTCGCCATCGTTCATCATCCCGGTTAATGCAATGGCGAGTGCTTTTCGCGCGGTCTGGTTCGTAGAGTAGCCAATCACATCCCAATCTATTTCGGGAGGCCCGGGCGCCAGATCCGTCCCGTACAGCACTTTCTCCGGATACCACTCCAGCCACTCCCGCAGCACCGCGCTTAACGCGCGCGGCGGGAGGAGCGCATCCTGCTCCGAGAAATCCGCGTAAACGTTCGGCTTCGCGATCAGCACCGCGATCTCATGCGTGTAGGGCCCGGCACCTCCGTGAAGCAACACAAAATTCGTGCCGCGCAAGGTTGGATCGTCCAGGACAGACTCCAACTCGGTGGGGCGAGCGCCCGCCACATCAAAATAGTTGCCGCACCCTTGCCCGGTATGGATGTGCACGGCCATTGCCTGACGTCCCGCTTCGTGCGCGATCTCACGGAACAGCACATCCTGCACGCGCAAAACCTCTGATCGCGAGGCCGCTGCACCATTCGCAGAGCGGGCATAGATTCTCTCTGCTTCTGCTCGATCTTCCGCGTTCGGTGCGCGCCCAAAATTCAACGGCCGTAAATACGCGGCTTCGAACTTGATGGCCGGAGCTCCCGCCTTCTTCTGTGCTGCAAGCGTGGGCTCGATCACACGATTTACGTATTCTTCCAGCGTCGCTGGAAACGCTGACACACCCGCCTGGCTCATGTACGCCTTCAAAAGCTTCGCTTCCTGTGCGTAGAAGGTTTTTTTGTCGGGAGTGTCGGCGACCATCTCCGGATTCAGCGGCGACATAAGGGCATCGTCGAAGGGCACCCACCGGAAACGCGGCGGCTCCAGTCCGCGTCCCATCGCCACGCGGTTCGCGAACATATACTCAATATTGAGTTGATCGAGCACCCAGGCAGGGAAGTGGTCGCCCTGTTGGCGCTGGACCTTCTCGCGGGTTGCAATCAGTTCCTTCACGTGACTAGGCTCCCGGTCGTCGTATTGGTAGCCGTACAGTTTCTTCCACGCTTCGAGGAACTGGGGATTTTCGGGCCGGGCCATCAGCGTGTCGGCGCCTGCTTCAATTACATCGCAGGGTAGCGCGTCGAAGTCGCGGTCCTGCTCACCCGCTGCGACCACTTTGCTCACGTGCGTGTGATTATCGACGGCCTTGATCTTCCCGATCTCAGCGAGTAATTGCAGGTCCGGCGAGACCTGTCCGAATGCGCGCACTCCGAGCAGCGCGATCCCGATCATGAACCAAAATTCCAACCGAGGAGCCTTTCTCATATCGTTCCTTTGTTGTCATTCAGGGCGGAAGCGAGATGCGAAGAATCCGCATTTTGCTGCCTCCGGTCTACGCCCTGTAACGATGGATTTTTCTTCAAGCGCCGCCCTTACGGTTAGAATCTTCTTTTATCTCGATTGCACAAATTAAACCCTATGACCCAAACCGCATCCAGCGCTACGCAACAGGTTCACGAAGAATACGCCGCTTTCAAGGCCAAGGGTCTCAAGCTTAACCTCACTCGAGGGAAACCGTCGGCCGCGCAACTAGACCTCAGCGCTGATCTGCTCTCGCTTCCCAGGTCCGCCGATCACCTCTCCGCCGACGCCACGGACTGCCGCAACTACGGCAACCTGCAGGGGCTCGTCGAAGCGCGCCGACTCTTCGCCGATCTGCTTGGCGCTCCGCCCGAGCAGGTCCTCGTCGCCAACAATTCCAGTCTGGCGCTCATGCACGACGCGGTAGTCTACTCGCTCCTCAAGGGCACGTGTGACAGTGCGGCTCCGTGGTCCAGGCAGGGAGAAATCGCTTTTCTCTGTCCAGTGCCCGGCTACGACCGACACTTCCGGATCTGCGAAGACTACGGCATCCGCATGATCCCGGTGCGCCTCAATGAAGACGGTCCGGATGTGGACGAGGTCGAGAGCCTCGTCGTCAAAGATTCCTCAATCAAAGCGATCTGGTGCGTGCCGAAGTACAGTAATCCTACTGGCGCCGTTTACTCCGACGCCGTGATCGAACGCCTCGCGGCGATGAAGACCGCCGCTCCCGATTTCCGCCTATTCTGGGACAATGCGTACGCCGTCCATGACCTTACAGATGAACGCATCGAGATCGGCAACATTCTGAACGCCTGCGTGCGCCACCAGCACGCGAATCGCCCGTTTGTTTTCGCTTCGACGTCGAAGATTACCCTGGCGGGCGCAGGGCTCGCTCTTTTCGCGGGTTCGCCTGACAACATCAAGTGGATGCTAGCCCGCTTGACGCCCCGTACCATCGGTCCCGACAAGCTGAACCAGCTTCGCCATGTTCGTTTCCTCAAGAATCACGCGGGGATTCTGGCCATGATGGAGAAGCATCGCGCGCTCATTGCTCCCAAATTTCAGAAAGTTCTCGAAATCTTCGACCAGAAGCTGGCCGGCATTCCCAATGTGAGCTGGACCAAACCGAAAGGCGGTTACTTCATCAGCCTTGATGTTCCGGAAGGCAGCGCTCGGCGCGTCATCGCGCTCGCCAGGGAAGCGGGCGTGGAACTCACTCCTGCGGGGGCTACGTATCCGCATGGTAAAGATCCGCGCGATCGGAACATTCGCATCGCGCCGACGTTCCCGGAGTTGCCCGAAATCTCCCTCGCGGCAGAAGGAGTGTGCCTGTGCATTCAGCGGGCGATTGGAGAAGTGCGGGACAACTGAACTTTCGCGTCCGGTTATGGGTTCGGTGCCGTGTGAGCCTATGACACTGCGCGCGAAACGCGAAACACCGACTATAGAATGTCCACCCCGGCCCGCTACAGATAACTCAGCCACAGATCGGTGCGTCGCTGGCGAAAGCCCGCAAACCATCGACACACGGGATACAGCGCAACCACCACAAAGACCCAAGTTACATATGTCACGCCCAACCCGTAACCCCACCCCGGCGGGGGCGTAACCGGATACTGCGCCGGGCCTGGTGACTCGAACATCCAGTGCACTTGGCCGTAGCGCGCGTAGCAAAAGACAATCGCGATCAGATGGGTCAGCACCAGGTGCAGCCAGTAATAAAGCAAAGGCACCCTTCCGAACACCACCGCCGGCCGCAGCCAGCCCGGCGTGCCTGCATCGAAAGCCCACAACAAGAGCATTGCTGGCCCCAACGTCATCAGCAGAAACAACAGCGACGGCGGATACTTCGTGGTATTGAGAAATGAAAGCACGGTGAACAGGGCCGACTTCTGCGCTCTCCACGGCACCGGGTCGCCGTACACATTCAACGCGCGTAGAACAACGAACGTCGCCACCAACGCGATTCCAAGGCGCAACAGCAAACTTCTGCGCCGCTCGGGAGCCCATCCATAAATTGCCCCCAATCCATAGCCGATCGCAGTTACTCCCACCCACGGAATCAGGGGATAAGCCACGAAAATCACGAAGCGAGGGTTCGCCACAATCACGCCGGGCACATGCAAAATGTTCCAGAGGGGCGCGAATGCGCCGAACGACGCGGCCTTCACCGAGTCGAAGAGGTTGTGGACGAGAATCAGAGTCGTCCCGAACGCGATGACCATGGCGGTCGGAAGAAACACCAGGCCGGCGAGCAGGATCATCGCCCGTCCGAGGGCCCAGATCACCACCAGCATCGTGAGGCGGTAATCAAAATTGAATTGGAGAGCGAAACAGCGGAGTACCACCACCTCCAGAAAGATCAGCCATAAGCCACGCGTGAAGAGGAATCGCGAAAGCTCCGGCTTCGTCCTTCTCCGCAGGGCCAGATAAGCTCCCGTTCCAGTGAGTAGAAAGAACACAGGCGCGCAGAGATGCGTAACCCATCGCGTGAAAAACAGCGCCACCGTCGTTTGTTCTAAGTTGGTTGGACTTAAGCCGGGCGGTCCCAGAAAATCACGGACGTGATCGAGCGCCATCAGGATCATCACGATCCCGCGCAACAGATCCACCGACTCAAGTCGCGCGCGCCTGGGAGAGACGGCATCCCTGGTAGAGGAAGCAGCCCTGAGACCTGCAGTCTATCAACAACGAATAAGCCACCGTGACCTTCCTCGCCGTTCGCTCAAGCGCTGAGTTCAGAGTCTCCAGCTTTATCCGATATCCGCCGGTAAAAATCCCTATCTTTATCTGAAACGTTGCGTTCGCCTTCTTCACAACCAGATGCGGGATCGAGTGACAGCGCATAACTCGGCGAGGTACATATGGAATTTCGCATCACCATCGACATCTTCAGCGGCCGACCGAATCCAGTCCTGGAAGTTAAGGGACGCGAGGCCAGCCGGTTTTACGACCACGTGCGACCGGCAGGACCACTCCGGGGGCGTCCGCTGCCGGTTCCTGCATCGTCGCTCGGCTATCGTGGGCTCATCATCGAGCAGAGCGGCGCCAAGGGATTACCCAAGTCATTCCGGGTGGCGAATGGCGATCTGTTTGGCCCGCGATTCTCGTATCGCGCCGCTGACGAAGACATAGATTCGTTTCTCGCGCGAAATTCGGGCCTGCTCCGAAAGTTGCGTCTTGGCAATCGTTTCCCGGCTTTCCTTCTGAAAGAGATCGAGCGGCTTCGAGAAACTCGCGAACGCTGCCGCTTCCGGCCTCCACGCTGGCCGCATCGCGAGCATTGTCGCTGCGCTCCCTTGTATGAACCGAACTGGTGGAACGACGCGGGCCAGAAGCAGTTCAACAACAACTGCTACAACTACGCCACGAACTATCGCACGGACACTTTTGCCCAGCCCGGCCGCGCCGCCGGCGCGGAATACACATCTTTGAGTTGCGCTTCAGTGCGTCCTGCCGCCGTCGCAGACGACCTTATCGCGGCGCCTACGGCCAACAACAGATGTCCCCGTGAGGGTCATCTGGTCGCGCTCGTCATCGCGCCGGGCTTCGATTTCCATTGGTATCGCAAGGGTCGAAACGGCTTCTGGACACATAAGCCCGGTGGCACACCCGCTACCAATGTCGACAACAGCAATCACCTGATCCCCGATCCGCGCACGGCCAATCGCGGACCGTATACTGACTTTTGTACGTTTATGGTTGTTATGCATGGCCATATCAAAATCAACTGAGAAAGGTGGCTCCTGGACTGCAGGAGCCCTTCTCTTTTCAGGACGTCCCGATCCTTCGTGGCCTGTGCCGGAGGCCCTCGTCGAGAAACAGGTGGGCTTGTGGCAGTCTCTGCCACTCGCGAGCGGAACGAAGCATGAGCTTAAGCCGGCTGCCGGTCTTGGCTATCGAGGCGCTTTCCTGCGAGACCCGCACGATCGCCGATGGCTCGCCCGCAGTGGCTTGGTCACGCTGGAAACCGCGTCCGGCTCGCAAACACGCAGTGATCCGGAGCGCGAGTTCGAAAAGAAATTGCTATCCTCGGCGCCGGCCGGAGTGTTGCCGGAAGGGTTGCTCAACGGCACATGGAATCCGACCTGAATGTGTGTTTCTCGGCTCTCATCCCTGCTTTTGCTCTTTTCGGTATAGGCACTAGCAACCTGTTTCCGCTTGACACCATCCCACAGGAAAGTCACACTCGGCTCACTTGAGTTCAGCGCTCCAAACGATAACGGCATCCACAGAAACTTCGGCGCCCCTTTCCCAGGACGCAGGAGTGCAACCTCCTCTTCCCAAAAGCAAGCGACGATATCGCGTTGGGCGCTACGTCGCACTCATCGTTGCGGTTTTCATCCTCACGGTTTGGCTTGATGGCCTTCTAACCCGTTTGCCGAGTCTTGCGGGAACCCCTGCGCATGGTGAGCGAGTCGGTGTCATCCACGTTCACACCAACGCGTCATGCGGCAGCGGATCGTTACCGGAAATCATCGCCACCGCTCGTTCCGCGAATCTTTCTTTTTTGACTGTCACCGATCACAATCTTACGATGGCGCCGGCCGAAGTGGCCGCCGCCGATCCGCCCGATTTCGCGGTTATCGACGGCGAAGAGGTGTCCACGTCCAGCGGCCACTTCCTAGCGCTCGGTCTCGACGACACTTGGCCCCGCGGGTCTGGACGGGACGCGCGCACCCTGATGGCTTCTACTCGCCGTGCCCACGCGGTCAACTTCATCGCGCATCCCTACGGCCTTCGCGATCGCTGGGGTGATTGGGGAGTTTCCGATTACGACGGCATCGAGATCTTCAATGACGATGCGGTCTGGCGGAAAAATAAAGTGATCGATCTGGCCATCGCCGCTCTAATGTACCCCGTCAACCCTCGCCTCGCCTTGCTCCATCTCGCACGCACGCCCCAGGAAAACTTCACGAAATGGGACCAGTTGCTTGAGCAGCGTCCGGTTGCCGGCATCTGCGGTTCTGACGCGCACGCAAATATCACCATCGGTCAACACAACATCGCGAAATTTCCCAGCTATTTTTCTGTGTTCAGCCTTGCGCGCCAGCACGTTCTGCTCGGCAACCAGGCCGGAATCGATCCGGATCATGCTGGCGCCGACGTCATCCTGAACGCAATCAAATCCGGAAATTCCTTTTGCTCGATTGATTCGCTCTATCCGGCGGACGGCTTTACGCAAATCGTCACCGTGCCTGGGGCGACTGGAAACGACTTCGCAACGGCCGGACCCGGCCAATCGATCATCTGGAGTTCCGCTGCCGTGCTTCATATCAAGACTCCCGCTGGGGCGGGTCGTCCCATTCTCCGCGTTCTTCGCGACGGTCAGGAAATCGCAAATCAGGAAACCGACACGCTCGATGTTCCGCTGCCCGGTCCGGGCCGTTACCGAACGGAAGCGTATCTTCGCCAGCCTGGTCTTACAGGTTGGCACCGCTGGACGCTCTGGATCTTCGCCAACCCTGTTTACGTAACTAATCCGAAAAACTGAGCGAACGTACGCCACTCGGAAGAGAGCGGTTGAACGAAGCCGGCCCTGACATCCTCGCCTGAACTGGTGCTGCTCTAGTTCCAGATTCCGCAGCTCAAGATTCCGCTCTGAAACGATCCTCACCCCCCGCGCACTATCGAAACGGGAAGATGCCACGGGAACCGTGCGCCGCTCCATCTCGACTAACCAGGCGAGCTTGGAGATCGCATCGGTTCCCGGCATAGCAGTAGGCAAAGGGTTCTTCCCAGCTTTTGCCTCCATGCGGGCTGACTCCGATTGCTGCGTCTCGGCCGGCAAACCATCGCCGCGACGACGCACGACTTCGTTCGCAGGAAAAATCTTGCGGCGAAACGAGCTAGGAGGCTCAGATGAGTGCAAAAGAAAACGCTGCCACTGTTTCACCCGTGACGGTGGTGGGCAAATTACCGACTCTAAGTAAAACCAATCTCAACCGTATCTCCGCATTTCTGGTCCAGGATCAAACTCTCGTTACGGAAGCGCCGGTCTCTGTGGGCGGCACATTTCAGTTCCGCCTGCTTCCGCCAATCGTCTTCAATCCCTGCTGGATCGTGATCCTCGGCCCTCGCGGTCTCGATGTGCAGACCTTGCTGTCGCGAACCGAGTTGCCACGCCTGTCGCTGGCGAGCGCTGCATCCAATCTCGCGAACACCCGCGAAGCCAAGGGCGGCACGATCACGCTCGATTTCACCAAGCTGGATGTCAGCGACAAGATCATCGATCTCTGGTGGATCTGGTGTCGCACCTACACCATCTCTGGAGTTCTACAGTCCACCAATGGATGCCCGGTTCCCGGTGCGGAAGTCACCGTCTATAACGTCAGGACCGGCATCATCGGTCCGGTCAAGTCACCGATCGAAACCGTGACCACTGACGCGCGCAGGGAAAGTTCACCGCCACGTTCAACTGGTGTGAGTGCCTGTGTTGCTGGCCTTGCTGGCCCATCTGGTGGCACTGCTGGCCGTGGTGGTGGGAACGCGACATCCTCGCTGTGCTCGAGACCGTCGAGCGTCAGGTGCCACTTCCCGGTCCGCAGGTCCGCAGCCAGCTGGCCACAAGCTCCGCACCTTTGAAGCGTCCCGCCGCCGCCGATCTGATGACCGGTCGTGGGTTCGCCAGTGAGGCCGCGGAACTCAAGCAGGACTCCG
>Ga0210401_10004563_pt1 | contig 14459 bp, 16 predicted proteins | sample IncBWH32MmetaG_FD_150866 | JGI IMG/M metagenome (GOLD analysis project Ga0210401, IMG submission 150866) | Forest soil microbial communities from Barre Woods Harvard Forest LTER site, Petersham, Massachusetts, United States - Inc-BW-H-32-M | ecosystem: Environmental > Terrestrial > Soil >... | reverse complement strand
ATCTCACTGAGCTTCAACAGCCCTACTTTGTTCTTGATGATCTTCTCTTGGGTGTTCATCGCTGACATTCTCCTGACCGCGCTTTAGCGCAGTCTATCAAATGTCAGATCAAGTTGAGACTAGTACATCTGACGACGACCGCCGATCCCCTTAGATCACCATTCCCTTTAACCTACTCTTCAGTGCGTGTTCACCGGGACTCTTGCCGACGCCATCGAGCCAAGACTTTAACCGACTCACGCTGACCGTGTGCGACATCTCGCGTTCCTGAATCTTCACCGTGAGTTTCGTCGCCGGTCCAAACGTCGCATCAGCGAATCCATGTTTGCGAAATTCCGCCATCGCCAAAACAGCGGCTTCATACAGACTGGCAGCGGAAACGCGGACGGAATGCTCGATGCCTTCAGCATCGGTGAAAGAGACGACACAGGAGCGGTATGGCACGTCTCTAGTATAGGCGAATAAAGGGCGAATAGATCACCTGCCGCATCCAAATGGTAACGTTCGAACTTCTGCGTCATTCTAAATGTATATGCCCGCCACAGTGTGGAAAGGCCATCTGAGCTTCGGCCTGGTTTCAATACGGGTTCGGCTATATCGTGCCGCCCGTGCCCAACGAGTCAATCTTCGGCAGTTATATCGACCGAACCAGCGTGAGGAACGTGGCGCGATCTCTGATACCACGCTTGCCAAGGCAGCATACATCCCCGAGCTTGGCCCGATGGAGGAACGCACGCGAGAATTTCCTGAGGAGCATGAGCCAGGCTCGAACGCTGAGGCTCACGTAGCGCCGGTCAAAAGAGTTTACGAGCCTGCAGACGGTGCTGAGCGGGAGCAACCCCTTCGTGATTCTGACCTGGTGAAGGGGTACGAATATACCAAAGGTCAATACGTTGTTGTTGATGAAGAGACGCTTCGTAGCATCACACCCAAAACTTCAACCGAGATGCAAATTCTGGAGTTCGTCCGGTTCAGCGAAATCGATCCAGTCTATCTGGAAACGTCGTATTACCTCGCTCCCGATCAAACCGGCGAGAAGGCGTACGCACTCCTCTTCAAGGGAATGGTAGAAGCCGGCTACGCGGCAATCGGGCGTGTAACGATGCATCGGCGGGATCACATCGTGATTGTCCGTCCGGGCAAAACTGGCCTAATCGCACACACGATGTTCTACACGGACGAGGTGCGAACGGTCGATGAGTTCCGCACCGATGCGAGCTTAGTATCGGCGAAAGAACTTGATCTCGCCAAGACATTGATTCAGGCTTTGGCTACGTCGTTTGAACCGGACAAGTTCAAGAACGAATTCCGTGAGCGACTACACCAATTGATTGACTCGCGGGCCGCTCGCGAACAGGTTGTACCTGCCGAACCGCCAAGTTCGTCCAAGGTGATCGATATTATGGGTGCGCTCAAACGGAGCTTGGCCGAAGTGAAGACAGCAAAGCAGGTATCGCAACCAGATGCCGCCAAGGTACAACGCAAACCCGCCAGTGCGGTGCAATCGATAAAGAAAAGTCGAACCCGACGGCCACAAGGAAAACGTTGAGAGGATTGCGTTCGATTGCGGCCCGTCGCTAGACTTTCAGTATCCTGAAGACAAGATTGATTTCTCGTTTTACACCCGCCAGCCCTGTCCTTCGACGTGAAGCATTCGACCATCCCGACTACATCTTCGAACTGAAGCACGATGGATTCCGAGCGTTGGCGTATGTCGATGACAATAGTACCCGGCTTGTTTCCAGGCGCGGTAATGTCTATCGAAGTTTCCCACTCCTCTGCGATGCAATACGAACTGAACTGAAATGTGAAGCCGTTTTGGATGGTGAGATCGTGTGCTTGGATTCCGAGGGACGACCACAATTTTACGAACTCCTTCGACGCCGTGGACAACCCGTCTTCTATGTTTTCGACCTGCTTTGGCTTGATGGAGAAGATTTACGCGAACGACCGCTGATTGAACGGAAGCGACTGTTGCGTTCCATCGTGCCCGAACAATCCTCTTCGCTACTGTACGCCGATCACATCGAACAGCATGGCGTCGATTTTTTCCGGCTGGCGTGTGATCGGGATTTGGAAGGAATCGTGGCCAAGAAAGACTGGGGACGATACGGCGAGGGGTGGTGGAAGATTCGGAACCCTCAGTATTCGCAATATGACGGCAGGCACGAATTGTTCGAAAAGAGCGCCAAACGGGGGTAAATTATGACCACGATCCCCGAGTGCAAGAACCTCGCGTGTTGGGGCTGGGCGCCTTCGAGTCAGCCAGCATGGCTCACGAACGAATTTTATGAAACCAAGATTCAACCTCTGCTCGGCAACATTCCGCGATCAGCCATCAGCGCTGCATTAGGTGTTTCAAAGACCTACGCTGGCGAGATCCGAACAGGGCGATCGTTACCGCACCCCCGGCATTGGCAGACCTAGCCAAGCTGGTCAACCCTTTGGAGTAACGTGGACAGTCTTTTTCTTACCGAGAAATGGTGCGTGCATAACATCTCTGGATGGAATCGACTACCGTTATGATATCGTCGGCTTTTGTCAGCGTGAACCTAGGCGTTACCGCCTCCCCCTTTAACCGACCTTCCAATAATAAATCCTCTTCGGTCCAGTAGGTTATCTTCAACAGCTCTGCGAACTTTTCCGGTTGAATATGCCGCCCGTACTCCGCAAGCGCATCGTATGTGCCAGATCGGCGGGCTAACAGAATATCCTTCGTGATGCTGTCTCCAACGTACAGAACTTCCTCCGGGCGAAGGGACATTTCAACTAATAGCGTCTCTAGAAACTGAGGATCAGGCTTTCTAACATTTCGCGGAGGGTGCACGACTAAGGAAATACTAGTTTCGTACTTTGAGGGGTCATCGTAAAATCTCACGTCCTCATAAGTGAGACCGGTCGGTAACCCGTGATCTGGAGGACAAACTATGGCCGCGAAATAGTCCTCAATGCCGAGCTGCTTCAGACGATAAATGGCATGGAAGCTCATAGCTTCTGTTGCTGCCGCAATGGTGATGCCTCGATTCCTGAGATTCTCCAATGTTCTCTCTACTCCTGGATAGAGCGTGAGACTCCGTTTACGGACTTGGCGGAAGGCTCTGATCGCGGTTTCATACTTTTGTAGAATCTGCTTTTGCGATAATCCCTCATTAAAGGGACGAAGAACATCAAGCTCCTCAACGGCAAAGGAATATTCAGTGGTCCTATGTTTTTCGTGAATCCGCTTGAACGCAGCTTTTAACGCTTCAACATCGAGTCCCGTGAGGCGTGACAATTCTTCAACCATCGCCAGGAAGCTCGGTACGTAATAGTCGACCCAATCATACAGCGTATTGTCGAGGTCAGTTACGACTGCTTTAATTGTTGCCACCGTGAGTCCATACCTAACTTCGGAGGATTGTCTCAAGTTGTCGCAGGAAGTATTTCTCAATGTTGTCTTTGAGCAACTCGGCGTCTGTAAGTGTTGTTGCCGAACTGGAGTCAATATATAGAATAGCCTTCGCGACAGCGCCATCAGTCCCGATGGGATAGGCATAAAATGCCCTGCGATCACGAGTGAGCCGCGCCAGTTCCTGCTCCGAGAAACCCCAATTACCTTTCATTGCTTCCTCGAAGCTTTTACCGTCGGGAATCGTAAACAATCTTGGCTCTCGTGTCTTGAATACGCTCCCCACAATACCGTGGGAGAAAGTATATACTCGCCCTTTGCCAGTATTCGATGGATAGTAGTTCGTTAGTTGCTCGTACCTTTCGAGGCGTTTGCTTTTCAAATGGTGGACTGTGACACGATCGGTTTTTTGATCGAGATTTAGCACCGCGCTGATGGTCGGTAGCATCGCTTCCAATAGTTCAATCTTGGCGTATTGCGTGGGAGCAATGCTCGCCGTAACGACAACCAGATAGGTGACCGCAAAACCGACAAACCATACCCAAGCTGACACCAGCCCAGGATCGACGTTTCGAATAAATTGAGCCAGTAAGGGAGAAGCAAAAACGCCGAGCATAGCGGCAACCGCCGTACGGTGGTCCGCAAGAAACGCGCGCAACTTGAACATGGTTGTCCTTTCCGCTCTTTATTCTAAAGGTGCTGAAGGGTTCGACGGCGTTTCACTTATTCTGTTCCCGTGTTCTGTCGTGGCCTAAAGTAATTCCTTTTAAACCCGATTCCTGAGTTCGTTCACGTTTGCGCAAGGGCTGTCAAAGGCAGCTCTCTGCGAATTGAAAATTGTCGTTGACGACCGCCGAATTCTCGCGCGCAGAATTGAGCCCTGTCGAAAAGTGTGGTGGCAGTCTGGAACCGGTAATTACTGAATCCGTGGATGGCAGCCTCATAGGCTGAACCAAAACAGGGACACAAGATATAAGCGATGACATTGTTGGACCATGAAGACACCCGTTTTGAAGCAACAAACTTTTTTCCTTTCAGTCTTAGTCGGACTTTTTGATCCAATCGACATCACGGCCAATTATGAGTTCTTGCCGCGTTGCGTGATGCGTGTTCATCATAGGCACACTACAGTACTCAAGACCGAATTCCGAACCAAGAGATCTGATCTCTGGCGTATCTTCATAGGTGATGATAGGATCACCTTCAAGTTTCGCAACAAGCGCAAACAATGCCCTGGGCTCAACCGATGCCAGGGGATACAAACGTCTACCCGCGACCGCATATGGCGGGTCAATAAAGTACGTCGCTGTTTTTAGGTGCTTTTTCTGATTCAGCAACTTCATGCCATCCCACGCAACAAATCGGATCTTGCTTTTGAGAGATGTTATGTTGTCAATTCTCGTACCCAAAGTTTCAGGATACCAACGCGAGTTGATTCCATTATTTCTTTCCCCCTTATTCAGAACCCGAGCGCTAGGATGCAGGATTCCACCCCGCTGAATTCGATTCCGTAGTATCGTGGCAAAAGCTCGGGTCCGGGTTGATTTAGTTGGACCAGTAAGAACTTGCTCGACGCTCTCTGCGGAGAACGCAAAAGTCCTGACCCGATTGGCAAGCCATCTGCCGTGACCGGATAGGATAGTCTGCCAAACAGACGCAACGTCAGGATCTAATTCACCCAAGGTTGCGTGCTTCGCCCAGCCTTCTGAAATGGCCGTTAGACTGACGCTGGCACCGCCAGCAAACGGTTCAATTAGTTCTCGGATCGGTCTGCCGCGTTGTTTGAAGTACCTTTCGAAATACGGTACGAACCAAGTCTTTCCACCCGGATACCGAAACGGGCTGATCATACGAACTGACTTGACATTGATAGCCCTTTCGCTGTCGAAAATGTTTCCTGGGCTCGGCAGTGACGACTGAGAGCGGCCTTCGCGTTTTGTCATCGAGGAACTGGGGCCAAGGAATACCGAGGTCCCACGGGAACCTCAGAAAAACGATTATGACAATAGTTGGGGCTGGCGTCAAAAAAACACTAGGGGGCGGTCAAAGCGGCCTCTGCTGGTATCCGGTCTATCCTCGACGTTCTTTCAAGGGTGACCATTCGGATGGCCTTATCATGATTAAGGTGAATCTCAGCGGCGCGAGTTTTGTCAGGGGTCTCAGAGCTAAGCGCATCATAGACCGCCCGTGGGAGTTCCTCAAGCGCAAAACTATGCTGGTAGCAATCGAGTACGAGGTCCCGAACATATCTTTCCTTCGCAATCACGCGCTCTTCGGCACTACGACATGATTCGAGCAGGCGCCTCAACTGGGGATTTGCCGCGTTTATCTCTACACTTAGTACACTACCTTCAGAGGTGCCGGATTTTTCACCCCAATATGCACACTCCACGCCAGGAATCTCTAGCGCCATCTTATACCGCTCTAAGAAAACACCAAAAGGCGCGATGTCGGGTTCGATGAAGAGAGTGGATAGAACTGGGCGATCTCCCTCATCTTCTGCGCAGAAGATTATCCTCGTTTTCACCACTTGACGCCGCTTCTTTTCTTTCGGCTCTGGTTTCGGTCGGACACCGACTTTCAATCGCGTCTGAAGTGTCTCACCGTTCGTACACTGAATCAGGAGGACCAGCTCCCCCGCTTCAATCCGCTCTAGTATCGGATTCTCAACCTCTTCGGATACGCTTAGGCTTATTGAGCCGTACCCGTGATCGTTGATATCCGCTTTGCCAGCAATGGAGACTCGTGCTCCGGCGGTCGAGGTAGTCTCAAACCGCACGAAACATCGCGGGTTGTCTCCGTGAAAAGAATACTTCGGCGGACGAGCATCACTTTTGAACTTTGCAATTGAGACCTTGCCCTCAGCGACGAAAAGCGTGCTTGTCCGAAGGAACTCAAGAATTGTGGGTGGGTCTGCGGCGGGAACCTCTGGAAGAGGTGTCGGAAAATCAGGCTCGTCCGGCGTGTCCGTGGGCTTTTCTCCTGGCACGGGCTGGGTTGTAGCATCAGAAAGAATTCTAGACAAGAACTGGGTCATACGATCACTCAGTTCCGCGCTTGCTTGTTTTGCTTTTGCCTCCAGTCTCTTTAACTCCAATGCCTGCATCGTCTCGTCGGCAGCCAGCAAGGCTATAATGCGTTCTTGGAGTACCCGCGTGAAATCGCTTGTTTTTGGCATCTCACGTGAGTTGGTGACGATTTCGTTAAGTGCCTCTTCGTCAAGACCGTCGAGCCTTACCTCGATGATGCTGCTCGAAGCCAATTCCGGTAGACCAGCCCGCACAAGTACGGTTCTGGTCATTTCTCCGTGATTCTGGCCGTTCAGTGTGATGATTAAGGGATGATCCTTTTCGACGTAATCACGCACGTTATTCCGATCCTTCATTACAAAAGCAAACAGGCTGAAGGTCCCGTATTCCTGCCCCGCAACAATCAATGTCTCAGATTTCTCGGGTGATCTATACTCAATAAAATCTTTTTCCTTTGATCGATCGACAAGTCGGAAGAACGCCCCTTTGATAGTACGCTCCCCTTTGGGCGTATCGGTGCGTGCGAGCTCTCCTCGGATTTCTAACGGTAAGGGATAGGAAAAGAAAAGTCTGCTAAACCGCCCCCATGGATTCGTCTGTTCAGAACCCGCGATGCGTTTAATCCAACCGCCGCGATTGTAGCCAAAATGCCATATCGAAGTTCCTGGCAAAGATTCAGTGAGACACGGTGTATCCTGAAGCGAACCTTCTAGGGGAAGCTCCTGATCATCACAGAACCATCGTCGAACTAAGGTTTGTTTTGTATCTCCTGTTTCTCGTTCCGGGATGATCAGAGTCCAGTAGAAACTGCTACCCGATCGAGCGAATCGAGGCTTCGTCACGATGAGGCATGATTCGCAGAACGCCAGCGAACTGCTGCCCCCGTGGCCAAATTGGCCGATGGCTTCAAACTGGCGAAGCTTGGAGTCACTGTTCAAATCCAGAATTGTTTTCGGCATATCCTCACGCGAGATGCCTAATCCAAAATCGCGGACGAGAACGGTTGCCAGTCCATCCCCGGGATTGTACTTGCGGAATCTATGTTTTGCTCCCTCGGATTCCAAGAAGAACTCGATGACAGGTTTTCTAAGCGATTCGAGACGAGCATCTTGGGGAACCCACTCGCAGCTCTCCACATTTGGAGACAGAAACCGCTGCGCACAATTTCGCGGCGTCAGAGCGCGATCACTCTCCGCAACACCTGCCATTAGTCGTGCAGCCGTGAGGGTGGCATCGAATGCATTCGCCATCCTTTCAGCCGCGCCACGGTCACTCTCGGAAGCCGCTTCAATGGAAGACTTTTGGTTGATTCGCCCAAAAATTGTTTTCCTAAACCGTGATTCTAATGCGTGCTCAAGTCTCCGAGCAGCTTCCAACGAAGGTTGCTTGAGGCAATCGTTAAGCCCAGCGATTACCTCTTGGTCCGAAATTCTTGACATATTGTGAGGTTAGGTCTCGGCCGATTCTACGGCCGTGGCTAAGCGAAACACAAGGGAACTCGGGTTGTCTCGAAAATTCTCGTCGAGATTGTATTGCAGCCCGCGCTGATCGGTAAATCAAGCCACAAGGGGCACATTCGACGCGACGCGAGGGGGCACAATTCTAGTAAAATGAACGGAATCGCCTGGATTGGCGAGTCACGATCCGAGTTCGCGACAATTGTAAAGACATTCCTCAACGACAGTGCGGCCCGACGACACAAACGAATTAGAAGAGCTTCTCGACGTAACAGAGAAGTTTATGGGAGCTGTTCTGAGCATTGCCGATGAAGGTCATGTAGCCAAAATCCGCAAGGAATTTAGCGTGCTCCGGCGAAAGCTCAAACAAGGCCGTGTATGGTCACATCATGAGGCGGGCGGGTTTTTGACTGATTTATCGATCGTGGAGGCTTATCTAAGCCAGCTAGTTCTGAGCGACAAAATGAACAGTCTTGGTATCAATCCCGAAGCTTGGAATCCCATGCAAGAACGCATTGATAAAGCGCGAGCGCAGATCGGTTCAATATTGTTGGATAAGGGATTTTCCAACACGCCAACGGACCTGGGGATGTTCGCCAAGGCTCAGTTCGATGGAATTACGCCTGGAATCTATGTTCCAGGTTTCTTCCCAAGTCAAAATGTTCTGAAAGCGGCGGTCTTATATCTCGACGAGATAGTAGTTTTTCGTCCAGACGCCACGTTGCTAAATGTGTTCGCAGACAACAACGTAATAAGCGATTTTTCAGGTCTCTTGGAAGCTCTTGACTATTTCGACACAGAAAACAGCCTTCTCATGAGGGAGGGAGTTGTAAAAGTTTTCACCCCAAGACCGAGGACCGGCCCCAGCAACGCCTGGAGTCTTTATCCGATGTTAGCCGGGTTAGCAGCGTGGCAGGGAACCCCAGATGTAAGCCTCTGTGCCGATCTCTTAAGATGGCTGTCCGTATTCGGGGCTGTGCCAATAACAGAATCGATCAGAAGCCATGAGCAACTGCGCAGCCAGAAAAACGCAAAGATCGTGGCTGTGGGTGCTGAATTGATATCCGAGCACTTTCCACTGCCCGTGGTTTCTCACGAGGACCTTCTGGAAATTAGGATTAGACTTAGTGATGAGTTGAAAGCGTTTCGCGCCGAACTCTCCGATCTTGCCATCGGGGTCGAGAATGGTGATGTGAGGGACGTCCTCCGGTATCGCGTAAACCGCGCTACCACCGACCTGAAGAGGCATGCTGAGACTGTATCACGCTATTTTGTCGCAGATCTAACCCAGATTCTGTCTATTGCGATGATTGCTTCTTTGACGCAAGGAGTTTCCGGTCCAGCTCTTCTCGCCCCGATTATGGCCGGTGTTGCAATAAGCGCATTTAGAACGAGAACGGAATGGTTAGACACGTGGAAAAATCCCTACGCACTGCTACTGCGGCCAAGGCACTCTTACACCGAGCAGGACGGAAAACTATTAAGCCCAAGCTAACGATTCTTGCAGCTATGGGGCCGCGCCAGGAGGGGGGCACTTTCGAAACCTCCTATCTCCTATCCCGTCATGTGATCGACCCGGCTCCATGGCACCCGTAGACTGACAAAGGACCCAAACCTACCTCCTCATCGTGTGTCACGGCGGAGTTGATGGCGATTGCTAGTTTTTCAGCAGCCCTTTCGTCCGGTCCACAATCTGGGTTTTCGCAACCTGTTCCGGAATCAGCTTACCCAACAAACCAAGATCGACATCCAAAATCACCTCCGAATCGGTCACCAATGCGGTCCCACGGATCGGCGTCTGCAAAAAACCCAGTTTAGCTGTAAGCGAAAACGTGAGGGTGTCAACCCGACCATTCTTTCCGTTGATTGATGAATTCGATTGGGCCCAAGTTGAAGCCGGTAAAAACCTGAACGATAGATCGATCCACGGAGGATTTGACCTCATGCTTGGGGCGGCTATGCGGTATGATCACGCGCATCAAACGAACGAATCCCTACCATGATCATCGCAGGTTAGACGAATTGGCCGCTGCTGGTTTCTTCATCAAAGTTAGAATGGGACTGGGCCGCCCTTCAATCGTCTTCGCCGAAAAGATCCTTCAGCGAAACTCGGAGGGCATTTGCAAGCTTCACTAGCGTCCGCACTGAGGGATTCCTACCGCCACGTTCCAGATCCGCCAAATAACTCCGCTGAATGGAGGCACGTTCCGCAAATTGCTCCTGTGACCAACCCTTGTCGGCCCGCAAACTTTTGATGCGGTTGGCAAGTCGGAGGAGTGCCGTACTTTCGGAGACGGGCAATCTCTAATGGTTTCCAATTGGCGGACCGATTATTGTATGATTCGAGTGACATTAGTACTGAGAGTATTTGCCCGGCGTGGGTTCTTTGGAAGGAGACGAGAACAATGATCAGATGCCTTTCCGACACGAGATTCTTTTGCCCAATCCTCTGCCGTGTGCTTGCTTTCTGCTATTGCACCTTTGCCATTGGGCAAACCCACGATCCTAAGAGTCTCAAGGGCATTATTGCGCTTGCTCCAGGAGTTGCAACGGTCGGTTGTGAGGATATCTACGCCGAGGCATTGGCAAAACAGGATGTTCAGACGAAACTCTTATTGGGGAAGATTACACAGAAGGAACATGCCGGGAATGTGCTCGGGATCGTATACATTTGCGTCAGTAACCAATCCTTAGGTGTTGGGCTTTCAGCTATTCTTGTTGAGCTTTCTGTGGCTCGTACCGTCTTTGTGCTCGGATCGGACCTGGATAAAGATTTTCCAACCAGCCTCAGCCCCAAGGATTTCCAGGGTGTAGCAATGGCTTTCATTTGGCGAGACTTTAATGTGCTTCTATGCGGAAGAAGTGCATGCAGAGACCTTCTCAGAGAAGAATTGTTACGACTGACAGATGAGTTCGTCAAAGACTACAATGCGGCAAACTCACGGTAGCGCTCCACCAGGAGAAACTTTTCGGAAGCGCACGGCAGGGGCGAATGCGCTTCATGTTGCTAATATTGATTGGCACGTTTGCGGCTGGGAATGTTGCCGCTGAAAAACAACGGGACTGGCAAACCGGAAAAGTGCTCGACACAGAGCGGAATCGCCGCTTCACGGGGACGTATACGCCTCAAGGGTCGGGGTTTGGAACAGCAGTCTACAGAACGTATGCACGATATGCAATCGAAACGGAGAAGTACGTGTACTTGGGTGAAGAACGGCTGCCTTGGCGGTGGTCGAAGCCCGCTCAGTTGATCGTCAATACGTCAGTGAAGTTCGCAATCGAGAAACGGAAGTTGTACATCATCGACGACGACGGCAAAGAACACGAGGCGAAGATCGTCAAACAGGTGCTGAAACAATAATCCCCGCGCTTGACTGGCTCTGTTCTAACTCGCCTGCCCTTTTACACGGTCCGCTCGAAGTTCTAGATCCCGCATGAACACCAGGACTTCATCGCCGCCGTAATTCGCTTCTACAAATCCGTATGCTCCGACGTCGCCCTTTACCGTAATGACGGAACCGGCGTCGATGGTCATAAAAGCGATTGAACCCGCAGGCTCTTTGAGAACCGCTGAAAGTGACTCCCGGACATGGTACTTCATGACAGAAAGAACTATAAATCTTTACCGGAGTGGGTTCAATCCCGTTCACTTACTATGCCGTTCGTACCTCTGGGTTGTACGGAGAATGCCCTGCCCGAGTGTCTCCTTCTTCTCCGAGACTTTTACCGCACCAACCTCTACCGCTGCCGGTTGGAAATGTGAAACTGTTCAGCAGGCTCGGGCGACTCCACAAACTTGGTGCAAGTCTGGAAGCAGATGAGAAAGTGGCGGTAGAAATCCATCCTCGTCGCGTCTATGGTTCCTAAGAGACCTTCGCGGATCCGATGTCGAACCAGGAGCATCCCCATAACTCTATAGAGGATCAGCGCCGCTAACGAGATCAAAATGAGTAGGCTCGTCTTGGGCTCAGGAACGCTGGTCACTTCAAACATTGGCTGGACGAACACGAGAGCTGGAGGGGGGTGGAAAAGGGATCGACGGTAGATTGAGTTGTGTTCGGCCTCAAAGGCGTTGCCAATCGTCACGGATGCCGCAGTCGGCGGGGCGATTGCTGGGGCGTCGGAAAGATCGATCATGAACCAGACAGGGTATCGGTCGGTGCAAATGGTCAGGCGATACATTCGGGATGGAAGCCTGTTCCGCAATAACAGTGCCGAAAATTAGGGCTATGATCGACTCCGGCGATCTGCAACCAGCAATGGCTCCGCCTGGGATATCGGCGGGTACGGAGAGCCTACGTTGCAAGTCTCCGGAACACCACGGCGTACAATGTATCGCCCTCCTGCACTTGGTTCCGACCTGATTGGTCCTTGGCAGAAGGTGAGATCTTGAACAATGCTTCGACGATTTTGGCGGGGAGGGTTTCGTCAGCCAGTTGTGGTCGCTCCCCCGGATTCCATGTGCCAGCGGTCAAGACACCCCAGTTGTTTTCTCCCACTGGTGTTGATTGGATGGTTACCTTGTACATGGTGTTGTTGCTTAAGTATGGTTTGCGCCGGTCTTTTCTCGGAGAATCGTGAACCCGGCGCGACACTACACCAATATGGAAGCTCCGAGTGTACTTTACATCGCGTCTGGTCTCGTCGTATTCCTGGCAACACGGCTCGCCAGATTACATGAAATGTTCAAGCGGTCCCGCGACCCTGCGCCACCTGACGAGTGCGAACGTGCCGCAATCCGGGAACGGAACTGGTACCGCAAAACAAACGAAGAGAGAATCGCGGCAGGTCGGGCACTAGTCTAACGTCAAGATCGAGGCCGCTCGCGAGGACGGTTCTCGACTCCGTTTGCGTCCGTGAGTCCTCAACAGCTCACGGACGGTTTTTTCATGGCATCGCAGTTCGAAACGGAACAGGAGACATGGACCTACTGGCCGTAGCGATGGCAATTGCGGTCTCTATGGCGCTTGGCCTTGCTCTACAGGTCGGCAGTCTTCAAATGATCCTGTGGGCGCTGCGCCGCTGGGGTCACTGACCGGCTCTTTCACAATCGTCCAGCCCAATCATTAGTAAACCTGCTTACTGACCACTCCTGAGCCGAAGCGCAAGGGTAAAGAGCGCCCGCCTCGGGTGCGATAGTTCACAGTTCCGGGCGGGCGGAATGCAATGGACTAGTGTAAGAAGTGGGATCAGTCGCCGTTTTCTCTCAAGAAAAAAGAAGAGTAGTCGTCACGAGCGGGTCATGCTGTCGGATCGGGCCGGTTACGGGCGCTGTTATAAACATCTCGAAACCGACCGACCTGAGAGTGGAGATGATCTAGACCAAAAAGCGTAACGAAGCAACGTGGCAACTGGCGTTCATCCATAGCGGGACAGTACTTTGCCGCCGCCAAAGCAACCGCGTCGATGAAATCCTCGATTTCGAGTCCTTTCTTGATATGCCGGGTTACCTCATTGACCAGGCATTTCTCTTGCGACGAGCAGGGTCTGTGATCTACCCACGTCACCCTCGTTGCGGCTCTCTTCTAGCCGAATTCCAGCCGCGTCCACGTATCCGTTTTTTTGAAGATCATAATAACGGTCATTTTGGCCTGACAGGTTGGGCATCGGTACTTGAGTTTCAAAAACAGCGAACTCGTTTCGATCGAGACGAGTTCGCACGTCCATTGACAACCGGCGTCGCAGCACCAAGGTTTTATAGGTTCGTAGTTTTGATTAAGCGGCATATGTGAAGCAGGGGCGGTCACGCACGACAGTTCCGTTAAATGCCGCCCCGAGCAGTCAGTTTAGGTTTATTTACGTGAAGGCCCAAACGCATTGCGACGCTCACGATAATGTAATTGCGAGTACCTTTGGGGAATCTCCGCTGTAGGTCTCAAATCGTTTGGGAGACATCCCAGTCGGAAGATTGCTGGCCAATCTTTTGGGATAGACCATATACCGATTGGATAGACCTAGCACCGGTAGTAGTGGAAGGGCAGTTGTTGTTGCTTACGCCTCAGAGCGCCTAACGCATTGTTGCCGGGAGCACGGCGACGTTCGGGTCCGCGCGGCGCGATGACACGACTGATTCGGTGGGTGTCGCCGTTTCCTGGCATCGAATATCAGCGCACGTGCAGGACCGAGCGAACCACTTGTGTCGCCTGCCGGCATATTTCAAGTGAAATAGACCAGGTAGAACCGACAAATTCGTGAAGAAGGCCAACCTAAGAGCCAGGATGCCGCTAACGGCGGTTCAGCAGGATGCCTACCCCTAAACAGGCAATATTCTTTAGGCACTTAGTTACCGATACGACTAGCGAGTGGAGCAGCGCAATTCACAGTGGAAAGGACATCTTGCGTGCGGCTTCGCGCGTAGACCACTGCTCACTCTAAGACACCATGAACGGAGTGCTGATGCCCCCCCAATTTGTCCGTAACCTGCTTCTAGTCGCCTGCGGATTGGGAACCGCCCTCACCGCCTTTGGTCAAGACAACGACAACGATCTCAACGAAGGTCCGAACATGATGAATGCGCGGCGGGAGTGGTTATTCCGCCAGCGCGCTTATCCGCTCGGGTTCATCCCTTCGGGCGTTCGGGCTCGA
>Ga0210401_10004562_pt1 | contig 14461 bp, 13 predicted proteins | sample IncBWH32MmetaG_FD_150866 | JGI IMG/M metagenome (GOLD analysis project Ga0210401, IMG submission 150866) | Forest soil microbial communities from Barre Woods Harvard Forest LTER site, Petersham, Massachusetts, United States - Inc-BW-H-32-M | ecosystem: Environmental > Terrestrial > Soil >... | reverse complement strand
TTTTCGATACGGCGACGGGCAAAGACGAAATTCTGGCACGGCGGGTTGGCAGGAATGAGTTGGCCGTCATTGACATATGTGGAGCGCTCGCCGACGCGCAGGCTGAATACTTTTCGCAGCATCATAATGACGGAAGCACAAACCACTACGCGCTAAAGTTCATCAGTGATAGTGGCCAACAAAATGGGTTGTATTGGGAATCGCAGGAAAGTCAACCCAGCAGCCCACTCGGGCCGCTTCTGGTTTCCGCAACCGATGAAGGATATAACGCAAAGCAGAACCCGCGCACGCCTTTCCATGGCTACTACTTCCGTATGCTCACGCGGCAAGGCAGTCACGCGCATGGCGGGGCGAAGGACTATGTAGCCAACGGGAAAATGGTCGGCGGATTTGCATTCGTTGCCTATCCGGCTGAATACCGGAATTCCGGGGTAATGACATTCATCATCAACCAGGACGGCGTACTGCTCCAGAAGGATTTGGGAAAGACCACATCGGAAACAGCAACCGCAATGAGTGAATTCGATCCCGATGATAGTTGGACGCCGGTGGGAGAATAAGAAATACATAAGTGCTGATAGAATCACCACGGGCGCGTCGCGCTTTCTGCCTGACGTGGTGAGCTGCTATTCCTTATGATCAGCGTTGTCGACTACCCGGTTTTAGTATTTGTGTTCTGTTTCATCTTGTTCGGCCTATCGGCATTTGGAGGCGACTTCTGTCGCAGGCGGGTGGCAGCACTGAAGGAAGAGAACCGTGACGACTTCAGCGTTATTCAAGGGGCATCTTTGACACTCCTGGGTCTCCTCATCGGATTCACCTTTTCGATGACCATCACCCGGTACGATCAACGCAAGAATTACGAAGAGGCAGAGGCTAACGCGATCGGCACGGAATATGTCCGCGCCGGTCTGTTACCTGCCGCGGATGCGGCGAGAGTGCAGGAGCTCCTGAAAGATTATCTCGCTCAGCGGGTGTTGTTCTATAGCACTCGTGACTCTTCGCACCTGCGGCAGATCGACAGCACTACCGCTCAACTGCAGGCGAACCTGTGGTCTACCGTTCAGGCGCGTGCGGTGGCTCAGCCGACACCCGTAAACGCCCTTGCCGCTGCGGGCATGAACGATGTATTGAATTCGCAAGGATACACTCAGGCCGCCTGGTGGAATCGCATCCCATTTGAGGCCTGGGTTCTTTTGACCGCGATAGGTATGGGGTGCAATGTTTTGATTGGATATGGCGCACATCGGACAAGCATTATCCTGTTCTTGATTTTGCCTCTTGCTGTGTCTGTTTCTTTCTTTCTCATAGCTGACATTGACAGTCCGCGTGCAGGGTTGATTCGCGTGCGCCCGCAAAATCTGTTGAGCCTGTCTCAGAGCCTACATTCACCGTAGTTCAGGCGATTACGGCGCACTATTCGTCAGTTCCCATCCAAAACCTGTCGCTTTTGACAGTTTTCGTGACACCTGCCGTCCACTAGCTTGTGCTGGTTGAATACGTTGCCTCTATGTCACGAGGTACGCGTTAAAGCAGGCTCCCAATGTTGAAACTAATAGTCACATTTCTCATTGTTGTTTCAGCGGCGATGGCGCAGTCATCTTCTGACGGATCGTTTTCGGTGCACCATTCCAAGCATGCGAACTTTCACCTTAGCCGGGACCAGATGCGTGAGGCAGAAAGCCTGTACCACAGCGCTTGTGTTGTGGTCGATCAGGATTTCCACAGCAGCCCCGGCGTAGTGCATCCGCACTTCACGGTTTTAATCGGCGCAGAAACCAACGAAGTTCGCAATATGGAAGAGATCCGCATGAAGAAGTGGAACCCGACCATGTTTGCGGAAGGAGTCGTGATTCTCGCATACCAACAGGAACTCACCGCCGACAAGGTCAAGCAATTGGGCAATCGTGCAGTTCGCTACAGCAACGCCATCGTCGATGTAGCAGCACTCAAATAGCTTCACCGGCAAACCATGAGTAATACGGCGCGCTGTTGAACTGGCATTTCTGACAGTCGTCCGCTTCTCTGTCGATCGTTATCCTGAACACAACAAGTTAGTTCGTGTTGCCTGTTTTCTGATCTCAGCATGGACGTCAACGAAAGAGAGTTCAGGATGATGTTGAAGCAAACTATGGCTTGGTTTCTGGCCTGTTCCCTGGTGGTTGTGACTTGTCCGCTCGATGGCGGGGCGTACCCGGGGCTTCCACAACAACAAGCAACTGGACAATCTGCTGATCGCCTGGAGCAACTGGTCGCCCCCATCGCTCTCTATCCCGATGCCCTGGTAGCCCAGATTCTGGCGGGAGCGACCTATCCGACCCAGATCGTTGAGGCTGATCGCTGGTTAAAGAAGAACTCCAATCTGAAAGGTGAACAGCTGGGCACCGCGGTCGATTCGCAAAGTTGGGACGAGAGTGTTAAGGCCCTGACCCAATTTCCCTCCGTCCTCGACAACATGAGCACAAACTTGTCGTGGACGTCGGCGTTAGGCGACGCTTACTTCAACGAGCAGGATGCAGTAACAGCCGCGATCCAGAAACTGCGAAAGCAGGCCAAAGATGCCGGTAATCTTCAGACTACCAAGGAACAGACGGTCACGACGGAGGCACAGACCATCGTCATACAACCCGCCAATCCGCAGGTCGTGTACGTGCCCGTTTACAATCCTACGGTTGTGTACGGATATCCCGTGGTTGTCTATCCCGGCTATAGCATCCCGAGCCCGACGGCCGTTGCCGTCATTTCGTTTGGCGTCGGTGTAGCTGTGGGCGCAGCCATCTGGGGAGGGGGATGCTGCGGTTGGGGCTGGAATTCGTGGGGTTACAACTGGCGCGGTGGAACTGTGATCTACCAACGCAATGTTTACGTTTCGCGTAGCAATGTTTATATCAATCGCAATTCCTATTATCGAAACCCGAACAATTATCCTCGGCCCACGCCCTACGGCGGGAACACCAATATCAACCGTAGTGGAAATACTATCAATCGAAGTGGCAATACCGTCAACCGCGGTGGAAACACGGTCAACGTAAATCCCGGCGGAAACAAGCCCGCAACTCCATCAACCCTGCCGGCCAATCGCGGAAACGTTCAAGGCGACGCCCTGGGCAAAACTCCAACTGGCAATCCGGCAAACATCCAAGGCAACCGGGGACAATTCCAGAATCGACAGGCGGACCCGAGTCGCGGATTTGGTCAGACCCGTGATCCCGGCACACGCTCCAATGCGCTTACCGGTTATACGTCTGGCGGTGGTGCAGCGGCGCAGCAATCGCGGGGAAGCAACAGTCTTGGCGGAGGCAATAGACCTTCTAGACCCAGCGGCAGCGGCGGATCTTCAAGGCCCACCGGTGGAACCAGCATCGGCCGGCAACGGTAGCGCGATGAGCCACAACGCCACCAACATCAAAGTGCTGGTGCAGCTAGACGGAGGAATCAATGTTGCAGTTGTCGCGTATTGCTAAACTGAGGCGCATCTCTCTTGCGGATTTGTGTTTTGTTTCCGCCGTGGTGTTAGTTCTGAGCGGATTTTTGCCGGCACAGCAGCCCGGACAAAAAACCTTTGCCTCGGCTGAAGACGCCAGTCAGGCTCTGTTCGTCGCCGCTCAGTCAAGTGGCCAAACTGCGATGCTGGAGATATTCGGTCCCGCTGGCATAACACTAATCTCTACCGGCGACAGTGTTCAAGATCAGAAGACGCGTGATGATTTCGTCGCCGATTACAAAGAGATGCATCGTCTTCAGCAAGAGCCTGATGGCAATACCACTCTTTATATTGGAGCGGAGAACTGGCCCGTGCCCGTTCCATTGGTCAGTGAAAACGGGGTATGGCACTTTGATACCGAAGCCGGCAAAAAGGAGATCCTTTTTCGTCGCATCGGCCGCAACGAATACGCTGCGATCGACGTATGCCAGACCCTGGTCTCGGCGCAAAACGAATACCACAGCCAGCCGCGAGATGGGAAAGTTCAACAATACGCCCAGCTATTGGCCAGTGATGAAGGCCGGCACAACGGGCTGTTCTGGAAAACAGCTGATAGCGAACCAGACAGCCCGATTGGTCCCTTGCTGGCGTACGCAACCGCCCCAGGAAACGGCAAGCAAGAAGCAGAAAACTCGCCATTCCACGGCTACTATTTTCGAATCTTGACCGGGGAAGGAAAAACCGCTCAAGCTGTCGCGAAAAGTTACATTGTGAATGGAGAAATGGTTGCGGGATTTGCATTCCTGGCATACCCTGCTGACTACCGTTCGTCCGGTGTGATGACCTTCATTGTCGACCAAAGCGGTGTGGTCTACCAGAAAGACCTGGGCGACAAAACCGCAGAGGTGGCCAGCGCCATAACAGAATATGCTCCGGATGAGACCTGGAAAAAGGCCGAGTAATCTATGGTGCAATCGCGGGAATAAATCCTGGCTCTCCAAACACCAACTGAGGTGATACTTGAATCGGAAAATTTTAGCCACTGCTATCGTTCTCGCGGCAGTTACTCTGGTCTGCGCCAAGTCCACCAAGCTAGTGGCGACCTGCAAGCTTCCCAACTTTCAAAGGCAAGAAATTCATCGAGTGCTGGCATTGGGTCTCAGCAATCGGACTGAGGTGCGTGCTGACTTTGAGGACGCACTGTCGGCTCAGCTCACTGCCGCAGGCTTCGAGGCGATCCCGGGAAATGCCATCCTGCTGCGTCCTCCGGGAACGCAGCTTGACCTCAAGACTCTACGGGAGCAGGTTCGCGCGAACCACATCGAAGCTGTGGTAGTTTCGCGCCTGATCAAAGTGGACGATACCATCACTTACATCCCAGGAGTCGCGTACGTTGTTCCATACCCTTACTACAACACCTTCTACGGTTATTATGGCACGCTGTATCCCGTGATCTACTCGCCCGGTTACCTGGACCAAGTGAAGAAGGTGAGGGTTGAAACCAACCTTTATTATGTGATTTCCGCGCCGGATGGACAATTGGTCTGGACGGGCATCACTGACACTCTCAATCCCTCCAATGTACATAAGGCAATCAATGGGCTGGTCAAGCTCGTCGTGACCCAAATGCAGAATGAGCAAGTGCTCTGACCGGCCACCACGACAGCCTTCATACGATAAACGGATGATATGGGCCTGTTAGCGAATTTAAGAATCCGGACCAAGGTGCTGGTCGCCATGCTCCCTCTAGCGCTGATGGCGATTGGGGCGGGAGTGTATTCGTCGCTCGAAAGCCAGAAGATCGATACCTGGTACAGCGATTTGATCGACAATTATGTTAAGACATTTCAGTCGGTGACCGCGGCGCGGGGAAACACCATGCTGTTCCGGTTGGTGCTCTATCAACTTGTCGCTGAGGACAGCCCCGATCAAAGGCAAATCGACGACGGAGAATTGGACAAGGTTCAAGCAGACTACCGGGCATCGCTTGCCGACGCCGTGCATCAGAATCCCGGTCGAGCTCACGAAATCAAGGCGGCAGAGGCCTTCTTCAATCGAGCTGCTTCAAACGCGCGTCCCGTTCGCGCCGCTGCTTTGTCCGGCAACCGTGAAAAGGCCATGAACATTATGCGCACGGGGGCTGACGCTGATTTGCAGCGGGCAAGGCAGGCCATGACTGACCTGATCGACGATATGCAAAAGTCTGCGAACCAGGAATCCGATGCACTCACCGTTCGCACGCACCACATGATTTTGGTCACCTGGATTGTGATCGCACTCGGCCTTGCAGTTTCGTTGGTCATTGCGCTTTCCATCGTGCACGTGGGAGTTGTGCAGGTGGTGTCGACCTTTCGCTGCCGGATTCTGGATGTGGCAGAAGGACGGCTTGACCAGCCGATTGCGAATCTCCACCGTCCGAATGAGATTGGCGAGATGAGCCGTGCATTACACACGCTGCAAGTCGCGGCTCGGGAACAGGAAATCCAGGGCTGGGTCAAGACCGAGGTGGCGGCTACGGTTGCGGGCTTGCAATCGGCTGAGGACTTCGCGGCATTCTCCACCATCCTTTTGTCACGGATGTCGGAATCATGGAATCTGCTGTATGGCGCCTTCTACCTCTCGGACGAGAGTCATACGCGGTTTACTCGTGTCGGTGCTTTCGCGACTGACGTCGCAGCAGAGCCGCGAGAATTTGCGCTTGGCGAATCCGTGGTAGGGCAAGCGGCCGTCGAGCGGCGCACTCTTCGGATCGTTTCCACCGCAGAGAAGCCACTACAAGTCTCCGCAGGCGTAGGGATGGTGACACCAGCTTGCGTGCTTTTTGTCCCGCTGATTAATAAAGATGTGGTGCTAGCCGTCATCGAACTAGCACCTTCGGCGCCGATTTCGGAGCGACAGCAGGCACTCCTGGACGCACTGTTACCGAGAGTTGCGCTTAATACCAAGATTCTCGCGACTACGCTGGAGGCGAGGAAGCTACTGGAGCAGACGCAAGTGCAGGCCGCGGACCTGACAGTGGCCAAAGGAGCGGCCGAAGCCGCCACCAAAGCGAAGTCTGATTTCCTGGCCAACATGAGCCATGAAATCCGTACCCCGATGAACGCCATTATCGGCATGACACATTTGGCGTTGAAGACCGATCTCTCCAAGAAACAAGCGGACTATCTGACCAAGGTGAAGTCTGCTGCACACGCGCTACTGGGGATTATCAATGACATCCTCGACTTTTCCAAGATCGAAGCCGGCAAGCTTGATATGGAAAAGACAGGCTTTCAGCTTGAGGATGTGCTCGATAATCTCTCGACTATTGTCAGTCAGAAAGCGCAAGACAAGAACCTTGAATTTCTCATCGCGACGCAGCATGACATCCCGCCTAATCTGGTCGGCGATCCGCTGCGCCTCGGACAAATCCTCATCAACCTCGTAAATAACGCGGTCAAGTTTACGGAACGTGGCGAGGTGTTGGTGTCGGTTGCGCTAGAAGAACAACTGGCGGATCGAGTCAAAGTGAGGTTTTCAATTCGCGACAGCGGCATCGGCATGACGCCGGAGCAGAGTTCGCGGCTTTTTCAGGCATTCGCGCAGGCAGATACTTCAACCACGCGAAAGTACGGAGGCACCGGCCTCGGACTCTCCATTTCGAAGCGATTGGTTGAAATGATGGAGGGCACGATCTGGGCCGAGAGCGAGCCTGGCGTGGGCAGCACTTTTCACGTCACTGCGTGGTTCGGTATCGGATCAGAGAAGAAACGCAAGCACCTCATTCCTGATCTGGCAGGAATACGGGCCCTGGTTGTCGATGACAACGCGCAGGCGCGGGAGATTCTTACCGATGCGCTGCGGGCGTTCGCCCTGCGATCTGAGTCAGTTTCGTCCGGAGAGGATGCGGTGAAGGAAATTGCCAGCGCAGATTCCCACGATCCCTATCGCCTGATATTGATGGATTGGCACATGCCCGGAATGGACGGACTGGAGGCAAGTCGCATCATCAAGCGCGATGATCGTTTGCAGCACGTCCCCAAAATTGTTATGGTGACCGGTTTTGGACGAGAAGATGTCAGGACACAAGCTGAGGAGATTGGAATCGACAGCTATCTGCTAAAGCCCGTTAATTCGTCGTTGCTATTTGACACATTGGTAGATCTGTTTGGCGTCGCCGGCCTTGAGGATCAGCGTTCTCGAGTGAAAAAAGACGATGCACCTGTGCATGACGCCACCGGAATCCGGGTCCTGTTGGTAGAAGACAACGAGATGAACCAGCAGGTTGCGACTGAATTGCTGGAGAGCGGTGGCGCGATCGTAACCGTTGCCAACCATGGCGGAGAAGCGGTGAAAATTCTGACCGAAGGCGATCAGGCTCCGCCGTTTGACGTGGTTTTTATGGATCTGCAGATGCCGCAGATGGACGGATTTACGGCAACCAAGCTGCTGCGGCGTGATCCGCGTTTGCAGAAATTCCCGATCATTGCCATGACAGCGCACGCTCTGGTGGAAGAGCGCCAACGTTGTCTTGACGCAGGCATGAACGATCACGTTTCAAAGCCGATTGATCCCGACAATTTGTTTGCGACATTGCTGCGATGGGCGAAGCCCCGGCAGAAGTCCGCAGTTGAATCGCAGACGCAACCGGTTAAAGCAAAGCCGTCCGACGAAATACTTCTGCCGGAAATCGCCGGAGTCAATGTGGCCGATGGTCTGAACCGCGTTGCAGGTAATAGACGGCTCTATCGCGATCTGTTGGGACAGTTCGCCTCGAAGCAACGTGATGCTGCCGCGCAGATTTCAGCCGCACTCGAAAGTGGAGATTCCAAACTGGCGGAACGCATCGCGCATACAGTGAAGGGCGTGGCCGGTAATCTTGCTATCGCAGAGGTGCAGTCTGCAGCGCAGAAGGTGGAAAAAGCAATTCGCGAGGGGCTGGATATTACCCCTCCGCTCGACGGCTTCGCGACCGTATTGAGCACTCAAGTTCACGCCATTGAGAAAGCGCTACGCGAATCAGCGCCCACTCAGCCCGACAGAGTAATGCACTCGCCTTTCAACGGGGAAGCGGCGTCCGCAGCAATTGCCCGGCTCAAGTCCTTACTCGAGGCCAGCGACGGGGATTCCGAAGAGGCATTTCGCAGTCTGCAGGATGTAGTTGCGGGTGTTGTCGACAAGGCTCATCTGGATTCATTGAGCGCATCCATCAGCGACTTCGATTTTGAGGGAGCGTTACGGAAACTGGATGCAATCACTGAACAGTGCTGCGCGAAGACGAGTACGTAATGAAGCCGTCTGCGGCTCTAAACTATCCTACTGAGTTCCCACGATTGAAGTGAATTGCCAGGAGGGTGACGTCATCCTCGGGCTCTCGGCCAGAAATGCTGTCCGACCAGCGCGACAATTGATCAAGAACACCGTCAACGAACTCGCCCGCTGAGCGATCATGATGGCCCTCGAGAAAGTGCTTGAAGCGAGCTGCACCAAATTGTTCTTCTGATGGGTTCGTCGCTTCGACGATTCCGTCAGTGTAGAGCAGACCCCAATCGCCTTCTCTAAAAGGTACTTCTACCGAAGTGTAGGCGGCGTCTGGGAAAAAGCCGAGGAACAAACCATTTTCCAACAATTCGCGAGTCTTTCCTGCCGCATTGTCCCAGAGGATGAGGGGCGGGTGTCCAGCGCCGGCGTAGCACAGGGTTTGTTTGGCGACATCTATTAATACGTATGCTGCCGTAACGTAGTGTCCCTGGAACTTTCCGTACAGAGCTTGATTCAGACCATTTAACACGCGCACAGGATCGGAGGCAACAGCGGATTGCGCGGCCAGAGCAATCTTGAGCATTGAAGAGATAAGCGCGGCGGGCATGCCGTGGCCCGACACGTCCGCCACCAGAATACCAATTCGACTTTCGTCGATCTGGATGAAGTCGTAAAAATCGCCCGCGACTGAGGTCATGGGGATGTATCGAGCAGCAACGTCGAGCCTAGGAATTGACGGAATCTCCCGCGGCAAGATCGACAGTTGAATTTGTCTTGCGGTTTCCATCTCATGTTGAATGGTGAGCAATTGGCTGGCTAGTTGTTCGCGTATGCCGCGGAGTACAAGATGCGTGTGCACTCTGGCTTTTACCACGGCCGGCGAGAACGGCTTGTGAATGTAGTCCACAGCACCAACCGCGAAACCTTTGGTTTCATCGTCGGTCTCGGTCTGACCTGTGAGAAAGATTACGGGAATATCCCGCGTATCGGCGGTCGACTTAAGGTGGGAGCAAACCTCGTAGCCGTCCATCTCCGGCATCATGACATCCAACAGGATCAAATCGGGCGACGGACTTTGGTGAGCGATTTTCAAAGCCTTCTCGCCGCTGGTGGCGATCTGAATCTTGTAAGTGCTTTTGAGGATCGAGTTCACTACCTGGAGGTTCGCCGGTGCATCGTCCACTAGCAATACGGTCTTTGCTCCCGCATTCATCGCTTTGCCTCTTGTTTTGCCAGGTTCGCTGAAAAATACTGATCGATTCCAGTGGTAACTTCCGTCAGCCCACGGTCCAGATTGAGGTCGAGCGCCGTGACTACTGCTGAAATGTGCTTGCCGTCCACGGGTTCCTTTTGCGAGTAGAAATGCGACCACAAGACCTTGCCCGACTTTCGATCGCAAAGCTCAAAATCCATGGACACGAGTGAGGAGATACCTCCGCCGTCGACTTCCTCGAAATTGTATAGTTTGCCCCGCACCACGAATTGTCCTTCGGTCGTGCTTCCCGGTCCGGTCACGGACTGATAGCGCCCAGAGGAACGAAGCATGAGAATCAATTTGCTCTTGAGCATTTCGACGGGCGGCTCGGCCCAACGACTGTAGTGGTACACGCCGATCTCATTAGTGCCGACGCGGTACGCAATCGGCGTATCTTTAAAAATCTCTGGTCCACCGATGCTTGCAACTAGCAGAGACACTGGGTATGTGCTAGTCGAGAGCGTGGGCGCAACTGGTACCTGGACCGTGTAGTACTTGATGGGCCGACCAGTGCCGCACCCGATAAGGCTCAGCGCAAGCAACGAGATCAGAATTGGAACGCTTGTTCGGTGCATACATCACCTCTTCTCAGTCCTGTTTGCTGCCAGGCTGCCGATCTGGCCCGGAGCTTCCACGAATGAGTGTGGACGGCCTGGACTTCAACGTGTCGGTCAGCTGTTTTACGTTTTCGGTCGTGATGCGCAAATTCTGCAATATTTGGTCGATGTTGTCTGCGTTGTAGTCGGTCGTATTCTTAAGTTGTTCCATGAGAGCTGAAGCTGTCAGCAGCGTTTGCTTTAACTCGACAACCACGGTGCGGATATCCTGACGATTCTCAACAACAACTGGGTCAATGTGTGACAGAAAAAGATTTGCCTGGTCCGTAGTTGTCTTGAGGTTGTCGAGTAAGGGCACGATCTTGGCGCTGGCTGTCTGCGCATTAGTTAGTGTCGCCGAAACCTTGGGGCGATCTTCAGCCAGCATGTAATTCAGATTCCGCAGCCCGGAGCTGACGTTCGCACGATTCTTATCGTCGAGCAAATCGTTGACGCGATTTAGCGTAACTTGCATTTCCGTCAACCGCTGATTCAGATTCTGCAGAACCTGCTGAGCAAGTGGAGTCAGATCGCCGACCATGTCGCCGATGGCGCCAATCCCGACTGTCTCGACAGATTTTATTTCGCTTCCCGACGCAGCCAGCGCAGCGCCCTTTGTTCCGGTTCCGAGTTCCACATAGTTTTCGTCGAGAGCCCCAAGACTGGTGATCTTCGCCACACTGTTTGTCTTCACCGGAACATTACGTGCCACGGTGAAGTCGATTTCCATTCGGGTTGAGTCCTGAGGATCGACGCGCACTTTCTCGACCCTGCCAGCTTTCATGCCTCCAAACCGCACCGTGGCACCGGGCACCAGACCTTCAGCGGACTTGAAATACGAATGGTACGGAATGTCGCCTCCGGCGAATGCGCCGGACACGGCTAAGACTGTTCCGATCAGCAAACCGGAGGCAATCAACACGAAGAGTCCTACCCATATCTGCTCACGCTTGCTGTTCATAAAGTCCTCTCAAACGCTTCAAGTTTTTTCTCTAACTCCTCGCGGGCTTTCGGTCCCCGGTGAGCATTTGCAGATAGTCGAGTTCCTCGGTGACTTCAGGTTCAGGAACTCGATCCAGGAACTGGCGCACGCGCGGGTGCTTGCTCGCCTGAAGCTCTTCTTTGGTTCCGAGCGCCACAACGTGGCCTCGGTCGATCAAAACCATACGGTCAGCAATCAGAAACGCGCTGGCTAGTTCATGCGTGACCACCACAATGGTGATTGCATAAGCCTTCTTGAGGTTCACGATCAGTTCGTCGAGTCCCGCCGCAATGATTGGATCAAGCCCTGCTGACGGCTCATCGAAGAAAAGGATTTCAGGGTCCATTGCCAAAGCACGCGCGACTGCGGCCCGCTTTTTCATCCCTCCACTGAGTTCGGAAGGCATGTAGTCTTCGAAATTCCCCAAGCCGACCTGCCCAAGCTTGATGCGTACCATGACCTCGATCGTCGAGTCTTCGAGATCGGTGTGCTCGTGCAAGGGTAATGCAACGTTTTCACCAACGGTCATGGAGCCAAACAGGGCGGACCCTTGAAATGACATGCCAATTGTTTTTCGAATCGCATCCATTTCGCGGTCGGAAATCTGCGCTGTATTGACGCCGTTAATCCAGACTTCGCCAAGAGTCGGCTTTTCCAGACCAACCAGTGTCTTTAATAAGGTGCTTTTTCCCGAACCCGACCCGCCCAAAATCACCATGGTTTCGCCTCGGCGAACGTCGAAGCTAACCCCGTGAAGAATCTCGCGCTCTCCGTAGCTCACCCGGAGGTCGACCACCGAAATCGCTGGCGCGTCCGCGCTGGAGTCAGTCATTTTCGAAATTCCTCGCTAACTCGGATTAATAAAATAGAACAAGGCGGTAAACACCAGGTCGACAATCACCACGAGCGCAATCGACGTGACAACCGCCGCAGTCGTCGAGCGCCCAACCTCTTCAGCGCCTGCTCCGGTTGCGAAGCCTTCTTTGCAGCCGACAGCCGTAATGACTAAGCCGAACAACACACTTTTGATAAGGCCGGTATAAATATCGCGCGCAATGATGGCGTCTCGAGTGGCTTGGAAGTACGAGAGCACCGTGAAATTGGCGGCGGCAACGCCAAAAACACACCCACCTAGGATCCCCATAAAATCAGCCCATATTGACAGGCAAGGCATCATCACCAGCATGGCAAGGAACTTGGGCGCGACAAGAAAGCCCACTGGATCGAAAGCCATCGTTTTGAGGGCATCAACCTCCTCGGTTACCTTCTTCGTACCGATCTCCGCCGCAAAAGCGGACCCGGACCGACCGATGACCATAACGGCTGTAAGGAGCGGACCCAGCTCTCGGAGAATCGAAAGCGCAACGGCGCTGGCCAGGAACTGCATCGCACCCAACTTCCGCAACTCGTATGCACTCTGCAGGGCCATAATCAAGCCCACAAAGAACGTGATCAGCGAGACGATCGGGATGGCTTCGACGCCAACCGCCATGGCTTGATGGAAAGCCCGATACGGACGAAATCGCTGGCCCCGAAAAGGCCCGACGAATGTGATATAGGCGGACTGCCCTGCGAGCGCCGCCAAGCCGCCGATGTAGGCTAGTCCGTCCAGCGTCCAACTGCCGACATGCTCAGGTACGGCTGCGATTTGTTCCGACGTTTTCACGCCAACTGTTTTCCTTTTCAAAAATTGTTGCGGCCTGAAAGAGCTTTGAATAAAGGCCGTTTTCAAAAGCAGAACTCAGGCTTCGAGCGCCTGCTCTTCGTTTTCGCGTATTTCAAAAACGCCGGTCAAGCGCGTGAGCTGTAGCACTTGACTAACAGCCCCCGTCACACCGAATAGGACAAGGCGCTTCTTGCATTGGCGCGCCTCTTTGAGAACCTCTAACAGTGACGCGATTCCGGAGCTATCGATGTACTTGACCGCGTTCAGGTTTACGGCGACGCGATCTGCATCCTTCAGAGATGCCAATAGCGTTTTGCGCAAAGCCGGTGAATTGCCAAGGTCAATCTGACCCTCCACATCTACGATCGTGGTTCCCTTTTCTATTCGGGTCGAAGACCCCATATGTCTTTCCATTTCATCTCCCTCTCGGCAAGCGTTGTGGCGATCATGGTTTATCGACAGTCACCTTGACAGCAGGAATGTTCTTGATAAGTCTCAGCTGATTTCCCGCCGGAACTCGCTCGTAGCGCATCTCATCCATGGCTGCCTTGATCAAGTGCGTTCCCCGCCCGCTCAGTGAAACCTCATCCAGCGGCCGGCCGCAGATCCTGGCCATGTCCGCTGGTTCTCCCCGGTCGACGAGAGTGAACTCCAGATGGTCGGACTTGGCTCGACAGTTAAATTCGATCTCCTCGTCATGACGATTCTTGTAAGCGTGTCGAATGACGTTGGCTAAGGCCTCGTCAACAGCCAAAGTGACTTCGTGACACGAATCCTCCGTCAAGCCGTACACATGGCCAAGTTGACCCACAACGGCTCGGACGACAGACAAAAAACGTGGATCGCTCGACATGACAACTTTCAAATGAAAACTCGCCGGAAGCTGCTGAGAATGCCTCTCCACCTTGACTCCTCAAAAACACGAATGCGTTTATATCACAACAGGTGCTCCGCGCGAATACCACCGTCGCTCCGGTGAGTACCAGAGACATTCGACGCGTCGCTACCAACCGCCTAGTCGGAACTTCGCCCTTTTCATGCTAACGGTTTAACCGGAAGAATAAACTGGCAGAACTAACAGCCAATGCGGATAAAGCGGTCGGTACTACCATGTCGGCGAAGGCATCTGGCACGCAAACTGTCAACAATGACAGTAGTGGTGGAGGCCACACCCTCTTACCATTCAACGTCCATTTACCGTGCCCGTTAGGATCACGACGTTAGCCGTGAACGAGATTTCAGTGCACAGGTACTTCAGGGTTCCGAGGAAATCTACGGCTCGGTTTCGGTCACGCGA
>Ga0210401_10004561_pt1 | contig 14465 bp, 17 predicted proteins | sample IncBWH32MmetaG_FD_150866 | JGI IMG/M metagenome (GOLD analysis project Ga0210401, IMG submission 150866) | Forest soil microbial communities from Barre Woods Harvard Forest LTER site, Petersham, Massachusetts, United States - Inc-BW-H-32-M | ecosystem: Environmental > Terrestrial > Soil >... | reverse complement strand
ATCTTGGATGAGGCCTTTGTCGAACGGTGATGTCTCATAGTATCTTTAGTGTTAATTTTTTGGCTTGCGGCTTTTCCGAAAAGTTAGCGAGCTAAATAGACGCTGCGACTCGGCAGAAGTTCAGTTAGTCCACCAAAAGATGTTTGTTCAGCCAGCGGAATATCGAAATGATTAGCGAACCTGGTTACGGAGCTTTGGTGTTCCAGTCATTCAGTTCGATGCTCGGTGACTTGCCAGGAATTGGGGGAACCGCTTTAGGATACAAGGGCAATTGACCCGCAATTTCATCCAGAGTTAGAACGTGTACACCGTGCTCACTAAGTCGTTGCACCGTTTGCTGTAAATCAGCCGTTGAATACGTGAGCGCCCCACTGGGAAGTTCCAGATTTTGGGCAGGCGAGCTCGCGCTGCGGAAGGCTTCTTCCAACCCTCCAGGGGTGAACAGAACGAGCAAGCGAAGCCGAGGCGAGCGGATAACGAAGGCGTGCGGCTTTAATCTGGGAAGAAAGATGCATTCCCCGGTTTCCACCTTGAAAGCTTCATCTCCCACATACACCGTCAACGCTCCTTCGAGAATGTAAAAAAGCTCGTCCTCACGCGAGTGCACATGCGGAGGCGCTTCATTTCCGGGTGCTAAAAGTGCCTCCGCTAAACAGAAAGCTCCATTGGTATCCTTCTTTTCCGCGAGGTTTGTCGTCAAATTCCCCATGTACCACCTGGATAACTCCAGGGATGTGGACCGCTTGAACGCTTTCAACGTTGGGATGGTGTTGTTCATCTTTTTTCTTTCTTGGTATGTTCCGATTCCTCAGAGCCGCTTTCAAAGCGCTGAGCAATACCGTCAGGCCTCTGGAACTCGAACCCAAGATCATGCGCCTGGGCTGATTCTTGTCGCCATTGCCGTAATCGTCGTCTCAACAACGTGAATATTCGTTGGCCACCTTTCTAAATGTTAGTGAATCGCTTGTCCCCTCCGCGCATAAAGGCGCGCTCGGCCGTTCATGGATCCTCGCTGGTCGGCGCCATCTGCACAGAGAATGGCGGGTCGTGCTAGTTACGGGTCTGAAGAAATGCGGCAAAAGCGAAACAACTAGATGAGACACCTAAGACCACCTCAATCGATTCCGCTAAACAGATTTTCCGGGACTGAGGCTACATTGTGCACAATTGTCTACCAGCGATGAACGAGTTCAGATTCCCCGATGCTTTTCTAACGGCACTGAACGAAGTGCACATGGACCCTGCATTTCTTTTTCGCAAAAGCGGCCTTCCCCCTGATCTCTGCAGTCCGGGCGATTGGAAGATATCGACCGAGCAATTCTTTAGACTATGGTACACTTTGGGAGAGGTCAGCGACGACCCTGCGCTCGGCCTGAAGATGGGCACTCTGAATCCGCGCCCGCACGCCATCGTCGCGGCCCAACATGCCCGAACGTTTGGGGATGCCTTACGAGATCTGGCGCGCTCTACGATGCTCTTCTGCTTTTCACAGCACATGCGAATTGTAAAAACCGAAGACGAGTGCAGTATCGAGTTCAGCGGGGCCCTTTTGAATGAAGCGGCTCCGGCCCTGTTTCTAGATTCTGCTTTCGCTCTCGCGCTCGAAATGGGGCGACGAGGTACTCAACATCCGTTGCATCCACTACGGGTGGAGCTGACGAGAACAGCAAGGGGTCAGGAAATCCAGGAAGCTCACTATGGATGCCGCGTTCGATTCAAGGCGCGCCGTAATGCCATACTGTTCCGGACCAGCGATCTCGAACTTCCTTTCGCCACTTACAATGCCGAACTGCTGGCCACGCTTAGCCCTCAACTCGACGGTGAAATCGAATTGTTAAAGGCACAGCTGACGACTTCTTCCCGCGCAAAATGGGTGCTCAAGCGATTGCTCGGCCGCCAGCATACCCCTGTTCACGCAGTGGCAAAAATGCTGGGAATGAGTAGCCGCACATTGCAACGTCGAATCACCGAAGAGAGTAGCAGTTTTCGGCAACTCTTAAGTGACGCGCGCAGAGAGCTGGCCCGCGTCTATCTCCAGCATCCGTCATTGGAATTTAGTAACATCGCCACTCTGCTTCACTATGAGGATCCCAACTCCTTTCTACGCGCGTTCCGAGCATGGGAAGGTGTGACACCCACCGAATGGAGAACGATGCAAAGGCTGGGCTCCGAGTAACGCCAGGGACCGCTCTGGCAGTCGTCGGACCGACATCTTCGGAAACGTGAAACACCGGATATTAACGTTTGCAATTCTCGCCCTCTTTGAAGAAGCCGCTGTTTCAGAGGGCCGGCGACTGCAAGGATTATTCGGACGGTCAATTCAGCTGGAAGTGCGCTGCTAGGTTGGCCAGGGCATCACGGTGACTATGCGCCTTCCTTGGCACGGCGATCGGGACTTAGATTAGAATCGGGGGGGCTTCGAATCTCTGCAAACCGGCGTCTCGCTAAAATTGTTATCATGTGGATCCGGATGCGCATTGTCATCATTGAAGACGATCCCTTGGCCGCCCAGTATTTAGCCGCATTGCTGGACGATACCTGCCAGGTAGAGGTCATTGGTTCGGCCGCAGAGAGCGAGGAGGGGCTTCGTCTTTGTGCCGAGTTGCGGCCGGATGCTGCCTTTCTGGACATTAATCTGCCGGGTAGAGATGGTGTTTCGCTGGCAACGCAACTAGTCATGCTTCCACAGCCTCCCCTGCTGGTCTTTACTACGGGGCACGCGAACCGCGCAACCGACGCCTTCCGTCTCGGGGCGGTGGACTATCTGCTGAAACCGTTGGATCCGGAACAGGTCGTCCAGACGGTCGATCGCCTGCTCTCATACATGCGCCCTTTTGAGCCTGCCTCTCGCTCGGTTTCCGCGCACGGAGTGAATCCAGCAGCGACGCAGCACAAGGCAGGTTTTACCGGTACAGCCGACGAGTTGCTGCCCGTCAAGGATGTGGACCGCGGCCGGATCCGGCTGCTCGCCCGTCACGAGGTTGCAGCGGTGCTGCGACGGAGACGGCGCACTTGGATTCATACCGTGCGGGAAGAGTTTGCGACTTATTATCCGGGGGCTATTCTTGGCCGTTGGCTCGGCGGCTACCCTTTCGTACACATAGGAAACTATGCGGTAGTGAACCTGCAGGCCGTTGCCTATATTACTCACTATGGCGACCGACTATACCGCGTGCGACTGCGTGACCGAGTCGGAACCGAAATCAAGGCTTCGCGCTCGGGTGCGGGGCGGCTAGCTGCAGTGTTGAAAACACGACGCTGAACGGATCACGACCGGTTCCGAAGTGGCCCTCTCCACCCTGGGGCCTGGGGCAAGCAGCGGTCAGAGAGCTAACGTCGGTTGGCCAATTCGGAGCAATTGTATCCAACTCGCAAAAGCCCAGCGTAACGAAGGGCCAAGCGAGTGAGGTGACGATTGAGAGAACGATTACGGCAAGCGCGCCAAAAGAAGAAGGTCTCGAAGAATCCGGTGTTTATTCCTTCTATCGGGCGATGCGACTAACTCTCTCGCTCGTTGCACCGAACGACCGCTTCTAACTCGATAGCCTTCTTGACGGTATTGCGTCATTAGAGAAGGTCGATGCCAAAGATTGGTTACCGGCTTAGGCGGTTTAACAATCCGGAACTCACAGATGATCTTCTGTGCGTTCCGGAACCAAGAAGTTCAAAATGAGCCTAGCGATTAGACCATTACTCACGAAAGTGTGTGGCGAATGCGCACTATGTAACAGCCAACGAGAACTATCATCTTGGGATGCGAACTTGGCTGGGCGTATCTGTGAGGATTGTAAGCCATTTCTGGAAGCAGCAGAGATCGCGCTGATGGCTGCAAAATGCGGGCACCCTTCCGATCAGCTCGTTTTTCGTAATCCCTAGTGGAGCCGCGATACTTTGCGGACCGCGCCGAAAATTTTGAGATTCTTGCCGATAGAAAAACGACGGGTCGAACCGACCCCGCAGTTTGCAAGTGCCAAAGAAATTGTTTATGGGGGTAGGTCTCCCCACCGCTCTGCCACAAGGGCTCCGCCGATGTTTCTCCGTCCGCATTACCTAGAACTACATTTAACGCTGCCGAAACCATCAGAACATCACCGGAACTCAGGAGCCAGCGTGATTAGTCAGAAAACGTCGCAGCATGACGCACGCTAGCACACAAGCATCGCAGAATGGCAGGACCCTCGACAATCTAAGTCTAGCTTTCGCCGTTTCTTACGAGCACCCTCAACAGGAGTTGATATATCGGCGATTGGCGATATATAGAGTTGTGGACCAGCTTAATCATCTCGGGCAAGCAATAGCGGATCCCACACGCGTTCGAATTCTGGCTGCTCTGCTGCATGCAGAACTCTGTGTTTGCGAGCTCGTCGACGCCCTAGAAGTCAGCCAATCGACATTGTCCAGTCATCTGCAAGTGCTAAGACAATCGGGATTAGTAGTTACCCGAAAAGAAGGGCGTTGGGTCTACTATTCCTTGGCTGAGCGGAAAGCAGCCCTAGTGGACGCGTTATTCTCGCTCGTTGAAAACGACATTAGGAGCGATCACCGCGTCCTTCGTGACGTCGAGCGTGTCAAGGGACGTCTGGCCATCCGTGAAGACGGACGCTGTACGCTTGGCTTTGGCGAGTTGGCAAGAACAGAGGTCTTAAGTCATGCGCGGACGTGATGAAATCTTAGGGACTTTACCTCCGAAAGCGGCGCCGGCCTTCATGGAGATCGCTCGCGGAATGAAACTCGAGAAGTGCCGAAAGTGTGGTTGCATGAAAGACGCGCTCGATCAGGCCGAGCGCGCGTTCGCTGCGTCCGAAGAACCTGAAGTTCGCTCTCTTGGGCCTGTCATTTCGAGCTATCAGGCCAAAATGAAGCCATTGGCCTACGATTGCATTGGCTGCAAGAAATGTTGGGGCGCAGATGCCACGATCGCACTAGCCAAACATTTTGATCAAATAGAGATCGACCAATGCGCTGTCGAAGATAATTGCGCTTGCCGGCCTTCGACCATGGCTCCTGCCTCATTTCAACTCTATCAAAGCAAGTCGACGACCGCGCCTTGGCCACCGCATCCGGGAGACTACGTTTTGGGTGATCCTGAGGGTACGGTAGCTGTCTGCACTTTATCCAATCGAGATCTTCCTCACCAACTAATCGCTGCGAGTGAATCGGCCTTGGCAATCGCGGGCCGTTGTGACACCGAGAACATTGGAATTGAAAAGGTTGTTCTGAATCTGCTTGCGAATCCGCGAATTCGTTGGTTGGTGATCTGCGGCCAAGACGCGAAGGGACACCGAGCCGGTGATGCATTTCTCCGCCTGAAAGAACGAGGAGTGGACGCTAACATGCGGGTTCTGGAGTCGGCCTCCTGGCGGCCCATTCTGAAAAATCTGACCCTTCTGCAGGTGGCTAGATTTCGCGAGCAAGTGGAGGAAATTAACCTCATCGGCGCAACGCAACCGGACCGTATTCTCGCCGCGGTCCGCGAATGCTCGGTTAAACCGGCGCCGGTAGCTTCCTTTACTCTTCCTGAAGCGGACAGTTCTTGTGATCCGCTTGCCGGAGTTGAGTACATCCACGCCAAGGCCCCGAAGCAATTACATCTAGATCGCGCCGGGTTCTTTATAATCTTACCGCAGGCGCAGAAGGGCCTTATGGTTTGCGAACACTATGAGAACAACGGTCGCCTTGTTCACGTGATCCAAGGCCAACAAGCGGACGTTATCGCTGCCACTGCGGTAGAACGAGGATTCGTAACCCAACTCGATCATGCGGCGTATCTCGGCCGCGAGTTACAAAAAGCCGAAGCTGCTCTTTCTGGCGGAGCGACATATGAGCAGGACGGCGCTCTAGGAGAGCTCCCTAGGTCTCAGGAGGAAGACCAGGGTACCAAGACGAATGGGAGAGGTGTACAAATGATCCAACCTGCACCTGCTGACGATATGCCACCTTCTGAATCAACTGCTTGATTATGATCACGAAAACTAAATGGCTTTTTTTGGCGGTTATCTTCTCACTTTTCTCACATGGAGTTAATGGACAAGATCAGCAACCGCAAAGTGACGGCGTGGTGCTGAACGTTAATGATCTGGCGGCAAAACCCGCTGAGCATCTCGGCCAGGTTCGGTTAGTAGGCGTGGTGACTGGTGTCTCTCAAGGAAATGGCTTCGTGCTCGTGGACACGCGCGAGTACGCAGACTGCGGGATAAGCTGTATTTCCGAACCGGCTACGAAAAAGATACCGGTAAGATGGAACGGTGATGCTCCAAAACTTGAGCAAACGGTGCGAGTTGAAGGAACCTTGCACCAAACCGACAAAGGGTTAAGCCTCGTTGCACGAGAGGTTCGCGCGTTGTGATCGCGAGAAGGATACTGCCTGCTTCCGTCTTTCTGGCCGTTTTTGTTGGGCACGCAATTTACTCAGGTTTTTGTGCTGAGGCCACGCTTGCCGGTTGGGCCGATCTCGACGTGAGTTCCAGTGCTGTAGGACCGCTTGGGCTTTTGGCATACTGGCACGGGCAAGATTATTTTCTTAGTTTTTCCTATGCCTTCGCCTCGGCCTTTGCCACATGGGCTTTGAGCCGCTGCGTTTCTAGCCGTGGTAAAGAGGTGACGGCAGGAGCCGCTGCGGGGAGCGTAACGCTCGCCGGTATTCTTATGGCCAGCGGCTGCTTTTTAATCGGTTGCTGCGGCTCGCCAATGTTAGCGATATACTTGGGTTTGTTTGGTGCGAAGGTGCTAGGCTTTGCCAAACCGCTAACAGCATTAGTCACGCTCATCTCCGTCAGTTGCGGCTACTGGTGCCTTTCCAGGCGTTTTGCTCAAGGTAAGTGCGTTGATGCCTGCTGCTCTCCGACCGAGCGGGTATCGAAAGCCGTACCGACTGTTAGACCTGAAGTTGGGTCCACAAGTCATAAAATAGATACTTGATCCCGCTTCGAAATCAGCCTTTTGCCTGGAGCACTTCAGACATTACTGGGGCTCGTTGCAAAGCTCGGCAATGAACTACGTTAGCGCGCCATTTTCGTGAGCGGAACTGTTTAAATTAACATAGAATGCGCCTGCCGGTGTACCTGGACCACGAGTATGGCGCCAACGACAGTCAGAAACGCGCTATACCCGAAAGCCACGTTTGGACCAAAGGTCGACCAGAGAAGGCCGACAAGACCGCTGGAAAGAAAATCTCCTACGCCATTCACTGTCGCTAGTACGCCAAAAGCCATCCCATGCTGCGCCGGCTCAACCAGCTCCGCGCAAAATGAGTCCTCAAGCGTTTCCTCAATCGCTACCTGAACTCCGCCGAGCATAAAGACGATGGCAAGTGATCCAATGGTTGCTGGCAAAAACACGATGCAAAGGGCCATAACTCCCGCCAGCGCGTAGCCGCCACTTAGCAATAAATTCTTTGGAAAACGGTCTGCGAGCAGGCCTCCTAGATAAGAGAAGCCTGCGTAGAAGACATTGTGCAGGACATAAAGCGCTACAGCGAGGCCCGCCGCGGTTGCTGCGCCCAGGCTCGGCGTCAGTCGGTCTGTCGCCAAAAGGATCGGCAGGGTGTGAGCAAATGCTCCCATCCCAAAAATCCCAACGGCCATGAGAAATCGTCGATAGGTCATTGGAAGCGAGCGTAGTCGTTCGCCGAACGGCGCATGCAGTACTGGCGCTCTCCTCTTTTCCTGTACAACAAAACCGATCAACGCTGCAGCGACTATCCCTGGGATGAGCGTTACCCCAAATAACACACGATAGTTTCCCGGCCATAGAGCCAGGAAGAGAAGTGCGGTCAGAGGACCGACGATTGCGCCAAGGGTATCCATTGCCCGCTCAAAGCCGAAGGCGCGTCCATAGACAGAGCTGTCCACAGCCGCGGCCAAAAGCGCTTTACGCACAGGCGTGCGAACTCCCCGACCTAGCCACGCTGCAGCGCGGGCGACAAGGACGTGCCAAGCCACCGTCGCTAGCCCAAAACATGCAGTTGCAACCGTGGTGACCAAATATCCGGCGAAAGCGATGGGTTTACGCTTAGATAGATGATCGGTATAGAAGCCGCTACCTAGCTTGGCAAAGCTAGACAGTCCGTCGGAGACTCCCTCGATGATGCCTAACCATGCAGCTGCGGCGCCCAGAGAGCCAAGAAATGCCGGCAATATTGCAGTGGCGATCTCATGACTCCAATCGCTGAATAGCGAGGCAATCCCTATGCCGAGCACGGTTCGATTCAGCCAAGACCGGGGAGAAGTGCGGGAGCGTATTGGTTTCATTCAGTTGGGGCATGATCTATTTAGAACGCGGAATCAGGTGCACATTTGTCGCTTTGACCATAGCGACGACTCGGTCGTCTTCTTGCAAAGCTAATTCCTCGCACGCTTGGCGAGTTAGCAGTGCCGTCAACGTGTCAGAAAATTAATCCCTGCCGACGGACTTCTTGGAATCGGGGGATATCAGAAAAATATTTCAATCGTCGTAGAATCGCCCCGTTCGGAGATGTAGTCTCCAATCATAAAAGGGAACCTCTTCTCCTTCCTGGGAAAGTCGACTAAGCGCCCGGTTGTTCCTCGCGAGATCACCTGGTTCAGCGGCCATGGTACTGTACCACCACACAAGCTACTTTCGGCGGTACTGAACTAATTGTGGTTGTATAGGACCCCCAGCCTGCGCTCCCTCTTCCGATGCGCGGAAGATCCCTAGGAAAATACTGCACGTTCCAAGACCGGATGAGTTGCCGGTTCTCGTCCAACAAACGGACATCGAGGTATCCTTCCGGGCTACTAGTGCCGGTCCGTTGAACTTTACCCCTTAGCAACAGGCCGCTATCACGGTAAAAAAGTTGGGCGGAAATAATGCTGACATCCCACCCCGAGACGGTTTCCACCCTGATCTTAGAGGGCCAGCGCGGTGGACCGGCGATACTCCACCACATTGCCTGAAAAAAACCGTCCGGCTTTTGCGGTGCAGGCAATCTGGCGATCGAGCGAACATTCTGAGACACTGTGGAAAGCGAAACTTTTGATTTCGCCGGCTCAGCCGGCGCCCGCCCAACAACCACGACTTTGCCACTATCGGATTGATCATCAGTACTAGGCTTCTCTGCGAATCCGGTTAAAACAAAAGCATCTAAGCTGAATCCGACTAGGAAAAGATGAACTAAAATGCTCTTCATGGTTAGGACCCACTGCTACCCATCAGAACTCTCGGTCGGCTGCGCGGCAATCGAACGAGGGTAAAGCGCCTGTCCCGCTTCACTCCCTCACTCTGCAGGTAAAACTTTTCTGGTGGCCGTATCGTGAGGAGAAGCGTATGGAGCGGCGCCGCTGGCAGACTGAATTCAACAGTGTCGGACATATTACAGTACCGACCCGCTTGTAGAACCTTCCATCCCAGCTTGTAATTCGTCTCGCTAAGGACAAACGGGATCGGTTTCTGGCGTGCGTCCAGCTCCTCGAGACTATTTCCCTCTTTTTGCGTCACCCTAATATGTCCTCGTCTACCGAAATGCTTGGTAGCGTCCGCATCATCTGTCTTCAGCGAGGACAAAGTGCCTTTGGATCTGGTGTCGGCATAACAAGTCTCTTTCATGCCCAAAAAAAGGCGATCTGTTGAAGTCTGAATAATCAATTGACTGGATAAGCTATCAGTCCTGATGATACTTCGAGATCAGAACGGTCGCCCTTCCCCACGGTGTCGCGTCCGTATTCTATTCAGAGATTCCGGGGGTTGAACCGTGACTTCGCCTGCGGCGCTTCGATGATTCGAAATATTAGCATAGTAGTCCCAGTTACTTTCTTGCCCTTTCATAGCATCCACGGGACAAGCCTAATAGACCGCTGTACAGTGTCTTTGACGGTCTTGCGGAATTTTTGGGAGATTCTTGCGGAGGCCCGAAACGATTTCGGAATGGCGAGGATCAGGAAAGCGCAAATCGTAAAGAAAAAGCTTTTCACAGGAGCTGTGATGTCAGAGGTAAACATTGTCTTCTGTTCATAAGCATTCTCTTAGTGATTTTGGTGTTCAGTGAAGTCCGTGAGAACAAAGGCTTCAGGCAGCGGGATAGACGCCGGCGTCGCCAGTCCATATCTCGGATAGGCTGCTACACGATGTCTTTGATGTGCTTGCGAAGATTTTTAGGAAGTTCTTGCGCAAGCCGAAACTGTCCCGGCGTGACGCCGATGATCCGCTTAAAGAGAGAGGTAAAGTGGCTTTGGTCCGAGAAGCCGGTGCGGACCGCGACCTCGGCCAAACTGAGCTCGCCGTTTGTTCGCAGGAGCTGCGTTGCCCGCTCAACGCGGCGGTGGATCACGTACTGGTACGGATCGTCTGCTGGCCCGGTTATTTCCTCTCCAAATGCGCCCTGGTTGCTAAAAGGCGGTTACGCAATGGAATTACGCCTACGGAGCGCTCGCACCACCAAGGATATCGACCTGTCTCTGCCAGTTGGTAGCTCGGACGCTTTGAAGGCGAACGTCTTGTCGCAGCTACAAAGCAGCGCAGCTATCGACCTCGGCGATTTCTTCGTGTTTACTGTTGGACAATCCTTGTCTGCTCTGGATGCTGCGCCAGAAGGTGGATCGCGATACCCTGTGATTGCTTCCTTGGCTGGGCGCCGGTTAACCCAATTTCATCTCGATGTCGGAATAGGCGACGCATCGATTCAGCCGACAGAGATTCTTGAGGTGAGAGACTGGCTTGGTTTCGCCGGTGTCGCGCCGGTCCCATGCATCGCGATCTGTAAAGAGCAACAATTCGTGGAGAAACTTCATGCCTACAAGCTGAACCGCGAGCATGGCCTCAATAGTCGAGTCAAGGATCTAGTGGATCTAGCGTTGCTCGTGACTCGTGAAGCAATGAACCAGCAGAAAACTGAACAGGCCATACGAACAACCTTCGACTTGCGTCAAACGCATGCGATTCCGGAAAGTTTAGCGGCACCACCAAATTCCTGGGAAATTCCTTTCCGAACAATGGCCGAAGAATGCCAGCTAGATCTTCGTTTGGAGGAAGCCTTCGAAGTCATTAGATCGCGATGGTCTGCATTGCGGCTTCAGTGAAGGCAACGTCAAGCAATCGCTGGGCCTGCGTACTACGCGACTGCTTGTGGCGAAACGCTGCCGAGCCGCGTCCTCGCGTTTGCCATTGTTGTGGCGCCTGTGCTGCGGGCCAATGGGATGTCGTCCTGCACGTTGCAGCCAGCCCGAGCGATTCTAGCGCTTGGAATGCCAACCGGGCGAAGAAGCTCAGGTTGATTTTCGCCTAGGAGCACCAATCGAGGATGGCAGAGTTAAGGCGCGAAAGAATTGGGTCTTTCGCATGGTATTAAGTTACTCGCGCAAGGCCTACAGCGGGGCAGTTAGTCGACAGGACACCGAAACGTTCCTGCGTTGCCTAGAAAACGGTCTGCGCAGCTTTGGCGGTTCACCGCTTTTACTCAATCTGGACAACCTCAAAGCGGCGGTGCTCAAGGCTGATTGGTTTGATCCGGCGACTTCGTTTCCACTGTGGGCGGAGATGGATCGGAGGGCTGGAGCTTACGGAGCCTCTTTTCTTCCTTCTTGGCTTTCTTTTCAAGGTCTCGCTTCCGCTTTTCGAACTGATAGTTTGGTTTTGCCAATTTATGATCCTCTTACAGTTATAATTGATGCTGAGACAAGGCTCGCGTCTGCGAAACCAAGAGTGGTAATTTTAGCATAGGGCCGCAAAATCTCCAAAGTCTACCCAGAAGCAGGCCGCGCAAGACAGGCAAGGGCGGCTGCAACGCCGTTAAGATCAGGATTTAACAAATAGCCGCTTATGCCGTCAGAACTGCTCTGGAATCGAGTGACTGTAGATCTCTCCGGACTACAAGACCGCATAAGCACCCTCAAGCGGTATTTCGAATCCGCCGGAGAGATGGAGACAGCTGAGAAACTTGAAAAAGCCATCCAGCTTCTGATGGAAATAGTAGTGATTGCCCTGCTAGATGACGATAGCTCGGTGACCTATGCTACGCTCCACGAAGCCATCGCAGCGGCTCGGACTTGGTATATAATATTGGCAGGCGACAAGTTACCGGCTTGGACCTATAACGTCGAGAATGTTCGGAGCTTCAGCCGAGCAGTACAGGACCACAAAGTCAAGATTGCTGAAGCACTTGGGTGCAGCGTGAATAGGCTTCCATTGGCACTAACTAACTGCTATCTCGATAGGACGTTTACCACAATTCGCCGCATCGCCCCAACCAGGCATGAGTGCGTCGCACATATGCTAGCACCATGTATTGTCGGCAAAACAGACACTGAGGTTGTGAAACAAATGGACTTACAAAATAAAACCCCGCCATGTGGCGGGGTTTTAAGTGATTAGCCAGGCTGCTCAACCCCGCGATTTTAAGAAAATCGTGGTCACCTGGGTTGATTCCGATTGCAACCGATTTCTCCTGGGATTTCACAAAGGCCTAAAGCCCTGCGCCCGGTGTCGGGATCTTAAGTTAGTGGCCGTGCGGGCTGCACTGGGCAGATTAACTTCATAAGCTCCTTCGGCAGAGGCGAGACAAATGCCATCTCCTTTTCCTTCTCCGGATGGACAAATTTGAGGACACTCGAATGCAGGGCGAGCCGACCCGCGGGATCGCTTTTCGCCTTGTATTTTACATCGCCGACGATCGGATGGCCGGCATCCGCAAGATGGACCCGAATCTGGTGTCGGCGGCCGGTTTCCAGAGTCAGCTCCACCAGCGTTCGCCCCTGGTTCCGGGCCAAGACTCGGAAATGCGTGACAGCATGGCGCGTTTGATCGCTGCACGCCGCGCTGAAGACGCGGAAGGGATTCGTTTCGTTGAGATCCGATTCAAACACGCCGCTGTCGCAAGCCAGCTTTCCCTCAACGACCGCTTCGTACTTCTTCTGCGCGAGATCCCAGCCAGCCTGCAATGCGGCTTTTATATCGGGCGCCTTGGCAAAGACCATCAGCCCCGAGGTTTCGCGGTCGAGTCGATGAACGATCCACACCCGCTCGCGCCGATGGGCCAGGTACTTGTTCAGTTGAAAATAGGCCGTCTTCTCCTGCTCCGCTTCGCTTGCGATGCTTAGGAGATTTTCCGGCTTTTCGATCACAACGAGGTGCGCGTCTTCGAAATAGATCTTCATCCCGCAGCTCAGTACCGTCTTCGGGACGGCAAAACGATCCGCACGTACAGCGACGACATCGCCCGCCTGGAGCGGATGATCGAATTGCGTGACCGGCCGCCCATTGACCGTGATCGCCTGGAACTTCAACCAGGTCCGCACTTGCTTTCTTTTCACCTCTGGCCATGCGGCGAAAAGGTGCTCCAGAAGAGGCGCGGGTTGCGCGATAAGGCACGGCTTGGGCATTGTATACGAACCTACGCTAGTGAAGTTCCGACATCCACTCTTGCGTGATAATGGAAATCGCATGCGGTATAAGGGGAGAACTCCTCAGCTCATTTTGAACGCGAACATCTGCTCGCATTTCCGCGCGATGACGCTGCGCTGCTGAAAGCCGCGACTCTATCGAGCGAAGATCTTGCCTTTATCGGGTACTATCGCGACCGATCATAACCAGTTGGGCGTCGGATCCAACTGTGCTATCTGCGCTATCCAGGCCAGGCAATCGGTTCCGACGTTTGTTCTGTCCATCGGTCGTCGGATGCCGTTGGGTGATGCAGCTGAGGCACATGTGATTGGGGAGAAAAGGCGGTATTGGAAAGATCGCTCTGCTGGTGTTGCTCGCTCGTACCTCGCTCTCAAAAATCAGAAACAAAACGGTTCCCAGATTCCACACGTCTCCAAAAGCCGTTGTGACGACTGATCTGCTTCCAAACAATGGCATGCCGCTCGCCAAATCGCCGAGTATGAAACACCGCATTTTCCAGCAATCTCACCCAAGCTGAATGCTCGTCGATCCTCCTGGGGTTCTGGAATCGGTGCCGGCTGGGCCGCGCGGGGTTCCAGCGATTCGTAAAACTATCAACTTTTTGCTGCAGTCTGGGCATTCAATTTCAAGCCGTTCTTCATAACTCATTAAGTCACCGTACGGATAAACTCAGCCATCGCAGCTCAGCAAACTAGGCGAACTCAACAAAGCGTATTGTAAACGCTCAGGTTGCTTTCATAGATGAGTACTGAATGGTGGCCGACATCCGGGTATTCGTTCGGAACGCAGAGCGTCCCATCATCTGACGGATGGCGTGGCACTTGCATACACATGAATGAACCCTAACAATTCCGAGATCGCCGAGATGCTCGAGAAAACTCGTGGTCGCCTGCCTGGCTGGGCTTGAGGCAGGCCGCGCCACGAGCAACCGGATGGTATCGCCGATCGGTAGGTCCCATAGGAGTGGCGCAGAAGATGAAAGTCCATCAAGCGGCGTAAGCGCGGCGCCCTAATCGCTGCTCGTCCGTTTGAGTCACCCAGCGGGCTTTGGCATCGCCTTCTCTCACGACTTTGAAATGCCGTAGGTGTGTGTCCAGTGTGTGCCATGGCGT
>Ga0210401_10004559_pt1 | contig 14467 bp, 14 predicted proteins | sample IncBWH32MmetaG_FD_150866 | JGI IMG/M metagenome (GOLD analysis project Ga0210401, IMG submission 150866) | Forest soil microbial communities from Barre Woods Harvard Forest LTER site, Petersham, Massachusetts, United States - Inc-BW-H-32-M | ecosystem: Environmental > Terrestrial > Soil >... | reverse complement strand
CGTCGATGGTGCTCTCCGGGTGGGCGGCCGGAGTGTCTCGCTTCAGTTTCTCGACGATCTGCCCCGTCTCGTCCACGACGCCAGCGGCGACCTTCGTGCCGCCGACATCAACGCCGATCGTCAGGCCCATGCCCTGGCCCGTCTGAGTGGTCGTCAGCATCGTCGTCCGCGTCGGCTTCAGCCGGGTTGGTGGCCGCGCCCCACGGATCCGGCTCGCCGCCCGGCGCGGTCGCGAGCCGATCGGCTGCCTGGCCAGCCGGGCCGGAACCGTTGCCATGCGGGGTGCCGCCTGCCACGCCCTCCGCCCCAGCGGAGTCGCCGCCGCCCTGCAGGCCCACCAGCCCATGCCGGTCCCGGCGCGAATCTGGCTCTGACCTGTCACGCCCGGGCTGACTCGCGGTAGCGCTGTGCGGCGATGCTGCGCCAGGCCGGGAAGCGGCAGCTGAGTCGGCGGAGGCGCCGGAGGTAGCTGACGTGTCGGACGGCGCGCTCTCCTGTGGAGCGTTATCCGTGGGCCGGCTGTCTCTCGCTGGGCCGTTCCCCGATGGGCCGTTCCCCGCTGTGCTGTCCCTGGCTGTGCTGTCCCTGGCTGTGGTGTCCCTGGTCGGGGCGCCGCCGCCCTTGGTCAGCAGGGAGTCCAGTGCGCTGATGGCATCTTGCACTGCCGAGGCGACGACGTCGCCTGCGCCGGATATCTGACCGCCGATGCCCGGACCGGAGTCGCGCATCCGGCGGGCCGCCCGGCAGATCGGACACCACTGGCACTCTGGCGACTCGCCGACCTCCGGCGGTATCTCGGTTGTGGCGGTGTCCCAGACGTCAGACGTCGTGCGGCTGCCGCCCAGCGTCCGGCGTACCTGTCCGCCGATCTCCTTGCGCATGTTCTTGGCAGTCTGGCGGATGAACCAGCGCTGCAGGTCGCCGAACACGTCGACGCCCTTAGCTGGCCGGTCCGTTGTCCGCCGCTCTGCTGGGTCTCGCGGCCCGGGTTGCTCAGTCATCGATGTCACCATTTCCTGATCGTCCCCCGTATCATCCCCGCCAGAGCGAGCCACTTACCATAAGCCGGCCGCTGCCCTGGCCGCGACCAGCTGTTCAGCTGCGGCCACCGGCTTGCGCCGACTCCACCCGGGACTTCAGGCCCTTCAGCGCGGTCTCGATGATCGTCCGCTCGGCGCGGCGCTTGAGCAGCCCGAGAGGCACCCTGGTCCCGACGGCCAGCTCGTATCTGACCTGAGTGCCCTGCCCGTCCTCGGCCAGCTGGTATTGCCCCGACATCTCGGTCACCACCGAGCCAGCCTCGGCTAGCTGCCACCGGACCGCCGTCTCGCCGTCCCAGTCATAGGACAGCACGTAGCTGTCCTTGATCACGCCTGCGTCCAAGCCGAACCGGACTCGCTCCGGGCGGCCGTCCGGCCCGGTCGCCAGCACCTCAGCTGAGCGGATGCCGCTAGCCCACTCCGGATAGGTACCGAAGTCGGCGATCACATCCATGATCGTTGGTCGGGCTGCCGACACGGTGATGGTCGACGAAGTCCTGTCTGCCATGACTCGGAGCGTACCTCCAGACCCGGCTCGCACCCGACCGGGCAGGCCCCGTGCAGCTAGCCCCACTGCAGCACGTATGGCATGCCCCTGGCCCGGAAATGGCCGACGTTAATGCACTCAGTGTCACGGATGCGCACGCGGCTTTGCAGCGGCTGGTGCACATGGCCGAACAGCAGGTAGCGCGGGCTGGTCTCCTCAATCGCCGTCAGCAGTGCCTCGCTCCCCCGCTCCATCCGGCGGGCCACGGTGTCATAGAGCAGTTCCGGCACCGCTGGCGGGATGTGCGAGCACAGCACGTCTACCTGGCCGAGCGCTTCAACCTTGGCCGCGAACACTTCGTCGTCGAGTTCGTTGGGCGTCCGGTAGCTGGTCCGCAGCCCGCCACCGACGAAACCGAACGTCCAGCCGTCAAGCTCGACCCGCTCGCCGTCCAGGATGTGCTGGCCCGGCCGGACATGCTCAGGCCAGAACCTGGGCAGGTCCACGTTGCCGTAGGTCAGGTAAGACGGCACCGGCATGGCCGAGAACAGCTCTGCGTACTGCCGGGAGACCGCCGCCTCGATGTGCTGCCGCGGGTCGCCGCCGAGTTGCGCCCACAAGGCGCTCGACATCTCCCGCGCCTCGTCGAACCGGCCCGCCCCGCGCAGCTCGACCAGCCGCCGCGCTTGCTCTGCGCCGAACAGGTCCGGAAATATGCCCTGGCTGTGGTCGGCGTAGTCAATGAACAACAGCAAGTCACCGAGGCAGATCAGGGCATCAGCACCCTGGCCGGCGGCGCGAAGCGCGTCGGCCCGGCCATGTACATCGCTTACCACGTGCACCCGCATCCACCTACAGTAGGCAAGTCCGGCAGCCAGGCCTAGCCGGCCCGCGCCGGACAGTCACGCCGGCCAACGCGATAACGTCCAGGAAGATCAGGACGGGAACGAGGTAGGTGGAGGGTCCGTGCTCGAATATGGCATCCCTGCCCTCATCGAGATTCCAGAGGACACCCGGCTGGCCGATGCGATCTTCAGCCGCGCTGCCGCAAATCCCGACGACGTCATGCTGCGCAGGCGCTCGGCCGGGGGTCAATGGGAGGACGTCACCGCAGGACAGTTCAGTACCCAGGTGTCTGCGCTGGCCAAGGGCCTGATCGCAGCGGGCATCGAGCCCGGCGACCGGGTAGCGCTGATGTCCGGGACGCGGTACGAGTGGACCCTTGCGGACTATGCCATCTGGGCCGCCGGGGCAGTGACCGTTCCGGTCTACGAGACATCCTCCGCCGAGCAGGTGGAGTGGATCCTCAGCGACTCGGGCGCCAGAGCGGCCATCGCCGAGACGGACAAGCACGCGGAGATCATCTCCGGTCTTAAGGCCCGCTTGGCTGACCTGGGGCAGCTCTGGCGGATCACCAGCCTGGACGAGCTCGCTGCCACCGGTGCCAGCGTCACCGATGAGCAGCTTCACGAGCATCGGACTCGCCGGCGCGCCAGCGACCTTGCCACGATCATCTACACCTCGGGCACGACCGGGCGGCCCAAGGGCTGCGAGCTCAGCCACCGGAACCTGCTGTCCGCGGTCCGTAACGCGGTGCACGGCGCGCTGCCGGAGCTGTTCGAGACGACCGGCGACGGGACGCTGCTATTCATGCCGCTCGCGCACGTCTTCGCCCGGATCATCGAGATCGGCTGCCTGGAGTCAGGCGCCATCCTCGGACACTGGGAGGACACGGCGACCGTCGCCGACGGACTGCGCGAGTTCCATCCCACGTTCCTGCTCGCAGTACCACGGGTGTTCGAGAAGGTCTACAACACCGCCCAGCAGCAGGCCTCGGCAAGCCCGGCCAAGAGCAAGATCTTCGCCGCCGCGGCCCGAGCGGCCATCGAGTACAGCAAGGCCCTGGACGCCGGCCATCCGGGCCTGGCGCTGCGGCTGCGGCATGCGCTGTTCGATCACCTCGTCTACGGCAAGCTACGAGCTGCGGTAGGCGGCCGCGTCAGGTACGCGGTATCTGGCGGCGCGCCGCTGGGCGAGCGGCTCGGCCATTTCTTCCGCGGCGTCGGGATCACCGTGCTAGAGGGCTACGGCATGACCGAGACCTCGGCCGCGGCAACCGTCAACAAGCCACGCAGGAACAAGGTCGGCACCGTCGGCCAGCCGCTGCCCGGCGTCAGCGCCAGGATTGCCGATGACGGCGAGATCCTGCTGCGCGGCGGGATCATCTCCGCCAGGTACTGGCACAACGAGGCGGCGACCGCGCAGACGCTGGACACCGAGGGCTGGCTGCACACTGGCGACCTTGGCACGCTCGACGACGAGGGCTTCCTTCGCGTGACCGGGCGGAAGAAGGAGCTCATCGTCACAGCGGGCGGCAAGAACGTGGCACCGGCCGTGCTCGAGGACCGGCTGCGGGCGCACCCGTTGATCAGCCAGTGCATGGTGGTCGGCGACAACAGGCCGTTCATAGCATGCCTGATCACGCTCGACCCGGAGGCGCTCGACTACTGGAAGCAGCAGCACGGCAAGCCGGCCGACGCGACTGCGGCAGACCTGGCTAACGATCCCGAGCTGCTGGCCGAGATCCAGGCCGCCGTCGACGACGCGAACAAAGCGGTATCCAGGGCCGAGTCCATCCGTAAGTTCACGATCCTGCCGGTGGACTTCACGACCGACAACGACTACATCACGCCGTCGCTCAAGGTAAAGCGGGCCGTAGTGGCGAGGGATTTCGCCGCCGACATTGAGGCGCTGTACACGCGGTAGCGGAGCGACGATTCCGCGCGCTTAGCGGCCAGTCAGCCGGCCTGCAGCGAGCAGGCCAGCAGGTCGCGGCCGGGACCGGGGGCTCCGACCCGTCAGGGGTCGTGGCCGAGTCAGCAAGACCTTACCGAGTCGCCGGCAAGTGGCGGTCCTGTCAGCGGGCGCCCGGCTGGCGCGGGCGGCGTCAAACTGCGTCCGGCCTGCTGTGGCTGCCGCGCCGGAACGCTGCCCGGATCGACTCCGCTACCTGGGCCGGCGTGTCGTAGATGTCGCGCCAGCCGAAGTGCACGACCTCGAAGCCGGCATCCCGCAACTCCGCATCTCGTCGTAATTGATGAGTTGCCGCGAAGCGGTTGTCGTATTTCATTTCGCCGTCCGCCTCGGCGATCGTGCGGAATCGCTCCCAGTAGAAATCGACCCGCGCGATGACATGGCCGTCGGTGCCGAGCAGCGCTTGCAGTTGCGGGGGAGGCAGGCCGCAGTCCCGGAACGCGACCCTCGCGATAGATTCCAGCGGCGATTCCGCCAGTGCGTCGGCGAATGCCACCACCTCGGCAGCGCGTTGAAGGCCGGGCCAGCGGCGGCAGCTATCGATCACTGCCGCTAGCTCTTGCTTGGTCGTCCTGTCGTTGTGCAGCGCCGAATCCGCGACGACAGCGCCCGCCCTGAATGATGAGCCGCGCGCCAGGTCGGCCACCGTCCTCGCCGCAGTCGTAACCGGCACGCCGAGGCACCGGTCGACATGGCCAGCGGGCAGCGCGGCGTTATGCACGCGGTCGCCGGGCCTACTCCTACGGCTGCCGCTGCCCGGAACCTTGGTGATCGCGATGCCCGCTGGGACGCGGCCCAGGAGCGCCAGGCCCAGAAGCTGCGCGGCGGTGTGGTGGCTGGCCACGGCGTGCGGCCCGAGCGGGGCCAGTGTGGCCGCCGCACGTAACGCGAGAGCGCCGCGGCGGGTCGCAGTGACGGACTTGACGAGGTCGGCAGGGGCATAAATCCCGTGATCCAGCCTGACCATCTCGCCCCGGCTGACCTTCCCCCTGATCTGCTTGGCTGAGATTCCGGCGGACACGAGCTCGGCCGATGTCGCAATATTCGCTAACCGGCCTGTTTCCGGCAAATGAGAGTTCGCCATACGGTCCAGGATGCCGCCCGCCAACGACATAGCATCCGATCCGGCCCCTCCCTCTGAACGCTATCAGCTATTATGCCCGATTCCTGAGGGACGTTTCGGATGCAAAGTCCTTCCAGGGCCGCTGAAGAGCGACGGATCGCCCGGTATGTGGTGCCGATCAGTCAAGAGTCACCGGACAGGATGCGCTCCAGGCGCTGCGCCACCAGGTCCCACGTCCATTCGCGGTCAATCCAGGCCTGGCCCTTCTCCCCCATAACCGCGGCGCGGGCTGGATCGGCCAGCAACTCGATCAGACGCTGGGCCAGCGCGTCTTCGCTTCGGCCAGGGACCACATAACCCGTCTCGCCGTCCAGGATCGCGTCGGGAGCGCCGCCGGAGTCGCCTCCGATCACAGGCAACCCAGTCGCGGAGGCTTCCAGGTAGACGATGCCAAGGCCCTCGACGTCCAGACCAGCCCGCCGGGTCCGGCACGGCATGGCGAAGACGGTGCCTGCGTCGTAATACGCGGGCAAGTGATCCCAGCTCACCGGGCCGGTGAAAATGACAGAGCCCGCGACCTGGGCCTCGCTGGCAAGCCGCTCCAGGCGGGACCGGTACGGCCCGTCGCCAACCAGCAGCAGCACAGGGTCCCCTGCCGCTGCGCGGACCGCCGGCCACGCCCTGATGAGGGCGTCCTGGCCCTTACGCGGCACCATCCTGGACACGCAGACAACCACCGGGCGCTCCGGAGCTATGCCTAGCTCGCGGCGGATCCGCGCGCCGCCTGCGCCCGGTGAGAAGCGGTCCGGATCCACGCCCGGTGCCAGCTTCACCATCCGGCCGGCCGCATCAGCAGACAGGGCTCTGGCGAGCCGGAGTCTGAAGTACTCAGCCAGGTAGGTGAGCACGTCGACTTCATCGCCGATCCGGCGCAGCAATGACCTGGCCCCTGGGAGCGCTGCCCAGCCAGCCTCGTGCCCGTGCGTGATCCCGATGATGCGCTGCGCGCCGGCCCGCCGCAGCCGCGGCGCCAGCAGTCCGAGCGGCGCGGCCGCCCCGAACAGAACGGTGTCGCAGCTGTGCTCGGCGAGCAGCGCGCAGGCCCGGGCGCCCACCGCTGGCAGCGGAAGCATCAGCGACCGTGGGTGCCTGATCACCGGGAACGGCTGCCGGGCGTCAAACTCAGCCGCACCCGCCCAGGCCGGGGCGTAGACCACGACCCCGTCGGCAGGCAGCCGGAGCGCCAGCGCGTGCACGAACGACTGAATCCCGCCGCGGCGCGGCGGGAAGTCGTTGCTGACGATCAGCACCTTGGTCATCTGGTTGGGATCTTCTGGCTCTGGTCAGCTGGAGCGGCACCGTCGGCTGCGCTGAGCCCGATCCCCGCGCCAGCTGGCATCACGGCGCACGGGACGCTCGAGTTGACGGAAAAGAAGATCATACTCGGCGCCCGTAACCACCGCAGCGTGCAAGTCCGGCGGCCCCTGGTTGGAGCCGCCGAGACCGCACTGCATCCGCCAGCCGCTACGGCCGGACAGCTTGGTCGAGTTCCGACTGGTACCAGCCGGTCAGCGAGACGAGCTCGACAACGGCGCCGGTATGGGGAGCGTCGATCAGCTTTCCGCCGCCCACGTAGATGCCGACGTGGCTGTTCCCGGCGAAGCCGAGAATGTCACCCGGCTGGAGGTTGCTCAGGCTGACCTGCGGAAGCTGCGCCTCCTGGCTGTAGCTGTCCCGCGGGATCGACACACCTGCCGCCGCCCAGGCCTGCATCGTGAGCCCGGAGCAATCGAAGCCAGAGTTGCACGGACCGGTGCCGCCATACACATAGGGGCAGTTAAGCTGCGCGTAGGCGAAAGCCACTGCCTTGCCCGCCTGGGTCGAGGTCGTGCCGTGGTACTGGCCGCTCGTCGACCCGCCGCCCGCGACAACCGCGACCCGCTGCGGCGGCTGGAGCTGGTTGAGCAGCGTCGTCTCCTTGCTCATCAGCTTGGTCAGCGCGGCCTTGCGCTTTTGCAGGCTCCTCTTGAGCTGCGCGATGCCGGCATTGGTCCGCTTCTCGGCGAGCTGGGTGGCGGTGAGCTGCCGGGTAGCGGTGAGGAACTGCCGGATCAAAGCGGCGTTGGTATTCGAGAGTTGCTGCAAGATGGACGACTGGTCCAGGATCCGCTGCGGGTTAGCCGCAGTGAGCAACGCCATTGAGGAGTTGAGATTGCCATCCTCGTAGTCCGCGACTGCGATCCGGCCGATCTCCGCGCGCAGCTTGTCGAACCGGCCGGAGTCTAGTGCAATCTCCTTGTTAATCAGCTTCAGCCGCTGCTGGGTTGCCAGCCACTGCTGCTTGACCTGGCCGTACTGCTGGTCGAGCTGGTCTGTTTTGGTCTGCAGCGACTTCAGCTTGGCCTGGACTTGGCTCACCGTCAGTGCCGGTGCCGCGCCAGCGCTGCTCGTCACGCCCAAGAGCAGCCCGGCGGCGAAGACCGTGACGGTGACAGCCGCGACACGATGCCTGACGATCTTGCGAACCGACGGCGGCGTATGCACCTGTGCGACACGCTCCTTCTTCCACTGTCGGCCTACCGGGTCAGCTGACGGGTTCGGGCTGTGGAAGTCTGCCCTACGGCCCGGCTCCCGTCGGGCCGATTCACCCCTGGCGGCGTCGCGCCTGCACGCACCGCCTGGTGGGTCCCCGGCTCTCCAGCCGACGCGGTGGCCGGCTCGCGGAGATTCGGCTAAGCAACCGATCGCCGCCGCCGATTGGCGGCTGCTGAGCGATGCGGCTCGCTGCACGACCTTAGTCGTGGCCGGAAGGTGTATTCAACCGCTTCGCGAACTCTCGCGCCGTGTCCTTTTCTTGGAGGCACGCCTGCTGCCCCTTGCAGAACGCGCCACGGCGCGCCTTTACCGGACTGTCGGCACCTGGTCCTAGCGTGAAATCGTGATCGAAGCACTAGCAGACCTCACCCTCGTGGTTGTCGATATCGAGACCACCGGGTGGCTGCATGAGCAGGCCGAGATCACCGAGATCGGCGCCGTGCGGCTTAGCGGCGGGCAGCTCACCGGCGAGTTCTCATCGCTGGTCCGGCCGGCTGGCCCGATACCCGCCGACATCAGCGCGCTGACCGGGATCACTGACGACATGGTGGGCCGGGCCCCGGTACCGGCCGCCGCGCTGCGGGCTTTCCTGGCATTCGCCGGCGACTGCATTCTGGTCGCGCACAACGCGCCATTCGATGTCGGCTTTCTCACTGCCGGCTGCGCGGCCGCCCGGATCGCCTGGCCGCGGGTAGCCGTGCTGGACACTGCCGTCCTCGCAAGACTCCTGCTAAGCCCGGATGACGTGCCTGACTGCCGGCTTGGCACGCTGGCCGAGTACTTCGATGCCAAGACCGCGCCCTGCCATCGCGCTCTGCCGGACGCCAAGGCGACAGCCGACGTGCTGGCCGGACTGCTTAATCTCGCCGCCGGCCTGGGGCGTCCGGCCAGGCCGGCGCTCGTCCGCGTCGCGAGCTAAGCCCTCGGCTGGCAGAGCCCGGGGCGGCCAGCATCCGGGACGGCCAGCGCCGAGACCGGCTCCGGCCGGTAGACCGGACAGCAGATACGGCTGACCCGGCGTACGCTACTGCCGCGGCCGGGGCACGGGATCCCGCCAGGTGCAGGAGGAAACTGTGGTCACCGCAATAGTTCTCATCAAGGCCAACGTGGCCGGCATCCCTGAGACGGCCGAGGCCATCGCGCAGATCCCAGCCGTTACCGAGGTGTACTCAGTGACCGGCGAGTTCGACCTGGTCGCCATCGTCAGGGTTCGCGGCCACGAGGAACTCGGCGACGTCATCCCCGGCACCCTGAACAAGGTCACCGGCGTGACGCACACCGAGACTCACATCGCGTTCCGCACTTACTCCCGGCACGACCTCGAGGCCGCCTTCTCCCTCGGCTACAACGAGTCCTGAGAGCGCCTACTTCGCCGCGAGCCGCTGGCTGGCACTGACCCAGCGGTCCAGCAGATCGGCCGCTGCGCCGGAATCGACCGCGGCTGCGGCCCTGGAGTAGCCGTCGGCCAGGGCCGGCCGGAGGGCGTCCGGGCCGGCCACGCCCGCCTCTGCGGCCAGGGCCGCGCCGGCGTTCAGCAGGGCGGTCTCCCGGACCGGTCCCGGGCTTCCGGACAGGAACGCCCGCACAACGCCAGCGTTGTGGGCCGGGTCACCGCCCAGCAAGTCGGCGGGCACTGACCGGGGAATGCCCAGATCAGCCGGATCGAGGGAAGCCTGGCTGACCGTGCCGTCATGGACGATCCAGACTTCGGACGGCGCGGTCGTGGTGAGCTCGTCGAGGCCGTCCTCGCCGTGGAACACCAGCGCCGTGCAGCCGCGGGACGCCAGCACGCCGGCCAGGATCGGGCCCATCCGCGGGTCGGCCACGCCTAGCGCCTGGGCGGCTGGCCGCGCCGGATTGGCCACCGGCCCGAGTACGTTGAAAACCGTCGGCACGCCAAGCTCGCGCCGGGGCACGATCACGTGCCTGAGCGCCGGGTGGTACAGCGGCGCGAACAGGAACCCGGCGCCGACCTCCGCCACCAGCTGCTCCGTCGCCGGTGCCGGGAGGTCGATGACCACGCCGAGCGCTTCCAGCACGTCGGCGGTCCCGCTGGCTGACGATGCGGCCCGGTTGCCGTGCTTCACCATCCTGGCCCCGGCGGCCGCCGCGGCGATCGTGCCCATCGTCGAGATGTTTACCGTGCGGGCGCCGTCTCCCCCCGTTCCGACCAAGTCGACCGTCCGGCCGGGGATGGAGATCGGCGTTGCATGGTCAAGCATCGACTGTGCCAGGCCGGTGACCTCGCTGGCAGTCTCGCCCTTGATCCGCAGCGCGACGCCGAACCCGGCGATCTGGGCCGGTGTCGCCGCGCCGTCCATGATCTCGTTCATGGCCCAGGCCGTCTCGTCAGCCGTCAGGTGCTCGCCCCTGATCAGCGCGCCGATCACGGCTGGCCAGGTTGTACGCGAATCCATTACGGCCACCTCGCTCTTGTCTGGCTGGCGGGCTACCGCGAGACGGGACGGCCCGTTTCCATTGTGGTGCAGAAAGCCGGGCTGACGGGCGGTTGCCGGCGAGCTCGCTAAGCCTGGGCTACTTCGCTGCCAGCGGCACGCTGGCGCATCAGGGTGGCCAGTTCCCTGGCCAGATCCACCGGGTCGATCGGGTGGCTGACCACCGCATCGGCCCTTGACCAGGTACCAAGCCAGCCATCGTCAGGCCGGCCGATGATCAGCAGCACCGGCGGGCAGTTGAAGATCTCATCCTTGGCCTGGCGGCAGACCCCCATTCCGCCGGCTGGCTGAGCCTCGCCATCGAGGATCATGACATCGACGCCGCCGGCGTCAAGCAGCCGGAACAGCATCGGCTCGGTGGCCACGTCGATGATCTCAGCCTCCGGCACGTCGGGGGCCGGGCGGCGGCCGATGGCAAGCCGCACCCGGGCGCGGGTATCGGCATCATGGCTATACACGACAACCTTCATGCCACAGGATGGTACCGACCTGGGGGGTCGGGCTACGCACGCCTACGCGGTGTCGTAATAATGGCCCCGTGGTCTCAGCATCTACTCAGGTTGCCCCCCGCGGGGTTACATCGCGCCCCAACCTCGTCAGCGTGGGAACGATCATCTGGCTGTCTTCTGAGCTGATGTTCTTCGCGGCGCTGTTCGCGATGTACTTCACGATCCGCTCGGTTGACAAGGGCCTCGGCAAGCCGTGGCCGCAGGCGCACCTCGACCTGCGGCTGGCCACGATCAACACCCTCGTGCTGCTGCTATCCAGCGTGACGTGTCAGTTGGGTGTGTTCGCCGTCGAGCGCCACCAGATACGGCGCGGTGGCGCTATCTGGAACGTGCCAAGGTGGGGCCTGCGCGAGTGGTACGTGCTGACCTTCTTCATGGGCCTGTACTTCGATCTCGGCCAGGGCTGGGAGTGGCTGTCCCTCATCCGCGACCAGCACGTGACCGTCGCATCCAGCAACTACGGGTCGGTGTTCTACCTGACCGAGGGATTTCACGGACTGCACGTCGCGGGCGGCCTGGTAGCGTTCCTGTTCCTGCTCGGCAGGACGTACGCGGCCAAGAGGTTCACGCTCGAGCAACAGACCAGCGCGATCGTCGTGTCCTATTACTGGCACTTTGTCGACGTAGTGTGGATCGGCTTGTTCACCACCATCTACCTGATCCACTGACCGGGAACTGGGGTTTAGCTGTGAGCTGGATCACCGCGAGGCGCCGGCACCCGGCCGCGGGGTACCTCGTCGTTGCCTTCGTACTCGTCCTGATCGGCACCGCCTACGCCGTCATCACCAGCGGCCATGCGTCGGCGTCTCCGCCGGCGGTCGCTAACTCGGCGCAGATTGCCTATGGCCGCCAGGTGTTCGTAGAGGACTGCGCGACCTGCCACGGGTTTTTTGCCGAGGGGGTTAACGGCCAGGCGCCGGGCCTCATCGGCGTCGGCGCGGCCGCAGTCGATTTCCAGGTGAGCACGGGCCGGATGCCGCTCGCCGTGTCCGGCGCCGAGGCCGACCGGAAGCCTCCGCATCTCAGCCCGGCGCAGACCCATGCAGTCGCGGCCTATATCCAGTCGCTTGGCGGCGGCCCGCCGATCCCGTCAGCGGCCCAGGTCAGCAGCGCTGGGGCCAATGTCGGGCTGGGCCAGCAGCTTTTCGTCGCGAACTGCGCGGCCTGCCACAACTTCGTCGGGGCCGGAGGCGCGCTGACGGACGGCAAGTACGCTCCCGCCCTGGTCCCGTCGACACCGAGCCAGATCTACGAGGCGATGCTCACCGGCCCCGAGGCGATGCCTGTCTTCAACGACCTCACCGTTACCCCGCAGGAGAAGCGGGACATCATCGCCTACGTCACGCAGGTTCGCGCTGAACCCAACCCGGGCGGGTTCAGCCTGGGCCGGATCGGACCGGTGACTGAGGGCCTGGTGGCGTTCCTCGGCCTGCTCTTCTTCATGGTGCTGGCGGCACTCTGGATCACTGCGAAGCACGGGAAGGCTCATGAGTGACAACAACTCCCCAGGACAGCGCGGCACCGGAGACTCGGGCGAGGCCTCCTGGCCCGAGTACCTGACCGGCGGCGAACGCCACGGGGCTACCTCGTCAGGCGCGTCCGGCGCCAGCGCTGCCGAGCCCGAAGGCCGTCGCGCCCCGCGCCGGGTCATCGGTACGCCGTCGCCTGCGGTGGCGAGGACGCTCCTGCCGGCCGACCAAGGTGACGGCGGCCGCCAGGTGACACGGGAGCTGCCAGCCGAGCCGGAGGATCCCCGCCGGGCGAAGAGGGCCGAGCGGATCGTCGCGGCCTGCTTCATCATCGCAGGCCTGGCCGGATTGGCTTTCCTGGTGTTCTACGGCACGATCGGCGTGGGATCGATCACAGGCGCTTTGCACTCCAACCTGGCGCTCGGCGGCTCGATGGCGCTGATGTTCCTGCTGCTGGGCATTGGCGCCACGATCTGGGTGCGGCAGCTAATGCCAACGGTCGAGCTGACCGAGGAACGCCACCTGCTGGCCTCGTCCCCCGAGGACCGGGCCGCCTTCAAGAAAACATTCGAGGAGGGCGCGGAAGCCAGCCAGTTCGTCAAGCGGCCGCTGGTCCGGCGTTCGCTTCTCGCGGCAACTGTACCGATGGCGGTGGCGCCGCTGTTCCTGCTCCGTGACCTCGGCCCGCTGCCTGGTACAAGCCTGGACCACACCGTCTGGCGCAAGGGACTGCGGCTGCTGGAATACGGCACGGGACGGCCCCTCACCTCAGCTGAGTTCAGTTCGCCAGGATCCATCATCAGCGTCGGGCCCGAGGGCTTTCTCAACAACGACGACGCCATGGCCAAGGCCGCTGTCACGCTGATCAAGTTCCGGCCAGGCGAGCTGCAATTCACCTCGGCGAACCACGCGGTACCCAACAAGGTGGTCCACAACTGGACTGTGGACAACATCGTCGCCTACTCCAAGATCTGCACGCACGTGGGCTGTCCCGCAGCCCTGTACGAGCAGACGACGCACCGCATCTTGTGCCCGTGCCATCAGTCGACCTTCGATGCCACGCAGGGTGCCAGGGTCACCTTCGGGCCCGCCACGAGGCCGCTGCCGCAGCTGCCGATAGGCGTCGACTCGCAGGGTTACCTCATCGCGCTTGGCGATTTCCAAGAGCCCGTGGGCCCGAGCTTCTGGGAGCGGTCATGAGCGTAGACCGAGCGCTAGCCGGCGCCGGCGTATGGCTGGACGACAGGTTCCACGGTGCGCGCGGCGTGCGCGTGCTGCTGCGGAAGGTCTTCCCCGACCACTGGTCGTTCCTGCTCGGCGAGATCATCCTGTACTCGTTCGTCATCCTGCTGCTCACCGGGACCTTCCTTACCCTGTGGTTCCAGCCCAGCATGAGTGACGTCATCTACCACGGTTCGTACGTCCCGCTCCGCGGGGTCCGGATGAGCGAGGCATACGCCTCCACGCTGAACATCAGCTTCGACGTGCGCGGCGGCCTGCTCATCCGGCAGATCCACCACTGGGCCGCTGACCTGTTCATGGCGGGGATCTTCGCGCACATGATCCGGATCTTCTTCACCGGCGCCTACCGCAAGCCGCGCGAGGTCAACTGGCTGATCGGCATCATCATGCTGACACTCGGCATGCTCGAGGGCCTATTCGGCTACTCGCTGCCCGACGACCTGCTCTCCGGCGCTGGGCTGCGGATCCTCGAGGGTGTCATCCAGTCGCTCCCCATCGTGGGTACGTACCTCGCGTTTTTCCTGTTCGGCGGCCCGTTCCCCGGCCACGACATCGTCCCGCGGCTGTACATCCTGCACGTGCTGGTGATCCCCGGACTGCTCCTGGCACTGGTCAGCGCGCACCTGTTCATCATGTTCTACCAGAAGCACACTCAGATGCCGGGCAAGGGCAGGACGAACCAGAACGTCGTCGGCGCCCCGATGTACCCGTACTTCATGGCGAAGACCGGGGCGTTCTTCTTCTTCACGTTCGCCGCGCTGGCGATAGCGGGGACCTTCACCCAGATCAACC
>Ga0210401_10004558_pt1 | contig 14468 bp, 14 predicted proteins | sample IncBWH32MmetaG_FD_150866 | JGI IMG/M metagenome (GOLD analysis project Ga0210401, IMG submission 150866) | Forest soil microbial communities from Barre Woods Harvard Forest LTER site, Petersham, Massachusetts, United States - Inc-BW-H-32-M | ecosystem: Environmental > Terrestrial > Soil >... | reverse complement strand
CCGCGCATCCCCCTCAGCCCCGAGCCACAAAACCCCAGTCTCATGAAACAACCCTGGCCGCTTAAATCCAAAAAATTCCTTCCACTGTGCCAAAGACCGCTGCGACCACCGTGTGTAAATCTCGTCCGCCCCATATCCCATCCGGATAATCCGTGACTCCCCACCCGAACTGGCCCGCGCGTTGGCCGGCCCATAAGCATCCACCAACAAAACCCTCTTCCCGCGCCCCACCAAATGCCAAGCCATCCAAGCCCCAAACACCCCCGCCCCAACAACAACCGCGTCATAACGTTGAGTCATATTGATAGCAGTTGTATCAGCCGCTTTCCGAAGCGGTAACTTTTCTACTCTAACGAGACCGCGCCGTTTCTATTCCTAAACAGTTCTCTTCACCGAAATAGCTTCCGATTCGATTCGGTCTTCCTCATTAACGCTCCCCCAGCAAATCGGCGAAAACGAATCCGTCGCGCTCCACAATCTCGCCAACCGTTACTCCCACCTCCGCGTCGAACATCGGTCCCGCGTTCGCGAACGTGTGAAACTCCCCGTTTTCACCGCAGGGATCGACATTCCCGGGAAGCGCCGCCAGCAGGTGGTTGTCAAATCGCCGTCCGGCAAATGTGCGATCCAGCTGACGCGGATCAACACACGTCAAGAATGCCGATAGTCCGCCCGCAACCATATCCTCTGCGAGTTGGCCTGTCTCCTTCCCCCACAAAGGGAATATCGGAATCATGTCGCACCGCGCGAGCTGTTTTTCCCGGTAGGCCCGAATATCCTCCAGGAAAAGATCGCCAAAGATGACGTGTTGAATTCCTTCGGCCTTCGCTTGCGTCATCGCTTGACTCATCGCCTGTTCGTAGACTTCATTCGAACAAGGCGACGGAATCGGGACTTTCACAAGTGGCAACCCGGCCGCCTCCGCCTGAATTTCCAGCAGGCTCTCCCGCACCGCATGCATGGCCACGCGCTCATGCGTCCGATTTACGGTTGTGAGCAAAGCAACGACGTCGAATTCGCCTTCCCGACGCACAGTATGGAGCGCCCAGGCACTGTCTTTTCCGCTGCTCCACGCAAGCCAGGCTTTCGGCCGCCCACCGCTCTCTCGCATTTCGCTTCCTCGCGTCAACTCTTCCACGTTCGACGTTCATTTCTCATCGTTACTTCGTTATCTCATTACTTCATTGCGTCACTCTTTTTACTTCGCCGTTCCTCCCCGAAACGCCTTCCCCAAAGGCCCCGCCCAATGCGACAAATGATTCAACGACTCCGTATGAGTAGGATCCAAATGCAATGGCGTCACCGACACCTCACCCGCAAAAATTGCCGCATAGTCCGAATCCGGCGCCACATCCCGATCGATCCTCTGCTCAAACAGCCAAAAATACGTCCGCCCGCGCGGATCCTTTCCTTCGCGCAACTGGTTCCGCGTAATCTTCTTCGACTGTCGCGTTAGCTTTACCCCGCCCGTCCACGGTTCCGGAACATTCACACTCAGCAGCACCTGATCCGGCAAACCCTCTTTCAAAATCATCTCCGCGGCCGCCCGAGCCACCCGCGCCGCTCCCCCAAAATCCACACCCGCCTTTTTCGAACACAGCGACATCGCCAGCGCCGGAATATGATGCAGCGCCGCCTCTCGCGCGGCCCCTACCGTTCCCGAGTAATAGACGTTCTCCCCGAGATTCGCCCCGAAGTTGATCCCGGAAATTACCAAGTCCGGCCTTTCCGGCAGCAACTTGTGCAGCGCCACGATCACGCAATCCGCCGGCGTCCCATCCACCGCCCACTCCCGCTCCGCCACGTTGTGACAAACGATCGGCTGCCGCAGCGTCAAGGACTGTGCTGCGCCGCTCTGCTCCTGACTCGGCGCCACGATGCTCACCGTCGCGAAACCCTTCAATACCTCAGCAAGCGCCCGCAGGCCGTCTGCTTGAATACCGTCGTCGTTAGTCAAAAGAATATGGGTCATAATCCTTACAATCTTACCAGCAGCCTACACCTCGACCTGTCCCGCTCGCCGATTTGCTCCGCGCGAAGCAAATTCCCTTGTCTCGACGTCGGAGCGAACTCCCTTGTCCCCACGTGGGGAGCGAATACCTGGTTCCTACGTGGAAGCGAATTCCGTTGTAGGGGAGGGGCTTGCCCCTCCCGGCGTAACCTTCAAACACGCTGCATCCGCACAAGTCACCCAAGCCGCAGCACCCGGCGAATCCCCATTCATATACACCGTGCCACACGCTAGCCCCGTCGCCTTTCGCAATTTTTTCGTAGGGGCTTCAGTGTAGTACAACTTTATATCACCTGCCCTATCATGGGCGTCTAACTCGTCATGTCTTTATCCGAATCTCTGAACGCGCGGCCCGTGGTAAGCATGTCGTCTAGAAAACAAGCGCGCCTCGCCTTCGTCTCCGCGCTGATTCTTCTCCTGGCCTGCGGTGTCGCCGCCTCAGTGACCGTCGTTCGTTTTCTCCATGCCGACACTTGGGTCTCCCATAGCTACGACGTGCAGTTGAGCTTGGGCGACCTCCAATCCGTTCTTTCCGTTGTCGCGCGTACCCGCACCAGCTACCTGAATTCCGGAGATCAGTCTTTGCTTGCGCCCTACGACGCAACCAAGAGTCAGGCCCACCAAATTCTGGCCCACATTCGCGATCTCACCCGAGACAATCCCGTTCAACAGGCGCTGTGCGCTCAATTGGAAGACAATGTTCTGCGCCGCCTGGAATTGCTGGACGCCGCCATCGAGATGCGCAAATCCGGCCCCTTGGACGAAGCCACGCAGCTCCGCCTAAGTCGCGAAAACGTGACGGCTGCCGCCGAATTCATGGACGCGATGCAAAAAATGGACAGCGAGGAAGAAAAACTCCTGGGACAGCGCAAGCAGCTTTCCGGCAATCTATTTCAGAGCGCGCTGTTCATTGTGCTGGCCATGTTTGCCTTGGCTATTCTGCTCCTCTGGATTCATTTCCGTCTGCTCAGCACCGAGCTCGCGCAGCGCGAACGCGCCGAGGAGAATTCCCGCCGCCTGAGCGTCCGCGTGCTGCAGCTCCAGGACGAAGAACGCCGCAAATTCTCGCGCGAACTTCACGACAGCCTTGGCCAACTACTGGCTCTAGCCAAAATGCACACGGCCGTCCTGCGCGACAAAAACCCGCAAGACGAGCTTCTCAAGGAAATCGACGAACTCCTGACCCAATCCGTAACAGAAACGCGCACCATCTCTCACCTGTTGCATCCCCCGCTCCTCGATGAAGTCGGCCTCGCCTCCGCTGCCCGCTGGTACGTCGAAGGCTTCGCCAAGCGCAGCGGCATCGAGCTGACCACCGACATCCCCGACGAACCAGGCCGCCCGCCGCGCCCCACCGAACTCGTGCTATTCCGCGTTCTTCAGGAATCGCTCACCAACATTCATCGGCATTCGAAGAGCCTGCGCGCCGAAGTCTCGCTGCACTCCTCGCCTTCGAACGTCATCCTGCAGGTCCGCGATTACGGCAAAGGCATTCCACGCGAAATGCTCCGCAATTTCCTCAGCGCCGGAACCGGCGTCGGCGTCGGCGTCGGATTGGCGGGCATGCGCGAACGCGTCCGCGAACAAGGCGGCCGCTTCGACATCCACTCCGACAAAACCGGAACCACGATCACGGTAACCATGCCGGCCGTTGCTCCCAAGGATGCCGGAAGCGAGATCGCGTCCGCAGCGTCCGCGGACTAACTGCGAAACCGCACTGAGTTTGGCAAGAAGTTAAATATGAAGGATTTCGGAAAAGAACAACGGCTCGAAGAAGATATGGTCGGGACGACTGGATTTGAACCAGCGACCTCACGCACCCCAAGCGTGCGCGCTACCAGGCTGCGCTACGTCCCGACCGGGGTAAAACACCGCCAAGAAACTGCAACCATCATCTTAAACTAGCAACCAGATGGCCAATCAAAGCCAACCTGGCCAATTAACGTCGAACGGACCAATCGGCCTCGAAACTGGTAGCGCCGGCATCCCTGCCGGCTCTTGCTTTTTCTAACCTCTAACTTCTAACGCCCAACTTCCAACCTCTACGCTATCACCGGCGTTCGAGAAGCGTCAAGAAAGCGCGCAGCGTGTCGCGCAGGTCTAACAGCATCTTGCGGCTCAGCAACTCGCCGGCATTCTCGGGGTGTCCGCCATGGGCGCTGTAGCTTCCGCCCAACCCGGCGCCCGTTCCTGTGCCCGGCCCGCTAGAAATCCCGGATTGGGCAGCGTGTGCCGAATACGCCGAAGCTTCCACCCCGATCGCGCCATTCGTTTCGCGCAGGTGGCGCCTCGCTCCGGCAATGGTAAATCCCTCGTCGTAGAGCAGGCGCTTGATCTTGAACACCATGTCGACGTCTTCCTGGCGGTACATGCGGTGTCCGCTGGGGCTCTTCACCGGCTCAAGCATGGGGAATTCGGTTTCCCAGTATCGGAGCACGAACGGTTTCAGCTCGGACAGGCGGCTGACCTCGCCAATGCGGTAGAGGCGTTCTTCACTAGCGGTTTGCGTTGCGGTTCCGGTGCTCGTCATCTTCTTTCTTCTCGATTTCCCAGGATTTCTACACTGTCTTGCGGCTTCCGGTTCTTTCCGGTTTGGCGGCCGTCGGACCTCTTCATCCTAGGCCAAATTTTCCCGCTGTCAACGCATGTGTCCGTCGCCCGCGCCCGTAGCCGTCATCCGCGCTCGTGCCCGTCGTCCGTCGCCCGTGTCCGTCGACCGCGCCCGTAGCCGTCATTCCGAACGGAGCAGGCCGAATTTTTCTTTCCCGTTCGCTTCCTGCGAACGGGTCGGCCTGCGCAGAGAGGAATCTCTCTTGGGTTTGAATCCAACCGTGGCACTTGCGAATTGGCGCAGCAGTGATCTTCATCGGGCTATTCGTCGTCGTCCCGGCTGCTCTTGTGGCTTCGTTCGCTCGCGCCAGGACGCGTGTCGCGCTCCGGCTTGCGCAGGCGCTGGAGAAACCGTATGGGCGCGCCGGGGAAGTCCCACTTTTCGCGAATCTGGTTTTCCAGGAAGCGCTGGTAGCTGAAGTGCAGCGGATCCTTCTGATTGGTGAAGATCATAAAAGTCGGCGGCGAAGTCTTCGCCTGCGTCATGTAGTAAATCTTCACCGGCCGGGCCTTCGGCGTAGTTCCGCGCTGCAGATCGACTTCTTCCTTGAGCCAGCGATTGAGTTCCGGCGTGGGGATGCGCTTTTTGCGGGCGGCGGCCACCTCATCGATCAGCGGAAAAAGTTTGCTCGCGCGATCACCGGTCTTCGCCGAAAGAAATACAATCGGCGCATAGCTCAGGAATTTCAGTTTGTCACGAACCATCCTTTCGTAATCGTAAAGCAGGCGGCTCTTGTCGAGCTCGCCGAAGGCGTGGACGCCCTGTGTTGCACCCAACGTAGCTCCCACAGTGGCCCCAACGCCTTCTCCGAAGTGCGCTTGCCCGTGAGACTGCCCCCGCGCCTGAGCCTTCGCTTGCACCTTCGCCTTGGCAATCGTCCGCGCGCTGATCCGAGCCCCAGCTCGCGGCCTCTGTGTCTGGCGCGCGGCGAGCTTCGCTTTGCCCTTGGTCGTCCGCGAGTCGCGCTCGGCGGCCTTGCGCGCCGCTTCGGTGGCCAGATCCCACTTGTTCATCACGATGATCACGCTGCGGCCGGACTCCTCCGCATAGCTGGCGATCTGCGCGTCGCCCTGGGTAACGCCCTGCTCGCCATCCACAATCAGCAGCGCGACATCGCAGCGCTCCAACCCGCGCCGCGCCATCACCACGCTGAGCTTTTCCGCCACCAGCGTGGTCTTAGCCTTGCGGCGGATCCCGGCGGTGTCCACGAAGCGGTAGAGATGCCCGTCGTGCTCCACCTCGGTGTCCACGGTATCCATGGTGGTGCCGGGCACCGGCGAAACGATGGAGCGGTCTTCGCCGACCATGCGATTGAGCAAGGTCGATTTGCCGACGTTAGGCCGCCCAATAATGGCGACCTCGACGACGTCGGGCGCTTTTCCGTCTTCGGTCGCAGCCGCGTCATTTTCAGTTTCGGCAAGCGCCGCATCCAGCACGTCATCGACGCCAGTCCCATGCTCGGCTTTACCCTGAGACGGTGAGTCGAAGGGCGCATTGGGATACCCCCGCTTAAGCGCCGCGTCGAGCAGGTCGTCGACTCCGGTCCCGTGCTCGGCCGCGATGGGAAACACCGGCACGCCGATGCTGTGAAATACGCCGGCGTTGTTCTCCTGCGACACCGCGTCCACCTTGTTCGCCGCAATGACGAAAGGCTTGCCGGTCGTGCGCAGCAGCCGCGCCAGCTCTTCGTCCATCGGCGTAAGCCCCACCTGGCTGTCCACCACCAGGACGAGCAGCGCAGCCTTGCTGATGGCGATGTGCGCCTGACGCAAAATCTCCTGCGGGATCAGCGCCTTGTCGTCCGGCACGATCCCGCCAGTATCGACAATCTCCAGGTTGCGCCCGCGCCACTCGGCTTTGCCGTAAATGCGGTCCCGCGTGATCCCCGGCTCATTGGTAACGATCGAGCGGCGCGTCCCGGTAAGCCGGTTGAACAGCGTGGACTTGCCCACATTGGGCCGTCCGACGATAACGAGCGATGGCAGTTTTTCCGACATAGTGACTTCGAACTGATGTCCTGATCCAAATATTGAAGTTGCCGGGCGCGCAGAAGGTAATTCTGGCGGCGGAATGACCTTCCAATGTATCGCACTCGCGAGGCAGAGGCGAGCGGCGTCTGCCGGCTCCGCTTCGCCGCTTCAATCCAGCGGCAGCAAGTATCCGGGCGTTCCGCCCAATCGTCCGCCAAAGGCCTGAGCTTCCAGCGTGGCCATATCCCACGTGAACCACGATTCCGGCGTAAGCCGCAGCGTGACATCGTCGAACGACGCAAACACCGGTTCGACTTGCGGGTCGGCCATGGCCGCGGCGCTAAGATACCGGGCGTGGATGCGCCGATTGATTTCGCGCGACTGGTCGCCTGAAATCAAATCGGCCCGTCCCGAGGCGGTCACGCCGCGTTCCTCCGCTGCTCTTCGCGCGTCCACCATCAGCGAAGCCTTCGCTTGCGCCGCCACATTGCGAGCTTTGCGGCTCTTGGAAGAGGTTGCGACGTACAGGCAGCCATCCTCGAACAGATACCAGACCGCCGTCAAGTGAATGGAACCATCCGCGTTGGTGGTTCCCAATGTCGCGATGAAGCGCCTTTGCAGCATTTGCTGAAAGGCAGAATCCAGTGGTTGCGCCATTTTCCCTCCGCCACGTTCGCTCCGGTTGGGCGGAGCCAATTCTCTCACTTTCCGACGCCGGCGGGTGCCGCACCCTTGGGTTTTAAGGGTGCGGGTTTTGGCTCTTTCGGATCCCGAAAAGCGAGGTCGGCGAGCCTAACGAGGTATTGCACGGGAGCGCCGGAACTTCTCCAGAGCTTCACGCGCTGGACGCACCCGGCCTCAAGAAACTATGTAAAGCAGGCCCTTGAGCTTGTTGTTAGGGTACGGTAGGCTAGCGGGCGAATACTTGGCGAAACTGCAATGGCGAACCAGTTCGATGTAGTCGTACAGCTCATGTCCGGTCATCTTCCGGACTCGGAACGCGCAGTGCGTTTACAGGAATTCTCTCGTGAACTGGGGTGGCGCCCGACCGATCGCCTTGATCTGCCTGCAGTTAGACAAATTGCCAGCGCCCAATTGCTCGTAGAACACGGCCTCGAAAACAGCGCGGTGGTCTCCTTTTTGCGAACTCCCGCGCAGTACGCGACGTTGTCATCTGAGGACCGGCGGTCGCTTCTCAGCGTTTCATATAACAACCTTGTGGACTGGCATGTCTATTGAAGCGTCTGCGGTGAGCTTTGTCTATGTTCGCACTCGGGTTCCAACACTCGTGGCACGACGAGAGTTCTCGCGTGAAAATTATGAGGACCTGCGGAGCGAAATCTTTGAACAGGTCGTGGGGCGTCGACCAAGTCCTAACATTCCTCCTCTTGACGACGCACTGATCAGAACCATATCTCTGTGGAAGAGAAGCTTGAGCGCCGAATTGGGCAGCGTAATTAACAATGCTCAATTAGCGAGACTCTTTAATGCTTTGGTATTTACTCGGGCACTTGAGGATCAGCGCCGACGGTTAGTGGGAAATGACGGTGAGGATCTGCTTCTGGCGCGATGGAGGCAGGAAAACGCTCCCTCAATGGTTCGGACACTTTTAAATAACGTTCTCCGGGAAACCGTTGGCTCTGAGATTCCGGCGTTCTTGTTTCACGAACCAGACTTGCGCGCTTTCGATACGCTTGATCGAGATGTAGTTGAGAGCCTGCTTTTTGACTTTTATAACAATCGTTTTGCTCCTTATCGATACGACTTTGCTGTCATTTCCAAGCATGCGTTGAGCCGGATCTATGAGCAGTATGTTTCGTTACTGCGACAGGACGAGTCAATGCAGCTCAGCCTGCTGCCCCAGCTCCCGTCCGAATATTCTGACAAGTCGCACGGTGCCGTTTACACCCCTCAATTTATAGCGCGCTTCTTTGCGAGGTTTCTCCGAGAGCGCATACCACCCTTTCAGTTCAAAAGGCTCCGCACGATCGACCCGGCGTGTGGTTCTGGTATTTTCCTTAGGACTCTTCTCGAATTTCAGTGCGATCCTTCCAACGATGGCCTGCGACCAGAACTGATCGAGGATGCCTTTAAAAACGCGGTTGGTCTGGATAGCGATCCCAACGCGGTGGCGGCCACCCAACTATCGCTGTCCTTGTTATATCTGGTTCTCACTAATCGACTGCCGACAGCCCTATCCGTGTTTCAGAAAGATTTTCTTGATCTTGATTCAACACCGCCGCAGGCTGCCCCACCCTTTGACGCGGTGTTGGTCAACCCTCCGTTTGTTTCGCTTGATGTTCAAGATGAAAACATGCGAGTGCGATTGGCTCAACTCCTTGGCTCTCACGGAAGTGGGCGCGTTGACCTATATCTAGCATTTCTTAAAGACGGAATCGACAAACTTCTCCCTGGAGGCTTTGGCCTCTTCGTGCTTTCGCATAGCTTCCTGCTGAGCAAGAGCGCGCAAGGTCTACGCAACTGGATTTTGGAGCGCTGCTGGATTCATTGCTTAGCAGATTTATCGGCAATCCGCGTCTTCGAGGACACTAATGTCTACGTAGTTCTGCTGATTGTCCAAAATAGGGCTCCGAATCTGCCGGACGTGGCTGCAACGATCATTAAGTGCCAGGACCAAGTGGGCCATGCCCTTCAAGACGCGATTGAGGGGAAACGGATCGAGGGTAAGTTCTATAGCATTTATGAAGTCGAACAGTCTGCATTCAAATCCGACGGCTGGCTGGTACTCGCGCCAGCGGAAGCCGCAATAAACAAGAGACTGAGCGGTTTGCCTCCTTTGGAGGAGTTTTTGGAGATCAGGCAGGGCGTTGTCACCGGGGCCGACGACGTCTTTATACTGGATAATAAAGCTGTTCCAGCCGACGATCCCTCTTTGTTCATACCATTGCTGCGCGACCGCGAGATGCAACCGTATAATGTATCGAAGCGTACTTCGCAGAGTGTTTTCTTCCCGTATTTCGACGGAGTCAGAATAACCGAGTCAACGCTACGAACTAAATTTCCGAAAACTTGGGCGTACCTGCTGAAACACCGCGAAAGATTAGGAAAGCGCGCGGCATTGGACCGTTACCGGAAGGCATGGTGGGAGCCGATGTGGCCGCGAGAACCCAGCACCTTGTTACGACCTAAACTCGTTGTCCCTCATTTGGTGATTATGCCGCGGTTCGCGCTTGATTTAAAAGGACGATATGCGGTCTCGCGCTCACCCTTCTTGATCGCACGCGTTCGCAGCGACGAAGATCGCATCCTTAAGTTGATGCTCGCTATCTTGAACTCCAGTGCGTGTTTCTCATACATCCAGACTCACTCCCACGTATACCGGCACGGATATACGATGCTGGAATCCAAAACCCTGGCCAAGACCCCGGTCCCTGATGTCAATCTTTGGACCGCATCCGACAAGAAACGGCTCCTTGGGCTCGTCGATAGACGACTAAAGTCTGATGTGCTCCAGCGTGACGCGCTGAGCGCCGAGATCGATGCGTTCGTCAGCGAGGCCTATGGTCTCTCCGCAAATGAACGCAGAGCATTGGGAATTGAGGGGGCTTGAATTGCCATGCGCCTTTCTGAGGCGGAGTTCGTTCGACGGGGTCCTCGAATTCAGCAACTACTACGGCCGTTATCGCCTTGGGCAACGGGGCCAGCGTGGGCAAGGAAACCCTTGGGTACATCACTAATCGTGATCGGTACTCACGATGGCGCCAATCCCACTAGCAACTATCGCGATTGGCGGTTCTCAACCAATGCCAAGAGGCATCATGCAATGTATTTTGAGTCTTGGCGCATCCAGCAGCCAAGGAATTCGTTGGTGCTTGAGCAAGCATATCTCAATGTCTATGAAAAAACTCAAACAGGAGAGAGAGAGATCGTGTGCCTACACTGCGACCCATCCCTGCTCCCTGCTGCGGACCACGCGAAGTATAAGCGAGGCCCTCACATTCACATGTCCGTGGCCGGTTCTCCCTTCGACAGCGCTCACATTGCTCTGCAGGGTCCAGACCTTACCCCGGTCTTGAGATCAACTGATTCATTGCATAGAGCCTTATCTTGGGGAGTTGAGATGATTTGCGATGAAATAATTTCGCTTATCCTTAGCGAGCAGGCTTCTTGACATTGAAGATTAACGAAGAACGGTACTGTCTTTTACCGCGGAGGCCCACTGGAGAGCGGCCAGGATGTCTTCTTCAGTGAGTTCGGGGTAGTCGGTGATGATCTGGGCGTAAGTTGCGCCCGTGCCTAGCCACTTGAGAATGTCCCAGACTGTGATGCGGAGGTCGCGGATGCAGGGCTGTCCGGAACGTAGGCCGGGTGTGATGGTGATCCTCGAAAGTAGGCTGTCCACGGCGTGCTCCTGTGCCATTCCCTATTATGGCACAGGGAGTGATGGGAGCGGAGCGGGGAAGAAGAGACCATCAGTGATTCGCTACGGCGCGCGGGACTACAGGGAAAGGCAGAACTAAGAAGATGAAAGCCAAAGCAAAGAGAACGCACAAGCGCGTCGCTCGCGTGATCGAAGGCAGCGGGAATGTGTTCGCCGACCTTGGCCTTCCGAATCCCGAGCAGGAACTGCTGAAGGCGCAGCTCACCTTGCAGATTTACACGATTCTCAAGGGCAGCGGCATGAAGCAGGTCGAGATTGCCAAGATTCTGAGGGTGCAGCAGCCGCAGGTTTCGCTGCTGATGCGGAACCGCGCGGGCAACTTCTCCATCGGACGTCTCATGGAATTTCTTACCGCTCTTCGCCAAGACGTCGAAATTATTGTCCGGCCTGCCCGGAGGGAGCACGGGGCGCTGTCGGTCATTTCTGTCTGAGCCAAACGTAAGACTGTTTTTCTTACGTGAGCGGCCGTTGCCGCTTAACGCTCCCATCTGCCACTCACACCCCAATTCTTACCATTCCCTAGATAATACTTAGCCAATTGATACTCACGTGCTAAGCTCTCCCGTGTACGTCCCATCAAATCCCCGCCGCCTAACTTCCCGGTTCGCCACGACTGCCCGCCATCGTCCCAGGCAACCACCGTCCGTCGATCCGTTCTTCTCGCCACTCATCACTCGCCACCCGCCATTAAGCCCTTTAGAATCCGCAGATCCACAAAACAGCCGCGTAACTCGTTTAGAATCCGCACTTCCAAAAACACTAGGTTTAAAGTCCTTTAGAATCCGCACTTACGAAAAATGGCGGGGGGAGGGGGGTGACCTGTTAACTAGAGACCTGCGCAAATTCATGATCCGTCATCTCTTCCGGATAGCTGGCTTCGCACCGGTCGTGGGAGCCGCTCCGTGGTGCGGGTTAGCGTGCGCCACCCTCCCTTCAACGGATTGTTACTTGACATATGCTCAACCCCAGCGCAATGTTCCTCTAGTTTTTCCCTCGGTGTTTCTCGCAGTTCTTTCTCATGACGTTTCGGAAGATTTTCGTGGGCTCCCCAGATCATCTCTGGCGAACACTGCATTTTGGTGCGCGGCCACGGGTCGATGGGGTGGTCCGATCGATTTTGTAACTATTCCAGGTCAGTCACCAAGTCAGGTAAAGGAGGGTAACCATGAACCAAAAGGGCTCTGACGTATTGAAGAAATTTCAGCAGAAATCGGTAAGTCGTCGCAATCTGATTCGCGCCGCGGCAGGGGCAGCGTTGGGAACGGGTATCGTGGTTCCCAAACCAGCCTATGCTTGGCAAGATGATGAAAAGCGGTGCAAAGGCCCCAGGCTGAAGCCAATTCCTGGGGGTGTCGTACCGTTCAAACCCTTCGGGGTCCCTGTCCACCATAACCCGCTGAATCCCGCGACTCCGCTGGCAAACATCAACGATCCATCGCAGATTGGTGACTTCGATGGGTTGGTGGGTCTAACGCACATTCGAGGTGGGGGAACTGGAACGGACAGCACCGGTATGCCCACGCCGCTCGCGTACCAGGCGGACATGGGCTTTGGGAAGGGCAAGTTTATCGACATCAACGGCATCCAGCACAGCGGTACCTTCGCCTTCGTTTGACTTGACCTCTACACCGGTCCGGTTGGATCGGCAAACCTCCCGCAGCAGATCCACGACTACAACGTACACATCGATTCCAACGACGTATTCTGGATGGTCGAAGTGGATGAGGACGCTCTCGAAGTTAACTTCGACCTAGGAAAAGCTCGCCTGCGCGTGCGCAACTTACTCGTCTACGATGACCATGACCTCGCCAACTCGGTGACCCAAGGACTAGGTTTGCCAGGTGGTCTGGGCTTCCCCTATCCAGCGATTCCACCGGTTGCTCCCATTCGCGCAACAGTTTCATTCGATGTGGAATGGAGCGGTATCGTCGCGATGGCCCAGATTGAGAATACGGCGCAACAATTCAAGGGTTCGTTCCTGAGTACCGGAGCCACGATCAACTGGTCGGCGAAACAAGAAGGTTTCGAGTTCCAATCCGAAGCGCCGAACCCCAGCAGAAACCTCGTCTCCGTGCTAGGGCAGGAGAAAAACGGCGTCTTCTTTACGTAAGCCAGATCTTTACGTAAGCGAGAGCGTCGCAGTTGATGCAGGAGACGTGCGTCGAGAAACCGATCTGAAGATCGGCCACTACACGAAAACGCGGGCAGCGATTGAGGTCGCTGCCCGCGGTGTTAATGCGGTCATTTGCGTTACTTTACCCGACTCGGTCCCCAGTGGTCATATCGGAACCGTCGAATGTGGTTATTGCGTAGGGAAAGCGGACGGGCGAGATTCGTTTGCTGCTCTAGGGCCTCTGCGTCGGTAGCAGTGTGCCTAGGGCACGCGTCGCTGGGTGCACGCTGGGATCGGCGAATTTGGGGAGGGTGCCGCTGATGGAAACCGATGCTCGTTTGCAGGGCGTGAACTCTTCGGACGCGATCTCGGCTATGGGCTCCGGGCTCGAACGGGCGATGGATGCGGCGCTCCGGCTGGGCTTGCCGGTGTTTGCGATTGCAAACATCGCTTTGGGCGTCGAGACGTTGGTGGGCGCGCATTTCTCCACTGGCTCAGGTCCACATGCCGTCATCCCGATCCTTCCTTTTCTTCCTCCGATCCCATGGCTGGCCTACGTGTTTGGCGTCGTCTGGGTGGTTTGCGGCGCCGGGCTTTTGTTCCGGGGCTCGATGCGAACGGCTGCGATGGCGCTGGGGAGTCTGTTGTTCGTTTCCACTCTGGTGCTGGAAGTGCCGAGATATGCCACGGAGCTGGGTAACATGGCGTCGCGCACGGGGGTGTTTGAGCCCCTGGCGATGGCGACGTTGGCTTGGCTCTTACCGGGACCGGGGACGATCCCGGGTTGGCTGGTGCGTTTGAGTCGCTATCTGCTGATGCTGGCGCTCGTCGTGTTTGGAGTGGATCATTTTCTTGGCCTTGCGTTTATAGCGTCTTTGCTGCCGAATTGGATTCCCTGGCACGTGTTCTGGGTCGCGTTGTTTGGCGCTGGATTCATTGCCGCGGGTTTGAGCATCGGCTTCGATATTCTGGAACGCTGGGGCGCGGCGTGTCTCGGGCTGATGTTCGCGATTTGGGTCTTCACACTGCATCTCCCTCGAGTGCTGGGGCTGTATGGCATTCCGGGGGCGCCGCACAGTCCTGCCGAGTGGTCCAGCTTATTTATCGCGGTCGCTTTGTGGGGAGGCCCTTGGGCTCTGGCCAGCCGACACACTCAAAATTTGGACGCGAGAAACTAGTCGCATGTTTTGGCGTGGTTGGACGTGCGGCGATGCCTCCGCATCGCACGAAAAATTGCGCAAGAAAAAACCGCACCCTTAGAAACCAAGGGTGCGGCACCCGCGCCGGAAAAAGACTGGTGGGTTACAGCGTCGGAACGCTCTTCGGATTTTTGAGGATTACCGGGTCGGTTGGGTAGGAGA
>Ga0210401_10004557_pt1 | contig 14470 bp, 12 predicted proteins | sample IncBWH32MmetaG_FD_150866 | JGI IMG/M metagenome (GOLD analysis project Ga0210401, IMG submission 150866) | Forest soil microbial communities from Barre Woods Harvard Forest LTER site, Petersham, Massachusetts, United States - Inc-BW-H-32-M | ecosystem: Environmental > Terrestrial > Soil >... | reverse complement strand
AGCGACAACCCTCATTGGTTGGTGATTGGTGATTGGTGGGCGGGGGCGCAGAGTTAGGTGATATTTGTCCCGAAGGGACTGAATGATCGTAGCCTGGCAATTTATTGCCAGGAAAACGTTTAAGAAGTGAGGTCCGTCCCGGCGGGACGGTACGAGGTGGGCGGTTGGCGGCATACACTTGAACCTCGAGCAACGCCTAACCCCGGTGTATGGATGCCACTTCCCTGCGGCCCGCAGATGCCTTCGTACTTAGGGCACAAGTCCATTATTGAACCGATCCGTGGCAAATAAATGCCAGGCTACGATTCAGTCCCTCCGGGACATCTTGAGTTTCGCCGTGGCGATGGAGAGGCTCGCCCAATCAATCACTTCTCACCGCTCACTGCCCGCTCGGCGGCGTTTCCTCACCGGTCCCAACAAACTCGGCACTTGTCGTATCGAAACGCGCAAGTTCCCCGATCGTCGGTTCTGAACTGATTACATAACAGACTGTACCGACAAACTGTTTGCTCTGGGTATCGTAAATGCATACACACTTGAGCTGGGAAGGTTCTGCCCATTTCGCCGGAAGCGCCTCGTGCTTAGCAGCAGCATCACTTGCTGCTGCTTCGCGTTTTTTGACGTAAGCGGCCGTCTGTTTCTTATTCGGCGGCAGAGTCTTCACCGCCACGTACCGATTCCTAGGCGCGGGCCGATGACCAGATGCAACCGCGGCGAGGTATCGTTGCACATGGACCTGCGCTGTCGAAGCTTGAGCCGGACTCACCGGACACTTGATCAGCGCAAAATCAGGACCGCCACCCCCAGTTTCGAGCGTCGCACAGGCTGAGAACAATAACCCGATGGCGGCCCAGCATGGCAACTGAATCCGGAGGTTCATAGGTCATCCTTCGAATTTTCCGTGGCGCTCATCGATGATGATGTCACGATAGGTCTTACCGGCAGGGATCATTGGGAGAACATGCTCGGTGTAAGGCACCATGACATCGAGCACGTAACACTCCTTTGAATCCAGCATCCGTTGCAACGCTGCCCGCAGGTCTTTCTTATGCAGAACCCGCTCGCAGGGCACTCCGAAGCCACTGCATAGCTGGACATAATCCGGATAGATCCGAGCCCGGTCACGAGGGTCACCCAGGAAAGTATGTCCCCGGTTACTGTTGTAGAACCGGTCCTCCCATTGCACCACCATGCCAAGATGCTGGTTATTTAAAATGATGACTTTCGCGGCAATCCCTTCGATGTGAGCGCACGCTAACTCCTGCACATTCATCAGGAACGAGCCGTCACCATCGATATCAATCACTTGCTGGTCCGGATAGGCCACTTTAGCACCCAACGCAGCCGGGAACCCGAAACCCATGGCGCCTAATCCTGCCGAAGTCAGAAACTGTCGCGGTTCTTTGAAGTCATAATATTGGCCGGCCCACATCTGGTGCTGGCCAACACCGGTGGTGATGATGGCGTCGCCCTTGGTCATTTCATTTAGCAGGCGCACAACGTACTGCGGCTGAATCAAATCTTCCGTATCCTGGAAATCGAGCGGATAACGCTCTTTCCACTGTTGCACCTGATTGAACCATTTGCCGTGTAAACTGAACTTGCTCGAGTGCCGGTCGTACCCGCCTTCAGCTAATAAGCGGTTCAGCTCCGTCAACGCATATTTGATATCGCTGTGGATCGGCAACCGGACCACTTTGTTCTTATTCAGCTCGGAGTGGTCGATATCGATGTGAACGATCGTCCCGTGCTCAGCGAATTTTTCGACCTTCCCGGTGACCCGGTCATCGAACCGGACCCCTAACGCCAACAAAAGATCCGATTCGTTCACCGCACAGTTGGCGTACACGGTCCCGTGCATCCCCAACCATTTGAGAGATAATGGATGATCTTCCGGGAACCCTCCAATTCCCATCAACGTGGTCGCCACCGGAATCTGGCTGCGCTCGGCGAATTCCAAGAGCTCAGCGGCGGCGTGGGAAGAGATAATGCCGCCCCCGGCGTAGATCATCGGGCGGTGCGCTGATTTAATCAGCCCGATCACTTCATTTAAAGCCACCGGATCCGCCTGCGGAGGCAGATCGTACCCGCGCAGTGTCAAGTCAGGAGGAAAAATAGGTTGGGCGGTCTGGTTTTGGATGTTCTTGGGAATATCGATCACCACCGGACCGGGCCGACCGGATTGCGCGATGTAGAAAGCTTCTTTTACCACTCTGGGGATCTCATGGATGTCCATCACCAGGTAGCTGTGTTTCACCACCGGCAGTGTCATTCCGAAAAAGTCCGTCTCTTGGAAAGCACCGCGGCCGATCATTTCCTGGGGAACTTGGCCCGTGATCGCTACCAACGGGATCGAATCCATATAAGCGTCCGCGATACCGGTCACGAGATTGGTCGCTCCCGGACCAGATGTTGCCATGCAGACCCCGGCTTTCCCGGTTGCCCTGCCATAACCGCCGGCAGCAAAAACCCCGCCTTGTTCATGCCGGGGAAGAATCGTGCGAATGCTTTTCGACCGGGTCAATGCCTGGTGGATCGGCATACTGGCCCCACCCGGATAAGCGAAAATTACATCTACACCCTCACGCTCCAGGCTAGCGACGAGGATCTCGGCGCCGTTCATCGTTTCGCCCCGCTCGGGGCCAGGATGGAGTTTGGCCGTCTTGGATGGAGTTGTAGTTTTCATAAAAACAGGCCCAAGACTATAGGGGCGACAGGGTGCGATGACAAGCTCCGATCGGAAGTAGTGGACCCGGTGGACGTAATAGACAGAGTGGACAGGAGACACTTCGGGACTTCGGCATCCACTCTGTCCACTTCGTCCACTTTGCCCACTGACATTAGCTCCGCCGACACTCCCCTTCGCCCTTTCGCCCATTCGCCCCTTCGCTATGCTACTGCCATATGATGACCCGTCGCGATGCAATTAGGACTGTCGCCCTCACCGCGGGCGCACTCACGCTGGCTCCCTCGTTACTCCGAGGAGAAAACGAGGAGAAACTCACCTACCCCTATAAACTTCCGGACCTCGGGTATTCGTACGACGCCCTCGAGCCCCATATCGATACGCTCACGATGCAGATTCACCACGACAAACACCACAACGCGTACGTCGAAAACCTCAACAAAGCCTTGGCGGAAGCCGATCCTAAATTCCAAAAAATGACTCTGGAAGAGTTACTCACCGAACTGGATCAACTTCCGGAGAAAATTCGCACCCCGGTTCGGAACAATGCCGGCGGTCATTATAACCATTCGCTCTTTTGGTTGACGTTGAAAAAGGACGAAGGAGGCAAGCCCAGCGGCGAGTTAGCGACCGCTATCGATAAAAAGTTCACCAACTACGATGAATTCAAAAAGAATCTCTCGGAAGCCTCTGCGAAAGTTTTCGGCAGCGGCTGGGGTTGGCTGGTCTTGAACGGGAAAGAGCTCGAAATCACCTCTACTCCGAACCAGGACAGCCCGATATCTAAGCATCAGGTGCCGCTGCTCGGAATCGATGTTTGGGAACATTCGTACTACCTGAAGCATCAAAACCGCCGTCCTGAATATCTCGAAGCATTCTGGAGCGTAATTAATTGGGACTACGTCGGCGACCGTTATAAGAAAGCGATGGCGTAACAGCAGGAGCCAGGAGCCAGAATCCAGGAGCTAGGAGGCGCTACGCTATCGCGTGGCGCTGCCGGGCGGCCGCATCGGCATTCCTATCTTTGTGTGGGCTCGGGCGTTAAATCTGAAATCGTTCAGGATTCTTGCCGGCAAGTCGCGTCGCTTCGAATTCGGCGCGTTACCAGTTGATTCTTACCCCGCCATTGACCGCATTGGAGCTATAACGGCCCCGACCTAATTGGCCATCGTAACCAACAAAGGTCGATACCGATGAGGTCCATTGCACCGAGACTCCGGCGCTGACCACAGCGCTGTCCTGCCCTTCTGCGGGTCCATAGAACGTCTCATCCGGACCAGGGAACTGAGCCAGGCTCGCCGTAACCGGCAGGGCTGAATATTTGAATTCATGTTCCCACTCGGCTTTCACATAGGGCTCGATCACTGCCCGTCCCACCTGCCATTGATAAGAAGCACTCAAACCAAGATCAGTTCTTAGCGATTCTTCCGAAGACGCTGGTGTATTGCAGCGATGCAACGATTAACCCGGTGGATCCACCAACAGAGCGTTTTTTCGACTGCGTCTTCGCCGATCCTGGGTCATAGCCGCAGCCCGTAATAAGCGCCCTACGGTGCGTTCAGAGACCACCACCTTGTCGGGATGACGGCGTTTGAGTTCAGTCACGATTTTCTTTGGCCCCCAACGACGCCGGCGCCGTTTAAGCTCAAAAACCGCTGCTTCCCACTCTTGGCTGATTGCTTTGCTTGGACTCCCATGGGGGCGCCGACTTCTTGGTTCTAAACCTTTAAGCCCCTCCTGTTCATAGCGCCTCTTCCAGCCGTGAATCGTCTTGCGGCTTAGTCCGTAGCGCCTACACAGTTCGCTTACACTTTGGTCTTCTTCTCTCAGCTCTCGGATCAACTCACGCCGAATTAATGTTCCTTCGCAGTCCTCTCCCATCCCCTGGACTGCTCAAAACTGTTACCCATGTCTTGGCCATGAACTGTTACCTATGTCTTGGCCTCGAACCCATTAGACAGGTTCCGACCTTGGACCGAGAAAAGGATTTACCGTGAGGCTGACCCAAACGCGTGGACTGCTGCGGCTCCCTTTGCGCGCGGAACCGTCTAGAGACGTTTTCAACCTCACCGTGTTGAGCGTGCGTTGAGCCCCGAGGCGTCGCGTCTTATCCAACGCCACACCAGCAAAGGATCTGTTTGCGTCGACATCCGATAGAGCTGAGCACGCGGAATGCTACGCCCCTCCGAGTTGGATCGCGGTCGTGCGTCAGCTGCTGCCATGATCACTTACGTTGAAGCGGATGGGCGGCCGCCGGAGGACGTCTGTTGCGGTTATTCAAATCGCTGACCAGAACTCTCTATTGCCCCAAGAGTTCGCGCATTTTCGCGAAATGGGTTCGCGCCGTTCCTTCGCTGGCCGGTTGGTTCGCAATCTTGTGATAGCTCACAATCTCCACACACGCCGGATCCAGATCTTTCAGAAAACTGCTGGGGTGGCAGGGACTGGCGCTTCCATATTTCATCCGGTTGGCGCAATGAGTGATAGTCAATGACTCCATCGCCCGAGTAATGCCGACGTAGAACAAGCGGCGTTCTTCATCGAGCTGCCCGTCTACTTTGGATCGATCATGCGGCAGGATGCCTTCTTCAATCCCAACTAGGAAGACGTGCGGAAATTCCAGCCCTTTCGCGGCGTGAAACGTGATTAGGGTGACACCATCATGATCACTTTCGGACTTCTCTTCGCGATCCTGATCCAAAGTTACCTCAGCTAAAAATCCGGTTAGTCCTTCCGTGGACCGGCCCTGAAAATCGCCGAGAGTCCGGACTAATTCGCGAACATTTTCTTCGCGATTCAAGGCTTCTTCCGGCGTCTTGCAGTTTCGCCTGAGCTCGCCCACATAGTCGATTTCTACTAACAGTTTTTCTACAATCGCGCTTAAGTTAGCTAACGGTTGGAGCAACTCCGTCTCATAGCGGTCGAGCAGTTCACTGAATCTTTCTACAGCGGTCTTGGTGCGGGAGCTGACTAGCTCTAGAAATCCTGCTGACCGTAAGGTCTCGTAAATACCGGTCTTATGCGTATTACTTTCCGCAACTGCCAGTTCAATAGTTGAACTCCCAATTCCGCGAGCCGGTGTGTTAACGATTCGCAGGAGGTTAAGATCGTCGTTCGGGTTAGCTAAACAGGAGAGATAAGCCAGGACATCTTTTATCTCGCGGCGCTCGAAAAAACTACGCCCGCCGATGATTCGATAGGGAATCCGCAACCGACGTAGACTTTCTTCCAGCAAGCGAGACTGGGCGTTCATTCGGAAGATGATGGCAAACCGGCTCCAATTCAGGCCTCCGATCTGTTGCCGTTTCTGGATCTCGGAGATGACATAGCCCGCTTCTTCGTGATCGTCCGGGACTTCGAGAACAGTGACCTTATCTCCTTCGCCGTTCTGGCTCCAAAGCGATTTCGGGCGACGTCGCGGGTTATGCCGGATAATACTGTTAGCAGCACCCAGGATGGAGCTGGTACTCCGATAGTTCTGCTCGAGCTTAACGATCTCGGGGTTAGGGAAATGATGCTCAAACTCGAGAATGTTGGCTACCTCGGCGCCACGCCAACCATAGATACTTTGGTCGTCATCGCCGACCACACAGACGTTGTGATGGTTGCCACCCAGGTAACGAACCAGTTCCAGTTGTAGCCCGTTCGTGTCCTGGAATTCATCGACCATGATGAAACGGAACCGGGTTTGCCATTTTTCGGCTACATCCGAGTGATTTTCAAACAGGTTGACGGTTAAGATTAAGAGATCATCGAAATCGACGGCATTGGCCGTTTTCAATTCTTCCTGATAGCGATGGAACACCGCTGCCGGCAAACTGGATTCACCCTCCGGTTCCTTGATTTTCCAATGAGCGTTCTTAGCCCGGCTGATTAGATTCTTGGCCAGATTTGGATCTAACTTCTCGTTCTTGGCCGAGATCCGGGCGATGATCTTTCTGATCAATCCAAGTTGATCGCCTTCATCGTAGATCGCGAAATTAGATTTGTAGCCAAGGCGTTCAATATCTTGGCGGAGGATTCGGACGCACAACGAATGAAACGTACAAATAGTTATCTTCTTTGCCTCGGCCTTCTCTACTAACTGAGCGACTCGGGCTCGCATCTCGTTAGCCGCTTTGTTAGTAAAGGTAACAGCTAAGATATTCTCCGGCTTAGCTCCGTTGTGGAGTAAGTAGGCGATCCGCATGGTGATCACCCGAGTCTTTCCGGTACCGGCGCCGGCCAACACCAGCAACGGTCCTTCCGTGCGTTTTACGGCAGCTTGTTGCTCGGGATTAAGATCGAAAAAGCGGGCCATGCGTCACCCAAAAGAGGAACCCCGAATAAACGCCATGGGGCGAACAACGCAACGCCGGGTGACATCGAAATTTTCGATCCCGACCGCGAATGGACACGAATTGACACTAACAAAAGAGCTCAACCGCGGATGAACACGGATTTACGCGGATAAAGACAAATCAACCACGAATGGATACGAATTGACGTGAATATTTAGTCGGACAGACGTGGCTCGGTTGTGAGGCGAGCCGCTATCCAGAACAAGGCTAGCTGAGCAGAGATATGCTAAGAAACTGACCCGCCCGCTTGTACAAGGCGACTGTAGAACGGTCACCCAACGCTTACCTCACGCTTGATTGACCTCTATTCGCGTCAATTCGTGTCCATTCGCGGTTTATTTCGTCTTTTATCCGCGTCAATCTGCGCTCATCTGCGGTTGTGGCTTGAGCAGGGCTTCGCCGAACACTTCGTCGATGGTGCTGACGGGACGGAATTGAAGACGCTGTTTCGCTTCCGGGGTCACTTCTTCGAGGTCTTTTTCGTTAGCTTTGGGGAAGAGCACGACGTCGACGCCGGCCCGTAAGGCAGCGAGACTTTTTTCTTTTAATCCGCCGATGGGTAGTACGGCACCGCGTAGCGTGATTTCGCCGGTCATCGCGACATCGCTCCGGACGGGGAATCCGCTGAAAAGGCTGGCAATGGCCGTACTGATAGCGACTCCGGCGCTAGGACCGTCTTTAGGCACCGCGCCGCTGGGGACATGGATGTGGACGTCGCTCTCAGAGAAAGCTTCGGGATCTATACCGAGTTGTTTGGCGCGGCTCCGAACCAGGCTGTAGGCAGCCTGCATGGATTCACGCATCACATCGCCCACTTGCCCCGTAAGCATCAGACCGCCTTTCCCCGGGTAGCGTGTCGCTTCGATGAACAGAATGTCGCCGCCAGTGGGAGTATAGGCCAGCCCGGTCACGACACCTACCAGGTCATCAGTTAGCCTTTGTTCGCGAACACTGCGAGCCGCGTTCCCCAGAATTCCGCGGACGTAAGAGGCAGACGCTTCTAGATGGTCGGCATGTACGCCTTTGGCGATCTCCGCCGCAACACTCCGGCACACGGCCGCGACCCTACGTTCCAGGTCACGCACACCAGCTTCATAGGTGTACTCCTGAATAATGGCGAGGATCGCTTCATCTGAGAAATGGAACTGTTCCGGTTTTAACCCATTCTCCTGAAGCTGGCGCGGCACCAAGTATTGCTGTGCGATCCGCAATTTTTCAGTCTCGGTATAGCCGGGAATCGCGATCATCTCCATCCGGTCGCGAAGAGGAGCAGGAATCCCTTCGATGTAATTCGCGGTCCCGATAAAGATTGTCTGGCTGAGATCGAAAGGAACATCCAGGTAGCGATCGACAAAGGCGTTGTTTTGGCGAGGATCGAGCACTTCCAAAAGAGCGCTGGCGGGATCGCCGCGCATATCGGCTCCTACCTTGTCGAGCTCGTCCAGCACTAACACCGGATTCCTGGTACCCAAACGGCGTAGCTCTTGAATGATGCGTCCCGGCATCGCGCCGATATAAGTACGCCGATGTCCCCGGATTTCCGCCTCGTCCCGAATCCCGCCTAATGATATCCGCGAAAATTTACGGCCGAGCGCATCAGCGATCGATTGGCCAAGACTCGTTTTACCGACGCCGGGGGGCCCGATAAAACAGAGGATCGGGCTCCGTCCTTCCGGGTTCAATTGGCGGACGGCCAGGAATTCGACGATACGGCGTTTTACTTTTTCCAAGCCAAAATGGTCCCGATCGAGGATTTCCTGCGCTTTGCCGAGATCGGTATGGTCATCAGTTTGTTTGGACCAAGGAAGGTCAGCCAGCATTTCAATGTAGGAAAGGATGACCGAGCTCTCCGGACTTGCGCCGGGGATATGCGCCAAGCGTTTTAGTTCTTTCTCGGCCACCTCCATCACCGGCGGTGGCGCCCCAGCGTCAGTCAATTTCTTTCGCAGCTGAGCAACCTGCTCTTCGTCACCAGGTTCTTCTTCGCCCAATTCACGTTGGATCGCGTGAAGCTGTTCGCGCAGATAAGCTCGCCGTTGGCTATCGGAAAAATGGCCCTCAACATCCTGTCGCAATTTTTGCTGGAGCTCGGCAATCTCGATTTGTCGCTGTAACGCTTCCTGCACCAACCGCATTCGACGTAGCAAATCCGGCTCTTCCAGGATTGCCTGTTTTACTGACGTCTCAATGGCCAGGTTACCCGAGAGCAAATCCGCGAGCTGTTCCGGGTTGGCTACATTGGCTAGAACCGCTCGCGCTTGTTCCGGAATATCGGGCGAAAGATCAAGTAACTTGCCAGCGGCCTGCTTCAGGTTGTTAAAGGACGCCTCCAGCTCCTTATTCTCTGTCTCGGGCTTAACTGTTAGCAAATCGGTAACTCTAGCCCGGAAATAGGGCTCAACTTGATGGAACTCGACGATCTTTATGCGTTGCTGCGCTTGTACAAATAGGACTGCGGTTCCGTCATCATGCCTGACCAGTTTAAGCACCTGCGCTAAAACGCCGACCGGATAGAGATCGTCGGTCGTCGGCTTTTCCTGGTTCTCACTTCGTTGGGTCACCAACCCGAGCTGTTTGTTCTCCGGGAGCTCATCATCAATGAGCTTCAAGGCCGCCGGACGCCCGATGGTGAGGGGAACCACCATTCCCGGAAAGAGGACTACATTGCGGAGAGGAAGAATAGCGACGTCGAGTTCGGAGCTGGTAGGTCCAGATCTCTCACCCGTGTTTTCCTCTAGAGTGGGCCCCGTTTGTTCACTCCGGTCTCCCGTCGGGTTGGGCTCACGTAAATCTGCGCGGTCATCGGGAGATGCAGACATTGAATGTTTGAAACCTCCATTCGAAGGATTCTGGTCCGATGGTATCATTTTCTAGAAAAGATTTTGATTTGGATCAGCCCCGAAGGAATCTCGGGGCCACAGCCTGGAACCCGGAAAGCTCTCGGGTTTTGCCATGCTGGCTTAAGCCTGCGACCAGCGCGGGATCTCGATCCACAGTATCCCATTATTCCACTCGGTTTTTACCCGATCGAGGTCGACGTCGTCTGGCAATGTAATCTCGCGAGCGAAAGCGCCGTAGTCGATCTCCATCGCTAAAACTCGCACGGATTTTGTGCGAGCCACTTCTATTTCCTGTTCACAAGGCGGTTCAGGTGCGGGGCGGGAACCGCTGATCAGCAGCTTCCCATTAGTGACCGAAAGCTCGATTTCCTCAGGATCGACTCCCGCAAGATCGGCACTAATGCGGAAGCAACGTGGGCAAAGGAAAATATTCACCGCGGGTTGCCACCGGGTCTCAACCGGATGGAAGCGGAGGAAATTGACGCGTGTCATCTCAGAGGCCACGTCATCTAATTTTCCTTGGATTTGCAACAGACGAAAAGCTCGGAACCGCCGATTCACACTACAACGTTCGCCAAGCTTTCTCGTAAAGCAACCGCTCGTTACGCTCGATGCGAAGAGGAGCAACCATAAAAAGTAATCAGTAATCAGTAAGTCAGTCATCAGTCAGGAGTCAGGAGTCAGAATCCAGGAGGCAGGACGCGCTGGGCCTTGCGAGCGTTCAACTGGAGGGGAGCCGCTTTGGACCGTATATCGACATCTCGCCACATTCTTTCCACCCGCGAAGAAGCGGAACGTATGTGTTAAACAGGCGGCTCCCGCGAACTACCGCACGCGCTGTTTGGTCAGCGTCACGTAGCGGCAAACCTACCACGCGTTTAAACGTTCCCGGGAGCCGCCTGTTTAAGGAGAATCTGCGGCCATTCACGCGCGCGACAAATATCCGGGGTCTTTTGGGCACGACCCAAAGCGGCCTGCCCGACGTAGCCTCTAGGAGTCTAGACGACTAGGCGAAGTCTGGCTCCCCTCCAGTTTGGCGCTCGGACACCCAGCGCCTCCTGCCTCCTTGATTCTGACTCCTGGCTCCTACTGATTACTGACTCATTGGATTACTGGTTACTTTTTTATGGTTGCCCAGGGGCCTGAAAAAGGGGATTTTACATGACTTAACCAGAAGGGTAAAAAGGGCCCCCTAGAACCAATGAATCGTTACGTTTCCTATCTCCTGATCGGTCCGCCTGGCGGCGGCAAGGGTACCCAGGGTAAAATTCTCGGCAGCGTGCCCAGATTTTTTCATTTCGCTTGCGGCGAAGTTTTTCGGCAGCTGGATACACGCACGCCAATCGGTAAGAAATTTATTGAGTACTCTAGTAGAGGCCAACTGGTTCCGGACGATCTCACGGTCGAGTTGTGGCATCAGAGCATTGACGCTCAGGTTGTGGCAGCCAGGTTCAAGCCCGATATCGATGTCTTAATTCTTGACGGTATACCCAGAAGCGTAGCGCAAGCCGAACTAATGCTCGGCATGATCGATGTGAAACAGGTCTTCCATCTTTCTTGTGCGAACCGTCAGGAGCTGGTGCGCCGGATTCGGAAACGGGCATTGAAAGAAAATCGTCTGGATGATGCCAGTGAAGCGGTGATCCAGCACCGGCTAAAGCTGTACGAAGACGAGACGAAACCGATTTTGGAACACTTTGCCGGTGTCGTCACGAAGATCGACGCCAGCCAACCTCCAGTTAAAGTCTCCTTGGATATTCTTGCCAGGATTTGGGAGACAAGAAACGGTTCGCTGAGCTTTAACGCGTAGCCCAGTAGGGACGGGCATCCAGTTTGGAGGGGAGCGCGCGCTTTCTTGAACTCTCCTTGAACTCCTCGAACTCCTGAACTCCTTTATTCCGTGGCTGCCTCTCTTCGTGTCGTTTTTATGGGGAGCGGGGACATTGGACTTCCGTCTCTGCGTTGGTTGGGCTCCGCGCCGAACATTCAATTGGTTGCGGTTGTTACCCAGCCGGACAAACCGGTGGGTCGGTCGCAGAAATTGACGGCGCCTCCCCCGAAAGAGCTGGCAAGCAGTTTCGGTGTACCCGTGCTGCAACCGGCAAAAGTTCGTAAGCCAGAACCGCTCGCAGAAATCCGCGCGTTTTTGCCTGATCTGATCGTGGTGATGGCTTATGGACAAATCCTGCCAAAAGGGCTTTTGGAGATGCCATCGATTGCATGTATCAACCTCCACGCGTCCCTCTTATCGCGGCACCGCGGAGCAGCCCCAATTCAAGCCTCTATTTTAGCAGGTGATCGCGAAACCGGGATCACAACGATGCACATGGCGGAGGGCCTCGATACCGGCGATATCATTTTTCAAAGTTCAATCCCGATCCGGCATCGCGAGACCGGTGGCTCATTACATGATCGATTAGCTGAGCTGGGCCCCGCTATACTGGAGGAAACTATTATCCGGTTAGCGGCAGGAACGGCGCCGCGTATCAAACAGGACGAATCTCAGGCTAACTATGCTCCAAAGCTCGATCGTGATTCGGGGCGTATTGATTGGACACAACCGGCGTTCTACCTAGATCGATTGGTTCGAGCGATGAATCCGTGGCCCGGCGCCTATACCCTGCTCGATTCGGCAGGCCATTCACTCCGACTAAAATTACATCGAGTTTTACCGATGCATCGGTTAGCGGGAAGCCCGGGAGTCGTGACACGGCATGTCGGCCGCGGGATAGTGGTCGGCACAGGCGAAGGAAGCCTGTTGCTGCTCGAAGTCCAACTCGAAGGAAAACGGCGCATGAGCGCTAGCGAATTCTTGCGCGGGTTTTCGTTACCGGTTGGCAGTCAATTCGCCCGGTAGGGACGAGCTCTTGCTCGTCCGCGGGATCTAGGGGACCAACTGCCCAGCTGGACCCGGCTATTAACGCCGAAAATCACGGACGAGCAGGAGCTCGTCCCTACCGTTCTTGCTCGTCCTCGCTAGTTGTTAGGTTCAACTCCTTCAGGCGCCGATGAAGGGTGCGCCGACTGATTCCTAGCTTCTTGGCGGCCTCAGTGCGATTTCCGCGAGTTTCTTCTAATGCCCGCAGGATGAGGCGCATCTCGTTATTATGTATGTTCATTTGTCCGGCATTCTCATCAATGCCGCCTGAACCGGAGAACCGAGCTTCAGAGATCGTCAGCGGTAAATCTTGCAGAGTAATTTGAGGGCCAATTGCCAACGTTACCCCCGAATCAATGGCGCCTTTGAGTTCTCGGATGTTGCCGGGCCAGTCATAACGCAGCAACGCCTCCATCGCTTCAGGGGAAAGCGGCCGGAAGGTTTTATTATCACGTTGGCTGATCTCTTTCAGAAAGGCATTGGCCAAAAGCGGGATGTCTTCTTTTCTTTCTTTGAGCGGAGGAAGCCGGATCTGGACTACATTCAACCGATAATAGAGATCTTCTCTGAATTTCTTTTCGCTCACCAGGCCGGCGAGATCCCGGTTAGTAGCTGCTATCAACCGTATATCTGTCTTTATAGTTTGGTTACCACCGACACGTTCGAACACTCCGGGATCCAGGGCGCGCAAAAGCTTCACTTGCACGTTCCCATCGATCTCACCAATCTCGTCCAGGAACAGCGTACCGCCGGCGGCTTGCTCGATCCGCCCGATTCGCCGTTCACTGGCGCCGGTAAACGCGCCTTTTTCGTGGCCGAACAATTCGCTCTCCACCAGTTGAGGCGAGAATGCGGAACAATTGAAGGCGATAAATCGGGTTTTATTGCGATTGCTTAGATTGTGAATGGCTCGAGCAATCAATTCTTTGCCAGTGCCGCTTTCGCCCAGGACCAACACGGTGGCGCGGGTAGGAGCGACTTGGCGAATCGTGTCCAAAATACGATGCATGGCCGGCGATTCACCGATCAAATTTTCTAGTCCAAACCGCTGGTCAACCTGTTGTTTTAGTTGCTGATTCTCTTGCTCGAGTCGTTGTCCTTTAATTGCCCGCCGGATCTTCATCCCAAGCTCGTCGAGATTGATCGGCTTAGTAACAAAATCGTAGGCTCCTTTGCGCATCGCTTCGACCGCAGTCGCAATAGAGCCATAAGCCGTCATGAGAATACAGATTGGCGGGCGCGCGCGCTGCAATATCTTTTCAATCAGCGCCATACCATCTTCACCGCCGAGCCGCAGATCGGTGAGAACGAGGTCAACGCGGTCTGCGTCGAGCACATTAAGAGCCTCGTCGATATTGCCAGCCGTATAAACGTCGAACTCTTCTTCTAAGGACTGGCGCAAGCCTTCCCGCGTGTGCTTTTCATCGTCAACGATAAGAATCGTGCCCAACATCGGAGATAGTAATCAGTAAACAGTAACCACTAATCAGTGAAAGAAAAGACGAGCAGTGGTAGGGCGAAAATCTCGGCGCGCTTGGGGCTCCGCTAGATCTTGTGTTTGATCGCGCCGGATTTGAGCCGTTTCGTTGGGGCATCAATTTCGGAATATTCTCAAAAACGCGTGATTAAATTCGGATAGGCTGTGGGCAGCGATGCCTGCACACCACGGCTCAAATCCGGCGCGTACCAGACCTGAAAGGTGACCAAGTCTTCGGTTCACTCCTTC
>Ga0210401_10004556_pt1 | contig 14472 bp, 10 predicted proteins | sample IncBWH32MmetaG_FD_150866 | JGI IMG/M metagenome (GOLD analysis project Ga0210401, IMG submission 150866) | Forest soil microbial communities from Barre Woods Harvard Forest LTER site, Petersham, Massachusetts, United States - Inc-BW-H-32-M | ecosystem: Environmental > Terrestrial > Soil >... | reverse complement strand
CAGACGACAACTCCGGTGGGTAACGATCGGGTCGCTGAAGCCGAGTCAGCGCGGAGTGTATGAGAGGACATGCAGACGTTGGTCGAGAACCGTCACCTGTGGCGATGGGTCGAATCAACCCGTTTCCAGAATCGCATCAGTGTCGCAACGCTGGCCGAACGGGTCAAGCGCGCCGCCTCGGCGAAAATCGAAGCGCTACAAAGCGACAGGCGGGGATTAACCCGCCTGCCACATATCCACCGTTGCCCGGCAAATCAGTTCTTCATTGCTGGTTCATTCTCTTTCATGAGTTTGTCGAGAATGCCATTGGCCACCTCGATCAACTCAGGATCCACCTTCCGGTTTGAAGCGATCGCATCCGCCAGGGGCACCGAAACGATCTTGTTGCCGCGCAGCGCAGCCATGTGTCCCCACTCGCCGCGATGCACCATATCGATGGCGCCCAGGCCATAGCGCGTCGCCAGCACGCGGTCGAACGAACTCGGCGAGCCTCCGCGCTGGATATGCCCGAGCACCACCGAACGCGTCTCGAACCCAGTGCGCTTCTCAATCTCCCGTGCCAGGATGTTTCCGATGCCTCCCAACCGCAAGTGTCCGAATTCATCTTTGCCGATATCTTGCACGACCGGCGCTCCGTCCTGCGTCTGGATGCCGCCGGCAAACTTGGCGCCTTCCGCCGCGACCACAATGCTGAAGTAGCGGCCGCGCGCGTGCCGCTGCTTGATAAGTTCGGCAACCTTGTCGATGTCGAACGGAACCTCCGGAATCAGGATGACATCCGCCCCGCCAGCCACGCCGCTGTATACCGCGATCCAGCCCGAGTCGCGGCCCATCACTTCCACCACGATCACCCGATTGTGGGCTTCCGCAGTGGTGTGCACGCGGTCGATCGCACTGGTCGCCACATTCACTGCCGTATCGAAGCCAAAGGTGAAGTCGGTTCCGGCCAGATCATTATCGATCGTCTTGGGAACGCCCACGACCTTCACCCCGTTCTGGAAGAGCTTCTGTGCGACCGAAAGTGTGTCGTCGCCTCCGATTGCGATCAGTGCCTCGCAACCATTTGCTTTCAGATTCTCGGCGCAGCGCTGCAGGCCGTCGGCATGCTTGCCAGGATTCGTTCGCGAGGTGCGCAGAATGGTTCCGCCTCGGGGTAGAATGCCTCCCACAGTTTCGAGGTCGAGGGGCATCGTTTTGTTCTCAAGCAGCCCCCGCCAACCTTCCATGAATCCCACAAACTCATCCTGGTAATGAAACGTACCCTTGCGAACGACGCCGCGGATTACCGCGTTTAGCCCGGGACAATCGCCGCCGCCGGTTAACATGCCGATCTTCATCACTTGCTCCTGGATCGATGGACTTTACTGCGGATGCGCTCTCGGCGGGCGGTTCTCCGAACCCATGGCAACTACCATGGCGGGAACCCGCGCCTCTCCGGAACCCACAAGAGTACCATTAAATTGAACAGCGATATAACCCAATAGAAAATCGTTTTTGTTGGAAGCCCAAGTCGGGACGGCGGCGTCCTTGTCAACCGAACGCCCGGTTTGTTGGCATCGGTCTTGGGTGAATCCCCAACTCTCCCTTCCCCAGAAACCCTGGCTTGGCCGCCGCGTGACCCGCCTTTCTCTGAGTCCGCGAAACCGGATATCCTGCTCCCAGTTCCTGGGGTCACACACAAAAGCAGGGTACAGTGCCGTCGATCGAGGTTAGCCTGCCCTCAGCGAGGTCGCTGGGCCCGTCTTGGCACGAGGGACGGGACGGCATAGGACGAACATGGAGCGCTCCAGAAATGAGTAACCCGGTACGAGTCGTCGTTTGGGCAACAGTCGCAACCTCCGGAGCTATGGCAATCGCCACAATCGCCCTGCACCGCGGAGAAGAGATCAACGCCATGTGGCTCGTCGTGGCTGCCGTTTGCAGTTATGCCCTTGGCTACCGCTTCTACAGCAAGTTCATCGCGGCGAAAGTACTCGCGCTCGACGCGATGCGCGCCACTCCGGCCGAGCGCCTGGAGAACGGCCGCGATTTCGTGCGCACAAATAAATGGGTCGTCTTCGGCCACCACTTCGCTGCTATCGCCGGGCCCGGCCCTCTCGTCGGTCCGGTTCTCGCGGCCCAGTTCGGATATCTTCCGGGCACTCTGTGGATCCTGGTTGGCGCCGTGTTTGGTGGCTGCGTGCAGGACTTTGTAATTCTTTTGTTCTCGGTTCGTCGAGATGGCAAGTCTTTAACCGAGATGGCCAAGGACGAGGTCGGACGGCTCGGCGGCCTGGTGGCATACGTTGCCGTGATCAGCATCATCGTCATACTGCTGGGCGTATGCGCACTGATCGTCGTAAATGCGCTGAAGGGAAGTCCGTGGGGGACGTTTACCATCGCAATGACCATTCCGATCGCATTGCTGATGGGCGTCTATTTGCGCCGCATCCGTCCGGGCAAAGTTCTGGAGAGTTCCGTCCTCGGATTCATACTGGTTATGCTGGCGATCTGGGGCGGCCAGTGGGCATCGCAGACGCCGTCAGTGGGCAAATACTTCACCCTGACCGCGCCCACCCTGGCGATCTTGATCATCATCTATGGCTTCGCCGCTTCGGCCGTACCAGTGTGGCTGCTTCTTGCACCTCGCGATTATCTGAGCACGTTCGTGAAATTGGGCACGATTGCCATGCTCGCGCTGGGAATCGTGGCTCTCCGGCCTACGTTGCACATGCCCTCGCTCACACGCTTCATCGATGGCACCGGACCCGTTTTCGCCGGGAACGTCTTTCCGTTTGCGTTTGTCACGATCGCCTGCGGCGCGATTAGCGGTTTCCATTCCCTGATTTCCAGCGGAACGACCCCGAAGCTGATCGCTCGCGAAACTGAGACGCGCATGGTCGGCTACGGTGCCATGGCAGCGGAGTCTTTAGTCGCGATCATGGCAACCATCGCCGCTTGCGTGCTGCAGCCCGGAGTGTATTTCGCCATCAACAGTCCGGCCGGAATTGTGGGCCAGTTGCCCGAAGCTGCCACTGCCACGATTTCAAATTGGGGTTTCGCTGTTTCAGCCGCAGACATGCACGCCCTGGCGCAGGCCGTCGGCGAGCAGACGCTCTTCAACCGAACCGGCGGCGCTCCCGCGTTCGCCGTCGGCATGGCGCACATCTTCTCGCACAGTATCGGTGGCCAGACCTTGATGGCCATCTGGTATCACTTCGCGATCATGTTCGAGGCGCTGTTCATTTTAACGGTGCTCGATGCGGGCACCCGCGTCGGCCGCTTTATGGTGCAGGACGCCCTCGGCCACGTCTGGAAACCGCTGGGCAGGACCAGTTGGTATCCGAGCATTCTTGCGAACAGCGCATTGATCGTCGGAGCCTGGGGATACTTCCTTTGGCAGGGAGTTAAAGACCCGCTGGGAGGAATCAATTCGCTCTGGCCGCTGTTCGGGATCTCGAATCAACTGCTGGCGACGGTCGCTTTGTGCGTGGCCACCACGATCATCGTCAAGATGGGTCGGGCGCGTTACGCCGCCGTGACGCTTACGCCGCTGCTGTGGCTCGTCGCCGTCACTTTCACCGCGTCCTACCACAAGATTTGGGACGAGAGTCCCCGCATCGGATTTCTGGTGCATGCCCGACAACTCGCAACGGGCCCAGCGGCGGGAACCGCTGGTACCGCGCGCCTTATCTTTAACGATCGCCTGGACGCGGCTGTTACCGGAATTTTGATCGTGATGATCGGGATGATCCTCGTGGAGTCGGTGCTTGAGTGGGGAAGGGTTCTGCGTGGTCAGAAAGAGGCGCGGGTGCGCGAGGCGCCCTTCGTGCCCACGCGGTTCGCGGAGGAACAAGTATGAAGCAACAGATCCCTCGCCTCGCTCAGGACGAAATTGGGTTGACGATGCGAACCCACTGCATGGCTCAGGATCACGACCTCGGCTTGCCGATGCAAGCCTGCCGCCTCACACAGGATGCCGAAGTAGGACTCACGATGGGAGCCCGGTTGCGAGCTGCGTTTCTCTCGTCGCGCCGAGTCTTCGCACGCGTCGCCGGGATCGTACGCCTTACCCTCGCAGAAATTTTCGAGGAGGCAGCGTACGCTCGATTTCTGGAGCGGCATGGAATGCAATCATCGCGCGCAGCGTACGCGGGGTACTTGCGCGAGAGCGAGATCAGCCGTGCGCGCAAACCGCGCTGCTGCTGATCGTCCAACTATGATTTGCCACCCGACTATGATTTGCCACCCAACTATAATTTGTCATCCTGAGTGAAGCGAAGGACCTGCTCTTACGCGCAGCGAAGGAACTGCTTTGTTTCGAAACGAGCAACTCACGATAAGAACCTGCGAGACTCATCGTCTCTCAATCCAAACCACGGTACACTGAGCACCATGCGGGTTCTGGGCATCGACTGCGGCACCGAGTACACCGGGTACGGCATCGTCGAACTCGCTCCTGCCGGCAAACTCGCCTGTCTCTGTTGCGGTGCCATCAAGCTCTCCCCGAAAGAGCCCTTGCCGCTGCGATTGAATCGCATTTATGGGCACCTCGAGAAATTAATCCGCGATCACCGCCCGGATCAGGTAGCCATCGAAGACGTGTTCTACGCACTGAATGTAAAGTCGGCTCTCAAACTGGGACAGGTCCGCGGCGTTGCGATGTTGGCGGCTGCCGTGGCCGGACTAGAGGTCTCCGAGTACGCACCCCTCTCCATCAAGTCAGCCGTGGTTGGCTATGGCAGAGCCGAGAAGCAACAGGTGCAGCACATGGTCACGCGCCTGCTTGATTGGCGGAGCCACCCGAGCGCGCCGATGCATCGGACGCACTCGCGATCGCGATCTGCCATTTGCACACCGCAGCCACGCTGCTGCGGCAGGGAGCCACCCGGTAGCGTCGCCAAGCTCCGTCGCCAAGGACTCGTCAACCTTTCAGTTCGTTACCGCTCCAACCCGCCCTACCCATTACAATCTCTCCAGTCTCTTATGATCATCGTTTCGCGGCCGTCTTCATTCCTGAGAAGTTTGTGTTGTCTGTTTTTAATCCTGGCGACCTGTGCGTGGCCGACCTGTGCGCAGGAAGCAAAACCGTCCCCCGCCGTGAGCTTCACGCTCGACTTCCCGCAATCGATTCCCGATCACTACGCGCTGACCGTCTCCGCCGACGGCCACGCCGAATACAACTCCACCGGAAAACTCACACCCGAGTCCGAGCCCGCAGATCCGTTTCGCCTCGAGTTCTCCATTTCTCCGGCCACCCGAACGAAGATTTTCGATCTCGCTGCCAAGGCCAAATATTTCGAAGGAAAGGTCGACTCCGGGAAGCGTAATATCGCCTCGACCGGCAAGAAGGTCCTCACTTACCGGGATGGCCAACGCGTCACCCAAGCCGAGTACAACTATTCGCCCAACCCGGCCATTCAGGAGCTAACCTCGACCTTCCAGAACATCTCCACGACGCTGGAATTCGGCCGCCGCTTGGATTACTACCACCACTACCAGAAGCTGGCGCTGGAGGCGGAGCTGAAGATTATGGAAGACATGGTCCGCGAGAAGAACCTTGAAGAAGTGCAAGCGGTCTCGCCCATTCTCGAGCAGATTGCCTCCGATCAGTCCGTGATCAATATCTCGCGGTCTCGGGCCCAGCGGCTGCTGGCAATCAGCGGCGCCGGTGCATCCCACTAAGCCTCCAGCATCAGACCTCGCCTACGTAGCGGCGGCGTCTCGCCGGCTGTCGCGAGGGCATCCTGCCCTCCGCCTCAGGGAGCGGGATCACAGCACGCTGTTTTACCTTCGCCCGGTAAGCGGCTGGTAATCATCGAGTTAGCACCGGATCGATCCCGATTCGCCCCATCTCTCATCTCTCAGCCGGCCCATCCGGCCCTCCCGGTGACTGGACCCAAGTCATTCCACCCTTAGCAACTAAAACCCCCTTCCCATGTTCTAATGAGGGGACAGCTCACAGTGTTTTCAGGGGTACCTCTATGTCGAAGCGGAGCTTGGGTACGGCGCTGGTTGCGTTAGCGGTGGCGGTGTTGGCGTGCACGCCGACATTTGCTGATTCGCAGGCTAGGATCGTGAGGCTGAGCAACGTCGAGGGCACGGTAGTCGCAGACCGAAACACTGGCCAAGGTTACGAAAACGCATTCCTGAACATGCCCGTCGTGCAGGGCATGAAGGTCGCTACCAAAGATACCGGGCGGGCCGAGATCGAGTTTGAGGACGGCAGCACCGTAAGGATCGGCCCCAAGAGCACCATCGAATTCAGCGCGTTAGGTCTGCGCGATTCCGGTGCCCGCTTCTCCACCATGATCGTCGAAGTCGGATTGGCCTACGTCAACTACACCGACAGTCACAAGGGCGATGAGTTCACCGTTCTTTTCCAGAACGAGACCGTGCATCCCCAGGAAGCCGCCCATTTCCGCGTAGACGTGCAGGCGACCGAAGTTGTGCTCGCAACCTTCAGCGGCAACCTCAAGGTGGAAGGTCCCTCCGGTGACGTTGAGGTCGGCAAAAACAGGTCAGCCACCTTCGACCTTGCGGAGAACAATAAGTTCACCGTCGCGAAAGATATCGAAGAGCTGCCGCTCGATGCCTGGGACAAGTCCCAGAGCAAGTACGAGCGGTCCTATGCCAACAAAGGCTCGTACAACAATTATCCCTACGGCTACGGCGTCAGCGATCTCAACTACTACGGCAACTACTACAACGTGCCGGGGTACGGCACGATGTGGCAGCCGTATTTCACTGGTGTCGGCTGGGATCCGTTCATGGACGGCGCCTGGATGTTCTATCCCGGTGCAGGTTACATGTGGGTCTCTTCGTATCCGTGGGGATGGATGCCCTATCGCTACGGCAACTGGGCCTTCGTTCCCGGATACGGTTGGATGTGGGCTCCGGGGAACTTCAACACTTGGTATCCAGTGCCGCCCGTCAAGAATCCTCCGAAGCGCTTTAACGCCCCGCAGCCGCCGGTACGCGGAACGGCTACTGTCGCTGTTGGTCGTTCATTCGTTGCTGCGAGCACGGCATTTCCTCAGCATGTCCTGGTGAAAAACGGCAGCGCCGGAATCGGCATTCCGCGTGGCACGGTCAGCAATCTCAACAAGGTCTCGCGTGAAGTCCAGCAAAACGGCATGACGACCGTCCGCACGACGCCGCCCTCGAGAACGTTCGGCGGATCGTCGGCTGGTGGTTGGGGCGCGCCCAGCAGTAGCGGCCACATGAGTGGAGGCAGTTCAGGTCATACGGGAGGCTCATCCGGCCACAGCAGCGCGCCACCCGGGCGCTCGCGCTAGTCAGCGCGCTAAAACACAAAAGTAGCGCCGGCATCCTCCCGCCTGTCTCGAGGGCGTCTCGCCCTCGGTGAACGTGTCGCGCCGGCATAAAACTCGAACCGGCACAAACAATCCGGCGAGAGGGCGACCTTCGGGTCGCCTTTTTTCTTCAATTGCCGGCAATGCCCAACCTGACCGCAGCCATCTCGGAACAGGTGGAAACAGACGTCCTCGCCTGTCCGGCGGAGAGCAAGCTCCGCGAATTGCTGATAGCCGATGGCTGTCAGTTACCTCACCACAATCCCCGCATACCCCACCACCATCTGCCGATCGCCCGAGATGTCCCCCGACGTCGCGTACTTGATCAACTCCGCCTTCGTGACTCCCAACTGTTTCACAGCCGTCAGCATCGCGACCGTCGGTCCATAACCGCACATGCTGATGTTCTCCGCGGTCACAACGTCATAAAGCCCGCGCGCGTCCAGTTCCAGAATGCGTTCGATCGCCTTCTGATCCTTCACCCTCGTCACTCGATCGGACTCGTAATGGTTCATGTCGCTGGAAGCGAGCACCAGTACACGCTCGTCTCGCGCCGCCACTACTTCACCGATCGCCCGCCCGAGTCCCTCCAACGCTTCGTAGTGTCTCGTTCCGATGGCAATCGGAACAAAGCTGAATTCTGGCCGCTTCGTCTGCAGGAATGGCAACTGAACTTCGATCGCATGCTCTGTCCGGTGAGCCGCTGAATCCTCCATCAGTACCGGAAACTCGCTGATCAGGGCGCTGGCCAGTCCCGCATCGATCGGCACCGCTCCCAACGGGGTTTCCCACGTACCGTGAGTCATGATCGAGAGCGGATGCCCCATCCCCGTGTGATTCGGGCAAAGCACGATGCAACGGGAGGGTACCTTCAAATGCGCATAGACCGCTCCCGCCACATGTCCGGAATACATGTAGCCCGCATGCGGCACCACACAGCCGAGCGCCGGCAGGTTTTCGGCCGCTGGACTCAAATACGACTCCACATCGCTTCGCAGACTTCTAGGATCGCTCGGATAAAACTGCCCGGCTACGGCAGGATGACGAACGGCACTCGTGCCCATGAGGGACCTCCTTTCGGAGTTGGGCTATTTGGCTACTTGCGAGAGGTCACCGTTTCGCGATGCCAGCGCTCGGAAAATCGCGGCCTTCTTCTCGAGCGAGATCGCTTCCGCGCGCGTGGCCGGTTTCACCTCGGCTTCCTGGAGCGCCGCGCGCAGACTTTTCTCCGGATACGCATTTTTCAGGTTGTTCCAAAGCGTCTTGCGCTTTTGCCCGAAAGAGAGTTTCAGGAACTGAATGAACGGTTCTTCGGGGACTTGCAAAGTATCGAGCTTCGGTTCCATCGTGAGCCGCACCACCGAGGAGTGCACCTTCGGCGGCGGTGCGAAGGCACCGGGCGGAAGTGTAAATAGCTTCTCGATCCTCGAATAAAGCTGCGCAGTCTCCGAAAGCAAACCGTACTCGCGTGTTCCGGGCGACGCCGACAGGCGGTCCGCCACCTCCTTCTGGACCATAATCACGATTGTGTCGAAGCATTGCCGAAACTCAAACAGGTGCAACAGAATGTCCGATGTGATGTAGTACGGAAGATTCCCCACCACGTGCACCGGCTCCGGAGTCTGCACCAGGCCCGGTCGCGACGCGCCCGGTTTCGGTCCAAAAAGAGTAGAGAAATCGATGGCCAGAACGTCGCCCTCAATGATCTCAACGTTCGGATAAAGGGCGAATTTCATGCGAAGCTGAGCCGCTAGCACACGATCCAGTTCGATCGCAATCAGCCGCCTCGCACGTCGAGCCAGCATCGACGTGATCACGCCGCGCCCCGGTCCAATTTCGAGCACTGTTTTCTGCGACACGTCGCCGAGCGCCTCGACAATGCGAAGAGCCGCCGAGTCATCGGCCAGGAAGTGTTGCCCGAGTTTCGGTTTGTGCTCGCGTTTCCCGCGCGCTGCTACGACCTTCGGCACATTGACCCTCGTGGGAGCGCCAATTAGACTGACGACGCTTATCCCGTGAATTCCCGGCGCAGGCGAACCATCCTGCGGAGCATGTCTTTAATCATATCCTGCGGCGGGCATTCGCGGTTTATTCCGGAGGTTTGGTCTCATGCATATCGCCTTCGCGGCCTCTGAAGGTGTGCCCTTTTCCAAGACAGGTGGATTGGCCGACGTGGTAGGTGCCTTGCCGCATGCCCTCGCGACGCAAGGCCACCAGGTCACGGTGTACTTGCCGCGCTACAAACAAACCAAGCTCACGAATCCGCAGACTGTGATCCGCAGCATCACCGTTCCTTTCGACGACAAGTATCGCTTCTGCTCCGTGGTGGCAGGCTCAAGCAGTGGTGGCGTGACCTATTACTTCGTCGAGTACCCGCCCTATTTCGAGCGTGACGCCCTCTATGGCACGCCTGCCGGCGACTATCCCGACAACGCGGAGCGCTTCGCGCTTTTCGCGCGTGCCGTCATCGAAGCGTCGAAGATTCTCGGCGCTCCCCAGGTGTTTCACTGCCACGATTGGCAATCCGCGCTGATTCCGGTGATGCTCCGAACCTTCTACGTAGAAGATCCCGCCTTCCGCGAAGCAGCCAGCGTCTTCACCATCCACAACATGGGATACCAGGGGCTCTTTCCGGCCGAGACTCTCCCGCTGCTGATGCTCCCCTGGGACCTGTTCACGCTCTCAAAAATGGAGTTCTTCGGGCAGGTGAATTTTTTGAAAGGCGCCCTGGTCTACTCCGATTTCGTGACCACCGTGAGTCGCAAGTACAGCCAGGAAATTCAAACCACCGAGTACGGATTCGGACTCGAGGGAGTATTGCGCAACCGCGCCGCGACCGTCACGGGAATTCTGAATGGCGTCGACTACGCCGAATGGAGTCCGGAGACTGATAAGTTTATCGGCGCAAAATATTCCCCCATGGACTTGAGTGCCAAAGCCAAAGACAAACAGGATCTGCTTCAGGCTTTCGGAATCACCAATGCCGACGCCAAACTGCCCGTCATCGGCATTGTCTCCCGCTTCGCCGCGCAAAAAGGCTTTGACCTGATATCGCAAGTAATGGATCGACTGGCGCGCGAAGACATGATTCTCGTCGTTCTCGGCACGGGCGACAAGGAATACGAAGAAATGTTCTTGCGGTTGCAGAAACAGTTCCCGCACAAGATCGCGGTGAAGGTCGCATACGACAACGCCATCGCCCATAAAATCGAGGCCGGTGCCGACATGTTTCTGATGCCCTCCCGCTACGAGCCTTGCGGGCTGAACCAGATTTACAGCCTCAAATACGGCACCGTACCGATCGTCCGTGCCACCGGTGGTCTCGACGACACCATCGAGCCCTGGGACGCGCGCACCGGGAAGGGAACTGGCTTCAAGTTTTCCGAATACAACGGCGAATCCCTGCTCCTCACCGTGAAAGCAGCTTTGCAGGCCTTTCGCGACGAGGCTTCCTGGCAGGTGCTCATGCGCAATGGAATGAACAAAGACTTCTCCTGGGTCGCCTCGGCGAAAGAGTACATCAAGGTCTACGACCGCGCGCGCCTGATGCGGGCCGCCGGCTGAAGCTGGGCTGTTTTCATCGCTAGGATTGCGCACGGTGTCCGAGGTTCGCGTCCGCTCCGCGGACGCCACCCGGGAACTCCCGCCCGATTTCTCGAGAACACCAGGCATCCTTCCCTGAATCTGTAACACTGCTAAAATCTCTAAGGACTCCCCCTTCCGTATTCGTATGAGCGTGTTCCCAAGAACCATTTTCCACGTCGATATGGACGCCTTCTTCGTGTCGGTGGAGGAGTTGTTTGATCCGTCGTTGAAGGGAAAGCCGGTGGTTGTCGGAGGTCAGCGCGACGAACGAGGTGTAGTCTCCGCTGCCTCTTATGCGGCGCGCCAATTCGGTGTGCATTCGGCCATGCCGTTGCGGACCGCCGCGAAATTATGTCCGCAGGCGATCTTCGTCAATGGACATCCGGATCGCTACCGCACGTGTTCTGAAAAAGTGTACGAGGTGCTGAACGGCTTTTCGCCAAAAGTCGAGATGGCCTCGATCGACGAGGCGTACCTCGATATGACCGGAACTGAACGCCTTCACGGTCCGCCGCTGCGCGCGGCCCACGCTCTACACGCGAAGGTGAAAGAGGAAACCCAACTGAACTGCTCGATCGGCATCGGAGCATCGCGATTAATCGCCAAGGTCGGCTCCGCCAAGGCAAAACCGAACGGAGTCATGTGGGTCGTTCCCGGTCAGGAAGCAAAATTTCTTGCTCCCCTGGATGTGCGCGACATTCCCGGAGTCGGCAAGGTGATGGAACAGAATCTGCACGCGATGGGAATTCGCCAGGTCGCAGATCTTGGTCACCTTGACGATGATGTTCTCGAAGAGCGCTTTGGGAAATGGGGTCTCGCGCTCGCCGGCAAGGCTCGTGGGGAGGATGCCGGCGGCTGGTTCGATACCGATGTCGCCGAGGAAACGGATCCCAAGTCCATCAGCCACGAACATACCTTCAACGAAGACACAAACCGGGTTGACCAACTGGAAGCCACATTGATGCGCCTCTCCGAAATGGTCGGACGGCGCCTGCGTGAGCACCAACTGCATGCGCGCACCGTCCAGCTCAAGTTGCGCTACAAGGACTTCACCACCATCACCCGCGCCCACTCGCTGGCAGCCCCCACCCAACTCGACACCGAAATCTTTGAGCAAATCCGCACCCTCTTTCGCAGGAACTGGAAAGCAGGCGCCGAAGTACGATTGCTGGGAGTGCACGTTTCATCATTTGAAGATGTGAGCGGACAGATTAATCTGCTGGAAGGGGATCGCCAGCAGCGCTGGAAGCAGGCTCTGGCTGCGGCCGACAAGCTCAGGGACAAGTTTGGAGAGTCCAGTGTCGGGCTCGCCGGCGGCATGAAAGGCGGCTTCCGTGAGAAGACTCACGAGAATCCTGTCGGCATGCCGGGGAAAGGACCGAAGAAAGATTGAGTCAGACGGAGACCAGCGCCGGAGAGATCCAGTTCCCCAAAGACTTTCTTTGGGGAGTTTCCACCGCTTCCTACCAGGTCGAAGGCAACAACCACAATTGCCAGTGGTCGGACTGGGAACGCCAGGGGCGCATCCGCTCCGGCGACGCGTGCGGAGCCGCCTGCGATTGGTGGGAGAATGCCGACCCGGATTTTGATCTCGCGCGCGAGATGGGCCTGAACGCCCTGCGCCTCTCCGTGGAGTGGAGCCGTATCGAGCCCGAAGAAGGAAAATGGGATTCGACCGCGCTCGATCGCTACCGCGCTCTGCTCCAAGGATTGCGTGATCGTGGTATTCGTCCCGTCGTCTGCCTGCATCACTTCACGAATCCTTGCTGGTTTGAAAAGCAAGGCGCGTTTCTCAATCCGCGCGCTCTCGCGCAATTTGAGTGCTTCACCCGTTACGTCGTCTCTGGACTCCACGATCTCTGTGACTTTTGGGTGACGTTCAACGAGCCCAACGTCTACGCGGCTTCAGGCTACGTGCTGGGCGAATTCCCGCCCGGTGGCATCGGCAAGGTAGCCACCGCTCTCCGGGTCACCAGTGTGCTCGCCCAATGCCACTTGCTGGCTTATCGCGCACTTCACGAGCTGCAACCTCATGCGCAAGTCGGCTGGGCGCAGCACTACGTCGTGTTCCAGCCCGTGGCAACGATGTTTGACCGCTGGGTCGCTCACCTGCTCAATGAAACCTTCAACGAGACGTTCTTGCGATTGGTCGAGCACGGCGAACTTCCATTCCCCCTTCGCCTGCTCGACGGGAATGCGCGCGATGTGAAAGGCGCCTGTGACTTTGTGGGCCTCAACGTCTACAACCGGCTGCACGTTGCCTTCGATCTGCGGAATGTCGAATACATGTTCGGGCGCATCTTTGTTCCCGATCACGCACCGCAGGGCGACCCCGGCGTAGAGCGGCCTTATGGAGAGGCTTATCCGCAAGCCGTACGCGTTGCCGTCGAGCGAGTGGGTCGATTGCGCAAGCCTATCTATATCTTGGAAAACGGTGTGCCCGACGCCCGGGATCGTATCCGACCCTGGCTGCTCGTAAACGTCGTGAAGGAACTCCATGCCCTGATCGGCGAGGGCCACGATATTCGTGGCTATTTCCACTGGACGCTTACCGACAACTTCGAGTGGACCGAGGGATGGAACCTGCGCTTCGGGCTGGTCGAACTCGACCCGAAGACACAAATACGAAAGATGCGTGGCAGCGGCTTTCTGATGGGGCAGATCGCGAGATCCAATGGCCTCTCCCACGATTTAATCGCACGCTACGCGGACGAGCCCAGCACGAACCACGTAAGGACAGCCGCCCCCGGCTGTCCGGCGGAGCGCTAGCTCCGCGATTGTCTGGGTGCACCACCGTTCGCCCGATCATCAGATCGCCCGATCACCCAATTCCAGATATCTGATGTCCGACTAAGTCGAACCTGCCCACGCGGCGCCTTGTCCAAACGTATGGACATCGGGGAAAGCCGGCGCGACCGGCACCGTGTAAGGCGCGTGGCGTTCCATCACCTCGTCCAAAATTTCCGGAATTTCGAAAATTGCGCGATTCGTATATGCCCGCGCATTCGCGCGCAGTTCGGCAAACGTTGCGGGTTGCAGCAACTCGTCAACGCCGCGGGCAATTTCTTTAAAACTCGAAAGCACGATCCCCAGCCGGTTCTCGACCACCCAATCCGTGTTGTACCGCTCCTGTGGCATGGTCTTCTTGTTTCGCTCCACGATCACCGGCAGATCGAATTGCAATGCCTCACTGATGCTGCCCGGACCCGGCTTGCCAATGAAGAAATCCGCCAGCGACATGTAGTACGCCACTTCCCGCGTGAACCCTTCCACCAAAATGGGCCGCTTCGTGCGCAATCCCTTCAGTTCCTTCAGAACGCCCTGGTTGTGTCCGCAGATCATGATGAGCTGAACAGGATCTGCACTCTCGTCCAGTTTCTTCGCGATGTCCGCCATCACCGGCGCTCCGTGCCCTCCGAACAGAACTATCCCGGTCCGCATCTCCGGATCGAGCCCCACGCGCTTCCTTTCAGCGCGAACATCGATGCCGCGCTTCTCGTAAAACTTTGGCTTCAGGATCATGCCCGACGTTCGAAACACACGGTGCGGCGCGTGTCCCATGGCGAGACCCTGCTGCTCCGCCCGCTCCGTG